>Ga0102592_1000057_pt1 | contig 351458 bp, 340 predicted proteins | sample AraplaCol_mMF_r2_FD_76861 | JGI IMG/M metagenome (GOLD analysis project Ga0102592, IMG submission 76861) | Arabidopsis root microbial communities from North Carolina, USA - plate scrape MF_Col_mMF_r2 (SPADES assembly) (version 2) | ecosystem: Host-associated > Plants > Roots > Endosphere...
GCCTCGGCCTTGAACTTCGTGTGCGGCTTCACCGAGCCCGGCTTGCACAGCACCTGGCCGCGCTCGACGTCCTCACGCTTCGTGCCGCGCAGCAGCGCGCCGATGTTGTCGCCGGCCTGGCCCTGGTCCAGCAGCTTGCGGAACATCTCGACGCCCGTGACAGTCGTCTTCACGGTGTCCTTCAGGCCGACGATCTCGATTTCCTCGCCGACCTTCACGATGCCGCGCTCGACGCGGCCGGTCACGACCGTGCCACGGCCCGAGATCGAGAACACGTCTTCCACCGGCATCAGGAACGGCTGGTCGATCGGACGCTCAGGCTGCGGGATGTAGTCGTCGACCGTCTGCATCAGAGCAACGACCGCGTCATGGCCGATCGCCTTGTCGCCGTTGTCGAGAGCAACCTTGGCCGAGCCCTTGGTGATCGGGATGTCGTCGCCCGGGAAGTCGTACTTCGAGAGGAGCTCGCGGATCTCCATCTCGACGAGCTCCAGAAGCTCGGCGTCGTCGACCAGGTCGACCTTGTTCATGAACACCACCAGCGCCGGAACGCCGACCTGGCGCGCCAGCAGGATGTGCTCGCGGGTCTGCGGCATCGGGCCGTCGGCAGCCGACACAACCAGGATCGCGCCGTCCATCTGCGCCGCGCCCGTGATCATGTTCTTCACGTAGTCGGCGTGGCCGGGGCAGTCGACGTGCGCATAGTGGCGGTTCGCCGTCTCGTACTCGACGTGAGCCGTCGAGATCGTGATGCCGCGGGCCTTCTCCTCAGGGGCCTTGTCGATCTGGTCATACGCCGTGAACGAAGCGCCGCCCGTCTCAGCCAGAACCTTCGTGATCGCAGCCGTCAGTGACGTCTTGCCATGGTCAACGTGACCAATCGTTCCAATGTTGCAGTGCGGCTTGTTCCGCGAAAACTTCTCTTTGGCCATGACACCCTTGTCCTCGAAGGCGGCCCTCGGGGCCCTTGAAACGGGGTCGCATTAGGGTGTTTTGCGGCGGGATGCAAGGTTCCCCGCTCGGGAACGACATCGCGGGTACCACGCCCCCGTTGCGAGTCGGTATCGACAGATGCAACAGTCGCGCCGCCGACGGCCGATCCGATCCGTACGCTCACTCGCGAAGAAGCCACCCGGAGAAGCGCGAGGATGCGTCATCGATCGCGTCATAGGCCGGATCGCCACGGAGCTGGTCGACGACTGCCAGAGCCGCGAGACCGACAAGAATGCCTATCGGACTGGCCGGCACGAACGCCTGAGACGGCGCGCGCGTTCCCACGAGAGCCGGGTATTCGCTCAGTGGTCGTCCCGTGACGCCATCAAGTACGATGACATCAGCAGAGAAATTGGCCGCCCCTCCGGGCGCCTGAAGCCCCTTGACGATGACCTTGAGCTTCACGGGCCGATGTCCGGCCGGCTGATCGACGAACCGCTTCTTGAAGCTGTTGCGCACCAGCTCCGCCAAGGTGCCACGAACCTGCGTCACCGCGGCAGGGCTCTGAAGCAAGGCCGTGAACTTGGTATCCCACTCTGCCTGCTCCGGCGTGCTCGGCACGGATGCCCCTGCAGGATCACGACCGACCTGCCCCGGTCTCGTGGCCACCGGCATCTTGAGTTGAGCGTAGGCAAGAGCAGCCTTGGGCCAGACGATCTTATCCGGCTCCCCTGGCGCCGGCGCTGGAACTTCGACCAGCACATCGGCGATCCTGAGTTCCCGGACAGCGGTAATCGACAGGCGCCGTTCCGGCACCACGCAGCCCGACAGGACAACCGCGACCGCGATGGTCGCAAAAAAACGAATCATGTGGAGCAGCCCCCCGGCCTCTTTGGAGTCCGGGTTAGCGCAACGTCTTCAGACCCACCATCGCGACCAAGGTCTGCACCTCGACCAACCCGGCGCCGCCGGTCGCTCGCTTCCCCGAAGCCATGCGATCGAGCGCCGCAAGGCTCCCAAATCTCGCTCAGCGATCCTCAGGGCATCACGGCGAAGCCCCCTGGACCCAGCGTGTAGAGCCGCTTGCTGACGGGAAAGCCACCATCCGGCGCTTTCGTCAGCGCCCGCAACGCGGCGACCGCTTCGACATCATCGGCGTCACCAAATGCGAGCATGTCGCGGGACGGCACGGCGATGACGACCTTGCGCGGCAGATCGGGGACGTGCTGCCAGGGATTCTCCAGGAGCAGGATGGAGGCGTTGTAGTCGCCCGTGCCGAAATGGAAGGCACGCAGCTTGCCGAGATCACGCAGCTCGAACCGCTTGACGCGCCGGACCCAGTTGTCCAGGGCCGCGCGAAGCACGTCCTTGTCGCTCATTCCATAGGAGCCGCCCTCTCCGACCGCGACGAAGCGCGTGATCTTCGGCAGATCGAGCCCCATCGCGACGATGATGTCTCCCTCCAGGGGGACATGCAGCAACCGCGCGCTGGGATCCCCCTTCTTCCGAGCCGCCGCGGCAAACTGCTCGACATAGGATCGGTTCTTCATGACAGGGATCAGAGCTGCGATGAACCGCTTGCGCTCCGCGTCGAGCTTGGGCGCTGACTGGCCCGCGGCCGCCTCGGTTACGCGTTGCGTCAGCTTGTCGAAAGCGCCCTGTCTGCTCTTCGCATCCGGCAAGGCATTGAATTGCGCGCTGAGCGGAGCCAACCCCATCCGGACATCGTGGCCAGAGGACCTGAAAACCACATCGCCGGCTTCGACACGCACAGCGCTGACTCCTGCACGACCTCGGAGCATGGTCGTGATCAGCCCCGCCATATCAGCCTCGCTGAGAGGCCGAGCTTCGTTCAGACGTTCACGCCCTATCGGTTCGGCAATAGAAGCCGTCGTAGTGGCAAGCACGGCGACGGCCGCGAGCAACACAACCCATAAGCGCAGCATGTCGAGTTCCCCAACCCACGAGCAGCATCGCGCATCGGGAACATAACGGCAACATGTTTTGTTGACGCTACGTCACTTAACCCCGAACACCCGCCGGTAACGCGCCACCGTTTCCGCCTCGCCCGAGACCTTTTCGGGGTTGTCGGAGAGCTTCACTGCGGGCCGGCCATTCGCCTTGGTGACCTTGCAGACGAGCGACATCGGATCGAGCGCGCGCGAGCCGTCCGGCGAGCAGCCGACGAGATCGTTGGTCAGGTCCGTGCCCCAGCCGAAGGCCATGCGAACCTTGCCGTCGAAGTGATGGTAGACGCGCTCGATGGCATCGACGTCGAGCCCGTCGGAGAAGACCAGCATCTTCTCGCGCGGGTCGCGCCCATGCTCCTGCCACCACTTCATGATCGTCTCGCCGGCCGGGATCGGCGGGGCACTGTCCGGTCGGAAGCCGGTCCAGTCGGCAACCCAGTCCGGCGCATGGCGCAGGAAGCTCCCGGTGCCGAAGGCATCCGGCAGCGCGATCAGGAGGTTGCCGCCATAGACCTGCCGCCACTCGTCGAGCACCCGATACGGCGCGCGCAGCAGCTCCTCGTCGCTCTCGGCGAGCGCCCCCAGCACCATCGGCAGCTCATGGGCATTGGTGCCGATCGCCTCGAGATCGGTGTCCATGGCGAGCAGCACGTTGGAGGTGCCGGTGAAGGCCGGTCCGAGCCCCTCCTTCAGCGCCTCGACGCACCAGCGCTGCCAGAGATGGCCGTGCCGCCGGCGCGTGCCGAAATCGGAGAGCCTGAGATTCGGCAGCTTCTGCAGACGCTCGACCTTGCCCCACATCTTGGCCTTGGCGCGTGCATAGAGGACATCGAGCGAGAAGCGCTTCTGGCCGAGCATGACGCGGCGCGCGCGCAGCTCGTTGATAATCGCGAGAGCCGGCACCTCCCACATGGTGGTGTGGGTCCAGGGCCCCTCGAAATGCAGCTCATATTGCCCGTCGACCTTGCGTAGGTCGTATTCGGGGAGTTGGAACTCCGCGAGCCAGGCCATGAAATCGGCCGAGAACATCTGCGTCTTGCCGTAGAAACTGTTACCGGCCAGCCAGATCAGCTCGTTCTTGGTGAAGCGCAGCGAGCGGGCATGGTCGAGCTGCGCCCGCAGTTCCCCCTCATCGACGAGATCGCCGAGGCGGATATGCTTCGAGCGATTGATGAGCGAGAACGTGACCTGCACCTGCGGGTGGAAGGCACGGATCATCTGCAGCATCAGCAGCTTGTAGAAATCCGTATCAAGCAGGCTGCGGATGATCGGATCGAGCCGCCAGCCATGATTATAGGTCCGCGTCGCGATGTCGGTGTAGATCATGACGGCATCAGGTCCGGGCAGGCTCGTGGGCTCAGGCGATGGAAAAAAGCAGGCCGCATCAGAACAACGCCGCAAGCCGCGGCGCAAGCGCCGGCCACGCAGCCATGCCAAGCGATAGCGCCGCAAGTGCCACCAGCAGCGTGGCGAGCAATGGCAGCACGGCCCGGAACACGGCGCCGGCCGGCACGTGCATGATGCCGCTGACGACATAGACGAGGATGCCAAGCGGGGGCGTCAGCCCGTGGATCATCAGGTTGACGACGAGGACGACGCCGAACTGGATGGGGTCGAGCCCCGCGGCCGTCGCGACCGGCAGCAGCAGCGGCGCCAGCAGCAGGATCGCCGCGCCGATATCGAGGAAGAGCCCGGCGACCAACAGCACGAGATTGGCCAGCAGCATCACCGCGTAAGGGCCGGCGCCGAACGCCGTGACGAGCCCAGCCATCTGCTCCGAGACGCGGTCGACCGCGAGCAGGAAGGCGAAGGGCGCCGACGCGCCGATCAGCAGGCCGATGGCCGCGGCCTCCGTCGCCGACTTGCGCAGGGCCGCGAGGACGCCGCCCGCATTCAGGCTGCGCAGCGCTAGGCAGGCGATGGCGGCATAGGCGACGGCGAGCGCGGACGCCTCCGTCACCGTCACCAGCCCGAAGCGGATCCCCACCACCACGACGATGCCGAGCCCGATGGCGGGAACGGCGCCGACCAGCGCCCTGCCGCGTTCCGCCACGCTCGCCTTCGGCGCGGCATCGACGACGCCGCGGACGCTGAAATGGATGCCGATGGCGAGCGCCAGCGCCAATACGCCGCCCGCCACGAATCCCCCGACCAGCAGCGAGCCCACGGACAGGTTGGTCGCGCTCGCCAGGATCAGGAAGGCGATCGAGGGCGGGATAATGTTGTCGAGCATCGAGACGCCCGCGACGATCGCCGCCGCATTGGCTGGCGGATAGCCGCGCGCCACCAGCGTCGGCGCCATCACCTTCGCGCCGAAAGCAGCATTTGCCACGGAGGAGCCGGAAGCACCCGAGAACAGCACACTCGCGACCAGCGCCGTCTGCGCCAGCCCTGCCCGCCAATGCCCGACCAGCGTCGCCGCGAAGCGGATCAGCCGCTCGGCCAGCCCGCCCGCGGTCAGGAGTTCGCCCGCGAGCAGGAAGAAGGGAATCGCCAGCAGAAGGAACTTGCCGACACCGCCGACCAGGGTCTGCACGATGGCGGGCTCCGGCAGCAGCGCGCCGAACGGCCCGGTCAGCGAGACGCCGGCCAGCAAGGCGAAGGGCAGCGGCGCGCCGAGCAGGAGCCCGGCGCCGGCCACCAGCGCCGCAACCACGCTCGATGTAGCGAAGAGATCAAAGGAAAGCTGCGCCAGCCCGTAGAGACCGAGGCCGAGCGCAAGCGAGATGGTCGCGCTTGGCCAACCCCGTTCGAGCCCGGCACGCAGCAACAGCGCCAACACGGTCAGCCCGCCACCGCAGGCGAAGATCGCGAAGCGCAGCCATTCCGGCAGGCCGAGCACGGTGGAAGAACCGCCGACGAGCGTCGCGACGCTGAAACCTCCGGCCGCCAGCACCAGCGCCCCATGGAAGGTAATCGCCTCGGCGAGCACGGCCGCGACGCCCCGGGGCCGCTCCGGCAGGAGCCGCACCACCGCATCGAGCCGCATCGCCAGCGTGCCTGTGACGGCCAGCGGCGCCCCCATCGCAATCAGCGCCAGATGCAGCCAGATCGCGAGTTCATCCGACCAGACGAAGCCGCCGCCGAAGAGATAGCGGCGCAGCACGGCCGCCATCACCACGACGAACAGCGCCAGCAGCAGGGCGGCCCCCAGCGCTTCCAGCGCTCGGCGCAAACCAGCCTCCAGCCGCGTAGCCGCCGCGGTCTTCTCCTGCTGCCGTTCCGCTGCGTTCATCCTGCCGTCGCGCCCTCGATCCGAAGCCCAGTGCCGGCCTCGCGCCGCCCGCGTCAAGCGATCCGATTTGACAGCGCTCATGATTTGGCGACAGGAGCGGGCTTGTGGCGCCGGCCCGGCCGGGCTTGGATGGCCACCGCCGATCCGATTCCCGGCTCCAGAAGACAGGCATGGCTTCCGAAAAGACTTCGCCCGCCCCCGGCTTCGGCAGCGATCCCGGCTCCCCCTATGACCTCGCCATCATCGGCGGCGGCATCAACGGCTGCGGCATCGCCCGCGACGCCGCCGGGCGCGGCGCCTCCGTCGTGCTGTTCGAGAAGGACGACCTCGCCAGCGCGACCTCCTCGCGCTCGACCAAGCTGATCCATGGCGGCCTGCGCTATCTCGAATATTACGAGTTCCGGCTGGTGCGCGAGGCGCTGATGGAGCGCGAGCGGCTCTGGGCCATCGCGCCGCACATCATCCGGCCGCTGCGCTTCGTGCTGCCGCATCACAAGGGCCTGCGCCCGGCCTGGCTCTTGAGGCTCGGCCTCTTCCTCTACGACCATATCGGCGGCCGCAAGCTGCTGCTGCCGACACGCACGCTGGACCTCGCCCATGACATGGCCGGCCGGCCGCTAAAGGACGATCGCGCGAAGGCCTTCGAATATTCCGACTGCTGGGTCGAGGATGCGCGCCTCGTCGTGCTGAACGCCATGGATGCCGCCGTGCGCGGCAGCGCGATCCACACCCGCACCCGCGTCGTCTCGGCGCGGCGTGAGAACGGCCTCTGGCAGCTCGTGGCGGAAGGACCTGAGGGCAGCCGGACGGTCTGGGCCCGCGCGCTGGTCAATGCCGCCGGCCCCTGGGTCGGCGAGGTGCTGAACGGTGTCGTCCACACCAATGCGAAGGCCGCCGTCCGCATGGTGCAGGGCAGCCACATCGTCGTGCCGAAGCTCTACGAGCATGACCGCTGCTACATCTTCCAGAACGCCGATGGCCGCATCATCTTCGCCATCCCCTACGAGCAGGATTTCACCCTGATCGGCACCACCGACCGCGACTATCACGGAGACCCGGCCGATGTTGCGGCGACGCCCGAGGAGATCGCCTATCTCTGCGCGGCGGCGAGCGAGTATTTCCGCCGGCCGGTGGAGGCAGATTCCGTGGTCTGGACCTATTCCGGCGTGCGTCCGCTCTATGACGACGGCGCCTCCAAGGCCCAGGCCGCGACGCGCGACTATGTGCTGACGCTCGATGCCCCGGAGGAAGCGGCTCCGCTGCTCTCTGTCTTCGGCGGCAAGATCACGACCTATCGCCGCCTCGCCGAAGCGGCGATCGAGAAGCTCAGCCCCCATGCGCCCTGGGCCGCCCGCGCCCAATGGACGGTTGCCGGCGCACTGCCCGGCGGCGATTTCCCCATCGGCGGCTTCGAGACGCTGGTCGGCGAGATCGCGACCGCCCATCCCTGGCTCGAGCGGAAGACGGCGACGCGGCTCGCCCGCGCCTACGGCACCCGCGCCCGCGAAATCCTCGGCGATGCGAAGGGCCAGGCCGATCTCGGCCGGCATTTCGGCGCCGGCCTCTACGAGGCGGAGGTGCGCTACCTGATGCGGGCGGAATGGGCCCGCATCGCGCAGGACGTGCTCTGGCGCCGCGGCAAGCTCGGCCTGCGGTTCTCGCAGCAGGAGCGGGACGCGCTGGAGGCTTTCATGCAGCAAGGCGCCAACGTTCCGGCCTGAGCGGATTTCCGCATCGGCACAGATATTTGCGCGCCAATGCGGAATCTGTTCGGCAACGAGCCTGCGGCGCTCGCGCCGAGGCCTCAGAAGCCGCAGATCTCCACGAGTTTTTCCTGCGTCTTCGGGCCGGGGATGCCGTCGACCTCGAGCGGCGGATAGGCCTTCTGGAACTTCGTCACCGCCCGGCTGGTCTTTGGACCCTTGATCCCGTCGACCCGCCCGGCGCCGAAGCCGAGCGCGTTCAGCCGGAACTGCACGCCGGTGAGGTAATCCGGTCGCGGCGCGGTCTTCTCGCCGGCCTTGATGACGATCTCCGGCATGCGGATCACCGTCTTGCCCTGCCTGCGCTCCTTGTAGGCGTTGAAGCTCGCCTTCACGATCTCGGGCGGCGCCGGGTCGCGGGCGGCTGGCGCGGAGGTTGCTGCGATCGCGACCGGCGCGGCGAAATCGACCCCGTCCGGCGTCTCCAGCGCCGTCACGCCTGCGATCAGCGTCGCTGTTCCCGGCACCAGCGACAGCGAGTTTTCGAGCAGCGAGGTGATCTGCATGGTGCGCGCCACGCCGACGACCTGGTTCTGCATCAGGCCCATGCTGCCCTGCACCGTGCCCCATCTATCGACGAGAGCTTCCAGCGACCTGAAATATTGGCCGCCATAGTCAGCGAAGCGCACTTGCCCCATGGCGTCCCGCACCGCGATGACGCTGTGGTTGATCTCCCTGATCACGCCCTCCTTCGATTTCACCACGCATTTTATGGCGAAGATCACCACCCCGTCCTCGGTCTTGGCCAGCTGCGTGACGTCCTTGACCGTCTTCGCCTGGCTCACGCGCGAAACCTTGATGCCCTGCGAGATCATGAACTGGATCGCCTTTTCGACGGACGAACTCAGCTGCATCTTGCCGGGTGCGGCCTCCACCAGCGAACCGATCGGCCGCCCGACCGCCGCCGCCATGTCCTTGAGCGTGATGAAGTAGCTCTTGCCGCGAGCGATCGATGTGATGTTGTTGACCGCCTGGAAGGTGCAGGGCCCGGTCACGCCTTTGACCCGCACCGCCAGCCTGATCATCTGCAGGTTGAGGACCCGCGAGAGCATGCCGCCGGCCCGGCCTAGCGGGCCGAGGATCGCGAGCACGCGCAACGCGTCCTTGCCGAAGCCCTTGACCCCGCCCTGGGCCATGCCCTCGCCGAAGCGCAGGACATCGACATAGCCTGTGCCCAGATCCATGGAGGTCTGCACTGTGGCAGCGATCGTGACCGCCCACCATTGCGGATTATCCTGCACCCATTCGGTCAGGATCGTCTCTGTCTGCGCCTTCTGCTGGTCCCACCAATCAGCGTATTTGGAGAGTGCAACCATCGTATCCTCACGGCCCGAAGCGCTGGGGCCGTGATGTGGAAAACGTCGCCACGGCCAGCCGCTTATCGATAGACAAGCCGGAGCGCGCAGACCCGCCCGAACGGGCGAGCCGCCTCCAGCCACCATTAGTCGCGGGGCTGGAGGCGGCGGTTCAAGCGACGTGATAGGCGAAACCGCCATTCTCGACGGAGACCTTGGCCTCGGTCAGCGGCTTCTTGTCGAGCTGGAGGTTGAGGATCGAGCGGGAGAGCGCAGGCAGCATCGAGTTGGTGATGATGTTGTCGATCATGCGCCCGCCAGAATCCGGATCGTTGCACTGTTCGACGATGTGCTCCACCACCGCGTCGTCATAGGTGAACGCAGCCTGATGGTTCTCCGCCAGCCGCCGGCCGATGCGCCCGAGCTGGAGCCGGACGATGCCACCCAGCATCTCCGACGACAGCGGGTAGTAGGGGATCGGCACCAGACGGCCGATCAGCGCCGGCGGGAAGACCTTGAGCAGCGCCGGCCTCAGGCTCACCGCCATCGCCTCCGGATCGGGCTTGGCCGCGCCATTGGCGGACATGCTCATGATCTCGTCGGTGCCGACATTCGAGGTCAGGATGATGAGCGTGTTCTTGAAGTCGATGCGCCGGCCGGTGCCATCCTCCATCACGCCCTTATCGAAGACCTGGAAGAACAGCTCGTGCACGTCCGGGTGCGCCTTCTCGACCTCGTCCAGCAGCACCACCGAATAGGGCTTGCGCCGCACGGCTTCGGTCAGCCGCCCACCCTCGCCATAGCCGACATAGCCGGGAGGCGCGCCCTTCAGCGTCGAGACGGTGTGTGCCTCCTGGAACTCGCTCATATTGATGGTGATGACGTTCTGCTCGCCGCCATAAAGCGATTCCGCCAGCGCCAGCGCCGTCTCGGTCTTGCCGACGCCGGAGGGGCCGCAGAGCATGAAGACGCCGATCGGCTTGTTGGGGTTGTCGAGCTTGGCGCGGTTGGTCTCGATGCGCTTGGCGATCATCGACAGGCCGTGATTCTGGCCGACGACGCGCTTGTTCAGCGTCTCAGCGAGCTTCAGCACGGTCTCGATCTCGTCGGCGACCATCCGGCCGACCGGGATGCCGGTCCAGTCCGAGACCACCGACGCCACCGACTGCTCGTCGACATGGGCGTAGATCATGCGCTCGGCCGGGTCGATCGCGCCGAGCGAATCGAACTTCGTCTTCAGGGCTGCGCGCGTCTCGGCCGGGTCGGCAGCGGGTTCGGCCGCAAGAGCCTCGCCCTCTTCCGCCGGCTTTGCGTCAGCGCCGGGCGCCTTCTCGCCGAGCTTGGCGCGCAGCGCCTTGATCTCCTCGACGACGGCGAGCTCGCTCGCCCAGGCGGCTTCGAGCGCCGTCAGCTTCTCCTGCTTCTCGGCGTTCTCCGTGGCGATCTCTCCGAGCCGCTTCTCGTTCTCGGTGCCGAGATCGGCATCGGCCGTCAGCGCCGCCTTCTCCTGCTCCAGCGCGGCGATGGCGACGCGGGCGTCCTCGATGGCGGCCGGCGTCGCGCTCTGGCTGATAGCGACGCGGGCGCAGGCCGTGTCGAGCAGGCTCACCGCCTTGTCGGGCAGCTGACGAGCCGGGATGTAGCGATGCGACAGGCTCACCGCCGCGACGATGGCGGCGTCCGAGATGCGGACCTTGTGGTGCTTCTCCATCGGGCCGATCAGCCCGCGCAGCATGGTGCAGCAGCGCGCCACGTCCGGCTCGTCGACCTGCACCGGCTGGAAGCGGCGGGTCAGCGCCGGGTCCTTCTCGAAATACTGCCGGTACTCCGACCAGGTCGTCGCGGCGATGGTGCGCAGCGTGCCGCGCGCCAGAGCGGGCTTCAGCAGGTTGGCTGCGTCGCCCGTGCCGGCCTGCCCGCCGGCGCCGATCAGCGTATGCGCCTCGTCGATGAACAGGATCACCGGCGTCGGCGAGGACTGCACCTCGTCGATCACCGAGCGAAGGCGCTGCTCGAACTCGCCCTTCATCGAGGCGCCGGCCTGCATCAGGCCGATGTCGAGCGAGCAGACCTTCACGCCGCGCAGCGGCGGCGGCACGTCGCCCGCCGCAACGCGCTGGGCGAAACCCTCGGCGATGGCGGTCTTGCCGACGCCGGCCTCGCCAGTGAGGATCGGGTTGTTCTGGCGGCGGCGCATCAGCACGTCGATGACCTGCCGGATCTCGTCGTCGCGGCCGAGGATCGGATCCATCGTGCCTGTCTTGGCCTTGGCCGTGAGATCCTGCGAGAAGCGGTCGAGCGCGGTCGTGCCCTTCGGCCCCTCGGCGGCGTCCGCGCCCGGCGTGCCGGCGGCACGCAGGCCCGAGCCATCCATCGGCCGCAGGTTCTCCTCCTCCGAGCCTTCCCAGATCTTGCCGTAGCCGGCGGCCAGCTCGTCGACCGGGATCTTGGCGAATTCCTTGGAGAGCCCCGTCAGCGTCCGGCGCAGATCGTTCGACTTCAGCGCCGCGACCAGGAGATGGCCGGTCCTGATCTGCGTCTCGCCGAAGAACAGCGTGGCGTAGTGCCAGCCACGGTCGAGGATATCGACGATGTGGTTGGCGATGCCCGGCATCTCCGTCTCGTTGCGGCGGAAGCCCTCGACGACGCCGCCCAGATCCATCAGGAGCTTGGCGCGGTCCAGCTTGTAGTGGTCCGCGGTCAGGGTCAGGTCATTGGTCCCGCCCTGCAGCGCCTGAACGAGCCAGTGCGCCAGTTCGACATTGCGGTTGCCGGCGCCCTTGGCCTGCCGGAGCGCCTGGAGGAAGGTATCGTAGCCGATACGGTTGAGTTTGCCCGTGACGGCTTCGAGGCTGATGTCGGCCATTGGTATTCCCTCAATGTCTGCCGGCCGCGGCGCGGCTTCGTTTCAGGCGCAGGCTTTCTGCGGGGTGGAAGCGGGCGTCGCGGCGCAGCGCACCGGCCTCGACATCCCAATTGGGGGCCATCCAGCTGGTCCAGCCGAGATGGCCGGAACGGCCGAGCGTGACGGGCTTCACCTCGCCCACCGGCAAGGCCAGCTCCACATCCCATTCGAACTGATCGCCGAGATGGAAGAAGACGGCGTCGGCCAGCGGCTCGCAGCGATCGCCATTGGGCAGGAAGCGCTCGAACTGCTCGAGGTTGCGCGCCACGATCTTCACGCGGAACTTGTCCTCGACGCTGTAGACGCTCGCCCCCAGCAGCGCGTCCCCGCCGAGCGTGCAATGCGCGGCTCCAATCCGCGTCCGGTCGGCAGGATCGAAGACGAGCCGCATGCCGACGAATTGCTCGATCTCGACATCGGCCTTGAACAGCCCGGCAAGGAAGCGCCGCAGCCGCGAGGCCGATTTCGCCTGCGCACCGATCAGCCCGGCATGAGCGAGCTTCTCCGGGTCGGGCACCGAGTCGCGGTCGGCATAGGGCTTCGAGCCCAGCCCGATCACGCTGCCGACATAGGCGGCGAAGCGGTCGAGATCGGGCCGGTCATGCTGCGCGATCGGCCGCGAATTCGCCCAAGCGCGATAGAAGAGCTGCAGGAAGCGGTGATTGAAGATGTCGAGGAAGCGCGGGAACGCGTCGTCGTGGGTCAGCTGCCAATGGTAGCTTTCCTCTGTCGTCGCCAGCGGCAGCGCGCCCTGCGGGCCCAGCAGGCCGAGGAACTTGACGAGGAGCCTGAGCCGGCCCTGCACGTCGCGATCGGCCTCCGCAATGGTCGAGGCCGGGAAGTCGAGGAAAGCCGGCTCGCCGAGCGCGACATACTCGTCCCGCCGCGTCGCGACCTCGCCGATCCGGGGACGATCCGGGAAGCTGCGCTCCAGCCGGCGCATCACGGCATAGAAGTCGAAGCGCCAGGGCTCGGCCTCCAGCCGCGCCTGGTAGCTCGCCTTCTTCTCCGTCGGGGCGGCAGCGTCCTCCGTCACAGGATTCGCCTCGCCCCGGCGCGCGGCGGAAAGCGCATCACCTCGCCGCGCTCGACGGTGCGGATCACCGTCTGGGTGAAATGGTTCATCGCCGCATATTCGGCGAAGAAGCGGTCGAGCACCGCCCCGAGCAGGAAGACGCCGGAGCCCTCGAAGGCCTTCTCGTCGAGCAGCACGGTGATCTCGAGGCCGCGCCCCGCCCCCGTTCCGGCCCGCTGCGGGAAGCGGCGCACCACCGGGCGGCTGTCGACGCTCTTGATGCCGCGGATGCGCCGCTCGGTGGCGCTGTCAGCGAGGTCGGCGAAGAGCGAGAGTAGCTCGCGCAGCGCCTCGCCATTGTGCCCTGCCCCGCGCTGGACGAGGCCGAGCTGGTTGAGGCTCAGCAGGTTGATGAGCCGCCAGGTCACGACGCCGGTCGAAGCCGTCTCGGAGCGCAGCCTGAGTTGGGAGACGATCGGCTCGCGCGGCGCGGTCGGCCCGGCGAGGCAGGCGACATCCAGCGAGACATAGTCGATCAGGCGGAAATCGGCGCCGCCGACCCCAGTGGGCAGATGCTCGGTGAGATGCCGGTTGGAGCAGAGAGCCCGAACGCTGAGCTCCGCCACCGAGCCGGCATCCTTCACGCTCGCCGGCTCGACGAGCGAGATGAACATCTCGGTGCCCGTATAGTCGGACGCCTGGCCTTGCCGCCGTTCCGCCGCCGAGCGCCGCCGCGGCAGCCGTCGCTGCGTATAGTGCAGCCCATGCACCGGCGAAGCGCCTTCCGGCGACGAGTAGAGCGGATGGACCGGCTGCTTCTCCTGCCCGCCGACATAATGCGCATGGACAGAGAGGATGCTGTGCGGCTCGTAGTCGAGTGGTCGGCTCCGGTCCGGCACGACGTGGAACTCGTGCTGGTTGCTCTTCACCGGGATGCGGTCGGCTGTCTTCTCGAAGAGATTGATGGCCGGGGCGGCATAGAGCGCGAACATCTCCTTACGCACCGCGCCAGGCAGACGGGTGTTGACCTCGTCGAAGACGAAGACGATGTCGACCGTCTTGGCCGTCAGCTTCGGCATGATCGGCGCCAGCCCAGTGAGCTGGAAGCCCAGGAACTTGCGCGGGAACCAGAACATCTCGCGTAGCAGGTCGAAGCCGCGGAAGACGCGCGTATCCGCGGGCAGAAGCGCCTCGTCCTCCTCGAAGCCGATCTGCTCCAGGCGGCAGCCATCGGCCGGTGTCACCACCGGATCGCCGAACGCGTCGAGATGGCGGAAGTGGATACCGCTGCAATGGGCGAAGAGCTGCTCGTAGAGGGCGACCGCATCGCCCTCCGTGCCGAGGAGGTTGACGTTCAGCTCCCGCGTGCGGCAGCCCGCGAACCAGCTCGCCGGGTTCTTGAGCGCCTCGGCCGGCGAAGGTTCCTGCTCCGGATCGGCCATGACGCGATGGGTCAGCGTCAGCCTCAGCCCCGCCAGCGCGCGCGGCCCGATCTTGAGCCCCAGCGCCTGCAGCGGCCCCGGCGCGGGGATGTATTCCGCCGCCGTGATCTCGAAGGGCCAGAGCGTGACGTCCCCACCGAGCCGGTAACGGCAGGCGACGCGCCGCTCGCGCTCCAGATAGCTGGCGTCGAGATAGGAGCCGCGCGGAATGCGCACGCCCTCGCGTAGTCCGGGGTCTGAATAGGGCGGCGTGATCCCTGCGAGCAGCGCCGATGGCGTCGGCGCCAGGTAGTTCGGCAGGATCTGCTCGATCAGGTTGTTGGTGAATTCGGGAAACTCGTGCTTGAGCTTGAGCTGCACGCGCGCCGCCAGAAAGGCCGCGCCTTCGAGGAGGCCACCGACCATCGGGTCCATGCGCTCGCCGGCGAGGCCGCCCAGCCGCTCCGCAATGCCCGGATATTCCTCCGCGAACTCCTTGCTGTGCTCCATGAAGAGCCGGAGTTCCTGGTCGTAGAGGTCGAGAAACTCCTGGTTCACCGCCTCAGCGCCCCTTGATCGCGATCTTGCCGGTATCGAGCTCCAGATCGGCGACGAACTGGACCGGAACGTTCAGCGGCTCGCAGTTGAGATCGGCCCGGACCAGGAAGCGCACCTTGAGTTCGGCGCGATCGAGGCCGGTGTCGCGCTCGACGACGATCGACTTGGCGATCAGCCGCGGCTCGTAGCGCAGCAGCACGGCGGCCAGATCCTCGCGGATGCTGTCGACACGATGCTCGTCGATCGTCAAACGGGTCATGTCTGGAAAGCCGTGATTGAGGATGGAGCGCCGCACATGCTCCTGCCCCGAGAGATCGAAGGCGGATTCCAGATTGATGGTGTTGACCAGCGCGTCGAGATCGACCGCAATCTCGCGCCTGAGCTTCTGCTCGGTGATGGCGGCACGCGGCGCCGCGCGACGTTGCGCGATCACGCGTTCGCCGCCCTCGTCCCGCAGGTCGAGCGCGGTTCTCGCATCCTTTTCCAGATGCGCTTCCCTGAATGCGAACATCAAAGGCGGCCTCAGCCGCTTCTTCGAGATCGGATCGACCATGGCCTCGGATCTACGTCGCTATGGGAAGAAGGAAGATCGGCCCCGGCGCGATGCCGGGGCCGACGCTTTTTCGTGGATCAGGTCTTCTCGTTCTTCTTGACGTCCCAGCCCTGGGTGACCGGAGCGTCGAGCGAGCCGTCCTTCTTCTGCGGCTTGTACTCGAACTTGATCTTGGCAAAGTTCAGCGAGAACTGGTCGGTCGGAACCGAGCCGCCGGTCGCGTCGCCGGACTGGTAGCTGGAGACCAGCAGGTCTTCGAGGGTGACCGTGTAGAACTCCTGCTGCTTCTCGCCCTGCTTGCGGACGTGGAGCACGGCCTTGGTGATGTGCTTGCCGTTGGCACAGAACGCCATCAGCAGCGGCGATGCCTTGCAGACATGGGACGTGAAGTGAACGTCCTGGAAGGAGACCTTGCCGGCACCGCCGCCGCCGGCGGCCGCATGCGAGCCGGCATTGGTGGCGCCCCAGGAGAAGGACAGGATCTCGATCTGGTCCTTGTGCTTGCCGTCTTCGCTCTCGCCCTTGACGCCGTCGATCTCAAGATGGAAGTCGCTAGCCATTTTTACCTCCGGTATTTGACTTGTCGTAATGCTCGCTCAAGCGAGCGGGTTGCGGACACACGTCTCCTGTCGCGCTGCCTCGAGCGGCGGGCACGCCGAAGTTCTTGTTGTTGCCGTCACCTGTTGGTCAGGTGGCGGTCATTGCTTGGGAGCTGGTAGTCGCGACACCAGGCTCAGGCCGATATCCATGCCTTCGAGCTGGAAGTGCGGCCGCAGATAGAACTTGGCCGAATAGTAGCCAGGGTTCTCCTCGTCCTCGAAGACATCGATGCGCGCTTCGGAGAGCGGACGCCGAGCCTTCGTATCTTCGCTGGAGTTGATCGGATCGCCGTCGATGTAATCGGTGATCCATTCCTGCAGCCAGCGGCGCAGAGGCTCCTTTTCCTTGTAGGAGCCAACCTTGTCGCGAACCATGCACTTCAGGTAGTGCGCGAAGCGCGACACAGCGAACATGTAGGGCAGCCGCGCCGAAAGATTGTCGGACGCAGTTGCAGCCACGCCGTCCGGCCCCGAGAAGGCCTTGGGCTTGTAGAGCGACTGGGCGCCGATGAAGGCCGCCTTGTCGGTATTCTTGCGATGGATCAGCGGGATCAGGCCGGATTTCGCCAGCTCAGCCTCGCGCCGGTCGCTGATCGCGATCTCGGTCGGGCATTTCAGGTCCACGCCGCCATCGTCGGTCGGGAAGGTGTGCGTCGGCAGGTTGAGCACCTCGCCGCCCGACTGCACGCCGCGGATGCGCGTGCACCAGCCATATTCCTTGAAGGCGCGATTGATGTTGACGGCCATCGGATAGGCCGCGTTCATCCAGGCGTACTTCTCGCCCTTGTGGCCGTCGGTGTCCTCCTCGAAGGCGAACTCCTCGACCGGCTCGGACTTGGCGCCGTAGGGAACCCGGGACAGGACCCGCGGCAGGCACAGGCCGACATAGCGGGAGTCCGCTGCGTCGCGCAGGCCCTTCCAGGCCGCGTAATCCGGCGTGTCGAAAACCTTGCCGAGATCGCGCGGGTTGGAAAGCTCGGTCCAGCTGTCCATGCCCATCAAGGTGGGGTCCGCGCCGGAGAAGAAGGGTGCATGCGCGGCGGCGGCGACCTTCGAGAGGTCTCGCAGCAGCTGCACGTCCGTCGCCGTGTGGCTGAAGTGATAGTCGCCAACGAGACAGCCGAAGGGCTGGCCGCCGAGCTGACCGAACTCCTGCTCATAGACCTGCTTGAACAGCGGGCTCTGGTCCCAGCGCGCGCCTGGATAGGTCTTGAGGTTGCGGGAGAGCTCGCTCTTGGAGACGTTCATCACCTTGATCTTCAGCTGCGAGTCGGTCTCGGAGTTGAAGATGAGGTAGTTGAGACCGCGCCAGGCGCTCTCGATCTTCTGGAACTCGGGTGCGTGCAGCACCTCGTTCATCTGCTCGGAGAGTTTCGCGTCGAGACGCGCAATCATCTCCTCGATGGTGTCGATGACATCGCCCTTGATCAGGGTCGTGTCTGCCAGCGCCTGGTTGACCAGGGTCGCCACGGCGTTTTCGACTTCCGTCGCCGCGCGTTCCGTCTTCGGCTTGAAGCTCTGCTTCAGAAGTGCCGAGAAGTCATCCGCCTCGCGGACCTCTACGGCCGCGCCGCCGGGTTGCTGGGACTGTGCTTCCGCTGCCATTGCCGCCTCGCTCGCTTACGCCTGCTGGCCGTATCAGTTTGATTTGTCTTCGGACGGCTCGGACTTGCCGAGCTTGTCCTTCAGCGTCGCCATGAGCTGCGGATCCGCGAGCAGCGCCTTGATCTGGTCGCTGGCCGCCATCTTGCCGTCCATGTAGCGCAGCAGGTTGGAGAGCTGCTCGCGCGCCTCCAGGAGCTTCGCCGTCGCCGGGATCTGGCGGGCGATGGCCGCCGGATTGAAGTCGTCGAACTTGCTGAACTTCAACGCCACCGGGAGCTTGTCGTCGCTGCCCTCGGAGAGCTTGTTGGACACGTTGAACGACACCGCCGGCTCGATCGCGGCCATGCGCTGGTCGAAATTGTCCATGTCGAAGTCGAGGAACTTGCGCTGTCCGATATCCGACTTCTCGACCGCCGAGGCATTGCCCGAAAGATCGGCCAGCACGCCCATCACGAAGGGCAGCTCGACCTTCTGCTCCGCATTGTAGGGATCCTCATAGGTGATGTGCACCCGAGGAGGCCTATTGCGGCGGATAAACTTCTGTCCCGAATCTCCGGCCATGTGACATGCCCCTCTGCATTCGAGTCACGCGGACGTAGCGTGACAGCCTATCTGTTTTCGTCCGTCATCGATATAGTCGCTTGACCGGGACGAAAGGTTCAAGCGGTCGACAGGAAACTTACCTAACTGTCGGCCTGCGGCATCTGTGCGACATCCGGCAGGATCGAGCCGAGCAGTGACATGAAGTCATGCTGCGCCAGCGCACAAGCCTTGTCCATCAGCAACGGCGTCGGATGTGACGGCTCGACCTGGCGGTAGAAGGAGGCGACCGCCTTCATCGCGCTGACGGCATCCGCACGGTTGCCGATCGAGATCACGGCGACGGCCTGCACAGGCTCGGGGCGCGCGACGGGCGCGGGCTCGTCGACAACCGCCTCGGACTCCGGCTCGTTCTCGCCGGAACCCTCGCCAGCTTCGCCGCTCTCGTCGGCCGCAGCCTCGGATTCGCTGTCATCGCCATAGCTCTCCTCGCTATAGCTTTCTTCGCTATAGCTTTCCTCGCTCGAGCTTTCTTCGCCACCACCCTCGGGCGCGGGCAGCCTGTCGAGCGGCAGCTGGAACCGGCGGGCTTCGCCGATTTCGAACACTGCCTTGTCGACATGGTCGGGAAACATGATCTGGATCACTTCGATCAGGGATTTTCCGATCAGCTGCTGCGCCTGCCCGATGAGCAGGACGGCCGGGCTCGACGGCTCGGTTTTTCGAAAGTAGGCAAGGCAGGCAGCCAGCGTATCCTTCACTTGGATGACATCGGTGAGACTCCCGGGCGCGGCGCTGCGGGCCACGGCCCCGCCCCCCGGCGCGGCCGCCGTCTCCGGCTCAGCGCCGGCCGCCTGATGGCCCGGAACGCGCCGCGCCACTGCGGCGTCGAGGAAGGCGGCCATCTGGTCCAGCAATGCCGCCAGGCGCGGAAATCCGAGCGGATGATCGGCCCCGACCTTATCGAGCCAGATCGCGCGCAGCCGCGTCAGCGCATCACGCGCCGCGTTCACATGCCCGAGGATCCCCGTCAGATCGTCGATATCGATGTCACCCAGCGCCGCCTGGATCGCGCCGGCGTCGGGATGCTGCTCGCCTTCGACGGCGCGCGTCTCTCCGATGGCGACCAGCTGGCTGCGGAAGATGAAGGGCCCGATGCGGCGGCTGACGAAGAGCGGCGCATGCTGCAGCGGCAGCACGATCGTCGGCAACTCGTCGAGGCCCTGCAGCGCGACCTCGCGCATGATGTAGTCCCCGTCGAGCGCGCGCGGATGCATCTCCTCCCAGTGGCTGCCGAGGAGATCGGCCATGGCCGAGAGCGTGGCGGCGAAGCCCGCGACGTCGCGGTTGAGGATGATAAGTTTGGCCGCAAGCACCAGCACCCGCAGGTCCCGCGTGCGCGCCAGCAGCTTGTCGAGATCGGCGAAGGCCGGAGGAAACTCGATGCTGGTGCGGTCGAAGGCGACCTGCCGCCCGTCATCGTCGCGCCGGAAATAGGACGCCGGCAGCACGACCTCCAGCCGCGCCGTGACATTGTTGAAATCGAGATCGTCTTCCAGATCCGGGCCGCAGGGCTCGTCGGCCGAGATCGGCTTGGTCAATCCGGCGAAATTCAGGGCCGCCATCGCACTCCCCATTTGCAGAAAAAGCGGCCCGGACATCGCCCGGGCCGTACTGAGGATTTCTGATTTAGGTTTTCACTGCGTCCGCAGGCGGGTCTCGACCCGGCGATTATCGCCGGAGAGCGGGTCGGACACGACCGGCCGGCTCTGGCCATAGCCCTTCGGAACGAGCTTGGCGGCGCTCACGCCGCGTTCGCCGAGATAGCGGACGACGGCCTGCGCACGACGCTCCGAAAGCTCGAGATTGTAGCCCGCCGAGCCGGCGGCATCGGTATGCCCCTCGACCATGAAGGTCTGGCTGGAGAGCTGTGGCGTCTTCAGCGCCTTGGCGAACTCGTCGAGGTTGAGCTTGGCGTCGGGCTCCAGCACGTCGGAATTGTATTTGAACCTGACGACGAGGTCGAAGCCGGACGGCGGCTTGGCGGCCTCCACGACATGGCCGACCTTCGCGCAGTCAGCCTCGGTGCCGATGCACAAGCCGCGCGTCAGCGGGGCGGGCGCCTTGGGAGGCTCCGCGGCCGGTCCGAAATGCTTGATGATGTCGTCGGCCTTGTAGGTCTGGGCCCCGACAGGCCCGACCATGGAGAGAACCGAAATGCCGCTCGCAGCGACAAAGGTCATGAACACGGTCAACTTGCGCATGGGAACCCTCCCGATAAGTTGCGCCGTTCGGCGAATGAAAACTTGAGGCATCGACGATGACTCTGACCGTTAGTTGCGTCAAGGCAAAAATAGGTTCAATTGGCGAGAGGACTTATTGATGTCGGCCAGTTTGGGACAAGGTCAAAGAACCGCGTCTTTTGTGACGCCTTCTGGCCAAGATGAATTTGCACTTATCCGCTTCGAAGCTGACGAAGCTTTGAGCGAATTGTTTACATATAGCGTCGAAGCGGCAAGCAAGACCGAAAACGCCGACTTGCAAAGCATCATAGGCGAGAAATGCTCGATCAAGTTCACGCTCAAGAACAAGACCGAGCGTGTTCTGAACGGCACGCTGGTCGATGCTCAATGGCTCGGCAAGCAGGACGATCTGTACATCTATCGCTTCACGCTGAGGCCCTGGCTCTGGCTGCTCTCGCAGCGCGCCGACTGCCGCATCTTCAAGAACATGACGCCGGTCGACATCATCAAGAAAATCTTCGCCAAGGAGAGCGCCGCCAGCTTCCGCGACCGGACCAGCGAATCCCCCGATCCGATCCCCTATTGCGTGCAGTATCGCGAGACCGACCTCGATTTCGTGCTGCGGCTGATGGAGCAGTACGGCATCTACTATTATTTCAAGCACAGCGACGGCGACCATCAGATGGTGCTCTGCGACTCTCGCTCGGGCCATGACGAGGTCAAGGCGGCGGCGGAGCCGACCTTCAAGGGCGGCGCCTCGGCCTATGCCTATGTCCCGTCAGGCAGCCGCATGTCCTGGACCCAGATCGAGCATCTGACCCAATGGCAGACCATCCGTCGGCTGCGCACCGGCAAGTTCCAGCTCAAGGACTATGATTTCGAGAAATCGGAATCGGACCTCACGGCCAATGCCGAGGAAGGCTTCAGCAAGGCCAAGTCCTACGAGGCCTATGATTATCCGGCGGCCTATACCGAGCGCGACAAGGGCGAGCACTTCGCCCGCGTCATGGCGCAGGCCGAACAGGCCAAGGACGACCGGCGCCATGCCGCCGGCGATGCCCCCAGCCTCTATCCCGGCGCTCTGATGAAATTGGCCGAGCATCCGACCGGCGCGGAGAACGGCGATTATCTCGTTGTCCGCGCCAACCACGTCTATGGCTCGCAGAGCTACCGCTCCTCCGGGAGCGGAGAGGACGGCCTCTATCGGGGCAGCTACGAACTGCAGAAGGCGGACCGGCGCTTCCGCGCGCCGATCGTTACCGCGCGCCCGACCGTCTACGGCCCGCACACCGCCAAGGTGGTCGGCGAGAAGAACAAGGGGCAGGAGGGCGACATCGACGTCGATGAGTACGGCCGCATCTGGCTGCGTTTCCATTGGGATCGGGAGGACGGCTCGACCTCGTGCCGCACCCGCGTCGCTCAGATGTGGGCAGGCAAGAACTGGGGTAGCCAGATCATCCCGCGCATCGGCCAGGAGGTGATCGTCGAATACATCGAAGGCAATCCCGACCTGCCGCTGGTCACCGGCGCGGTTGTCAACGACCAGCACAGGCCGCCCTACGACCTGCCCGGCAACAAGACCCAGTCCGGCCTCAAGTCCGAATCGACGAGTGGCGGCGGCATCAGCGGCCGCTATAACGAGATCAAGTTCGAGGATCTCGACGGCGAGGAGGTCTTCGAGATGCACGCCGAGAAGGACCACAAGGTCATCGTCCAGAATATCGAGACCCGCGAGATCGGCTCGAACTTCATGGGCGGCGGCTACTCGCGCGAGACCACGCTGCTGAAGGGCGACGACAAGCTCGACGTTCAGCAGGGCAAGCTCGATGTCGAGGCGATGATGGAGATCAACCTCAAGGTCGGCGAGAGCAAGATCAAGATGACGCCCACCAGCATCGAGATCACTTCCCCGACCATCCGCATCAAGAGCGTCGCCCAGACCGAGGTGGCGAGCGACGCCATCGTCGTGGTCAAGGGCGGCATGGTGCAGATCAACTGAGGCAGATGGATCGGCAAGATAGATCGGCACCACCATGTCCCGTCTTCGCTTCAACACCACGCGCGAGGTCTTCGAGACCTTTCCATCCGCGGCCGAGGTCATCCTGACCCCGCCCACGACCGAGCCGCCCCTCGCCTTCCTTGGCCGCCTCGTCACTGGGCCGGCGCCGATGGAGGCGGTCGGCTTCTGTGCCTTCGTCCTGCCCCGGCGGGAGGCGGTCTGGTGGGCGCTTCAGGCCGTGCGTGGCATGCAGCCGCCGGGCCAGCAGGACCCCGGCCTTGCCGCGGCCGAAGCCTGGGTGCGCGAGCCCGGCGACCGTACCCGCTTCGACGCTCTGAAGCTGGCGCAGACCGGCGACCGCGCCCGGTCAGGAACCTGGGTAGCCTGGGCGGCGGGCTATTCCGGCGGCAGCATGATGGAGAACCATGGCGTGCCCTGCCCGCCGGATCTGACCGCCAAGATGACCCGAATTGCTGTGCTGAACGCGATCAACCGCCTGTCGATACGGGACCGCGACAGTGCATTGCGTGCCTCCGTCGAAGCGTGCATTCGTTTGGCCAAGGACGAGACCGGTAGAGGCTAGAGGCTTTCCGCTAACATGCCGCTGACACTGACGATCGAGAACGAGACCTCGCTGCCCGACGGTGGCCCGCTGAGTGTCACCACCAGCGGCGGGCGCGGTCTCGACATCGGCCGTGACCAGCATCTCGACTGGGCCCTGCCCGATCCCTCGCGCGCCGTTTCCGGCCGCCATTGCGAGATCCGCTTCCGCGACGGCGCCTACTGGCTGCGCGACATCTCGACCAACGGCACCTATGTCAATGGCGGCGACCACCGTGTCCAGTCGCCCTACAGGCTGCAGCATGGTGACCGGCTCGAGATCGGCCACTACATCATCGCGGTCACCATCGACGAAGAAGCCGGCCAGGCGATCTCCGCCCCCCCGCCCTATGCCGCCCAGCCGGAATCGCTCTGGGCTCCAAGCGAGGAAGCGGCGCCGCCGATCGCCCGTCGCGATCTGATGCCGCCGAGCCATGCCAAGCCGGTCCACGCCAGCTTCATCGACTGGGCCGCCGACATCCCGGCGCCGGACGCGGTGCCCGCACCGCCGCCTCCGTCGATGCCAGCGCAGAGCTGGGCCGTCGCCCCTCCGCCGCCACCGCATCAGCCCCACGGAGACGACTTCGCCTGGGCGCCCTTGCAGCAGCAGCCCGCCCCGGCGATCGAGCCCATGCCGCCGATCCCGACGCCGCGCCGCCCGGCCGCGAGCGAGCCGGCGCCTGCCAACCCCTGGGACGAGCCCGCCTCTTCCGAGCCGGAGCCCTTGCCACCCGAGCCCTTGCCGCCAGAGCCACTGCAAGCCGAGATCCAGCGCGCTGCCGAACCGGAGATCGCGCCACCTCCGCCGCCGCCCGTCTTCACACCGGAGCCGGCCTCGCAGACTCCGACCATGTCGATCTCGGCGGCAGAGTTCGTGCAGCGCTTCGCCAAGGGAGCAGGCGTCTCGCCGCAGGTGCTGTCGTCACAGGATTCGGGCGCCTTCGCCGAACAGCTCGGCGGGCTGATGCGGCTGGTCGCCGAGGAGTTGAAGGGCTTGCTGGCGGCACGAGCCGAAAGCAAGCGCATCGCCCGCAGCACCAACCAGACGATGATCCAGGCGCAGGACAACAACCCGCTGAAGTTCTCGCCGACGGTGGACGATGCGCTGCAGCTGATCTTCGGTCAGCCGCGCAGTGGCTACCTCGATGCAAAGCGCGCCTTCGACGAGAGCTTCCGCGACCTGAAGGCACACCAGATCAAGACCTATTCGGCCATGCAGCACGCGCTGAAGATGCTGGTCGAGGATCTCGATCCGCAGGCCGTGGCCGAGGCGACGGCGCCAGAAGGCGGCCTCGGCGGGCTGATCGGCTCGCGCAAGGCGAAGATGTGGGACGCCTATGTCGCGCGCTGGGAGGCGAAGACCGCCCCTTACGAGAACGGGCTGGTCGACGCGTTCATGATCTATTTCGCCGAGTGCTACGACCGCGGCGGCAAGTGACGCTGGCCGGCGGCGGCTAGCGCTTCGCCGCCACCGCGGTGATCTCGATGCCGTAACCCGGCGAGGCCAGCTTCGCCTCCACGGTCGCGCGGGCCGGTGCATGGCCGGCCGCCACCCACTTGTCCCAGACGGCGTTCATCTCGCCGATCTTGCTGATGTCGGTCAGGAAGATCTGGACACTGAGGATGCGCTCCTTGCTGCTGCCGGCGTCGGCGAGCGTCTCCTCCAGCAGCGCCAGCACCTCCTGCGTCTGCTCGGTCAGCGAAAGCCCTTCGGTCTTTTCCGGCACATGGCCAGCGAGGAAGACGATGCCGTTGAAGATGGCAGCGTCGCACCAGCGGGCCGTCAGCCCGATTCGTTCGATGGTCATGGCAGGTCCTGTCGCGGGAGGAAAAGGAGCCCCCGCTTCGCCCGCCACGCCCTCCCGGTCAAGCCGCGGTGGCACTGGACTGCGCCTGCGGAAAACGACTCAGGATCAGATGCTTGCGCGGCGTTCCTGCACCGCCATGGCATCAGCCGCCAATGATGACGGTCGGCAGGCCCATGACGATCTTGTTGGGCGGGCCTAGCGCCTCGATGATCGTGTCACCCAGCCGGCAGGCGGGCAGGTTATTGATCAGAACGGTTTGCGAGCCATCGATCACCACACCCGGCCCATGCGGCTGCGGCGGCATCAGAGTCAGGCAGTTGTGGATGTCGGCACCGCCCGAAGCGCCCGTGATCATCGAACTCATGGCAGAAAGCGCCGCGGTCTTCGCCGCCTCCTCCGCGGCCTTCGCAGCAGGCGCACCTGGCGTTCCGGCCGCAGCCAACGTCGCGGCAGCCGCAACCTGAAGGGTCGCGTCCGACACCGTCTTGGCCGCCTGGATCGCGGCCGCGGCAGCAGCTGGCACGCCGCGCCAGGCCGGCAGGCTGCCGATCAGCACGTTGGGACTGCCCGGCCCAGGCGTCAGGATGCCCGGCAGCGGATGCAGCACAGGATCGGTGGTGCGTGCAGCCGGTCCCTTGGGCATGGTCGTCTCCCGCCTGGCGGTTTACTGTGGTCTGAGCCTGTCATCAGGTTTTCAAATACGCATCCTTCGAGTCAATGACGGCGGCGACAAGTGCCCGCTTTAGCATTGCCTTAATGACGCTTGGTCAGTAGCCATGTAAGCTCGCCAAGCATGCCTTCGAGTAAGCGAGACCGGGATGTCGTGGTACAGCAAGGTGGTCTGGTCGGAAGGATTGTTCCTCAGGCCTCATCACTTCCAGCAGAACGACCGCTATCTCGAGAATCTGCTTGAGAGCCGCGTCAGGTCGATCTCGCCTTACCCCTGGGGTTTTTCGGTACTGGAGATCGACCGCGATCTCGCGCAGCAGAGCCGCATCGGCCTGCGCCGCGCCGTCGGCGTGATGCCGGACGGAACACCCTTTTCGATGCCGGACAACAACCCGCTGCCGGCCGCGATCGAGGTGCCGGAGAATGCCGCGGGCCAGATCGTCTGGCTCTCGCTGCCGCTGGCCGCCGCCAACACCCGCGAAGTCGACGACACGCTGAACGGCTCGGCCAGCCGCTACCTTCCCTCGACCGAGATGCTGATCGATTCGACCGCCTCGCTGCGGACCGAGGAGGAGATCGACGTCGCCCATCCGCGCCTGGCGCTGGAGCTGCGCAAGACGTCGAAGGCCGGCTATGTAGGCCTCGCGCTCGGCCGCATCCTCGAGGTGCGGGACCGCGCCGTCCTGTTCGACGAGAAATTCGCCCCGCCGGTGCTGGTCTGCTCGGCCTACCCTGTCATCGAGGGCTGGCTCGACCGCGTCATCGGCTGGATCGACAACAAGCTGGAGGAGCTCGCCCGCTACGCCGCCGACCCGACGGCGGGCGGCGGGCTGCAAAGCGCCGACTATTTCATGCTCCAGCTCCTGAACCGGAACATCCCGGTGCTGAAGCACATGCGCCGCTCGCGCTTCATCCACCCTGAGCGGCTGTTCTCGACCTTCCTCGCGCTGGCGGGCGAACTTGCGACCTTCACCACCGCCGAGCGCCGCGCCCGCGACTATCCGGCCTATGACCACGACGATCTGGAGAACTGCTTCGCCCCGGTGGTGCGCGACATCCAGGATTATCTCTCGGCCAATCTCGGCCGCCGTGCCATCCGGCTGGAGATCGTCGAGCGCGCGCCCAACGCCTTCATGTCGACGATCCGCGACCGCAGCCTGGTGCGCAACGCCACGCTGGTGCTGGAAGTGGCGGCCCGTCGCCCGCTGACCGAGATCCAGGCGCAGTTCCCGCAGCTCTTCAAGGTCGGCCCCAACACCAAGATGAACGAGATCGTCCATGCCCATCTGCCGGGCGTGAACCTCGTCCACCTGCCGACTCCGCCGCCGCAGATCCGCGCGCTGACGGATCATGTATACTTCTACCTCGACCGCACCTCGCCGCTCTGGCCCGAATTCTCGACGGCGAGTTCGATCGGCATGCATTTTTCCGGTGACTGGCCCGATCTCGAACTTGAGCTCTGGGCCGTTCTCGAGGGCAGGCGATGAGCGATCCGGGTTCGCCCTCCGATCCGTTCGGCCGCTCCGAACGGACCATCATCCGGCCGAACCCCGGCGGGCGCCGCGCGCCGTTGCCGCCTGCTCCAGCCTCCCCTGCGCCGGGCAGCCCCGCTCCGCCGGCGCCGCAGCCCTATGCGCCACCGCAGGTCCCCTCGCCCGGCGTGCCCGGCACCGGGGACGAGTGGATGTCGCAGCCCGCACCGATTCCGCAGCGCCCACAGGCCCCGCCGCCTCCGGCCGGCGGCCAGTCGCTGCCGCGTCGCGAGCAGCTCCTGACCCCGAACGCCAACCCGCTGCTGCGCGCCGCAGGCCCGCTCCTGCTGCTGCTCGGGCGCATGCGCGCCAACCTCTCCAACGCCCCCTTCGCCCAACTGCTCGGGCAGGTCGGCGATTCTATCGAGGCCTTCGAGCATGAGGTGCGCGGCTCCGGCGCCTCCGCCGAGGCGACCCGCACCGCCAAATACATCCTTGCCGCCACCGCCGACGACATCGTCCAGAACATCCCCGGCGACGACCGCCATGTCTGGACGCAGTACAGCATGCTCTCGCGCTTCTTCGGCGAGCGCACCGGCGGCGTGCGCTTCTTCGAGGAGCTGGACCGCGCCAAGGCCGACCCCTCCGTCAATTACGACCTGCTGGAGCTGATGCACGCCTGCCTGGCGCTGGGCTTCCAGGGCATCCACCGCACCTCCGCCGGCGGCGCCAACAATCTCCAGATGATCCAGCGCAACCTCTTCGAGACGCTGCGCCGGGTGAAGCAGCCCGACCCCGACCTCTCGCCGCGCTGGCGCGGTCAGCAGATCGCGGCTGCTGTCTCGGGCTTCAAGGTGCCGGTCTGGTCCGTCGCCGCCATCGCGGCGGTGGCCCTGCTCGGCATCTACTTCGTCTTCCGCGCGCTGCTCTCCGGCAATGCCGAAGCGGCGTCCACCGCCCTGCTCTCGGTCCATCCCAAGGGTGAGATCGGCATCATGCGCAAGGTCTTCTCGGCCCCGCCGCCGCCTCCCCCGCCACCGCCCCAGCCGCCCAAGGTCTGCGGCGCGGTGCAGCCGCCCATCGTCTGCCTGGTAACGCCGAACGTCATCATCGTGCGCCTCGTCGGCATCACCCTGTTCGAGCCCGGCCAGGCGGCCGTGCGCGCCGAGTTCCAGCCGCTGATCGAGCGCATTTCGTCCGTGCTGGAACAGGAGGGCGGCACCATCAAGGTCGTCGGCCACACCGATAACGTGCCGATCCGCACCGCCCGCTTCCCCTCCAACGTCGTGCTCTCGCAGGCGCGCGCCAAGGCGGTGGGCGACGTGCTCAAGACCAAGCTCAGCAAGCCGGACCGCATCAGCTTCGAAGGCAAGGGCGCCGACACGCCTATCGCCCCGAACAACACCGCCGACGGACGCGCCCAGAACCGGCGCGTCGAGATCCTGATCCAGCGTGAAGGCTGAGGAGGCGAAACAATGAATCTCGCCACCTGGCTGCGCATCGTCGCGATCCTGATCGGTGCGCTGGCTCTCGCCGCGCTGATCTGGTTCGGCGGCCCCTTCCTCGCCTTCGGAGAGGTCCGCCCCTTCGAGTCGGTCTGGGTCCGGCTGCCGGTCGTGCTGCTGCTGCTCATCGGCGCGCTGGCCTGGATCGCTTTCATCGTCGTCCGCCGCCTGAAGGCGACCGCGGCGCTCGCCGAAGCTCTGGAGAAGGAGGAGACGACCGGCGACGGCGCCGCCATCTCCAACGCCATGAAGGACGCGCTCGCCACGCTGAAGCGCGCCCGCGGCAAGAGCGGCGGCGACTATCTCTACGACCTTCCCTGGTATGTCATCATTGGCCCGCCCGGCGCCGGCAAGACCACCGCTCTCGTTAATTCCGGCCTGAAGTTCCCGCTGGCGCGGGGCGCGACGCCGGCCGCGGTCGCAGGCTCCGGCGGCACGCGCTATTGCGACTGGTGGTTCGCCGAGGATGCGGTGTTGATCGACACCGCCGGCCGCTACACGACGCAGGACACCGACTCCAAGGCCGAGAAGGCGAGCTGGCTCTCCTTCCTCGACCTGCTCAAGGACAACCGCCCGCGCCAGCCCATCAACGGCGTGCTCGTCGCGATCAGCGTCGAGGATCTGCTGACGTCCTCGCCGGAGGAGATCGCCGCCCATGCCGACGCGATCCGCTCGCGTCTGCTGGAATTGCATGAGCGGCTCAAGGTCGATTTCCCGGTCTATGCGATCTTCACCAAGGCGGATTTGATCGCCGGCTTCAACGAGTTCTTCGGACAGCTGACCGAGCCGCAGCGGCGCATGGTCTGGGGCCACAGCTTCCAGACCGCCGACAAGACCCGCAACATGATCGGCGATGTCCGGCCCGAATATGATGCGCTGATCGAACGGCTGAACGAGCGCCTCGCCGACCGGCTGCAGGACGAGCACAACCCGACGGCCCGCGCCCAGATCTTCGGCTTCCCGAGCCAGATGGCGACGCTGAAGCACACGCTCGTCGATTTCCTGACCCGCGTCTTCGAGCCGACGCGCTATCATGCGAACGCCACACTCCGCGGCTTCTACTTCACCTCGGGTACGCAGGAAGGCACGCCGATCGACCAGCTCATCGGCGCGCTTTCCCGCAATTTCGGATCGGACCACGCCGGCGCCGCCGCCTTCTCCGGCAAGGGCAAGAGCTATTTCCTCACCGACCTCGTCCAGAAGGTGGTGATCGGCGAGTCGGGCTGGGTCTCGACCGATCTCGGTGCCGCCCGGCGCACCACGGCGCTGCGCGTCGCCGGCTTCGCCACGGTCGCGCTCCTGTCGCTCGCCGCGCTCGGGCTGTGGTGGATGAGCTTCTCTCGCAACAGCGATCTCATCACCGCGACCAATTACGGCCTCTCCGACTATCGCAGCTCGGCTGCCCCCGTGCTGCAGGAGACGACCGTCTCCGACCGCAATTTCAGCCGCGTCCTGCCGCTGCTGCACAAGCTCAGGAACATGCCGGCCGGCTACGCCCTGAAGGACGAGCCGACGCCGACGCTGGCGGGGCTGGGCCTCAGCCAGCGCGAGCGGCTGGAGAACGCCAGCACGATCACCTATCGCGAGGCGCTGGAGCGGATGCTGCGCTCGCGCATCATCTTCCGGCTGGAAGAGCAGCTCGAGGCCAACGCCAACAATCCCGGCTTCGTCTACGAGGCGCTCAAGGTCTACATGATGGTCGGCGGCCAGGCGAAGCTCGACCGCGACCTCGTCACCTCCTGGATGCGGCTGGACTGGGCGGAGAACCTCTTCCCCGGCGCCGCCAACGCCAAGGGCCGCGAGGCGCTTGAAGAGCACCTTTCCGCGATGCTCGACCTCGACGAGGGTGACGCAGAGCCCATCGTCAAGCTGAACCAGTCGCTGATCGAGCAGAGCCAGCGCACGCTGCGCCGCCTCAGCATCGCCGAGCGCGCCTATGAGCTGCTGCGCACCCAGGCGCGCAGCCAGAGCCAGAAGGACTGGGTCGCCTCCCAGCGCGGCGGCTCCGATGTTCGCCTGGTCTTCGAGGGCATCTCGGGCGAGGACCTGGATCAGGTCCGCGTGCCCTATTTCTATACCTATGACGGCTTCCAGCGCGCCTTCATCGAGCGCCTCGGGGACATCGGAGACCGCATCGAGAAGGAGCGTTGGGTGCTGGGCGAGAATGTCGACCAGCAAGCGATCACAGCGCAGTACGCCACGCTCTTCCAGGACCTGATGAAGCTCTACAGCCGCGACTATGTCGCGACCTGGCAGCGTTCGCTCAGGCGGCTGAAGCTCAGGCCGCTGAACGCCGACAAGCCGCGCTATGTCGCGCTGAGCGCCATCGCCGCGCCGACTTCGCCCTTCAAGCAGGTGCTGGAATCGCTGCGCGATGAGACGCAGCTCACCAAGGATCGACCGGACATCAAGAAGGCGGCCGCGCAAGCCGCCGCCAAGGCCGCGACGCAGACGCTGGAGCAGCGTGCGAACGACGCGCTCGGCCGGCTCGGCGCCAATCTGCCGCTCGCCGCCCCCGGCGTCGACCGCGTGCTCTCCGGCGGCAACGAGGCGGCACTGGGCGCCGACATCGAGGGGCAGTTCAAGCCCTTCCACGTCCTCGTCGACGGCGATCTCGGCCGCCGACCCGTCGACCAGCTCCTGCAGACGCTCGCGGAGATCAACCAGAACCTCGCCACCGCCGCGACCAACCCGGCCCAGTCAGCGGCGGCGAACGCCGCGCTCGTGCCGCTGATCGCGACGCTGCGCGCCAATTCCTCGCGCTACCCCGCCCCCTTCGACGCCATGGTCATTCAGGCCGTGAACGATTTCGAGGGCGATGCGACGGGTGCGACCGTCGCCCTGCTCAGGCAGGCGCTGGCCGAACAGGTCACCCGCGTCTGCACCGAGGTGATGAACAACCGATACCCCTTCACCAAGGCCAGCACCCGCGACGTGCCGCTCGCCGATTTCGCCCGGCTCTTCGCGCCCGGCCAGATCCTCGACAAGTTCTACAAGGAGCGGCTGGAGCCCTTCGTCGACACCTCGAAGGCGCAGTGGAGCTGGCGCGTCGACAGCCGGGTCGCCCGCGCGCTCTCGCCAACGACGTTGCGTGAATTCCAGCGCGCCAGCGAGATCAAGGAAGCTTTCTTCCCGACCGGCGGCAACCTGCCTTCCTTCCAGATGGTGGTGACGCCGACGGCGCTTTCGGCCGATGCCGCCAGCGCCAAGCTCGAGATCAACGGCTTCACCGTGACGAGCCAGCAGGGCGTCAACACCCCGACCCCGGTGATGTGGCCGGGTGGTGGCGTCGGCAAGACGGCCGTGACGCTGACGCTCGGCGGCAGCAGCCAGGGCGGCGCCTTCGGCGGCGGCTTCTTCTCCTCCGGCTCGCAGCCCGCCGCGCAGGGCGAAGCCAAGCTCTTCGAGAAGGACGGCACCTGGTCCTTCTTCCGCCTGCTCGATGCCGGCTCCGTGCTGAAGCAGGGCGACAATGTCGGCTTCAACCTCAATGCCGGCGGGCGGCAGGTGGGCTACTCGTTCGGCGTCGGCTCGCTCAAGAACCCGCTGATCCTGCCGGCCTTGCGGGAAATCCGCTGCCCCAGCGGGATCTGACGCGGTGCCCTGCGGCCTCTTCGGCAAGCTCCCGGCCAAGCGCGATTTTATCGCGATCAACGCGCCGGGCGGCTTCCTGACCGTCTATGAGAAATGGCTTCAGGGCGGGCTGACGGCGAGCCGGCTGGCGCTCGGCCAAGCCTGGCAGGAAGCTTATCTCAACGCGCCGATCTGGCGCTTCTGGCTGGGTGCAGCCCATGGCGGCCAGACTGTGGCGGGCGCCTTCATGCCCTCGGTCGATGGCATCGGCCGCTATTTCCCGCTGACGGTCTTCGCCATATCCGCTCCGGGCGCGGCGATCCCGCCGCCCGAACTCGACCCGCAAGACGCATGGTTCGGTGCGATCGAGGATTTCCTGCTGCAGGCGCTGGAGCCCGCCGCGAGCTACGAGGCGGTGGCGCAGCGCCTGGGCGCGCTACGCGTCCCCAACGACGATCACCTCGCCACCCCGCCCAAGGACATGGTGCGCCTCTCGGACGGCACTATCGTCAGCGCCGCGACCTCTGCTGAGTTTCCCGAAAGGCTGGCGGCCTTGCGGGTCGAGGATCATGCGCGCTCCTATGCCCATGCCGCCTATCTCTGGACGGTGGGCGGGCCGAATTTCGAGCCGCTCGCGCTGACGGGACAGGGCCTGCCCGATCCCCACCTCTTCGCCGGCCTGCTGACTGGCCGCTTCGATGCCTTCCTCGCCCCGGAACGGGCCATCTCGTGAGGGCCGGCCGATGAACGACAATGCGAGCCCGGACGCCGATTTCGAGACCGGCTGCATCAGCCATACCGGCAAGGTCCGCCAGGCCAACGAGGACAATTTCCTGCTGCGCCCCGAATACGGCCTCTGGGCGGTGGCGGACGGCATGGGCGGGCACGAGAACGGCGCGCTGGCGAGCGCGACCGTGGTGGCTGCGCTCGAAGCGGTCGGCACGGCCGACAGCGCGCCCGCCCTACTCGCCATGCTGGAAGACGGCGTGCTCAAGGCCAACGAAACGCTGCGCGAGGAGATCAGCCGGCGCGGCGCGACCATGGGCGCGACGCTCGTGGTGCTGCTGGTCCACGCCCGGCATTTCGCCTGCCTCTGGTCGGGCGACAGCCGCGTCTACCTCATCCGCGGCGGCCGGATCACCCAGGTCTCCCGCGACCATACCGAGGTGCAGGAGATGGTCGATCGCGGCATGCTGACGCCGGAGGAGGCGAAGCGCTCGCCCCGGCGCCACGTCATCACCCACGCCATCGGCGTGCACGAGACACCGGAGCTCGACCTTGAAAACGGCGAGATCGCCGATGGCGACGCCTTCCTGCTCTGCTCGGACGGGCTGACCGAACATGTCACGGATGCGGAGATGCTGCAGGCGGTCGAGGCCGGCGGCGCGCAGGACGCCTGCGACGCGCTGCTGGCCCTGACGCTGCAGCGCGGCGCGCGCGATAACGTAACCATCGTCGTGGTCCGCTATCGACAGGCCACGACCGAGAGGACACGCTGGATGCCGAACCGACCCATGCGAGGGAGCGCCACGCCAGGGAGCACCATGTCATGAGCGACGACTCCGAGCGTACCGTCTTCGCACCACGCGTCGCTAATGCCCGCATCGGCACGACGCTGAACGGCATCTACCAGATCGAGAGCCTGGTTGGGGTCGGCGGCATGGGCGAGGTCTACAAGGGCCGCGCCATCCAGACCGGCGACGCCGTCGCGATCAAGATGATCCGCCCCGACATGGCCCGCGACGAATCCGTGATCGCCCTGTTCCGGCGCGAGGCGGCGGCCCTGCATAACCTCTACAACGAGGCCATCGTCCGCTATTACGTCTTCGCCATCGATCCGGTCACCGAGACACCCTATCTCGCGATGGAATTCGTCGACGGCCAGCCGCTCTCCGAGCGCATCAAGCAGCAGCCGCTGACGATCGAGGAAGCCGACATCCTGCGCCAGCGCGTGGCGCCCGGCCTTCATGCCGCACATCGGCTCGGCATCATCCACCGCGACATCTCGCCGGATAACATCATCCTGCCCGGTGGCGATCCCTCCCGCGCGAAGATCATCGATTTCGGCATCGCCCGATCGAGCCTGCTCGGTGAGGGCACGGTGATCGGCTCAGGCTTCGCCGGGAAGTATAACTACGTCTCGCCGGAGCAGCTCGGCCTCTACAGCGGCGAGGTCACCGGACGCTCGGACATGTATTCCTTCGCGCTGGTGCTGGCCGAGGCCGTGACGGGCCGCGCGATCGATATGGGCGGTTCCCAGGTCCAGATTCTCGACAAGCGCCGGCGCCTGCCGGACCTGTCCGCCGTCGATGCGCAGCTGCGCCCGCTGCTCGCGCGCATGCTGGCGCCCGATCCAGCGAACCGCCCCGCCGACATGGCCGAGGTCGCAGCCTGGCAATCGACCAAGGCCGGCAAAAAGGCAGCGGCTGCCAAGCCCGCCTCGACAAAGCAGGGGCGCTCGCCCCTGCCGCTTGTCGCCGGCATCGCGATCCTGGCCCTTCTGGCCGGCGGCGGCTTCTATGCCTGGAAGACGCTCAATCCGGCGCCCGGCAACCAGAGCGCCCGGCTGAACGATCCGCCGCCGCTCTCGGAGCAGCCCTCGTCCGCCCCGGCCAACAACGCCGCCAGCGCGCCGCCGACGCTGACGGAGCCGGCCGCACCTGCTGCCCCGCCCCCGCCATCCGCGCCCGCGCCTCCGGCGAACGCGGCACAGGCGCCTGCCCCGACACCGGCCCCGCCCTCACAGGCGCAGGCGCCTGCCACGCCGACCCCACCGGCGCCCTCTGCCCCGCCCGCGCAAAGCCGGCCGGGTCCGGCTGCGGGACAGGTCGCGACGGCGATCGAGATCCCCCCGCCCGCTCCGCCTGCGGCCGTCGAGATTCCGGTGAAGCAATCTCCTGAACCGAAGCCTGCCGGAAAGCCGCCGGCGACAGCCATGGTGCAGCAGCCGCCTGCCCCCTCGCAGCAACCGGCCGCGATCCCGCCGGAGCCCGAGCCCCGCACTCCGGCCGAACGCATCGAACGCTATGTCCGCGACTACGACGGCGGACCCTGCTTCTTCCTTTGGCCGGTCGAGATCGGCGAGCGTCGCACCACGCTTGAAGGCTTCGGCAACGCCCAGGCGCCCTTCGTCGCCTTCGACACCGCCTTCAAGGCTGTGCAGGGCTTCGAGGCGCATATCAACCTGCGGCCGATCACGGCGGCGCAATGCCCGATGGTCGATTTCCTGCGTCGACCCGGGGTCGCGACCGACCGCAGCCCGCGGCTCCAGATCGGCGCCTTCAACATGAAGAGTGGCGACATCCTCAGCGGCTCGGTGGAGGCCGGCGGCGGCCAGAACCTCGACATCGTGCTGATCGGCGACGATGGCCTCGTCTACAACCTCGCCAGCTTCATGAAGCGCGAGGGCAGCAAGGTAACCTTCAACCTCAAGCTGGAATCGACCGGCGGCCCGCAGCGTCCGCAGACCGTGCTCGCGCTGGTCAGCCGCGAACCGCTGCCCGCATTGTCGGGACCGAACCCCGCGCCTTCCACCGAGTTCTTCGCCAATCTCAGGCTCGATCTCGCCCGCCAGAGCGGCCCGCTCGGCATCGGCATCAAATATTTCCGGATCGAGTGAGAGAGAAGGCACGGAATCACGCCGTCATCCCGGCCGCAGCGAAGCGGAGTGCCGGGATCCATCGTAGCGCTCAGGCGCTCTACGATGGATCCCGGATCGGCGCGGCCAAGGCCGCTTGTCCGGGATGACGCGGCGGTTCCTTGGGAAATGGACGGGTCTCAATCCTCCCGATACAGCACGCCCCACTCGTCCTGCCAGACGCCGGCTGCGTCCTCGACGACGAGCGGCGCCCGCAATTCGTTGGCGAGGCGGATCGCCGTGCGGAAAGCCTCCTTCGCATCCAGTTCGTCGCTGACGAAGTCATTCACGAGATGTCCGCCTGCGAGATCGGCCGGGCAGAGCACCCGCCCGTAAGCCTCTCCGCTGCGCTCGCTCAGGCTGAGCGTGATCGCGTCGGCCTGCGGCTCGTCGACCTGCTCGAAACGGTTCACCGCCATGCGTCTTCTCTCCTCTACCGACTCGCCGGGCAGACCGGGAGCGAACGGCCGCGCGCAGGAGCGCCCGCGGCGAAACCTCACTTCTTCGGCTGCGGCCGCGCGATGCCCGGCCCCATGGTCGGCCGCACCGCGCTGTAGCGGTCCAGCCTGACCTTGATCATGTCGTTGAATTTCTTGTGGACCTCGGAGACCGAGAGCGTCTTCGTCTCGCCGCCGGCTTCCGCGTAGAAGATCGGCCGGTTGGCCTGGGCCGGCTTGGGCAGGAGCTCCGCCGCCTTGACGCCCGGCTGCTCCTCCATCGTCTCGATGAAGGTCTGCGCCGCATCGGGCCCGAGGAAGTGGATCAGGTAGATCTCGCCGCCGGTAAGGTGGCGCCCCATCGCCCGCTCGAGCCTCAGCGTGTCGCGCTTCAGCATCTCCGCCGCCAGCAGCGCCGAGATATAGGGCTCGCGCCGCATGTCGAGGACGCGCTGGCGCTCATTGGCGTCGCTGATGATAAATTGCTTGCCCGAGCGTCCGATCAGCTTGGCCTCAGTCGTCAGCCCGTGCTTCGCCCCGAACTCGTAGATCACGCCAAGCCAGGTCTGCTCGATGAATTGGTAGAGGCCGGTGGCGGAGGAGGTCTGCGCCTTCACCCCCGTCGAAAACGAGGATTCCTTGTCCGCGACCGCCATCAGCAAGGTCGGATCGGCTCCGACCACCTTGCTCGCCCGCACGATTAGATCCACGAGGTGGCGGCGAATGCGGATCGGCCCGAAGGTCAGGAGCTGGTCGGGGTCGCCGCTGGAGATCTGCGGCGGCGGCGCGGTCGGCCGCGAACCCGGCGCCGTGGACACAGGCGGGCCGCCCTTCGGCGGCACCAGCAGGATATTCGACGGCAGCTGAAGCTGGTTCACGGGCACCTGCTGCTGCGCCGGCGCTTCGTCCTGCGGCTTGATCGCGGCGAGCGTGGGGTCGTTGTCGAGCGCGAACTGCGCCGCCTGTCGCGCGCCCTCCAGATCCTGCTCGACCGAGGAGAGGATCAGCGAAGGCCGGGCCGGAGCATCCTTGAGCGCCGGGGCCTGGAGCCCGGCGACCTCCTCGTCGCCCTCGGGCACAGGCCTGTCCTGCTGCTGCAGCCGCGCATAGGCCAGACCGAGCACGGCGGCCGCCACGCAGGCGACGCCTGCCGCAACGCCGGCAATCGCCATGCGACCGGACGAAGCCTTCTTTGGTTGCGCCGGCTTGTCGTCGGGCGGCCCCTTGCCCTTGGCAGCAACGGCGGGGGCCGCAGCCGGAGCGGCTGGCGTCGCAATCGGCCTGGCTGCGGCGGGAGGCGGCGCGGCCACGGGCGGCGGAACGGCGGCGCGGGGTGGAGCAGCGGCGCGCGGCGGCGCGGGCGTGGGCGCAGCCGGTGCGGCTCTCGGCGCAGGCGGTATGGGCAGCGCGGGTTGCGTCGGGCGCGGAGCCGGCTTCTCTTCCGCAGGCCGCGCAATGGGCTCGGCCTCACCCGTCACGAAGCGGCGCAGGCCCGCGAACCAGGTCGCGTCTCCCTTCGCGCCGAGCGCCGTCAGCTCATCGACGAGACGCTGCGCGGTGAGTTGCGGCACGCCGGCCTCGCGTGCGATCTTTGCCGCGGTGCCCTTGCCCGGCTGCTCGATCATGGTCTTGAGCGCGAAGAACCAGAGCTGTAGCGGCGTGCGACGGCTTTCGATCGGCGTGCCGGCAGCCGGATGGATCATGTAGTTGCAATGGTTGCAGGCGAAGCCGCGCAGCTTGGGCCGCGGCTCGAAGGTCGCGGGGCGCCCGCAGGCCGGACAGGCCATGCCGGTGCCGCCATGGCGCAGACGCATCAGCGCGGCGAGGCAGGCATCCTCCGGGAACTGGCTCTGGAACTGCCGGAAGCGCTCGCTCATATCCTCGGTCTCGCGCTCCTTAACTCCCGTTCGCGAGGTTACGACGCACCTGACGGAGCGGCAATCGCCAGAGCGCGTCTGCATGCGCTCCAGACGCGAGATGCGGCCCGCTTCCTCTCTGTGACGCGTCTGCTTCGCCCGAAATCGCACAGCCCCGGCTCGTACTAGGCGCGCAGCAATCCAAGCCGGGCAATGTCATCGAGATGCTTGCTGACCTCTTCCGCGGTCGCCCGCTCCGGAACATCCTGTGCGCCGCCGTCAGCCGCCCTCGCCTCGGCCATGAAGGCATTCATCGCATCGAGCAGCATGCGCTGGTCACGCGAGCCGTCGAGCAGGCAGACGAATTTGCGCAGGACGATGCCGTCGAGCTGCACCGAGCTGTGCCTGAGGTCGGTGACCAACGGCGCGGTCGAGGCCTGCCAGCGGGCGACCTCGCTTACGAGCGGCCTCTCGCCGATCTCGGTCGTCAACGCCGGCGGTTCCAGACGAACATCGAGCAGGCCCGCCTTGAAGATCGCGATCAGCGCCTCCTCCAGCCGCGCGACCTCTTGGCCGCGCTCCGGGCCCTCCCCAATCCCGACCTCCCGGCATGACCGGGCGACGAGATCGTCCCAGGCGAGACTGGCCGGCCATGCCCGGCCGAGAATGCCGAGGGCGGCCTTGCAGAGCGGCAGATCGACCGCGAGGCCCACGCCCTCCCGGAAGACGAAGCGCTCGACACCGGGCTTGGTCTCCTTACCCGCTTCGGGCGGCGCAGTGCGGACATCGGCGGCCAGCCAATAGGGCCGCAGCGCATCAGCCGCGATGCCTCGCTTCAAAGGCAGCCCGGCGCGGCAGAGCAGCGTCTCCCGGAAGGCCCGCCCGATCAGTAGGTCGAGCATCTGCTCGCGCTGGTCGGCCTGCTCGATCGGGATCTGCGACAGCATCCGCTGCACCGGCCCCCGGGCGCCGCCAAAGGCATTCGGAAAAGAGGCCTCCGCCAGTAACTGCAGCCCGTGCCGCTCCGCCACCGACAGCACCTCATGCAGCGCGAAGGCGCGCGCTCCAGGGTTGAGATCGTCATGGTAGAGGACGTTGTCGGGGACGCTTTCGATCTGCTTAGAACGCTCCCGCAGCGCCGCGCCGTGGAAGCTGTCGGGCTCGCTGGCCTCGGCGATCTCCTTCAGCGTCGCCCGCGCCACCCTCACCCGTTCCACCGGGTCCTCGATATCGCGGACCGCATAGAGCATGACGTCCCGGGCCAGATCGCGCAGCCGGCAGCCGGGCAGAGCGTTGTAGCTGACATAGGCCACGCCATTCGGCGCCAGCAGCTCCCCGTAGAGCGCGATGATGCGCGCGCGCACCGCATCGGGCACCCAGGAATAGACGCCGTGGGCGATGATGTAGTCGAACTGGCCGAGCTCCGGCGACAGCGCCAGGATGTCCTCCTGCCGGAATTCGAGATTGCTCAGCCCGAGCTCAGCCGCGTTCTCCTGCGCCTGCCGGATCGAAGCCCCGCTCAGGTCGATGCCGAGGAAGCGGCCGCCCGGAAATTGCGCCGCCATCGGAATGAGGTTGCCGCCGCGCCCGCAGCCGAGCTCGAGCACACGCATGGCAGCCAGGGGCACCGGGCTCATCCCGTGGAAATGGGCGATCGTCGCCAACTTGGCCGGGTGGGTCTGCGAGAAGGCGTGGCCCGGATAGGCCACCGCATCGTAAGGATTGATCGCTGAAGCGCTCATCATCGCTACCGGCCTGGCTCCGTTGCAGTCATTCCACTGCGGACCTGCCCTTCGCGCCTCATCCATTCGCAGGATCGGGCGTGGGAACTTTGCCTGTCTCAGGGCAATGCGCCGGCCGATATTAACTCGAAGATCACGTGAGTCATCGTCGGCGAGCGCCAGTAAGAACGGAATAATGCTGCCGCAGACTTGGGTGTGGAAGGACCTCTCCCTGACCCAGCGCGGTCTGTCCAAGCGCGCTGCCGGCTTCTAATCTGCCGCCGGTTTTCACGGATCGGGCACCATGCGCAGCAGCAAGATCATCCATGTCGTCAGCTGTCACGCGGCTGGCGAGGTCGGGGACGTCATCGTCGGCGGGGTTCAGTCGCCGCCGGGCGCCTCGGTCTGGGAGCAGTCGCGCTTCATCGCGACGGACGAGACATTGCGCAACTTCGTCCTCAACGAGCCGCGCGGCGGGGTCTTCCGGCACGTCAACCTGCTCGTGCCGCCCAAGGACCCGCGCGCCCAGATGGGCTGGATCATCATGGAGCCAGCCGATACGCCGCCCATGTCCGGCTCCAACTCGATCTGCGTCGCGACCGTGCTGCTCGACACCGGCATCCTGCCGATGCAGGAGCCCCTGACCGAGATCGTGCTGGAAGCCCCTGCCGGGCTTATCGAGATCCGCGCCACCTGCCGGAACGGCAAGGCCGAGGCCATCAGCGTCCGCAACGTCCCCTCCTTCGCGGCGAAGCTCGATGCGACGATCGAGGTCGAGGGGCTGGGCACACTCACCGTCGATATCGCCTATGGCGGCGACAGCTTCGTCATCGTCGATGCGGCGCGCCTCGGCTTCGCGGTCGCGCCCGACGAGGCCCGCGAGATCGCCGAGGCCGGCATGAAGATTACCCGCGCCGCCGACGAGCAGCTCGGCTTCGCCCATCCCGGCGATACGGCCTGGGACCATATCTCCTTCTGCCAGTTCGCCGCCCCGGTGGAGCGCATAGAGGGCGTGCTGACCGGGCGTAGCGCGGTCGCGATCCGCCCCGGCAAGATCGACCGCTCGCCGACAGGAACCGGCTGCTCGGCCCGCATGGCGGTGCTCCATGCCCGCGGGCAGCTCGCCGTCGGCGAACGCTTCGTCGGCCTCTCCATCATCGGCTCGCGCTTCGATTGCGAGATCGAGAGCCTGACGAAGATCGGCGAAATGCCTGCAATCGTCCCGCGCATCACCGGCAGCGCCTGGATCACCGGGACGCATCAGCTGATGCTCGATCCCGACGATCCATGGCCGGCCGGCTATCGCCTCTCCGACACTTGGCCGAAGCTCTGACGGGTGACAGCGCAAACAAAGCCGGGGCCGGCGCCGCACGCCCCTTGACACCTGCGGGTGCGATGGGGAATTTGGCCCCGATGCGGGTGTAGCTCAATGGTAGAGCAGCAGCCTTCCAAGCTGAATACCCGGGTTCGATTCCCGGTACCCGCTCCAAAATCGCTCGACGATGACTAGGCGCTCGGTTTGCGATGGCATCTCAGCGTTTTTTTGAGCGAACCGGCTGCAGCTAAGCGCAAATCGATCGAGCCGCACGCCGCGGCGCGACCGTCAAGCAACCGCTCCCGTCCCGAGGCCGCTAGGCTGGCCTGGCACCTACGATCCCGATAACACGCCGCGCATATACATCTCGAATCGGCTGTCGAAATTTCCGCCGTAAGGCGTCTTCCAATGAGCGCGAAAGGCAGGCTTCTGAGCATAGGACCGCAGGAGCGCATCCCAACCCGGCCACTGATAAAGCCTTATGTCCTCGGTTAGCTCCCGCTCCAGCCACGCACGTTCGCACATGCTGGCTATGAGATCGAAGAAGATGCCTCTCCGGGTCAGGTCATCGGCTGACAGGTCGTCGCGATCGTCCTGCCCTGGCAATACGCCAAGATGAGGATACTTCAGAGCCTCCAGTAGGAAGCGCTCAAACGCCAAGCTTAATTCGCGGAAAGACGCATTATGGGCATCGATCTGGGTCCGCTGAATACGCTCGATCTTCTCCCGTTTCTCCTTCGCTCGCTCTATAAACCACTTGATCGCGAACACGATCAAAGTGCCGATTCCGAGCGCGACCGCGACCTTCAAGGCTATTTTGGCCCAATCGGGCACAGGAAGCATGTCGATAGCTGAAGCTAGAAGGCTTTCCATGGATTGTCCTACACACCGCGCGACAATCGCACGAATCTAACGTTACGGAAACATCAGGTGGCCGGGCATGCCGAACCATCCGAGTATCCGCGGTGTGAAAACCGTCGATCCGCCGGGGGATAGCGCCCATGCGGCCCCTGCAAAGCGGACGCCGCCTTTTCGGGGCAGTTTAGTTCTAATGTAAGAGCCATCAGCCCACGGCTCACTTCACGGTACGTCTCCATGAATATGCGCACTTCCCCGGCCGAGCTTTCCACGCCGGATTTCGGAATCGGCCGGTCGGTCGTCCGCAACGAGGATGCGACCCTCGTTCAGGGTGATGGCCGCTACACCGACGACCTCTCGGTCGAGGACCAGCTTTACGCTTCCTTCGTCCGCAGCCCGCACGCGCATGGCGTCATCAAGGGCATCGACGTCGAGACGGCGAAGGCCATGAAGGGCGTCGTGGGGGTCTATACGGCCGAAGACCTGGAGGGCCAGGGCTACGCCTCGCTGAAATGCGTCGTCGACGTCCCCAATCGCGACGGCACACCGATGAAGCGGCCTGTCCGCAACGCGCTCGCGGCCGGCAAGGTCCGCTTCGTCGGCGATCCGGTCGCGATGGTCGTCGCCCGCACCGCCGTCCAGGCACGCGATGCCGCCGAGGCCGTCTTCCTCGACATCGATATCCTGCCCGCCATCACCTCGGGCGAGGAGGCGCTCGCGAGCGATGCGCCGCAGCTTTATGACGACGTGCCGGGCAACCTCATCCTCGACTTCCATTCCGGCAATGCCGAGAAGGTCGCCGCCGCCTTCGCAACTGCGGCGCACATTACGAAGCTGCGGATCGTCAACAACCGCATCATCGTGAACCCGATCGAGCCGCGCTCCGCCATCGCGAGCTATGACGGCAAGGCCAAGCGCTATGTGCTGCGCGCCCCGAGCCAGGGCGCCTTCGGCATGCGCAACAATCTCGCGGCCGCGATGGGAGTGCCTGCGGACCGGATGCATCTGCTGACCGGCCATGTCGGCGGCTCCTTCGGCATGAAGTCGGCGGTGTTTCCCGAATATGTCGTGTTGCTCCACGCCGCCCGGCTGCTGAAGAAGCCGGTCAAGTGGACCGACCTGCGCTCCGAGAGCTTCGTCTCGGACCATCACGGCCGTGATATGGTCTTCGACGCCGAGCTCGCGCTCGATGCGCGCGGCCGCTTCCTCGCAACGCGCTTCACCGGCATCGGCAATCTCGGCGCCTATCTCTCGCCTCCGGGGCCGATGATGGCGACGCTCAATATCGGCAAGAACAGCGTCGGCATGTACCGGACGCCGCTGGTCGAGGTGCAGACCAAATGCGTCGTCACCAACACCGTGCCGATCGCGGCCTATCGCGGCGCCGGTCGTCCCGAAGGCAATTACTTCATGGAGCGGCTGATCGATGCCGCAGCCACGGAAATGGGGATCGACAAGGCGGTGCTGCGGCAGCGCAATCTGGTCCAGCCGCAAAAGCTGCCCTGGACCACGCCGGTCGGCACGGTCTACGATTCCGGCGAGTTCCCCGCCCTTGTCGCCCAGGCGCTCGAGACCGCGGACTGGAAGGGCTACAAGGCCCGCCAGCGCCAGAGCCAGAAGGCCGGCAAGCTGCGCGGCCGCGGCATCGGCTGCTACCTCGAAGTGACCGCGCCGCCGAGCAACGAGATGGGCGGCATCCATTTCGAGCAGGACGGCACCGTCACTATCGTCACCGGCACGCTCGACTATGGGCAGGGCCACTGGACGCCCTTCGCGCAGGTGCTGACCAGCGCGCTCGGTGTGCCCTTCGACAAGATCCGCCTCGTGCAGGGCGACAGCGACCGGCTGATCGCCGGCGGCGGCACGGGCGGCTCCAAGTCGATCATGGCGAGCGGCTCGGCGATCCTGGAGGCGAGCGACCTCGTCATCGAGAAGGGCAAGCTGCTGGCGGCCCATTTCCTCGAAGCCGGCGTCGGAGACATCGAGTTTGGGCAGGGCCGCTTCAGGATTGCCGGCACCGACCGCTCGATCGGCGTCATGGAGATCGCGGCGAAGCTGCGGGCGTCCCCTTCCCTGCCCGAGGAATTGCCGAAGACGCTCGATGTCGACCACGTCTTCAAGGCCGCGCCGTCAGCTTATCCCAATGGCTGCCACATCGCGGAGGTGGAGATCGACCCGGATACGGGCCGCATCGAGATCGCCAGCTATGTCATGGTCAACGACTTCGGCACGGTGGTGAACCCGATGATCGTCGAAGGCCAGCTCCATGGCGGCGTCGTGCAGGGTATCGGCCAGGCGATCTACGAGATGACGACCTATGACGAATCCGGCCAGCTCCTGACCGGGTCCTACATGGACTACGCCATGCCGCGCGCCAACGACGTGCCGTTCTTCACCTTCGCCAGCCAGGGCGTCCCGGCCAAGACCAACCGGCTCGGAGCCAAGGGCTGCGGCGAAGCCGGCTGCGCCGGCTCCCTGCCCTCGGTGATGAACGCGATCGTCGATGCGCTCTCGCCCTATGGCGTGAAGCACGTCGATATGCCTGCGACGCCGCTGGCGATCTGGAAGCTCATTCACGGGCGCGGCTGATAGCTCCGCCGTCATTGCGAGAAGCGCAGCGACGAAGCAATCCAGGGGCCGCCAAGCGCGACGGTTCAGCCCGGTCCCTCTGGATTGCTTCGCTGCGCTCGCAATGACGCGCCGTTGCCGGCGGGATTGCCACGCCGGCTCAGTCCGTGTCGCCCGTCGCGAAATCCCGCCCCGGCGCGGCCTCGATCAGGCTGCGCGTGTAGGGATGGGCCGGCGCCGAGAAGACCTCCGCCGTCACGCCCTGCTCCACCACCAGCCCCTTCTCCATCACCACCACGCGGTCGCAGATCTGCGCCGCGACCCGCAGATCATGGGTGATAAAGAGAATGGCGAGGTCGAAACGCTTCTGCACGGCGTCGAGCAAAGCGAGCACCTGTTTCTGCACCGAGACGTCCAGCGCCGAAACGGCCTCGTCCGCGATCAGGATCTCCGGCTCCATGGCGAGCGCGCGTGCAATCGCGATGCGCTGGCGCTGCCCGCCGGAGAACTGGTGCGGATAGCGCTCCAGCGCGTCGGGCTGCAGCCCGACCAAGGTCATCAACTCGCGCGCTCGCGCCAGCGCAGCAGCCGGCGCCAGCCCGAAATTGACCGGCCCCTCGACGATCGACTGGCCGACAGTCCGGCGCGGGTTGAGCGAGCGGAACGGGTCCTGGAAGACGACCTGGATCTTGCGGCGATAGGGCCGAAGCCGCCGCTCGGGCATCCCGGCGATGTCGATGTCCGGCACCATGATCTGCCCTTCGCTCGGCGCCATCAGCCGGGCAACGCAGCGCGCCACCGTGGTCTTGCCCGAACCGGATTCGCCGACGATACCGACCGTCTCGCCACGCCTGACCCGGATCGCGACATCCGTCGCTGCCCGCACAACGCGGTCCTTCTTGAACAGCCCGCCCGAGCGATAGGTCTTGCCGAGGCCGGCGGTCTCCAGCGCCAGCGCCCCCGTCGGCTCCGGCCGAAGGGCCGGCTTCAAACTCGGCACGGCTGCGATCAGCATCCGGGTATAGGGATGCTGCGGCCGGGTCAGGATCTGCTCGGCCGGTCCTTGCTCGACCACCCTGCCCTTCTCCATCACCACCACCCGGTCGGCGATCTCGCTCACCACGCCGAAGTCATGCGTGATGAAGAGCACGCCTGTGCCGCGCCGCTCCTGCATCTCCTTGATCAGCTTGAGGATCTGCGCCTGCGTCGTGACGTCGAGCGCGGTCGTCGGCTCGTCCGCGATCAGCAGCGCCGGATCGAGGATGAGCGCAGCCGCGATCATCACGCGCTGGCGCTGCCCGCCCGAAAGCTGATGCGGATAGGAGGCATGGATGCGCTCCGGGTCCGGCAGGCGCATCGCCTCCAGAATGCCGAGCACCTTGGCGCGGCGCTCCGCCGGTCCGAGTTCGGTATGGATGCGAAGCACCTCGTCGATCTGGTCGCCGATGGTGAGCACCGGGTTCAGCGCCGTCATCGGCTCCTGGAAGATCATCGCCATGCGGTCGCCGCGCAGCGCCCTCAGCCTCTGCGGCGTGGCGGTGAGCACGTCCTCGCCTTCCAGCCTGATCTCACCGGCCGTGGCTTTCAGCACCCTGGCGAGCAGGCCCATCACTGAGAAGGCCGTGACCGACTTGCCGGAGCCGGACTCGCCGACGACGCAGACGATCTCGCCGGCGCCCACCGAGAAGGACACGTTCTCGACGGCATGGGCCCGGTCGCCGCCGCCCGGCAAGGCGATGGAGAGCCCGGAGATGTCCAAGACCGGAATTGTGGAAACGTCGCTCATCGGCCGGCCATCTTCGGGTCGAGCGTGTCGCGCAGGCCGTCGCCCAGCATGTTCACCGCCAGCACCGTCAGCCCCAGGAAGATGCCGGGATAGAGGATGTTGTGCGGGAAGACGCGGAACAGGTTGCGGCCCTCGGCCATGATGTTGCCCCAGCTCGGCGTCTCCGGCGGGATGCCGATGCCGAGGAAGGAGAGGATCGCCTCGACGAGGATGGCCGAGGCGGCGATGAAGGTGCCCTGCACGATCAGCGGCGCAATCGTGTTGGGCAGGATATGGCGCACCATCAGAGCGGGCACGCGCGTGCCGGCCATGATGGCGGCCTCGACATAGGGCTCTTCCCGCACCGAGAGCACGATCGAGCGCACGAGACGGACCACGCGCGGGATCTCCGGCACGATGATCGCGATCATCACCGAGGCCAGCCCGGCCCGGAACAGCGAGACCACGGCGATGGCGAGCAATATGCCCGGTATCGCCATCAGCCCGTCCATGACGCGCATGATCGGCCCGTCAAGCCAGCGCGTATAGCCGGCGACCAGCCCGATCACGAGGCCGATGGCGACGCTCGCCAGCGCCACCGTAACCGCGATCGCCAGCGAGACCCGCGCGCCATAGACGATGCGGCTATAGACATCGCGGCCGAGCGAATCCGTGCCCATGCGATGCTTGAATACCGAGGTCGAGCCGTCATCGGCGCGGATCGTTCGCTCGAAACCGGGGACCTTGTTGCGGGCGCTGGGGCTGATGGCGGTGGGGTCGAGCGTGCCGAGCAGAGGCGCGAAAAGGCCGATCAGCGTCATGATGGCGAGCACGAAGCCACCTATCGCGACCGCAGGGTTGCGCAGCAGCCGGCCGATGATGCGCCGGCGCGAAGCCGGCGGCTCGGCGGCGACAGGCGCCAGGATGGTCGGTTCGGCGCTCAATAGCGGATCCTCGGATCGAACAGGCTGTAGGCGAGGTCGATCAGCAGGTTGATGCCGACATAGACGCCAGAGAACAGGAGGATCACCGCCTGGATCGTGGGATAGTCACGCGCCAGCACGGCATCGACGGTCAGCCGCCCGAGGCCCGGAATGGAGAAGACGCTCTCCGTCACCACCACGCCGCCGATCAGGAGCGCGATGCCGATGCCGACGATGGTGACGATCGGCACCGCCGCATTCTTCAGCGCATGGCGGAACAGGATCTTGCGCTCCACCTGCCCCTTGGCGCGCGCGGTGCGGATGTAGTCTTCGCTCAGCACCTCGAGCACGCTGGCCCGCGTCATCCGCGCGATCAGCGCGATATAGATGACCGACAGCGTCAGCGACGGCAGCACCAGCCGCTGCACATAGCCCCCGAAGCCCTGCGAGAGCGGCTGGTAGCCCTGCACCGGGAACCAGCCGAGCGTGATCGCGAAGACATAGATCATCAGGTAGCCGATCACGAAGACCGGCACCGAGAAGCCCAGCACCGAGAAACCCATCACGATGCGGTCGATCCAGGAGCCGTGCTTGTAGGCGGCGAGCACGCCGAGCGGGATCGCTACCACGATCGCGATCAGCATCGTCGCGAAGGCGAGCGACAGCGTCGGCTCGATCCGGCCAACAATCAGCTCGGCGATGGTCTTCTTGAAGAAGAAGCTCTCGCCGAGATTGCCGGTCAGCAGGTTCCCCGCCCAGATCGAGAACTGCGTCAGCACTGGCTGGTCGAGGCCGAGCCGGTTCCGGATCAGCTCGATCTGCTCGGTGGTCGCATTGTCGCCGGCGATCACCGCGGCGGGATCGCCCGGCGTGAAACGCAGCATCAGGAACACCAGCACCGCGACGATCACCAGGACCGGGATCGCCGAGAGCAGGCGCCGCAGGATGTAACCGAACATCAGGCGTCCTTCATTGGGGTCGGGCCGGCCTCGCAGGCCTCCTCAGGACAGGACCCGAGGAGGCCACGCATGGGGCCAGGAGCGGCCGCGCCGCCTCACTTCTTCTCGATGTTCCAGAACACCGGGGCCGGCGCGGTCAGGATGCCGGAGATGTTGGTGCGCGCCGCGATCGGCACGTCGTACTGGCCGATATGGACGTGGGTCGGCGACTCCCGCCAGCGCATCTGCACCGCTTCCGCGATCGCCTTCTGCTTGGCCGGGTCGGGCTCGCGGGCGAAGTCGTCGCGCAGCTTCTCCATCTGCTCGTCGCAGGGCCAGCCGAAAGCGGCCTTGTCGCAGCTCGCATTGAAGAAGCCCGCCATGACCGGGTTCAGGATGTCGGCCGAGACCCAGGCTGTCTGCATCAGATTCCAGCCGCCCTTGTCGGCGGGGTCTTTGCGGGCGCGGCGGGAAACGACCGTCTGCCAGTCGGAGGACTGCATGTCGACCTTGAAGCCGCCCTTCTCCAGAAGCTGCTTGGCGACCGGGCCGAGATTGGTCAGCGACTGCAGGTCCGTGGAGTGCAGCAGCACGATCGGCTTGCCGTCATAGCCGGCTTCCTTGAGCAGCTCTTGCGACTTCTTGAAGTTGGATTCGAGCAGGCCATCCATGCCCTTCTCGGAGGCCATCGGCGTGCCGCAGACGAACATCGCCTTGCAGACCTTGTAGTAGTCGGGATTGCCGACGGTCGCCTCGAGGAAGTCCTTCTGGTTGAGCGCATAGGTCACGGCCTGGCGCACCTTCGCGTTATCGAAGGGCGGCAGCGTGTGGTTGAACCGCATCGTGTATTGCAGGCCGAGCGGGTTGTAGGTCCACAGCTTGATCTTGGAATCCGACTTGACCAGCGGGATCAGGTCGAAGGCCGGCTGCTCGACCATGTCGATCTCGCCGGCGAGCAGCGCGTTGACCGCCTGCTGCTGGTCCGCCACCGCGAGCCACTCGACGCGGTCGAGTTTTACTACCTTGCCGCCGGCAAGGCCGGAGGCCGGCTCGGAGCGCGGCTTGTAGTCCTTGAACTTGGTGTAGACGATCTTGTCGCCCGGCTTCCACTCGTCGGTCTTCAGCACGAAGGGGCCGGAGCCGATGAACTCCGAGATCTGGGTGTTCGGATCGGTATCCGCCACGCGCTTCGGCATCATGAAGGGGACGTTGGAGGACGGCTTGCCGAGGCCGAAGATCAGCAGGCCTGTAGGCGACTTCAGCTTCACGGTGAAGCTCTTGGCGTCGTCGGCGGTCATCGCGTCGACGAAGGTCATCAGCTTCTGGCCGACAGGGTCCTTCGCCGACCAGCGCTTGATCGAGGCGATGCAATCCTCCGCGGTGACGGGCTTGCCATCATGCCAGAGCAGGCCGTCGCGCAGGGTGAACTTGTAGGTGAGCTTGTCCGGCGACTCCGAGAAGGTGTCGACCATCTGCGGCTTGATCTCACCCTTCTCGTCCATCGCGAAGAGCGTGTCGTAGATCATATAGCCGTGGTTGCGGACGATATAGGCGGTCGTCCAGATCGGGTCGACGATCTTCACGTCCGAATGCATCACGACCTTCATGGTCGTCTGCGCCTGCGCCATGCTCGTACCTGCGAGCACCGCCGCAGCAGCGGTCACCATCTTCCAACGCGACATCATAGGCTGATCTCCCCTCTGGCCGTTCAAGCGGCCCGTTTTGCTGATCGTGATGTTGCCAGTCGTGAGCTGTTCTAGATCGTTCTTTTTGGCGCTCCGATCCTGTCCTGCTGTTGCGCCGCCTATGCAGGCGCCGTGCCATGGCCGGGAGGCTCCCGCGAAACGGGAGCCGGTGTCAATTGCTCAAGCCGAGGCCTTGTCATCGAGCCGCGAGAGCAGGCCCGCGAGCAGGCGGATGCGCCGCGGCAGGCTCTCGATCTCGATATACTCGCCGAGCGTGTGATAGCCGGCGCCGAGCAAGCCGAGCCCATCGAGCGAGGGTATGCCGGCCGCGCCGGTGAAATTGGCGTCGGAGCCGCCGCCGGCCGAGGCATGGCCAAGCTCCCAGCCGATCTCGGCTGCGATCTCGCGCGCAAGCCCATACATCTTCAGCGTCGCCTCATCCGGCTCCCAGACCGGACGCGTGACGCCGCGCGTCACCGTGAAACCGGTGCCGTCCGTGTCGCGGTTCGTCAGCGCCAGCATGCGCTCGACACCGCGATCGAGGTCTGCCTGCTGTTTTGCCATGCTCAAGGCCTCTGCCTTGCATGAAGTCGGCACGCAATTGACCCACTGCCCGCCCTGGATGACGCCGACCGAGAAGGTGCAGTCCTCATCGGTCATCGCCTCGATGGCGAGAAGCTGGCGCGCCATCATGCTGATCGCGGAGCGCCCGTCCTTGAGCTTCGAACCGGCATGGCTCGGCCTGCCTTCCGCCAGCAGGTTGAAGCGGGCGATGGCGTAGCGCCCGGTCACCACGCCGTCGCCGGGCTGGCCGGGCTCGGGCACCAGGATGAAGCGGTGCTTGCGCGCCTGCTCCATGATGATCTCGCGGGTGCCGGGACTGCCGATTTCCTCGTCGCTCGTATAGAGCACGCTGACCGGAAGCGGCGTCTCGACGCCCGCCTTGGCGAGCGCGACGATCGCCTGCAGGCCGGCATAGGCTCCGCCCTTCATGTCGAGGATGCCCGGCCCATAGCAGCGCGTGCCCTCGCGCCGGAAAGGCAGCTTCTCCAGCGTCCCGACCGGATGAACCGTGTCGAGATGCGACATCACCAGGATGCCGGGCTCGCCGCGCCGCGGATGCGGGAAATCGCCCAGCACGCAGTCACCGAGCCCAGTCGGGCCGGGAATGCGGGTGATCTTTGCTCCGGCAGCCGCGGTTTCGGCCGCCGCGAGATCCATCATCCGGTTCACGGCGGCGGGATCGAAGGTCGGGCTCTCGCATTCGATCCAGGGTTTCAGGCCGGCGAGCAGGGCTTCGGCGTCGAGCGGCAGCGTCCGGACGTCCATATCGGCCATCCTTACACAGCCGCACGCGTCTCGACGAGGCGCGCCAGCAGGCTTGCGCCCACCGGCAGGATGCCGTCGTCGAGCACATAGGCCGGGTTGTGCACCGGCACGTTGCCGGCATGGCCGACCCAGGCATAGGCGCCGGGCACGACGCGCAGCATGTCGGCGAAATCCTCGCTGCCCATCACCGGCTTCGGCTCTGTCAGCACGTTCGCCGCGCCCACGATCTCCGCCGCAACGGCAGCCGCGGCCTGCGACTGATCTTCATGGTTCACCAGCACGTCGAAGATGTTGCGGATGTCGACCGTGACCGTGACGCCGAAGGTGGCGGCAATGCCGGCCGCGATCTCGCGCATGCGGGTGCGCACCAATTCGCCAGTCTCACCGGAGAATGTGCGGATCGTACCGGCGAGCTCCGCTTCCTCCGGAATGACGTTGTAGGCGGAGCCGGCATGGACCTTGGTGATCGAGAGCACGGCGGCCTCGCGCGGATCGGCGTTGCGGCTGACGATAGTCTGCAGCGCGCCGGCCAGCGTCAGCGCCGCGACGACAGGGTCGCGCCCCATATGCGGCATGGCGCCGTGGCTGCCCTTGCCGGTGATCTTGATGTCGAAGAAATCTGCGCCCGCCATCGCCGGGCCCGGGAAGACCTGGATCTGGCCGGGGTCGAGATTGGGCGCGTTGTGCAGGCCGTAGATCTCGTCGCAGGGGAAGCGCTCGAACAGCTTCTCGGCGATCATGCTGCGCGCGCCGCCGAGCCCCTCCTCCGCCGGCTGGAAGACGAAGATCGCCGTGCCCTTGAAGTTGCGGTTCTCGGCGAGATAGCGCGCAGCGCCCAGAAGCATGGTGGTGTGACCGTCATGGCCGCAGGCGTGCATGCGGTCCGCAATGGTCGAGCGCCAGGGCAGGTTCGTGATCTCTTGGATCGGCAGCGCGTCCATGTCCGCCCGCAGGCCGATGCGCTTTCCGGGGCCGCCCGTGCCTTGCAGGATGCCGACGACACCGGTCTTGCCGATGCCGCGATGCACCTCGATGCCCCAGGCGTTCAGCTTCTCGGCGACGATGCCGGAGGTGCGGACCTCCTCGAAGCCGATCTCGGGATGGGCGTGAAGATCGCGGCGGATCGCGGTGAGATCATCCTTGAAGGCGTCGATCTGCGGCAGGACTGGCATGGGAACTCTGAATGCGTGTTGTTCAGGCGAAGGGTTTGCCGAGCGGCGAGGTCCGAAGGCCGGGCCGCAGCCGCCGCCAGGGCAGCGAGGCGGGATCGACCGGCATCGGTCCAGGCGCGGCGCAGACGAGGATCGCGGCCGCGATCGGTTCGAAATCGGCGCGGAAATGCACCGAGCTCTTGTTGACGAGGATGGCCTGCTCGGTCGGCTCGATGCCGACCTGGCGATACATCGCCTGGTCGGCCATCTGCGCCTTGCGCGAGCCGACGACGATGCGCACCTCGCCGATCCTGAGGCAGGCGCTCGGGCCCAGATTGATGCGCGAACCGCCATAGAACGGCCCCGGCGCGACGAAGCGCCCGTCCGAAAGCTTCTCGACCACGAACTCGGCCTCGAGCGGGGCGTCGCCCGGAATGCCCGACTTGGCGCCGAGCGAGACACGGATCGTCGCCCCCTCGCCCGCCGCATGCGCCGCCTCGGCCGCCGCCGGATCGACGATGACGCCGATGGCCGCGCGCTCGGCCCCGTTGCTGACCAGCGCGCGCGCCATGCCCATCGTGTCGGAATTGCCGCCAGCGCCCGGGTTGTCCTGCGTATCGGAGATCACGATCGGCTTGCTCGCGCCCTGCGACAGGCGGATCGCCTCCTTCACCCCGTCATCAGGCGTGAAGACCTTGCCCTTGAAGGCCTCTTCGCTCGCTATGACGAGGTTGAAGATCGCATCCGCAGCCCGGTCCGCATCGCCTTGCGTCGCGCCATAGGCCAGCACGGTCGCGCCGCAATCGGGGAAATCGGCGGCCGGGAAGCCCGGCAGGAAGGAGAGCGTCGGCACGGCCTCGCTCTCCAGCGCCGCAAGCTCCGCATAGATCGTCTTGCACGGTTCCATCGCCGTCGCCTGCCAGGCGATCGGGATGAGATAGGGCAGCTGCCGGAAGGCCTTGGCCGGCCGCGCCTTGGTGCCAAGCAGGCTCGCGAGCAGATCGGTCGCGCGGCTGCCGGTCAGCGCCGCATCGACATGCGGATAGGTGCGGTAGGCGACGAGCGCGTCCCCCGCTTCCATCATCAGCGGCGTCACGTTGCCGTGCAGGTCGAGGCTGGCGACGAGCGGGATATCCGGCCCGATGGCCGCGCGCACCCGGCGCAGCACCTCGCCCTCGCCGTCATCGTGATTCGCGGCGACCATCGCGCCGTGCAGATCGAGGTAGACGCCATCCACCGGCAGCGCCGCCTTGATGCGCTCGACCAGCTCCTCCGTCAGCGTGTCGAAGGCATCCGCCGTTACCTCGGCGGAGGGACTGGCCATGCACCAGAGCGTCGGCACCATCTCCCAGCCCCGTCCGCGGGCGTTCTCGATGAAGCCGGAGGCGCCGATATTCACGTTCTTCAGCGCAGCGTAAATCTCCTCGCCCCGCGAGAGCGCTGGCCAGCCGCCGCCATGCAGGAACGCTTCCAGAGGTGCAGGACTAGGCGCGAACGTATTGGTTTCGTGGAGAAAACCGCCGAAGGCGATGCGGGGCGACATCAAGGCTTCCTTTCCGGAACGGCCGAGGTAAGCACGCGAGACCCGCTTCCTCCAAGCCCCTGCAAGGCACAAATTTCGTCGCCCCTGGCTCGCGATATGTGCACGGCATCGCTTCGGAGAACCGCCGGCAGACGACTGGAAACCTCTTGCCAGAGCCGGCGAAGCGTTCCACTACCGGCGCCGGACGGAAGGGCTGCGCGCCCTGGATCCGGGGGGAAGCGCTTGGACCGGACTTTGCCCTTCGAACGCGCCATCGTGACCGGGGCCGCGGGTTTCGTCGGCCTGCATGTCACCGAGGCCTTGCTCGACAGCGGCGTCACCGTCCTCGGCATCGACAACCTGACGCCCTATTACGACCCGGCGCTGAAGCAGGCACGGCTCGACCGGCTGACCGCCCGGAACGGCTTCTCCTTCGAGAAGCTGGACATCGCCGATTATGACGCCGTGCAGGCGGCCTTCGCCAGCTTCCGCCCGCAGGTAGTGATCCATCTCGCGGCGCAGGCCGGGGTGCGCTACTCGCTGGACAATCCCCGGGCCTACGCCCAAGCCAATCTCGACGGCTTCCTCTCGATCCTCGAGGCCTGCCGGCATATTCGCGTGGACCATCTCGTCTACGCTTCGTCGAGTTCGGTCTATGGTGCGAACGCCAAGGTGCCATTCTCGGAGCATGACGGCGCCGACCATCCCGTCTCGCTCTATGCCGCGACCAAGCGCGCCAACGAGCTGATGGCCCATTCCTACGCGCATCTCTACGGCATCCCGACCACGGGCCTGCGCTTCTTCACGGTCTACGGCCCCTGGGGTCGGCCGGACATGGCCTATTTCAAGTTCACCAAGGCGATCCTCGAAGGCCAGCCGATCGAGGTCTATGCCGAATCCGAGATGAGCCGGGACTTCACCTATGTCGACGACATCCGCGAGGCCATCGTGCGTCTCGCCGGCAAGCCGCCAACAGCCAGCCGCGGCTTCGACCCCGCCGCGCCGGATCCCGCCAGCGCCGCCGCGCCCTGGCGACTCTACAATATCGGCAACCACACGCCGGTCGCGCTCGACCGCTTCATCGCAGTGATCGAGGAGGCCTGCGGCCGCAAGGCGATCAAGCGCCACTTGCCCGCCCAGCCCGGCGACGTGCCGGCGACCTATGCCGACGTCTCGGACCTGACGGCCAAAGTGGACTTCCATCCGGACACGCCGATCGAAACCGGCATCGCCCGCTTCGTCGAATGGTACCGGGCCTTCTACGGCGCAGCCTGAACGCCGCGCCGTAACGATCTGGCGAGACTCAGCTAAACCGCGCCGTGCGCCTCGACATAGAAGGCGTAGAGCGAGTGGCAACTCGCCATGTAAAGACGATTCCCCTTCGGCCCGCCGAAGCAGAGATTTGCGCAGCGCTCCGGCAGGCGGATGAAGGCCAGCGGCTTGCCCGCCGGGTTGAAGACCATGACGCCGTCGAGATCTTCCGACTTGCCCCTCAGCCCGAAGACCTTGCGCCCGCCGACATCGCTCGCCTCGGTGTTGAGCGCACCATTGCTGCCATAGCCGCACCAGAGATTGCCGTCGCGATCGACCTTGAAGCCATCGAGCGCTCCGAAATCGGCAGCATCGACGATCTTGGTCTTGTTCGAGACCTTGCCGTCCGCATCGACGTCATATCCCCAGATCGAGCGGTTCGGCGTACCGCGCCATTCGACGACGTAGAGCTTCTTCTCGTCCGGCGAGAAGGCGATGCCGTTCGGATTGACCAGGTCCGTGATGACCGCCGTCAGCTTGCCGTCCCGGCCGATGCGATAGACGTTCGTGGTCGCCTGCTCCGGCTTGGCGCGGGAGCCTTCCCATTCGCCGTTGATGCCGAAGACCGGATCGGTGAACCAGATCGTGTCGTCGGAGCGGACCACGATATCGTTGGGCGCATTCAGCCGCTTGCCGTCGAAACGGTCGGCCAGCACGGTGATCCTGCCGTTCTTCTCGGTGCGGGTGATGCGACGGGTCACCGAATGCTCGCAGGTGATCAGCCTGCCCTGCCGGTCGCGGGCATTGCCGTTGGCGTAATTGGCATTGTCGCGGAAGACGGTGAAGGCGTTGCTGACCTCGTCATATTTCATGATGCGGTTGTTGGGGATATCGCTGACGAGGACATAGCGTCCCTGCGGGAAATAGACCGGCCCCTCGGCCCAGCGCATGCCCGTGCCGACCTGCTCGACGGTGCTCGAATAGATCCGATATTTCGCGAAGCTCGGATCGAGGATGTCGACCGCGGGATCGGGATAGCGCTGGTTCGGCTTGAACGGAAAGCTCTGTGCCAGGGCAGTGCCTGCCAGTGCCGAGCCCGCAGTCGCGAGCCCTCCTCCCAGCAGATGACGGCGAGACATCTCCATGATTCTTCCCTCCCATTTTGGTTGTGACTGACCGCAGCGCGCCGTCGTTGCGTCGCACCGTTCTGTGCGGCCCGGTCGCCCGGGCCGGACTCTTCTGAGAGCTGGCCGGCGAGAACGCCTCAGGACCAGCTGGGCCGCCACTTCGCGAAGGCGGCCTTGGTCTCCTCATTGGCCGGGTAGAGCCCGAAAATGCCCTGCCCGCCCCTCACGCGCTCGGCGACGAAATCCTCATAGGCCGTCTGCTCATAGGCCTCGGGCGCGATCTCGTTGGCGAGATGCGCCGGCACGATGCAGACGCCCTCGCTGTCGCCGACCACGATGTCGCCGGGGTAGACCGCGACATCGCCGCAGGCGATCGGCGCGTTGATGTCGAGCGCATGATGGCGGATCAGGTTCGTCGGCGCGCTCGGCCGGTTGTGATAGGCGGGAAAGCCCATCTCGGCGATCTCTGGGCTGTCCCGGAAGCCGCCATCGGTCACGATGCCGGCGCAGCCCCGCTGCATCAGCCGCGACACCAGGATGCCGCCGGCCGAGGCTGCCCGCGGATCCTTGCGCGAGTCGATCACCATGACATGGCCGGGCGGGCAATCCTCCACCGCCCGCCGCTGCGGATGGCTCGTCCCCTCGAAGGCGGAGAGCACGTCGAGATCTTCGCGCGCCGGGATGTAGCGCAGGGTGAAGGCCTCGCCGACGACCGATTCCTTCAGGGGCGCAAGCGGCCGCACATCCTGGATGAACTGGTTGCGGAAGCCGCGCTTGAACAGGGCCGTGGTCAGCGTCGCAGTCGAAACGCGCCGCAGCTTGCGGCGGTTTTCATCGGTGAGGGCAGTCGTCGTCATGATGTCAAAAAGCTCCAGCGAGAGGTCGAGAATTTCGTCAGTGCGTGTCGAATGGCGCGGCCGTCGAGAACCGGAGCGGAGCGTACTAGAGTACGTGAGCACCGGAAGCGCAGACGGCCACGCCAGGCGGCCGCGATGGCGGAATTATCGGCCGCTCGATCACTCGATCTTCACATTCGCCTTCTGCGCCACGTCGGCCCAGCGCTTCGTCTCGGAAGCGATATGCGCTGTGAACTCAGCTTGGCTCGAGCCGACCGGGTCGACGCCGAGTTTCTTGAGCTGCTCGATAACTGCCGGCTCCTTCATGATCGCCTGCGTTTCTGTCGAGAGCTTCGCGACGATCTCCTTCGGAACTCCCGATGGCGCGAAAAAGCCGTGCCACGAGCTGGCGTCATAGCCGGGAATGAATTCGGAAAGAGCCGGCAGATCCGGAGCGACCGCCAGCCGCTTCGGAGTGGCCGTGGCGAGCGCCCTGATTTTACCCGCCTCCACATGTGGCCAGGCGATGGTGATGTTGTCGAAGGTGATCTGGATCTGGCCGGAGAGCAGGTCTTGCGTCACCTGACCGCTGGAACGGTAGGGCACATGGACCATGTCAGTGCCGGTCGAAACCTTGAACAGTTCCGCTGCCATATGGGTCGAGGTGCCGGCGCCGGATGAACCGAAGGAATATTTGCCCGGATTCTTCTTCAGCAGCTCGATCAGCTCCGGCACGGTCTTCGCCGGCAGATCAATATTGACCATCAGGATGTTCGGCACGCTCGCCACCTGCGAGATCGGCGCGAAGTCCTTGATGTGGTCATAGGGCATCTTGGCGTAGACGCCCGGATTGATCGCATGGCTGGAGACCGTGCCCATCGTCAGCGTATAGCCGTCCGCCGGCGACCGAGCCACGGCCGCCGCGCCCGTGTTGCCGCCGGCGCCCGGCCGGTTCTCGACGATGAACTTGCCGCCGAGCCGCTGGCCCAGCCGGTCGGCCAGAATGCGCCCCAGCAGGTCCGTGGTGCCGCCCGCCGCGAAGGGGACGACGATGGTGACGACCTTGCTGCCGGGATAGTCGCCCTGCGCCGAGGCGGGGCCGCCCACCGCCAGCGTACCTGCGGCAAGGCAGGTGGCGGCGAGAATCGTTCTGCGGGTGATGCTCATCTTCTGGGTTCCTCCGGGACGCGGACATGCCGCCGTGGCGCCTCGTAGCGGGCGCTTGAGGACGGACATAGCACAGCGGAAGGAATTTGAAATCTGAAATTTCAGATTGCTCGCAGGAGCGGATTGTGCTGTTTGATGCGTAATGAGGCACGAGCCCCGGACCTGCATCGAAGCGGCTTCGCCAGCTCGCCGCCACGGAAGAGACATGTTGCAACCGGCCGTCGAACCCGTCGCTCCCCATCTGCTGCGCTCACTGCGCGAGCACGTCCATGAGCGGCTGCGCCGCGCCATCGTCGCGGGCAATTTCCGCGATGGCGAACGGCTGAACGAGCGCCATCTCGCCGAGATGCTCGGCGTCAGCACCACCCCGGTGAAGGACGCCATCCGCAAACTGGAGAGCGAAGGGCTGGTCAGGACCGAGGCGCGCCGCGGCGTCTTCGTCGAATTCTCCGCCCGGCAGGCGCTGGAGATGGCGCTGGGCCGCGCGGCGATCGAGAGCGTCATGGCCCATGTCGCGGCCAACCGCATGACCGACGCCGACGCCGCCGAGCTCGGCCGGCTTATCGCCGTGATGGAACACGCCACGACCCATTGCGACCTCGAAGAACTCGTCGCCAACAACGAGGACTACCACCGGGCGATCCACCGCATCTCCGGCTGCAGCTATCTGGAGCGTCGCCTCGACGGCCAGCGCATGTACGATCATGCCCAGCGCATCGCCCTGCATTCGGAGCCGGCCGAGCGCGGCCAGGGCTTCGAGGAACACCGCGCCATCTACGAGGCGCTTCTGGCGCGAGAGCCGGCACTGGCCGAGCTCACGATGCGCCGTCACATCGTCCGCTCGGCGAAGGCCCATGTGCGGCTGGTCTTCGGCGCGGATGCGGAGGGACTCGACTATGACGAATGACAAGCTGCGCGCGGGCCTCCGCGGCATTTCCGGTGTCCACGTCACCGCCTGGAAGGCGGATGGCGAGGCGGACTGGGCGCTGACCGGCAAGATCGTCCGGCGCATCGCCGAGGCCGGCATCCACAACATCGTCTCGGCCGGCAACACCGGCGAGTTCTACCCGATGACCACCGCCGAGGTTGAGCGCTCGCATGCCACCGCGGCCGAGGCCGCCTCCGGCAAGGCGCTTGTCACCGCCGGCATCGGCCGCTCGCTGCGCGAGGCGATCGCGACCGGCAAGCTCGCGGCCAAGGCGGGCTGCGACGCGGCGATGGTGCATCATCCGCTCGACCCCTTCGCCGCGCCGCAGTCCCAGGCCGACTACATCCTCGCCATCGCGGATGCGCTGCCGATCCCGCTCGTCGCCTATATCCGCTCCGATGCCATCGGCGTGAAGGACCTGATCCGCGTCGCGACCCATGCCAATGTCGCGGGCGTCAAGTTCGCCTCCAGCAACATGATGCTGCTGGCCGACTGCGTCCGCGAGACGGAAGGCACCAGCGCCAACTGGATCTGCGGGCTAGCCGAAGGCTGGGCCGCGCCCTTCTACGCGCTCGGCGCCCGCGGCTTCACCTCGGGCCTGATCAATGTCGCCCCGGAGCGTTCGCTCTCGGTCTGGCGCGCGCTCGAGTCAGGTGACTATGAGGCGGCGCGGCGCGAGGTCGACGCCATCGCCGGTTTCGAGAAGCTGCGCACCAAATACGGCAACGGCGCCAACGTCACCGTGGTCAAGGAGGCGCTCGGCCTGCTCGGCACCGATGTCGGCCCGGTCCGCCTGCCCGGCCTGCCGGAATTGAACGCAGCCGAGAAAGCGGAACTCCGCGCCATCGTCTCGGGCTGGGGCGCTGTCCGCGCCGCGGCAGAATAGGGAACGTCATTCTCGGGTGAAGCGACGCGCAGACCCGAGAAAATCATGACAAGATGACGCTGGTTTCCGAGACTGGCCGGATCAAGCCCGGCCATGGCTCAAGCACCGCTTAGAACGAGAAGAATTCGAGGACACGCCCATGCCGCCCCGCCCCCGCAAGACGCCCGAGACGCTGCGCAGCTGGCGCTGGTTCGGGGCGAGCGACCTGCGCTCCTTCGGCCATCGCTCGCGCGCGCTTCAGATGGGCTTCGGCCATGAAGAGTTCATGGGCAAGCCGGTCATCGGCATCATCAACACCTGGTCCGAGATCAGCCCCTGCCACACCCATCTGCGCAACCGCGCCGAGGCGGTGAAGCGCGCGGTCTGGGCGGCGGGCGGCTTTCCGATGGAAATCCCCGTGATGTCGGTCTCGGAGCAGTACCAGAAGCCGACGACAATGCTCTATCGCAACTTCCTGGCGATGGAGACGGAAGAATCGATCCGTTCCCACCCGCTCGACGGCGCCGTGCTGCTCGGCGGCTGCGACAAGTCCACGCCGGCTCTCATCATGGGCGCCTGCAGCGCCGGCCTGCCCTTCATCTTCGTGCCGGCCGGACCGATGCTGCGCGGCAACTGGGCCGGCAAGGTGCTGGGGTCTGGCGCCGACGTCTGGAAATACTGGGCCGAGAAGGAAGCCGGCAACATCACCAACGATCAGTGGCGCGACATGGAGAGCGGCATCGCCCGCTCCTACGGCACCTGCATGGTCATGGGCACCGCCGCGACCATGATGAGTCATGCCGAGGTTCTGGGCCTGACCTTGCCCGGCGCCTCAGCCATCCCCGCCGCCGACGCCGCCCATCCGCGCATGGCCGCCGCCGCCGGCAAGCGCATCGTCGAGATGGTCTGGGAAGACCTGACGCCCGACCAGATCCTCACCCGCAAGAGCTTCGAGAACGCGCTGACAGTGCATATGGCCGTCGCCGGCTCGACCAACGCGATCATCCACCTCGTCGCCATGGCCGGCCGCGCGGGCGTGCCGCTGACGCCTGACGATTTCGACGCCTTTTCCCGCAAGGTCCCGGTGATAGCGAATTTGCGCCCCTCAGGCGAATTCCTGATGGAGGACTTCTTCTATGCCGGCGGGCTGCCCGGGCTGCTGAAGCAACTGGAGAGCAAGCTCCACACCGATGCGATGACCGTCACGGGCAAGCCGCTGGCGGAGACCATCGCTCTCGCCAATGTCTACGACGACAATGTCATCCGCCCGCTCGACAAGCCCGTATCGACCGCCAACGGCCTTGCGGTCCTCAAGGGCAACCTCGCGCCGGACGGCTGCGTCATCAAGCCATCAGCCGCCGAACCGCGCCTGCTGAAGCACTCCGGCCCTGCCCTCGTCTTCGAGGACTACGATGCGATGATGAAGGCGGTGAACGACGAGAGCCTAGACGTCACCGCCGACCACGTCATGGTGCTGAAGAATTGCGGGCCGGTCGGCGGTCCCGGTATGCCGGAATGGGGCATGATGCCGATCCCGAAGAAGCTCCTGAAGCAGGGCGTGCGCGACATGCTGCGTATTTCGGATGCGCGCATGTCCGGCACCAGCTACGGCGCATGCATCCTTCACGTTGCGCCGGAGGCCTATATCAAGGGCCCGCTCGCCGCGGTGAAGACGGGAGACACGATCACCGTCGATGTCGAGGCCCGCAGCATTTCGGTCAATCTCACGGACGCCGAGATCGCCGCTCGCCTCGCCGTCTGGACCCCGCCCGACCGCGACTATCCGCGCGGCTGGGGCAAGATGTCCGCCGCCCATATCCGCCAGGCCGACAAGGGCTGCGACTTCGACTACCTCGAAGGCACGGCAAAGATCCCCGAGCCGGAGATTCACTGAGACCGAGCCGTCATTGCGAGCGCAGCGAAGCAATCCAGGGTGACGTGGGGCTCTGCCGCCCCTGGATTGCTTCGGAGCTCACGTTCCTCGCAATGACGCCTTTTCCTCACAGCTCCGCGTCGAAGGCGATCGCATCGAAGGCCGCCCTCACCCGCCCGAGCGCCAGCGCCGTGACATAAGCAAAGGCACTCTGCTGCGACTGAGCGACCACGCCGCGATCCCCGCCCTGCACATTGATCTCCGACGAAACGGCGAAGCTCACGACGGGCGTCGCCCGCATCGGCACCGGCAGCACGAGGCTCTGGCGGGATGCGGCGGCCGCCGCCTGGTAGGCATCGATCAGGATCTGCCCGTCGAGCCGGGTGTGATAGCGCCGGCAGAGCATCTGCTCGACGCAGAGCGGCCGCGCCATCCAGCCCGTCGCGAGCGGCCCGCACTCGAGCTTGATCCGCCCGAAGCTGACAGCCCCTGCGCTCGGAGAAAGCCTGACCACCAGAACGCCGGCATCGCCCCCAGCCGGCGTCAGCGTAACGGAACGACGGCCGGAACCGGCAGTAATGATGCCGGGTCGGCTGCCGACCATCACGGCCAGATCACCCCCCGTCAGATCCTCAACGGAAAGCGTCAGCGGCAAGCCCGCAAAGGACGCAAGCCCCCAGATCGCCGGCTCGACCGACTGCACAACGGTGCTCGAATTCAGCGTGATCGCGAAGCCGCTGCACGAAAGATTGGCGCCGCCCGTATCCGCCTTCCAGCGATCGAAGCCATAGCTCCCGGCCGCCAGTGCGCCGCCTGCAAAGCCGCGCTGGTTGATCGTCAGGTCGCCATTGACCAGCAGGTTCGTGCCCGCAGCCCAGGGCGAACCGGGCAAGGCAGCCGCTCCCGTCGCCCGGTCGATAGTGAGCGCGTCACGCCAGGCGGAGCCGTCAGCGCTCACCTTCACCCGGAAATCATCGTCGCCGGCGAGGCCGAACTCCGCCCTCCCCGACCAATTGGACTGGAACAGCACGCTCGCCGTATGGCCGGCCGCAGCCTTGTTGATCTTGAGCCGGTGGTCGCTGCCGGCATGGTTGAACAGGCTCGCATCGCTGGAGACGGCCAGCCGGTTGGTCGCATCGGCCGTCGCGTTGACGCCCCAACTTTCGGCGCCGAGACCACTGAGCGGGCTGTCGCGGCGCCATTCCGTGCCCGTCCAGAGATTGTGCTCGGCCTCGTCCGCCACCCAGGCCTGCCAGCCGGGACGCGGTTCGAGGAAGGTCCAGCCGCCATCCTCGTAGAGTGCGATCTGGTCGACGCGGCCGGCGAAGACGCCGGTGCCGTCCGGCGGCACGATATAGCCCGAGAGCTCGGTCGGAGCCGGCGGCGGCGTGCCTTGCGTCCGGCTCTCGACGGAAAGATGCACCAGCGCGTCGAGGCGCGTCAGGGCGTCGTTATGGGTGACGTGCTTCTGCGCCTGGCCGGCGGCGAGCAGCGGCAGGCTGAGGCGGGGTGTGTCGATCATGGAGCCTCGCGGACGGGGATTTCAGCGAGGCGGATTATTCTGCAGCCGGCAGCGCCGGGGATAAGATTAGCCGAAGCGGCGCGGCCTCAGGCCGGCATGGAACCAGGTTATCAGCGAATAGATGTCGTAGACGGGCAGCCCCGTGGCGGCCTGCACGTCCGCCGCATAGGGCGGCATGTTGGTGCACTCGAGCACGATGGCGCCGACCTCGGGATGGGCCGCCACGAGATCCAGCGCCGCCTGCACCACATCCTGCCGGGCGAGATCGACATCCATGTCGTCCTTCTCGGCCTTGATCAGCACGCGGAAGAACTCCCGGCCGTTCTCAGTGCCGGTGACAGGCGTATCGAGCGGCACGTTCGCCGCCTCGAGATGCGCCAGCGTCAGCGTCGTCGAGGAGACGGTCACGATGCCGACCCGCTTGCCCGGCGGCAGCGTCGCCTGCACCCAAGGCACCTGCATCAGCGACGAGGTCGCGACCGGCACGCCGACCGCCGCGGCAAGCTCCCGCTGGAACAGCGAAAGGAAGCCGCAATTGGTCGTGATCGCCTCGGCGCCGAGCCTGACCAGATCGCGCGCAGCCTCGATGAAGTCCGGCAGCAGCCCCGCCGCCCCCTTCAGCACCACCTTCTCCGGGCTCGCCCCGCTCACGACGCGATAGAGCACAGGAAAAGGCCAGGTCGTCCCGTTGCCCATGTCCCCATGGATGCGCGGAAAGCGCGCCTCCAGCATCAGGATGCCCAGCGGAACCCCGTAGATCGCCTTGCCACCCCGCGCGATCCGCGCCGAATCACCCGCCATCGCATACCCCTTCCGAACAGCAGCAGGATGCTAGCCTTGGCCAGCGGCGGCCGTCACCCGCCGCGCTGCTGGCCCCGCCATTGCTTCGCCGTCTTTACATCGTGAAAGAAGTCACGCATCGCGCCGGCGACGAGCCGATTCCCCCTGCCCTGAATCCGCCGGAGCCCGTTTGAACCCGCCTCTCGAAAAATTGCGTCTTGCTGCGATCGTCATCGGCTGGGCGGCTCTGGTCGTGATCATGCTGGCGACACTCTCGCCGATCGACGAACGGCCGCACATCCCGGGCTTCAGCCCCAACGCCGAGCGCTTCCTCTCCTATTTCGCGGCCGGAGCCCTGCTGAGCTTCGCCTATCCGCGCAAACGCTGGCTGGTGCTAGGCGGCATCGTCGCGCTGGCCGGCGGGCTCGAATGGCTCCAGACCCTGGAGTCATCGCGCCACGGGGTGCCGGTCGATGCGCTCGTGAAATGCGGCGGAGCGCTCTTGGGCGGCGCACTCGCGGGCCTCCTCGACCGGATGGCCGTCCGCCTTCGCGGCCCGGCCCGGCCGCAGCAACCGCGCTGGCCTGGCTCGACCTGACACAGGCGCGCACGGCACGCACCTTGCCACTGCCTAACCGAACGTAAGGTCACCCCGGCGCGCATGTCCCGAAACAGGACAAAAGTGTCGGCGATGGCCGGTCCGGAAGGCTGGGGTGAACTATGACTGCCAACGCATTGCGCCAAATCGTGCCGGGGACTTCAGAGAAGCGGTCCCGCATCTGGCGTCACTGGTTCGGGCCCGCGGCGGCTGCCGTGGATGGGCTCGCAGTCCTCGCCATCGTTCATCTGGCCTCGGCGGCCCATGGCCTCGCAACCCTCGGCACACCGACCCTGGACCGCGCCACGCCCGAGCTCGCTGTCATGCTGGCAGTGTTGTTCGTCTTCATCGACCTGATGCGCGGCCGCTACCAGATCGGAAACTATCTCTCAGCGCGCCGGCAGATCGCCTCGGCCTTCGCGGTCTGGAACATGGCCATGGTCGCCTTCCTGGCGCTGGTCTTCCTGGCCAAGATCTCCGAGCATTATTCACGGATCATCATCCTCACGACCTATCTCATCGGCATCCCGCTGATCGCCCTGTCGCGCTCATGGGTCGTCCGGATGATCGCCAGCGTGGGCAAGACGGGCCGGATTGCCGCCGAGCGGGTCTTCCTGATCGGCCGCGAGGACAGCGTCATGTCCTTCGTCGGCCGGCATAAGCCATGGCACGCCGGCCTCGCGATCACCGACGTCGCCTTCCTGAAGCCCGAGAGAACCGCGAAGCCCGAGGCGCTGGCCGCCGACCTCGCCGTCGCCGTGGCGAACTGCCGTGGCAAGCGGCCGGACTCGGTCTTCATCGCCCTGCCCTGGTCGGAGCAGGATCTGATCGAGGCCTGCATCGACGCCTTCACCAACCTGCCGGTTGCGATCCATCTCGCGCCCGAGCCGGTGATGGAGCGTTTCGAGCGGCCGCATATCGTCCGCTTCGGCTCCCTCACCAGCCTGCGCCTGACCCGGCAGCCGCTTTCGGCCTTCGAGGTCACGGCCAAGCGCGCCTTCGACATCGTCGCAGCTTCCTGCGGCCTCATCCTGACCCTGCCTCTGCTGGTCATGATCGCGGCGCTGATCCGGCTGGATTCGCCGGGCCCCGTTCTGTTCCGGCAGCGCCGCTACGGCTTCAACCAGCAGGCGTTCCGGATCTTCAAGTTCCGCACCATGACCGCCACGGATGACGGGCAGGTCGTCGTGCAGGCGAAGCGCAACGACCCCCGCATCACCCGCATCGGCCATGTTCTGCGCCGCTACAATCTCGACGAGCTGCCGCAACTCCTGAACGTGCTCGCCGGCGACATGTCGCTGGTCGGGCCGCGCCCCCACGCGCTGGCGCATGACGTCGCCTTCGAGAGTCGCATCGCCAACTATGCGCGCCGCCACAATGTGAAGCCGGGCATCACCGGCTGGGCCCAGGTGAACGGCCTGCGTGGCGAGACCGACACCGACGACAAGATGGCCAAGCGCGTCGCCTGCGATCACTGGTACATCGACAATTGGTCGATCTGGCTCGATTTCGCGATCCTGTTCCGCACCGTCTTCAGCACGAAGGCGTTCCAAAACGCCCGTTGACCATTGCGGACTCAAGCGGAAGCCGCCCCGGCATGTCCCCAACAGCAGGGCGCCGGGGCCTGCGCCTCAAGCCTTCCGGCTGGAACGTCGCGCCGGCGCGAAACCGCGAAACGGCAGAAGCTCTCGGAACACCTGCGCCAGCACGATCGCGGAAAAGCGCAATCCCGCCAGCGAGGCTCTAACTCGCCGCACAAATGACGCCGGCGCAGAAGCGCCTGACGCTGCCAGCACAATGGAAACCCGGCTGCCGGTCAGCGCAGCCCTGAAGCTGGCGGGCAGGTTTAGCGTCTCCCCGGCAATCCCCGCAGCCGCACAGCTCGCCGCGAAGGCCCGGAAGCGCGGCCCGGGCAGATCGCTGACGATCACGTCCGCGGCAGAATCGGCAATGTGAGCGAGAATGGCCGCATCCACCGGCCCTTCGAAATCCGCGTCGCATATCCCCGCGATCAGCAGCCCCGGGAAGCCCGTGGCCACCCGCTCTCTCAATCCAAGAATGGTGCTGCTGTCGGCTCCGAAGAGAAAGACCGAGCGGCCCTGCCGCTCGCAATCTCCGAGAAGCGCGAGGAGCGGCTGTCCAGTGCGCCGGTGACCGGCTGAAGCCGAACGGCCTGTCGCGTCTGCCGTCATGCAATGCGATCCGGCTGGCTAACGCGCGTGCAAATACACCCGCCCGTCCGGCGTCGGCCCAAGGCCCCTGTTCTTCGCAAGCGGTCCGCCGATCGCATAAGGCCCCAGACCGTGATGAAGCAGGTTAGATATTCCGAATCGCTTCCCTAAAGTTCCAACAGCGAAGGCAAGTCGTCAACGGGGTTCGCTTCCCGGAAATCAGAGCCCCGCAAGTCGAATGCGAGGCCGTTGGCTGGAAGCCTCAGAAGAGGCTGCGCCAGATCGTGCGACCGACCCATGTCGCCCAGGCGGCGAGGAGCGCAATCGTCGCGAGAGCCGCGGTAACCATCAGGGAGCGCCCCAGAATCAGACTGGCAGCACTTTCCCGAAGCTCCGGCTCGTTGTCGTTCGCGGCCAGCGGCGCCCGCTCCGGAATCGAGACGCGGGGAGGCAGCGGGATACGACGCACGCGCTCTGGTCGCATGGATCAACTCGCAAGGTAAAAATTACGTTAAATCGTCTCGACTATCGATGACTGATTTTGCGACGCGACAAAAGCACAAGCTGACAAATTTAACGAAATTGCCGCGGGACAGTTAATGCGCGGCCACGCCGGAGGGCTCACTTCGCCTTCGCGGACCGGGGCTAGATCAATGCCGAGCTCCCGCTCGCTGGCTAAGAATCAGGGACGAACCGTCGCCAGCCAGCAGGAGACCGAGATGTCCAATACCCCGCACACCCTCGCCGAGGAGTTCCCGGGACAGGGCGACGCCATCCACCGGCTGAAGGTCGCGGATCCGGAATTCGCGCGCCTGCTCGCCCGCTACGACGAGATCAACGACAATGTGCACCTCGCCGAGACGAACGTCACGCCCGTCGACCAGGCCACCGAGACCGAGATGCGCAAGCAGCGCCTCCAGATCAAGGATGCGATCGGCCAGGCGCTGTCCAGCGCGCGATAACTGCTCCCAGTGGATTGCTCGAAGTGAACGAGGGCCCGCAACGTATGAACGCTCTACCCGGCAGCTTCCGACATGTCCGCCTCGTGCTGGCGCGCGAGAAAGGCGCGCCTCAAGGCGACAGCCACAACGGCTACGACCTGATGGTCCCGCTCGATGATGAGAGCCGCCTCGACGCGGCCGAATGGAAGGAGCATCGGACGTCCTGCCGCGTCCGCCGCTTCCGGCCTGCGCAGCGGGACATGGTCGGCCTGCTGCGCCGCAAGCCCGGCGGCCACTGGTTTATCGACTACGACGCCTTGGCGAGCGATGACGACCAGGCGGGCTACCGGCTCGGCGACGAGCGTTTCGTCCCGGGCGAATATGTTTCGATCAGCGACGGCGAGGCCATGCACACCTACCTCATCGTCTCCGTGACCCGCCCTTGAGGGCGCCCGTTGCCCTGCACGTTGTTACGTGCCGCAGCGGGGCCTCCCGCGCGAAAATCGAGGCCGCAGACCGGATTACACGCAATTTTAGAGATCGAATTGAATTCGATTTGAGAGATTTTCTGCATGGTCCCCCAGCAAGCCTTTGGGGGGCCCATGCAGGTTCGCTATATCAGCTTCTTCTTCTTGCTCGCCTTGAGCGTCTATTTCTTCTCGGCGAGCTGAACCTCCCGCGCGGCGCGCGGGACGCGCGATGCCTGTTGCCAGGCACGCAGCAAAATCAGCAATGAAGCAAAGGCTTGAATTCGTCGAAGAGCGCTGCCGCGCCCAAACGGACCTTCTCGCCGGCCTAGAGCACGTCCTTCACGCGATCCAGCGTGTGGTCCATATGCTTGCCGATCTCGAAGGCCAGCGTCTCGCCGTCCCGCCGCTTTAGAGCGGCGACCATCGCCTCATGCTCCGCCACGGCGCCGGCCCATTTCTCCGGACCCTCATTGCCGATGAAGCGCAGCCGCTTGATGCGCGCCTGCAGGGTCTCGTGCATCTCCACCAGCACGGCATTGCCTGAAGCTGCCACGATGGCAGAGTGAACCATCTGGTTGAGCTTGAAATATTCGAGCCGGTTGCGCTCGGCATAGAGCTGCATCATCCGCTCATGCATCGAGACGATGCCTTCGACCTGCTCGTCCGTCGCCTGAGCGCAGGCGATGCGCCCTCCGAGCTGCTCCAGCGCCTTGATCACCTCGAGGATCTCGCGCAGGTCGCGGGTGGTGAAGCGGCGCACCACCGCGCCCTTGGCGGGCTGCATTTCCACCAGCCCCTCGCTGGCGAGGCTTTTGATGGCTTCGCGCAGCGGCGTCCGCGAGACGCCGAGCTGGGCACCGACCGCGCCCTCGTTGATGCGCTGGCCGGGCTCAAGGCGCCCCTCGATGATCATGTCGCGCAACCTTTCAAGCACCTCCTCGTGGAGGGTGCGTCGCTGGATGCGCGGATAGGCTTCGGCAGCCTCGGTCATGATCTGAGCTTGCTCCTTTCGGCGCCCTTCGCGGGCAGACCCTACGCCGCGTTACGACACGGTCCCCCGACGCTGTCAACGCGCCGAAAACTAGCCGAAGAACATCGTATCCTGCGTGAGGCGAGCCTTGAACAGTGGTGAAGCCTCGTCCACCGCCACATCGCCGAGACGGATTGCGTCGCCGGCACGGACCGGCCGGACGAGCTTCGCATCCGCCACGAGGTAGAACGGAGCCGGCAGGTCTTCGCCCAGCGGCCGCGCGTCGACCATCCCACCCGCGACATCGGCGATGCTGTGGTGGTGGCCGCCCATGCTGAGCACCGTGCCGGCCGGAAGGTCGCGCTCGGCCACCGCAACGAGATCCTGTCGCGGCCGATAATCGGCGCCATATCCGGACACGCCAAGACCGGCCGCATCGAGCAGCGAGGTCGCGACTTCGAGCCCGAGCAGATGCCGCGGCAGGTAGAGCGCGGCCGTATGCCCGCCGGCGGCCACGATATGCCCCTTCTCCTCCAGCAGCTTCCAGCTAACCGGATCCTCGCAGCGCACCGTGACGAAGACGCCGCCGGCGAAGCTCGCCTCATCGGCGAGGCGCAGATGATGGAACACGTCGACCCGGCGCGTACCGCCGAGCAGCCCCCCCTGCCCGCGCTCGCAGAAGAGATTCGCGATTTCCGGAAGGCGCGCCGGAGGCGCATGGAAGCCCACGACATCGGCGCTCAAGCCCGTCGCATTCGCCACCACCGTCATCTCGCAGAGGTCCGGCACGGTGTGCAGCGGGAAGGCGGAGCCCAGCACCTCGGCTCGCGCCGCCGAACGCGCCACCGCATCGGCGCCGCCAAGCGCCCAGTGCTGTGCGAGCGCGGGCAGCGGGCGCCTCACGCCATTGCAGATCACATCCCCGGAAGCCGGATCGAAGACGAAGTCGTACTCGCTCGACTTGCCGGCCCCGAGAACCTCGAAGCCGATCAGTTCGGCCCAGGTGACGAGGCCGATCAGCAGGCTCGGCTGGTCGCCGTCGACCGGCGTCACGACGACGCCCTTCTCGGCCGCAAGCCTTGCCAGCCCCGGCCCGACAACGCTGTCCGCTTCCTTGGAGACCAGGGCGACATGCCGCCCGGCTTCGATCGCGGCCAGCGCATGGCGGGTCGCAGCGACAGGTGCGCCGGTCGCCTCGATCAGGATGTCGAAAGGCAGGTCGAGCACGGTATCGAGGGAGCCCGCCGCGACACGCTGGCCGGCCTTCCAAGCGGCGCGCGCCTCGGCCGGCGTCGTGCAGATAGCGATCTCCCGGCCCTCGATGCCGGCCGCGGCGAAAGCCTTGGCAGCCGCCTCCGCCGTCATGTCGACGGCAATGCGGGCACTCACCAGCGGAATGCGCGCGGCCTGCGTCAGGAAACTGCGACCGAAGCTACCGCTGCCGACGAGGCAGGCTTCGACGGGGCGCGCGATCCGCGCATAGTGATGGTGGAAGTTCACGATATCCTCTCCTCCCGGAGACGCTCTTGCAGTGTTCTTATGTACAGGAGTAACGGCTCAATCATATTCTGTATACAGCATACTTGCGTGGCCGATGGGCGCATGATACCCGTCCCGAAACGAAACGGAGCGGGAAACGCCGATGTCAGACCAGGAAAACGCACGGCCGATCATCGCAGTCGCGATGGGCGACCCCTCGGGCATCAGCCCCGAGCTCACAGCCCGCATTCTCGCCGAACCGGATCTCCGTGGCGCCGCCCATTTCGTCGTCTTCGGCGACAAGCGCCTGCTCGACCTGGGCATCTCCGATAGCGGCGTCGACCCCGACGTCGAGGTTGTGGCTGACGGCGCGGCGCTGCCCGCCTTCTCCGGCCGTCCGCTCTTCGTCGATCTGGCGAACCACGATCCGGCCGATCTTCAGCGCGCCACCGCCACGCTCGCCGGCGGCCGCGCCGCGACCGACAATTTCCGCCGCGCGCTGCGCTTCGCCAATGCGGGCAAGGCCGATGCGGTGTTCTTCACGCCCTTCAACAAGGCGGCGATGCGCTTCGCCTATCAGGGCTATGACGACGAGATCCGCTTCGTGCGCGACGCGATCGGCTTCGACGGCCCGGCGAGCGAGTTCAACGTGCTCGACAAGCTCTGGAATGCGCGGGTGACCTCGCACATCCCGCTCTCGGAAGTGGCGAACAACATCACGCAGGAACGCATCCTGCGGGCCCTCGCCCTCGCCGACGTCAATCTGCGCGCCGCCGGCTTCGATCCGCCGCGGATCGCGGTCGCCGGCATCAACCCGCACTGCGGCGACGGCGGCAATTTCGGCCGCGACGAGATCGAGACCATCGAACCCGCAGTCCTGGCTGCCAAGGCGAAGGGTTTCACCGTCGAGGGGCCGTATCCGTCGGACACCGTGTTCCTGCGCGCCCGCAATGGCGATTTCGACGCGGTGCTGACGATGTATCATGATCAGGGCCAGATCGCGATGAAGCTCATGGGCTTCGACCGCGGCGTGACGCTGATCGGCGGCTTCCCCTTCCCGATCTGCACGCCGGCCCATGGCACGGCCTACGAGATCGCCGGCAAGGGCATTGCCAATCTCGGCGCGACGCGCGCGGCGCTCGCACTGGCGATCAAGATGGCAGGAGACAGCACCCAGCGCCGCGCCGCGGCCTGACACCACCTCATCAAGGCGCCGCAAAGAGCGCCGTTCCAAATGAAACTCAATAGGGAGAACGCCTTATGGCCATGTTCCGCACTGCCGCGCTCGCCGCGGCCATTGCTCTCGTACCGGGCGCGGCTGCGCTCGCCTGGCAGCCGACCAAGCCGATCGAATTCGTCGTTACCTCGGGGCCCGGCGGCGGCACCGACAACTTCGCCCGCATCGTCCAGTCGATCCTTCAGAAGAACAAGCTGGTCGATCAGCCGATCGTCGTCGTCAACAAGGGCGGCGGCTCAGGCGCCGAGGGCTATGTCCACGGCAAGGCCGGCAAGGGCGACCCCCATAAGGTGATTTTCGGCACCAATAACGCCTATCTGCTGCCCTATGTCGCCAAGCTCGCCTTCAAGCCGGCGGACTTCACGCCGGTGGCCTCGCTCGCCCTCGACGAGTTCCTGATCTGGGTCAACGGCGATGCGCCCTACAACGACGCCAAGTCCTATATCGACGCCGTCAAGGCGAAGCCCAGCGGCTTCAAGATGGGCGGCAGCCAGTCGAAGGACACCGACCAGACGCTGACGGTGATGATCCAGGAGGCGACCGGCGCCAAGTGGATCTACGTGCCCTTCCAGGGCGGCGGCATGGCGGCGACGCAGCTGGCCGGCGCGCACATCGATTCCAACACCAACAACCCCAACGAGAATGTCGGCCAGTGGAAGGCCGGTCAGGTGAAGCCGCTCTGCGTCTTCTCGCCGACCCGCCTCGCCAAGAGCGAGCCGATCTTCAACGGCAAGGGCTGGGGCGACATCCCCACCTGCAAGGAAGCCGGGCTGCCGCTCGAGGCCTTCCAGATGCCACGCACCGTCTGGCTGCCCGCAGACGTGCCCGCCGATGCCGTCAAGTTCTACGAGGACGTGCTCGAGAAGGTCAGCCAGAGCGATGAGTGGAAGGAATTCATCGCCCGCACCGCGCAGACCGGCCGCTTCATGAAGGGCAAGGAGTTCGCCGATTTCGTCGCCCGCGACGACGCCGCGAACCGCAAGGTCTTCGAGGCTGAAGGCTGGGTGGTGAAGTAACCCCACCGGCACCCAGCGGCCTCGCCGCTGCGCAGCAGAATAACGGGGCCCGTCGAAAGCGCTTTGCTTTTCGACGGGCCCCGGAATGATCTGGGATCACCGGCGTCGAACGCCCCCATCCGAGAGAGACAGCCGCAATGGTCACTCGCTTCTGGGCTGAAACAGCAGTCGCCCTGTTCACGCTGGCCTATGGGCTGGTCATCGTCCGGGGCGCGACCGAGTTCGGCATCGGCTGGGACTCGTCCGGGCCGGAGCCCGGCGCTTTCCCCTTCTACACGGGCCTGCTAGTCGCGCTTGCTAGCCTCGGCACCCTTGTCGTGACCTGGTCGAAGCGGGTCAGCGGCCGCGACACGCTGTCGGCGATCATTCTGGATCGCGAAGGCCTGCATCGCGTCATCGCCTTCTTCCTGCCGATCCTCGGCTTTGTGCTGCTCTGCGCGACGCTCGGCATGTATGTCGCGACGATCGTCTATCTTCTCTTCGCCATGCGCGTGCAGGGCGGCTTCGGCTGGCTCGCCTCGCTCGCGACGGCCTTTGGCTCCGCGCTCGCCTTCTACATCCTGCTCGAGCGGATCTTCCTGATCCAGCTGATGAAGGGCCCGCTTGAAGCCCTTCTGGGCCTTTGAATCCTATGACCGCGAATCTTGTGACCGCATGACGAAGGCGCGCCATGGATAATTTCTCCTCCCTGATGCACGGCTTCTCGGTCGCGCTCACCTTTCACCATGTCGCGCTGATGATGGCGGGCGTTCTACTCGGCATCCTCGTCGGCGTGCTCCCCGGCCTCGGCGCGCCCAACGGCGTCTCGCTGCTCCTGCCGCTGACCTTCTCGATGGACCCGGTCTCGGCCATCATCCTGCTGACGTCGCTCTACTGGGGCGCATTGTTCGGCGGGTCGACGACCTCGATCCTCTTCAACATCCCCGGCGAGCCCTCCTCCGTCGCCACCACCTTCGACGGTCACCCGATGGCCAAGCAGGGCCGCGCGACCGAGGCGCTATCCTTCGCCTTCCTCTCGGCCGGTATCGGCGCGCTCGCGGGCGTTCTCCTGATCACCGCTCTGTCCGGCTGGGTCGCGAAGTTCGCGCTGCGCTTCTCCTCGCCCGAGTTCTTCGCTGTCTATTTCATCACCTTCGCAAGCTTCATCGGGCTGGGCGGCTCCTCCGCCTTCAAGTCGATCGTCGCCATGGGCGTCGGCTTCACGCTGGCCTCGATCGGGATGGACTCCGTCTCCGGCAATATCCGCCTGACCTATGATTTCGACGTGCTGCTCGGCGGTGTCAGCTTCCTCATCGCCGTGATCGGCCTGTTCGGCATCGGCGAATTGCTGCTGACCATGGAGGACGGGCTGAAGTTCAACGGCATCGCCGCCAAGGTCCAGGTGCGCGACGTGCTGCTCACGGCCGCCAAGCTGCCGCGCTATTGGTTCGCGCTGCTGCGCTCCTCGGTCATCGGCATCTGGATGGGCATTACGCCGGGCGGGCCGACCGCGGCCTCCTTCATGAGCTACGCCATGGCCAAGCGCTCCTCGCGCAATCCGGAGAAGTTCGGCAAGGGCGAACCGGAGGGCGTGATCTCGCCCGAGACGGCCGACCATGCCGCCGGCTCCGCCGCCATGCTGCCCATGCTCGCGCTCGGCATCCCGGGCTCGGCCACCGCGGCGGTGATGATGGGCGGGCTGATGATCTGGGGCCTGAACCCCGGTCCGATGCTCTTCACCGAGCGGCCGGACTTCGTCTGGGGCCTGATCGCCTCGATGTATCTCGGCAATGTGGTCGCGGTGGTCGTCGTTCTGGCGACGGTGCCGCTCTTCGCCTCGATCCTGCGCATCCCCTTCTCGATTATCGGGCCGCTGATCGTCGTGATCTGCTTCATCGGCGCCTATACCGTCGCCGGCAAGCCTTTCGACATCTATCTCGCGCTCGCCTTCGGCCTCGTCGGCTACGCCTTCAAGAAGCTCGACTATCCGATCGCGCCGATGATCCTGGCGATGGTCATCGGCGACAAGGCGGAGGACGCTTTCCGCCAGTCGATGATCTTCAGCCAGGGCTCGCTCTCGATCTTCTGGTCGAATCCGCTGGTCACCAGCCTGATGGCGATCGGCCTCCTCCTGCTGCTGCTGCACCCGATCCAGCTGGTGTGGCGCAATGCCAGGCGGCTGACCGCCGCCGGCGCCGCGCGGGGTTGATTTCCGCGCGGTGGCCGATCCGGCCCCACTGACCTAAGATTTCACTCCCTCACGCCTTGCAGACGAGAGCCGCCATGACCGAACCCTACAAGGGCGTCCTGCCCATCGCGCCGACGATCTTCCACGAGAACGGCGATCTCGACATCGAGGGCAACCGCCGGGTCATGGACCTGATGGTCGACCAGGGCGTCGACGGCATCTGCATCCTCGCCAACTTCTCCGAGCAGTTCCTTTTGACCGACGCCGAGCGCGACGAGGTGATGCGCCTCTCGATCGAGCAGGTCGCCGGCCGTGTCCCTGTCATCGTCACCACCTCGCATTTCTCGACGCGCATCGCCGCCGCCCGCGCCAAGGCGGCCGCCGATGCCGGCGCCAAGATGCTGATGATGATGCCGCCCTATCATGGCGCGCTGCTCAAGGCTGACGAGCAGGGCATGATCGAGCATTTCAAGATCGTCGCCGACGCCTGCGGCATTCCGATCATCCTGCAGGACGCCCTGCTCTCGGGTGTGCAGCTGACCGTGCCCTTCATGGTGCGGCTGGCCAAGGAAGTCCCGCTCGTCCGCTACTTCAAGATCGAGGTGCCCGGCACCGCCGGCAAGCTGCGCTCGCTGATCGCCGCGGGCGGTGACGCGGTCGTCGGTCCCTTCGACGGCGAGGAGGGCATCACGCTGATGGCCGATCTCGACGCCGGCGCCACCGGCACCATGACAAGCGCCATGATCCCGGATCTCGTCAAGCCGATCCTGACCGCCTTCTTCGCCGGCGACCGTGCCAAGGCGATGGAGCTCTATGCACGCGTGCTGCCGATCATCAATTTCGAGAACCGGCAATGCGGCCTGCGCTCGGCCAAGGCCGTGATGAAGGAAGGCGGCGTCATCCGCTCCGACGCCGTTCGCCACCCGCTGACCGCGCTGCATCCTGAGACCCGCGCCCAGCTGCTGGAGCTCGCCCGGCAGCTCGATCCGCTCGCCCTGCGCTGGGCTCGCTGATCCGGCTCATGAATCAGGAAGACAGGCTTTGGTCCTATCCTCCTGATTTTTCGCCTCATTCCGTGTTTGACAGGAAAGCGAAGGCCAAACTATCCTGACCTAGTATACAGAATGCAGGCTGCCTCGCGGCGTGACCTGCCACCAAGAAAAGCCCGCACCGACAAAGCGGGACGTCCCCATCGAACAGCGAGAGGGGACTGGGGAAACGCAAGGAGACTGACCATGGCATTGCCTCTCGCGGGCATCCGGGTGCTCGATATTTCGCAGGTCATGGCCGGGCCGTTCTGCTGCATGCTGCTGGCGGATATGGGCGCGGACGTCATTAAGATCGAACCGCCCGGCACCGGGGATTCGACCCGCCAGTCAATGGGCTTCAGGCTGAAGGGGGAGGACAGCCCCGGCTTTCTGGCGCTGAACCGCAACAAGCGCAGCATCACCCTCGACCTCAAGGACCCGGCCGACCGCGAGGTGCTCTACGCCCTCGTCAAGACGGCCGATGCGCTGGTGGAGAACGCGCGCCCCGGCGTCGCCGGCCGGCTGGGCATGGACTACCAGACGCTGAGCGCCATCAATCCCCGTCTGATCTATGCCAGCATCTCCGGCTTCGGCCAGACCGGCCCCTGGTCGCAGCGGCCAGGCTTCGACCTGATGGCGCAGGCGGTCTCGGGCGTGCTCTCGTCCAACGGCCTCCCCGGCATGGAGCCCGCCAAAAACTCGATCCCGGTGGCGGATCTCGGCGCCGGGCTGTTCAGCGCCTATGCGATCCTGAGCGCCGTGATCGGACGCCAGACCTCCGGCAAGGGCCAGTTCATCGACGCCTCGCTGTTCGAGGCCGCGCTGGCTCTCTCCGTCTGGGAGACGACTGAGTTGTGGGGCACAGGCCGAGCGCCCGCCCCGATCGGCTCCGCCAACCGCATGTCGGCTCCCTATCAGGCCGTGAAGGCCTCGGACGACTGGTTCGTCATCGGCGCAGCCAACCAGGGGCTCTGGCTCAAGCTCATCAAGGCCATCGGCCGTGAGGATCTGCAGCTGGAGGAGCGCTTCGCCACCAATGCCAATCGCATCCAGAACCGCCTCGACCTGATAGACGCCCTCGCCCCGACCTTCCTGACCCGCAAGGCACAGGACTGGATCGACGCGCTGCTCGAGGCTGGTGTGCCCGCCGCCCCGATCCTCGACTACAGCGAGGCCGTGGTCAGCGAGCAGGCGGTGGCCCGCGAGATGGTCAAGATGGTCCCGCATCCGGCGGAGGGTGAGTTCCGCGCTCTCGGCTTCCCGGTGAAGCTCAGCGAAACGCCGCAGCAAATCCGGCTGCCGCCCCCCCTGCTCAACCAGCACGGCAACGAGATCCGCGAGGAACTGGCGGCCAAGGGCCTGCTCGGCGAGACGCGGAGGCAGGCCTCGTGAACGCGGCCGCGGGCCGTCCGCGCATCGGCTTCATCGGCGTCGGCATCATGGGCGAGGCCATGGTGCGCCGGCTGCTCGATCTGGGCTTCCCGGTCACGGTCTGGAACCTCGAACCCGAGCGGCTCGACACCGTCGTCCCGCATGGCGCGGTGGCGGCGGAATCGCCCAAGGCCGTGGCGGCTGCGAGCGACATCGTCATGCTCTGCGTGCTGCACACGCAGGCCGTCGAGCGCTGCGTCTTCGCGGAAGATGGCGTGGCGGCGGCCGGGCGCGGCCCCTCGCTGCTGATCGACTTCTCGACCGCTGACCCCGAAGGCACCCGCCAGGTCGCTGCGAAGCTCAAAGCTCTCACCGGTACCGGCTGGGTCGACGCCCCCGTCTCCGGCGGCCCGCAATTGGCCCGGACCGGCGGCATGACGGTGATGGCCGGCGGCTCCGAGGCCGACTTCGCGCAGGCCGAGCCGATCCTACGCCAGATGGCCGGCAACCTCACGCTGATGGGCCCGGTCGGCGCTGGCCAGACCACCAAGATCATCAATCAGGCGATCGTCGGCACCGGCTATGTCGTGATGGCCGAAGCGCTGATGCTGGCGGAAGCCGCCGGCATCGACGCCGCCCGCCTGCCGCAATGCCTCGCCGGCGGCCATGCCGATTCGAGCCTGCTGCAGCGCCTCTATCCGCAGATGCAGCAGCGCGCCTTCGAGCCGCCCGCTTCCTACGCCCGCCAGTTGCTCAAGGACCTGAAGGCGGTTTCCGTCTTTGCCCGCGACCTCGGGCTCGACCTGAACGTCATCGAGCAGGGCGTCCGGCGCTACACCGATTATGTCGCGCTGGGGCACGAAATGTCGGATTCCGCCGCCGTGGTGAAACTCTACGAGCACGATGCGGCCGAGCGCAGCGCCGTACGGTCATGAACGCACTCCCTCCCCGCCCGCATGCCGTCATCGACGCGCATCACCACGTCTGGGACCTCGCCAACGACCTGCCTTGGCTGAAGCATGAGCGGATTCCGTTTCGCTACGGCGATTATTCGTCGATGTGCCGCGACTACATGCCGGCCGACTATCGCAGGGACACCGCAGGCTGGCCGGTCGTCGGCTCGGTCTATGTTGAGGCCGAGTGGAATCGCGATCTCGCGGCTGACGAGAGCCGCTGGGTCGCGGGCGTTGCCGCCGAGCACGGCCTGCCCAGCGCCGTCGTCGCCTGGTGCGACTTCGCTGCGCCCAACGCCGCGGCGCTCCTCGCCTCCCATGCCTCCGTCCCGATCGTCCGGGGCGTCCGCCACAAACCCGCAGCCGTTGCATCCGCCACCGAGGCTAAACGCGGCGCGGCCGGTTCGATGGACGATCCCGCCTGGCGCGACGGCTACGCGCTGATGGAGCGCCACGGCCTCTCCTACGATCTCCAGACACCCTGGTGGCATCTCGATGCCGCAGCGGATCTGGCAAAGGACTTCCCCCGCACCCCGCTGATCATCAACCACACCGGCCTGCCGGCTGACCGCAGCCCCGAGGCCCTCGCCGCCTGGCGCAAGGCGCTGGAGAAGGCGGCAGCGCAGGAGAACGTCGCGATCAAGATCTCCGGCATCGGCCTGCCCGGCCGGCCCTGGACGGTCGAGGCCAATGCGCCGGTGATCCGCGACGCCATCGCCATCTTCGGGATCGAGCGCGCGATGTTCGCCAGCAACTTCCCCGTCGACGGCCTCGTGGCCGATTTCGACACGATCTTCTCCGGCTTCCTCGCAGCCACGGCGGATCGAGCGGAGGCCGAGCGCAACAGGCTCTTCCACGACAACGCAGTACGCATCTACCGCCTCTGACGGACTCGGCCCGGCTGCCGGGATGACGTAACGGAACAGCCGTGCGCCTGCGTGGATGAAAACTGCCCCTGCGTCGGAGCGGCTTGACGACAGGTTGCGAGAGAGGTGTTCTTCCGCCCTGAAGCACCCGCCGGCCTGGGTGACGGCAGCGGCGCGCAAAGTGACGCAGCGATCGCGATAGGCCAAAAACGGGATCATCGGCTTAAACTTTCGGCAATCGCAGCGACCCATAACCGCGTTGCGCCTGCTCACTGCTATCGGGTCTTCCGTGCCGCTGGACTACCAATCGCTACTGACCGCCTTTGCTCTTTCCGGCTGCGGATTGGCGATCACGTTCTTTGTGAGCTGGCTCGTTTCCCGGACGGAAGGCTTCCTGATCGTCTGGACCTTCGGCGTCTCCTTCATGGCGCTCGGCGTGCTGATCTACGCCTGGTACACGACGTCCATGTCTCCGCTGCTCGGCGCGGCAGGCTACGTCATCCTTCTGACCGGCCTCGCCTGCGTGTATGGCGCCGGCCGCGAGTTTCGCACCGGCACCCTCCCCTTGCGCAGCATGGCCATCATGGCTGTCGTATCCTCCGTCGCCATGGCAGTGCCCATGCTCGCCGGCTACAACGCCATCGCCATCATCGTGCTCAACGTCGCGGCGGCGATCATCCTCATGGTCACGGCCTGGGACTACTGGCTCGGGCGCGCCGAAGCCCGGCTGACCATCACGCTGCTGACGGTCCTCTACGCCGTGACGGGACTCTCCTTCGTTCCCTGCGCGGCGCTGCTGCTGCGTGGCGGCCAATGGCAACTGTCGCAGGCCCCATCGAACTGGGCCGAAGACCTGAACATCGCTGTCTGCCTGACCACGCTGGCCGGCATCGGCGCCCTATCTCTGGCGCTCAATCAGGTGCGTCTGGCCCGCGGCCACAAGCGCGACGCCGAAACCGACCCGCTCACGGGCCTGCTCAACCGCCGCGCGCTGCTCAGGCGCGTGGAGCAGGATGCCCAGGGCCCCGCCTCGCTCATCGTCTTCGACCTCGATCATTTCAAGACCGTCAACGACGTCCATGGGCATCCGGCCGGCGACGAAGTGCTGCGAAGCTTCGCGGAGGTTCTGAAGCTGTCCTGCCGTCAGCAGGGCTTCGCCGCGCGGCTCGGCGGGGAGGAGTTCGCGCTGCTGATGCCCGGCGCCTCGCTCACCTCGGCTGCCCTTCTCGCGGATATGGTGCGGGCGCGCCTCGCCAAGCGCCGTTTCACCGGCAATGGCGGCCCGTTCCACAGCACGGTCAGCGCGGGCATCTCCTCTTCCGAAGATGCAGTGGTCGATTTCGAAGCGCTTCTGCACGACGCCGACACGGCGCTCTATGGCGCCAAGCGGAATGGCCGCAACCGTATCGCCACCAGCCAGGACGAAACCGAGTCCCCTGCTCAGATGCGCTCGCGCCCCGTCGACCCGGCGCGGCTCAAAACGGGCTAGCCCTCCGTCAGGGCACAGCCAAATCCCCGGTATCGTCAGCTTGAGGGCCGGTTCCGCGGTTCAGCAGGGATCGCCCCGCCGCTTCAATGCTGGAATGTCCAGAGCAGGCTCTGGCTGAGCTTCTTGAGCGCATCGACCGCCTCGGGGCGCTCGCGGGCAACGGCCGTGATCAGCGCGTCGCCGAGCGCGAAGATCGCCGTGGGCGAGTTCGGCAGCAGCGGGTTGCGTGCCGGCCCGAACAGCGCGAGGTCGCTGATGCGTGCGAGCGGCGAGGTCGGGCCATCCGTCAGGGCGATCAGCGTCGCGCCCTTGGCGCGGCTGTGCGCTGCCAGATCGACGGTCGTGCGCGAATAGCGCGGCACCGAGATCGCGATCGTGACATCGCCGGCGCCTGCCGCGTTGAGGTGTCGAAACGCCCGCTCCGGCCCGCCGCGCGCCGTGGCGAAGACGACCTCGGCCTCGCAATAGAGCGCGAGCCCATCCTCGATCATGCTGGCGACATGGTGGCTGGCGCCCGATGCGATGATGAAGATCCGCCGCGCCCCGAGAACGGCCGCGACGATCCGCGTCACCGTGTTCTCATCCAGGCCAGCGATGGCATCGTCCAGATTGGTCCGCTGCGTCTTCATCGCGGCGAGGAAAGTTCCGTAGGCCGACTGGGTCGAGGCCAGCGCCTCGGCGAATTCATCCACAGGTTGCATCGCGACGCGCAGCGCGACCGACAACGCACTCCGGAACTCGGCATAGGACGCATAGCCCAACGCCCTGACGAAGCGTGTCACCGTGGCGTTGGAGGCCCCACTCCGTTCCGCCAGCACCTCGATCGAGGCCGTCGCGCTCTCGAGCGGGCTGCCCATCACGTGGTCGGCGATACGGCGGTGGCCGTTGCTGAGCGTGGGATAGATCCGCGCGATCCGGTTCGCCAGATCCGTGGTCGGCTTCAGGGCGTGAACCATCGCCGGGCCCTCGATTGACGAACGAAAATTTTCATGATGGATAAGAGATGAAAATAAACCTGTCAAAAATGCCGCCGCAGCGCGGGAATGGAGAAACGTGATGCGCACATCTCTTCCGGCCGCCCTGCTTGCGAGCGTCTGCCTGGCGGCGCTACCCGCAAGCGCCCAGTCGCTGCGCATCGCGCTCGGCTCCGAGCCGACGGCGGTCGACCCGCATTACCACGATCTCACGCCCAACAATGCGCTCGCGGCCCACATCTTCGACGGTCTGACGAAGCAGGACGAACAGCAGAAGGTCCAGCCCGCTCTCGCCACCTCCTGGGAGAACGACGGCAAGAACAAGTGGACCTTCAAGCTCCGCGACGGCGTGACCTTCTCGAACGGCAAGCCGTTCAGCGCCGACGACGTGATCTTCACCTTCTGCCGCACGCAGAAGAATGAGACCAAGATCACCGGCTCCTTCGCCGACGTCACCGGCAACTTCGCCTCGGTCACGGCGCCGGACGCCCGCACGATCGTCATCGAGACCAAGAGCCCCGAGCCGCTGCTGCCGAACCTCGTCGGCACGGTCGGCATCATCAGCTCGTCGCTGGCCAAGTTCGACAAGCTGTCCTTCGACCTCGAGAAGAACTGCGGCGTCACCGGCGAGTGGCCGACGCTGAGCGCCTTCAATGACGGCAGCGCCGCGATCGGCACCGGCGCCTACAAGCTCAAGAGCTATGTCCGGGGTTCGGCGATCGAGCTCGAGCGCAACGACACCTACTGGGGCGGCAAGGAGCCCTGGGTGAGCGTTCGCTTCGTGCCCGTGACCAATGCCGGCCCGCGTCTGGCTGGCCTCCTCGCCGGCGATTACGACGTGATCGAGAACCCCGCCGCGCGCGATCTGGGCCGGATCAGCAACGACAAGCGCTTCGCGACGGTGATCACACCCTCGACGCGCGTGGTCTACTTCCAGCTCGACGTCGCCCGCGAGCCGAGCCCCTTCGTCAAGGCCGAAGGCGACAAGAACCCGCTCAAGGACGTGCGCGTGCGCCGCGCCATGTCGATGGCGATCGACCGCGACGCCATCGTCAAGCGCCTGATGGATGGCGCGGCCCAGCCGGCCTACCAGTTCCTGCCGACGGGCATGTTCGGCACGCTGCCTAACCCGCCGGTGATCAAGTATGATCCCGCCGGCGCGAAGAAGCTGCTCGCTGAAGCCGGCTATCCCAACGGCTTCCAGGTCACGCTCTCCTCGACCAATGACCGCTACATCAATGACGGCCAGATCACCCAGGCTGTCGCGCAGTACCTGACGCAGATCGGCATCAAGGCCGATGTGGACGCCATGACCCGCGCCATCTATTTCCCGCGCCGGGCCAAGAAGGAGTTCTCGGTCGCGCTCGGCGGCTGGGGCTCGAACACCGGCGAGGCGTCCTCCTTCCTGCGCCAATGGCCCGCCACGCCCGACGACGCCAAGACCATCGGCGGTTCGAACTATGGCGGCTGGCAGGATGCCGAGTTCGACAAGCTGATCCGCGAGGCGATCCAGACGCTGGATGACGCCAAGCGCGCCGAGCTGCTGCAGAAGGCCGCCGCGCGCGCGCTCGAAGGAGCGGCGTTCATCCCGATCCACTTCGAAAGCACGATCTGGGCGTCCAAGGCCGACCTCAAGGTCACCGGCCGCGCCGACCAGTTCACGCTGGCGATGTCGGTGAAGCCTGCGAAGTAAGAAGAGCCGCCGAACGCGTCATTCCGGTGCGATCCGCGAGGATCGAACCCGGAAGTGATCGGCCGAGATGGGGCGTCGCCACCGTGATTGAAGAAGCCGGGCCTGGTTTCCGGCTTCTTCGCTGCGCGCAGCCCCGAAGTGATGTTGGAATGCCAGTGCGATGACCGCTTTCGTCCTGCAGCGGCTGATCCAGAGCGCCTTCGTGCTGCTCGCGGTTTCGGTCGTTGTCTTTTTCGCCGTCTACGGCATCGGCGACCCGATCGAACTGCTGGTGCCACCGCAGGTCAGCGATGCCGAGCGGCAGGCGCTGATCCGCCGGCTCGGGCTCGATCTGCCGATCTGGCAGCAATACCTGACCTTCATGGGCAGTGCGCTCAAGGGCGACCTCGGGCGCTCCTTCGTTCACGGCGTGTCGGCGATCGAACTGATCCTCGCGCGCCTGCCTGCGACCGTCGAGCTTGTGCTGCTGGCGATGGGGCTTGCGATCGTGGTGGGCGTGCCGCTCGGCCTCTATGCCGGGCTCGAGCCGGATAGCCGCCCCTCGCGCCTGATCATGGCCGGCACCGTGCTTGGCTTCTCGCTGCCGAATTTCTGGAAGGGCATGATGCTGATCCTGCTCTTCTCGGTCGTGCTCGGCGTGCTGCCCACAGCCGGCCGCGGCGAAACGGTCACGATCCTCGGCATCCAGACCAGCCTGTTCACGGCCAACGGGCTCAAGCATCTCATCCTGCCGACGCTCAACCTCTCGATCCCCAACATGGCGCTGCTGACCCGGCTCGTCGCCGCCGGCACCAGCGAGGCGATGGGCCAGGATTATGTGAAGTATGCGCGCGCCAAGGGTGTTCGCCCACGCCGCATCGTCGGCCGCCATGTCCTGCGCAACATCCTGATCCCGGTCGTCACCGTCGTCGGCATCGAGTTCGGCAGTCTCGTCGCCTTCTCGACGATCACCGAGACCGTCTTCGCCTGGCCCGGCATGGGCAAGCTGCTGATCGACTCGATCTACCAGCTCGACCGGCCCGTGGTCGTCGCCTACGTGATGCTGGCGACGCTGCTCTTCGTATCCGTCAACTTCCTCGTGGACGTGCTCTACGCCGCGCTCGACCCGCGCGTGAAACTGGCCGGAGAACGGGCATGAACGTCGCGCCCGAAGCCATGACCCCGCTGCGCGAGCGCGTGCTGCATCGCATCCGCTCGCGGCCGACCGTGCGCGGGGCCGCGATCCTGCTCGGCATCCTCGTCGCGCTGGCGGTGCTCGCGCCGGTCATCGCGCCGCAGAACCCGCACGACCTCGCCTCGCTCAGCGTCATGGACAATCGCCTTGCGCCGGGCACGGAGGGCATGAGCGGCACGACCTACTGGCTCGGCACCGATGCGCAGGGTCGCGACATGCTCTCGGCCATCTTCTACGGGCTGCGCACCAGCCTGATGGTGGGCCTTTCGGCAACGCTGGGAGCGCTGGTCATCGGCGTCGCGGCAGGGCTCGTGGCGGCCCAGTTCGGCGGCATTGTCGACACCGTGATCATGCGCATCGTCGACTTCATGCTCGGCTTCCCGTCGATCCTGGTCGCGCTCGTGCTGCTGGCCTCGATCGGCCGCGGCGTCGACAAGGTCATCCTCGCCATCGTGCTGGTGCAATGGGCGCAGTATGCGCGCCTGATGCGGGCCTCCGCGCTGGTCGAGCGGCGCAAGGAATACATCGAGGCGGCGGTGAATTTCGGCCTGCCGACGCTCTACATCATGCGCGCGCATCTCCTGCCGAACGCGATCGGCTCCGTCCTCGTCGTCGCCTCGATCAGCATCGCCGGCGCGATCACGCTGGAGGCGACCCTCTCTTTCCTCGGTGTCGGCGTCCCGGTGACCCAGCCTTCGCTCGGCCTGCTGATCGCCAACGGCTTCGAGTTCCTCCTCTCCGGCGAATATTGGATCGCCGTCTTCCCGGGCATCGCGCTGGTGCTACTGATCATGTCGCTCAATCTGGTCGGGGACAGGCTGCGCCGCAGCCTCAACGTGCGCTCATGACCGCTGAACCATTGCTCTCCGTGCGCGGCCTGCGCACGGTCTTTCATGCGCTCGACGGCGCCTGGGCGGCCGTCGACGGCGTCGACCTGTCGATCTCCCGCGGCGAGGTGCTCGGGCTGGTCGGCGAGTCCGGCTCCGGCAAATCCGTGACCGGCTTCTCGCTCGTGCAGCTGATCGACGCGCCCGGCGAGATCATCGCTGGCCAGGTCGACTTCAAGGGCGAGGATCTGCGCACCGCTTCGCCGGAACGCCTTCGTGAGCTCCGCGGCGACCGGATTGCGATGATCTTCCAGGATCCGCTGATGACGCTGAACCCGGTGCTCAGCATCGGCGAGCAGATGGCGGAAGCCGTGCTGGAGCACCGCTCCGTACCGCGCCGTGAGGCACTGCGGCTTGCCGCGGCGGCGCTCTCGCGCGTCGGCATCTCCTCTCCGGAGGCCCGGCTGAAGCAGTATCCGCACGAGTTTTCCGGCGGCATGCGCCAGCGCGTCGCGATCGCGATCGCGCTGCTCAACGAGCCCGACCTGATCATCGCCGACGAGCCGACGACCGCGCTCGACGTCACCATCCAGAGCCAGATCCTCTACGAGGTGCAGAAGCTCGCGCGCGAGACAGGCACGGCGGTGATCTGGATCACGCACGACCTCGCCGTCGTGGCCGAGCTCGCCGACAGGGTCGCGGTGATGTATGCCGGCCGCATCGTCGAGACCGGCCCGGTCGAAATGGTGCTCGATGCGCCGCGCCATCCCTATACCGAAGGGCTGCTCGGCTCCTCCGCCGCCATGGTGGAACCGGGCGGGCGGCTCCACCAGATCGAGGGCATGGCGCCGCGCATCGACTCGCGCCCCAGCGGCTGCCCGTTCCGCCCCCGTTGCGGCAACGCAATCGACATCTGCGCCGAGATCGATCCGGTGGCGACCGTCGAAGGGGAACACCAGTTCCGCTGCCACAACCCCGTGCCCGCTGCGGAGATGCGCCCATGACCGCCCCGCTCTTCGAGTTGCGCGGTGTGCGGAAGCACTTCCGGGGCAAGGCCAACATTGCGCAGCGCCTGCTGGCCGCGATCGGACAGGGCGAGCCGCCGCGCACGCTGAAGGCCGTCGACGGCGTCGATCTCGCCGTCATGAAGGGCGAGGTGCTCGGGCTCGTCGGCGAGTCCGGCTGCGGCAAGTCCACGCTGGCGCGCATCGCGACCGGCATTCTGCAGCCTACCGAGGGCGAGGCGATCTATGCCGGCCAGCCGGTTTCGAGCCTGAAGGGGCGAGAGAAGCTGGACTTCCTGCTGAAGGTCCAGATGGTCTTCCAGGATCCGCACGCCTCACTCAACCCGCGCATGAAGGTCTCGCGCATCGTCGGCGAAGCGCTCGCGGTGCATGGGCTTGTCCCGAAAGGCGAAGTCGGCGCCGCCGTCGATCGCGCCTTGAGCGAGGTCGGGCTCGATCTCGCCTATCGTGACCGCTACCCGCACCAGTTCTCGGGCGGTCAGCGCCAGCGCATCGGCATCGCCCGCGCTCTGGCGGTGAACCCGGACTTCCTGGTCTGCGACGAGCCGGTCTCGGCGCTTGACGTCTCGATCCAGGCGCAGGTCATCAACCTGTTCATGGACATCCGCGAGCGCCGCGGGCTGACCTATCTTTTCGTCAGCCACGATCTCGGCGTGGTGCGCCACATCAGCGACCGTGTCGCGATCATGTATCTCGGCCGGATCGTCGAGATCGGCCCGGCGCAGTCCGTCTTCGCCGAGCCCGCGCACCCCTATAGCGCCGCCCTGATCAAGGCGATCCCCTCGGCGAAGGCGCGCAAGCGCGTGTTCGAACCTGTCACCGGCGAGATGCCCTCCCCGCTCGCGCCACCGCCCGGCTGCCCCTTCCATCCGCGTTGCCCGCAAGCGATGCCAGTCTGCCGCGAAGTCCGACCGGTGCTGGCCGAGATCGCGCCCGGCCGCAGCGCCGCCTGCCATCTGCACACAGCTCCGGAGTTCGCATGATCACAAAAAGCTTCGACCTGCCGCGCGGCCGCGGCGTCGTGCCCTTCGTCGACTCCGCGCAGCCGGACCGGCCCCTCGAAGTTAACTTCTATCGGCCCGAGCGCCATGGCCCGGACGATGAGATCGTCATCGTCCAGCACGGCATGATGCGCAACGGCGACGACTATCGCGACTTCTGGATCGACGCGGCCGAAAAGCACAACATCCTGATCATCGCGCCGACCTTCGGCAATGACGGCTATCCCGGCCCGGAGGGCTATAATAACGGGCTCGTGCTCTCGGCGGAGGGTGCCATCTCGCCGCGCGACAGCTGGATCTACGGCGTCCCGGCTCGCGTGCTCGAAGCGCTGCGCGCTGCCGGCGTAACCCGCCGGAAGACCGCGAAGATCTTCGGCCATTCCGCCGGCGGCCAGTTCGTCCACCGCCTGCTGGCGACGCAGGATCACGCGCCCTTCGAGGTCGCGATGTGCGGCAATCCCGGCTGGTACACGCTGCCGACGCTCACCCGGGCCTTCCCCGAGGGCGTCGGCGGGCTCGACCTGACCGAAGCCGATCTCGCGCGCTGGCTCGCCTATCCGATGACGCTGCTCGCCGGCGACCGCGACATCGCGACGGATGACCCCAACCTGCCTTCGAACCCCGAGGCGCTGGCGCAGGGCCCGCACCGCTTCGGCCGCTCGCAGTTCATGCTCGACTTCGCACGGGCAGAAGCCGCCAAGCTCGGCGTGCCTTGCAACTGGACCCGCATCGTGGTGCCCGGCATCGGGCATGACGGCGCAGCCATGTCGCGCGCAGCCGCCGCGCTCTGGTTCGAAGGCGAGCTGCCCGCACAAGGCGTTCTCGAAACCGCCGGAAGCACTGCGCCGAACTGGTAGTCTTCGGGAGCGTGCCGGACCACGAGATGTGTGCCGCCCCAACGTAACGACCCCGGCCGCGTCCGGCCGGGGCATGCGCCGCCTGCGTGCCGCGAGGATCGATGATCCCGGCACGGGCGCCTGCTTCCGCCGGCCAGCGGCCGCCTGTTTCCTTTACCACCAGTAGCGGATGTCTTTCCGGAAGCCCGGCTACCGGTGGACGCATCATTTCCGACATCAGGACCAAGCGGTCGCCGAGCGGCGTCGCGAGAGCAGTCTTGATAAGGAAAACACCATGAGGTTCTTCAGCTTAGCGCTCCCGCTGGCGCTCGCCGCCACCACTTTCGTCTTCGATTTCGCACTGGCTCAAACGCGGCGCGATGGGCGCTTCATCCGCTTGTCTTTCAGTGACGGCCGCGCCGACGCAGTCGGCCTCAAGGCGGTCAACGCGCAGCTTCTCAAGGTCGGCGTCAGGGTCTCGGAAGTCTCGATCCCCGATACGGCGCGTCCCCTTGTCGAGGTTGCGAAGACACGCGCCCTGAACGAGCGGGAGCATGCCGAGCTCCTGTCGGTCTTCTCTTTGGATCGGGCCGCGCTGCTCGATCAGGCTGCCAAGGCCGGGCGCAAACCGGCGGTCGAGGGCGGCGGAGAACTTTCCATCTCGGAAAAGGACGTGCCGCCCTACCCCAAGGTCTACGACATGAAGGCGCTCGACGAGAAGACGAAGAGCTACCTCATGTCGAAATTTGGCCGGCTCCACGTCAACAGCGCCGATTCCGGGCATGGGATCGACGAGGTCATGACCATCGTGGCGGGAGGTCCCTATACGTGGTTCTTCGCCCTGCCGGACGGCGCGATCGCGAAGGTCCGGTTCAGCGAGGTGAAGACCGGCAGCCGCGGCTGGCGGATCAGCTATCCGGGCCTGGTGCCGCATGGTGGTTACTTCGACGCGCCGCACGGCCTCGTCGCCGCCCATGCCTATGGGCCCAAGCTCTTCGTCATGCGCTATGAGGCGCCGGCCGTGAAAGCCTCGGAACGGCTCAACGACAATCCCTGGATCGATTTCACCGTCGATCCGCCGCGGCTTCTCGATCGCTCGAAGGAGGCCAGCCGCTGATCGCGGGGGCGTCGGCCCTCGTCCATCGGAGAGGCTCCCAAAGCCCGCCGGGCATACCTGCCCGGCCGCAGGCCGCTGGATCTACTCGGCCAGATTCTTGAGATCGTCGGTCAGGATATCGAGGAATGCCCGAAGCTTGGGTGAGATGTGATGACGCGAAGGGTATACGGCGTAGACCGTCGCCACCGGCAGCCGCCAATCGGCGAGCACCGGCACGAGGCGCCCCTCCGCCAGCTCTTTCGCGACATAGCAACGGGGCAACAGCCCAAGGCCCAGCCCTTCCAGCGCCGCCTCTCGCACCGCGAGACTGGACGAGGCCTCGAAGCGCCCTGAAACGGCGATCCGCAGCGTCTCCGCGCCCTTGGAGAATTCCCATTCGCTCGCCCGCTCGGACAGCGTGTAGCGTAGGCATTCGTGCCGCCGAAGATCGGCGGGCGCCGACGGGGTCCCGCATCGAGCAAGATAGGAAGGATCCGCACACAGCACATGGGGAAGATCGGTCAGGGCGCGCGCCATCAGACTGGAATCTTCCAGCCGATCGCTGCCGCGGATGGCGATGTCGTAGCCGCCCTCGACGAGATCCACCTTGCGGTCATCGAGATCGAGACGAAGCGAGACGTCGGGATGGGTCGCGAGGAAGCGCGGCACGATCCGCGAAAAGCAGACGAGGGACAGCGACGTCGGCGCCGCGACCCGAAGCACCCCCGCTGGCCTTTCGGCGAGCAGGTGAACCGTTTGCTCCGCCCGTTCGAGGCTGCCGAGTGCGTGCTCGATATGCTCGAGATAAACCGCGCCCGCCTCGGTCAGGCTTCGCCGGCGCGTCGTTCGGTTGAACAACCTGACCTTGAGATGGGCCTCCAGCTCGGAGACGTTCTTGCTGATGGCGCCGGCCGACAGGCCGAGCTGCCGCGCGGCCTCGGCGAAGCTTCGCGATTTGGCGGCTGCGCGGAACACCTTCAGCGCCGTCAACTGATCCACGATGTGCCTCCGTCGCCGATCCTACGGCCTTCCTCGCTCGGATGATCATGGGCCCGACCGGCCGGATCATCAGCAACCCCTTGATATCGGCCTGATCGCCGGCCGGCACCAACAGTTCGACCTCATGCCTTCCACTGGCTTCCCTATTCGTCGCTAAACCCGCGAGTTCCCATGCCTCCGAGCCTCCGCACCCAACTCTTTGCTCGCATCTGCCTGATGCTAACGCTCGCCGCGTTTTCTTCCGGCTGCCAAACGACTGCACAGCCTCTCTCGGCACAGATGCAGCAGTATCGGGATGCCAAACCCATGACCGCCGAGGAAGAGAGCAGCTTCCTTCAGGCTGCCGAAAGCGCCCAGGCCATGGCGCCGGCCATAACGGTCACCAACTCCGTAGGCGGCCTGGACCCCACGGGGGTCAGCCGGATGGCGATGGACGTCGAGATGCGCCGCCGGGCTGCCGAAGTGCAGAAACACGTTCCGGCGATGATGGCGACCAACGTCAAGCGAGTGGAGCAATACTGCGCGACCCGCTCACAGATAGAAATGTGCCAGGAGTTCTATCAGAAGAAAGCGGAGCTCGGCATGTAGCCATGACTGGTGCCGCCTTCCGAAATCGCGCTTTGCAACCGCAGCTCATGACGTAAAATCTTGAGACACGCTGGGAATCAACGCCGGCGGCCCAAGGATCAGCGTTTTAAATGAGCCGGACGATTGATGCGCAGCCCGCGGCAGGTACGGGGCCGTTTGCGCCTCTCCGCAACACCACTTTCCGGGCCATCTGGCTCGCCGGGCTGATCTCGGGTCTGGGATGGCTCATCCAGACCATCGCCATGAGCTGGCTGATGGCGACCATCACGCCGTCCAGCGTGATGGTCGCGTCGGTCCAGGCCGCGACGAGCCTGCCCGCCTTCATCCTGTCGATCTTTGCCGGCGCCATCGTCGATAATTTCAATCGCCGCAAGGTCATGTTGATGGCGCGGTTGCTGATGGCCGTGACCGGTGCCGTGCTGACGATCCTCGTCGCATTCGGCATGATCAACCCCTGGATCATCCTGTTCTTCAGCTTCCTCGCAGGCTGCGGCATCGCCTTCAACGACCCGGCCTGGCAGGCCTCGGTCGGCGATATCGTCGATCGAAAGGATCTCGCGGCAGCCGTTACGCTGACCTCGGTGGGGTTCAACACGGTGCGCAGCGTGGGCCCGGCGCTCGGCGGCATCATCCTGGCCGCCTTCGGCCCCCTGACGGCGTTTTGCCTCTACACCCTCGGCCACCTCGCGCCGCTCATCGTGGTGTGGCGGTCCAGATGGAAAGTCCCGACCTCGAAGCTGCCGCCCGAGGCGATGCTGACCGCGATCTCCGATGGCGTCCGCTTCACCTCTCTGTCCTCGGAGATCAAGACCGCACTCGCGCGCGGCTTCCTGTTCGGCCTCGCCGGCATTGCGATCCTCGCGCTGCTTCCGCTCGTGGTGCGTGATCAGCTGAAGCAGGGTGCCGTCGCCTATGGCGTGCTGATGGCCGGCTTCGGCGCAGGAGCATTGCTGGCGGGCCTGGCTTCGACGGCGCTGCGACGGAGGTTGTCCGACGAGCAGCTATTGAAGCTGGCATGCGTCGCATGCGCGATGTGCACGATCAGCCTTTCGCTGACGCACACCGCCGCAGTCGCGGCCGTCGCGCTCATGCTCGGCGGCGCCGGATGGGTTCTGGGTTGGTCGGGCCTGAGCATCAGCGTGCAATGGGCGAGCCCCCGCTGGGTCGTCGGCCGGACGATCTCGCTCTATTACGCGCTGACCTCATGCGGCATCGCCGCCGGAAGCTGGCTCTGGGGCATGGTCACCGAAAGCTATTCCCTGAGCTTCGCCTTGCAGGCCTCGACCGCAGCCTCTCTCGGTGTCGCCCTCCTCGGTGCGCTCCTGCCGATCCATCAACGCAAGAACGCCGATGTTTCGACATCCGAGAACATCGAGGCGCCCGCGACCCGCCTGGACCTGAAGCCGCGCAGCGGGCCTATCGCCATCAGGATCGAGTATCGGATCGCGGCCGATCAGGTGGAGAGTTTTCTCGCCCTGATGCTGCAGCGCCGACGCGCCCAGGGCCGCAACGGCGCCCGGCGATGGATTTTGACCCGCAACCTCCACGACATCGAACTCTGGACCGAGACGTTCCGCACGCCGACATGGAACGACTATCTGCGGTTCAACCACCGGAAGACCGCGGCGGACCGGGCTCTGAACGCCAGCCTCGTCGAGCTGCACATGGGCGATGAGCCCGAGGTGACCCTCTCGATCGAGCGACCGGCAGCTCCGGCCCGAAAAGCCGCCAATCTCCGATCCGACACGCCCCACGCGTGAGGCCAGGTTAGATGGGCGCGCCTGGACGATGGCTCTGTGGTACGCCCCTGCCTTCGCGATTTAGCTCTTCGCACGCTGCAGCATGCCGAACAGGTCGCGCGGCTCGTCGGGGTCCGCGATCAGATCGAGGGTCTGATAGAAGTCGGTGCCCGCGAGCCGGTCGCGCACATAACGTAGCGCCGAGAAATCCTCGATCGCGAAACCAACCCCGTCGAACAGCGTGATCTGCTTGGCGTCGCGCCGGCCGGGCTGCGCGCCGGAGATGACCTGCCAGAGTTCGGTCACCGGGAATTCCGGCGACATCTGCTGGATTTCGCCCTCGATCCGGGTCTGCGGCGCATACTCCACGAACACCTCGGAACGCCCAAGGATGTCGGGATGAAGCTCGGTCTTGCCCGGGCAGTCGCCGCCGATGGCGTTGATGTGGACGCCGGCGCCAACCATGTTGTCTGTGAGGACCGTCGCGAGCTGCTTGTCGGCGGTGCAGGTCGTGATGATCTGCGCGCCCTCGACGGCTTCCTGCGCCGATGTGCAAGAAACGATCCGCAGGCCAGAAGCGGCAAGGTTGGTCGCGACCTTCCGGGTAGCCACCGGATCGATGTCATAGAGCCGGACGGTCTCGATGCCGCAGACCGCCTTCAGCGCGAGGGCCTGGAATTCGGCCTGGGCGCCGTTCCCGATCAGCGTCAGCGTATGCGCGCCCTTCGGTGCAAGATGGCGCGTCGCCAGCGCCGAAGTCGCAGCCGTTCGCAGCGCGGTGAGCAGGGTCATTTCCGTCAGCAGCACGGGATAGCCCGTCGCGACCTCGGCAAGCAGGCCGAACGCGGTGACCGTCTGCAGCCCTTCGGCGGCATTCCTCGGATGGCCGTTGACGTATTTGAAGCTGTAGATGCTGCCATCGGCGGTGGGCATCAGCTCGATGACGCCGTCGCGCGAATGGCTGGCGACGCGCGCCGTCTTGTCGAAGGTGCTCCAGCGCCGGAAATCGGCCTCTATCGAATCCGTCAGATCGCGCAGCATGGCCTCGATCCCGAGATGATGAACGAGGCGCATCATGTCAGCGACGCTGACGAAGGGCACCATGGCCAGGGCGGACGGAGGCGGAAGCATCGGGATTCTGGCCTTGCAGATGAAAGCGCAAGGCTAGCAACCGCCGCCGCCTGTCCGAAAGCGCAAACCCGTGCTAATTCCGATATGAAATCGAGCACTTCGTTCAATAGGATTGCGCAATATGACAAGCGCCGCTGCGAAGGGAAGAACGGCCTCCCGATACCAGCCCGACGATCTGGACCGGCGGATGATCGCGCATCTGCGGACCGACGGACGTGCTTCCCTGTCTGCGGTTGCCGATGCTCTCGGTGTCGCGCGCGGGACCGTCCAGAGCCGCCTGGAGCGTCTCCTCGACACTGGCACGCTGCTGGGTTTCACCGCACGCGTCAGGGAGGACTACGACCTCAACACCGTGCGTGCCGTCATGATGATCGAAGTCGTCGGGAAATCGACGACACAGGTTATTCGGAAGCTGCGTGGAATGACCGAGATCCACGCCTTGCACACGACGAACGGAAACTGGGACCTCGTTGCCGATATCCAGGCCGAGAACCTGTCGGAATTCGACCGCGTGCTGCGCGAGATTCGCATGATCGACGGGGTGTCGAACAGCGAAACCAGCCTGCTGCTCAGCAGCGTCTGAGCTACGCGCAACGTCTGTCGGAATATGCCGGCGTCCGCGTCGTCGATGAAAGTGGTCCATCAACGGATCAGCCGGCCCGACATATCGCTATCGGCGGCCGGCTCGGCGAAGCCCGGTTGAACATGCCGACGCAGGCTTCCCCTGCTCCCGCGAGAGCGTGGGCGTTGCCAGGATTCCAATAGGTGGAACTCGCCGCACTGCCCGCCAAAATAGCACGGCCCGCCACAACGCCGAGCCGTGTTAGGACTTCATTAACCATACCACCCGAGACTTCGGCAGAACTTCTTTGAGGAACGCCCTGACTAAAGCACCGTATCCTGGGGTTCCGGCACAGAATAAAAGGCAGTTATGCCATGCCGTTGAGACGCTCTAATTATATATATATTTTGCCTCTTACCTTGATGTTTGCAGGCTGCTCGATAGACCCCGAACGAATCACTACAGCTGAGCTTTCGTCTCTTGCCGCCGATAATTTGCGGCGAGTGACCGCGGATCAGGAACCGGTGAGCGGCGCCATCTCCCTCCACGAGGCGATGGCGCGGGCGCTGAAGTATAACCTCGATCATAAGGTCGAGGTTTATGAGACTGTCGTTAAGACAGCCGAGCTCAACGCCGCTCACTACGACATGCTGCCGGGCCTCGCCGTCAGCGCCGGCTATGGCAGCCGCGACAACTACGACGCGTCCAGCAGTTTCAACCTCGTCACCCGCACCCCCAACTTCGGCGCATCCACATCGCAGGAGCGGCAATCGGTCGTCGCCGAAGCCGCGCTGAGCTGGAACATCCTCGATTTCGGCCTGTCCTACGTCCGTGCGCAGCAATCGGCCGACAAAGTCCTGATCGCTGCGGAGACACGACGAAAGGTCGCCAACCGAATCATCGAGGACGTGCGCACCGCATATTGGCGCGCGCTCGCGGCCGATCGGCTGATCCGCAAGCTCAATGCGCTCGAAGGCCGAACACGCACGGCACTCGCCAACACCGACAAGATCTCGACCGAAGGACAGGCCTCGCCCGTCACCGCGCTGACCTATCAGCGCGAACTGCTCGAAGTTCGGCGCACGGTTCAGGAGTTGCAACGGGATCTGACGGTCGCCAAGCAGCAGCTTGCAGCGCTGATGAACCTGCCGCCCGGCGAGAGCTTCCGCCTCGTCGCGCCACATCGCGGCACGGCCCTCCGCGCGCCAGGCAATGTCCGCGCGATGACCTGGACCGCCATGCAGAACCGGCCCGAACTACGGGAGCTGGAATACCAGAAGCGGATCAATCTGAGGGAGGCCGATGCGGCGCTCCTGGCGATGCTGCCCGGCATCCAGCTCTATGCGGGGCCGAATTTCGACAGCAACGATTTCCTGCTCAACAACAACTGGATGGGCTGGGGCGCGAAGGCGACCGGAAACCTGCTCAAGATCTTGAAATACCCCGCCCAGAAGGCGGTGATCGACAAGCAGGGCGAATTGCTGGATCAGCGCGGACTGGCGATCACCATGGCGATCATGACCCAGGTCCATGTCAGCAACATCCGCTTCCGCCACCTGCAGAAGGAGCTCGGCTCGGCAACGCAATATTACGACGTGCAGCGCCGCCTGCTCGAGCAGATGAAGACCCAGACCGCAGCCGAGCGGATCAGCGAACAGACCCTGATCCGCGAGGAGATGAACACCCTTCTGGCGGAGCTGCGGCGGGACATCACCTACTCCAGCCTGCAGAACGCCTATGCCAATCTCTACGCCTCGATGGGCATGGACGGCTATGTCGACGAAATCGACTTCCAGGCGCCGATCAAGGAACTCTCGCACTCTCTGGCCAAGCTTTGGCAGGAACGCGGCAGCGGCCGCGCCACATTGAGCGTGCCAGAAAGCTGATTTCTAATAACCATCAAGTATTAGACATGACGATACGGAAGCGGCGGAACAAAAGCAGCTAGTCGACATTTTGCTGACAAGAGTCAGCCTTGGCGGCGCCACGTCGCCGCCGCCATTATTCGTTAAAATTGCTTTTATCCAAGCAAGCATTCGGCAAGGAAGAGCGATCAACCTATGCCTATGAAGCCTGGACTACCGTGCTCCCTCGCGGCACTCGGCCTCATATTAAGTGGCGTGGCCGCCGCAAATCCGCCTGCGCCGCAGAGCGACGCACCCGTGCGCGGGGTGGTGCGGCCTGTCGACCAGGCAGGGATATCCAGCGAACTCGGAGCGCGCATCACCGAGCTGCCCTACAAGGAAGGCGAGCCCTTTCGCCAGGGCGACTTGCTCGCAGCCTTCGATTGCCGGCGGCACCGGGCCGAAGCGCAGGCGGCCGAAGCAGCCCATCGCGAAGCACGCATCGCGCATGAGAGCCAGGTCTATCTCCAGCGCCACAGCGCCGGTGCGCGACTGGATGTCGAGACCGCCAAGGCCCGGGCCGACAAGGCAGGCGCCGAGGCGAGGTCGCTGACGGTCCGGCTCGACCAATGCCGCGTCATGGCCCCGTTCAGCGGGCGAGTGGCCGAGCGCAGCGTTTATGTCCATGAGACGCCGCCCCCCGGCAAACCATTCCTGACGATCATCGACGACTCGGCGCTCGAGGTGGAACTGATCGTTCCGTCGACCTGGCTGCGATGGCTGAAGCAGGGCGCAGCCTTCGCTTTCACGGTGGACGAGACCGGCAGCAGCTACAGCTCCCATGTCGCCCGCATCGGGGCGATGGTCGATCCGGTCAGCCAGACGGTGAAGGTCGTCGGCCGCCTCGATAGTCCGGACAGCCGGGTGCTGGCGGGTATGAGCGGCTCCGCCAGCTTCGCGAGCGGGTTGTGAGGCGCCATGGTCAGCGTGCCCCTCAGCGCATTGCGGTCCGGAGGCGTTTCCCTGAAGGCTGCGCCCGCTCAGGGTGAGGCTGATCCTACGGCCGCACGCGAGAGCGGCCTTGCGGCGCTCCGCGCGCTGATGCGGCTGGAGGCGATGATCCGCAAGACGGGGACGTCGCAGCAGCTGTTCTTCCTCATCGCGAACGAAGCCCGCGCCCTTCTCCGTGCCAAGCAGATCTTCATCTTCGAGGGAGAGCCGGCCGATCGCATCAGGATCGTGACGATCAGCGGCCTGCCCTCGGTCGAGCGAGGCTCGCCGCTGGTTCAGGATCTGGAGCGCGGAATCCGGCAGCTCGCCTCGCAATCCGGGCTCGGTGAACCACGTGAATTCCAGCTGATGAGCCTCGCAGCGGGCGCGCCAGCTTCCGGGCTGGCTGACTATCCGCTGCAGGAGATGCTCTGGCTGCCGCTCGCCGCATCCGGCGCCAGCCCGGCCGGCGGCATCCTCTTCGCACGCGAGACGCCCTGGGGCGAGGCGGATATCGGCATCGCGCGCCACCTCACCGAGGCGACGGATTATGCGCGCCATGCCCTTGCGACGCGGCCGCAGCGCAAGGGGCGGCGGCTCGGCAGCAAGGCTGCGGTCCTGACCTGCGCGGTGCTGTTCGCGCTGGGCTTCGTGCCCGTTCCGATGACGGTGCTCGCGCCGCTGGAGGTGGTCGCGCGCGACCCTTATGTCGTGTCCAGCGGCCTCGACGGCATCGTTGAGACGCTTCTCGTCCAGCCCAACCAGAAGGTCGCCGAGGGGCAGCCTGTCGCACGGCTGGTCGCGGTGGAGCTTCGCAACAAGCTCGCCATCGCCGAGCGCGAGGTCCAGGTCGCGATGGCGCGGCTGCAGAAGGCGAGCCAGCTCGCCTTCTCCGATGCCCGCGGCCGCCATGAGATGGGGCTGATGCAGGCCGAGCTCGACCTGAGGACGGCCGAGCGCAATTTCGCCCGGGACCAGCTCGACAAGGCCGAGCTGAAGGCCGGGCGCTCCGGCATCGCCGTCTATGGCGACCGCAAGGACATCATCGGCCGGCCGATTGCGGTCGGCGACCGGCTGATGGAGATCGCCGACCCTGCGACCATCGATATCCAGATCGACATTCCCGTAGGCGACGCGTTGGTGGTCAGGCCGGGAGCGCAGGCCAAGCTCTTCCTCGATTCGGACCCGCTGGCGCCGGTTGACGCGCGGATCATCCGCGCCGACTACAAGGCTCGCGCGCGCGATGGCGGCGCGCTGGCCTATCGCTCCGTGGCCCAGATCGAGGACATGCCCGAGGCGCCGCCGCGGCTCGGGGTGCGCGGCACCGCGCAGCTCTACGGCGACGACGTGCCGCTCTGGTTCTACCTGCTGCGCCGCCCGATCTCCGCCTTCCGGCAGTGGAGCGGGCTGTGACGGCGCTGGCGCAGAGCCCGCCCCTCCCCGCCCTGCGGGCTGACCTTGCGCTGCTCCAGGGAGCCAGCGGCACGAATGGCGAGCCGCGCTGGCTGATCCACGATGCGCTGCAGCAGCGCTTCATCCAGCTGGAGCAGACTGCGCACCGACTCCTGACGCTCTGGCCGCTCTGCCGGACCGCAGGCGAGCTCGCCGAGGCGATGGAGCGGCATTTCGGCGTCGAGGTCGATGCGCGGGAGGTCGACGCCTTCGTCGCCTTCCTCCACACGAACCACCTCACCACCGGAGGCGACTGGCAGCGGCTGCATGCGCTCAGCCGCCAGCAACGATCGCTGATCTGGCGGGCGATCCACGGCTATCTCTTCGTCCGCATCCCGCTGCTGCGGCCTAACGCCTTCCTGCAGCGGAGCTTTCCGGCGGTTTGCTTCCTCTTCACGCGGGCGACCTTCGCGGCGCTGATGCTGATCGGGCTCTGCGGCCTCTATCTGGTGTCACGCCAGTGGGACGCCTTCCTCGGCACCTTCGACTACCTGTTCAGTGTCGAGGGCGTTATCGCCTTCTTCGTGACGCTCGCCCTCGTGAAGGTCGCGCATGAGCTCGGCCATGCCTACATGGCCGTGCGCTTCGGCTGCGACGTGCCGACCATGGGCATCGCCTTCGTGGTGCTGACGCCCATGCCCTATACCGACGTCACCGATGCCTGGCGGCTCAAGGACCGGCGCCAGCGCCTGCTGATCGACAGCGCGGGCATGATGGTCGAGCTCGGCATCGCGGCGCTCGCGACCTTTGCCTGGTCCTTCCTGCCGGACGGGCCGATGCGCTCGATGGCCTTCATGCTGGCGACCGTCGGCTGGCTGATGAGCCTCGCGGTCAACCTCAACCCGTTCATGCGCTTCGACGGCTACTATCTGGCGTCGGAGCTCTCAGGTATCGAAAACCTGCAGCCTCGCGCTTTCACGCTGGGCAGATGGCGGCTGCGCGAACTGCTCTTCGGGCTCGGCGAGCCCAGCCCCGAGCAGTTGCCGGCCCGCGCCCAGACCTTCCTCGTCGTCTATGCCTGGATGACCTGGGTCTACCGGCTGGTGCTGTTCCTCGGCATCGCGCTGTTCGTCTACCACTACTTCTTCAAGGCGCTCGGCATCGCCCTCTTCCTGGTCGAGATCATCTATTTCATCGCCTTCCCGATCAGCTCGGAGCTAGCGGCCTGGTATCGCCGGCGCCGGCCGATCCTGGCGAGCCGGCGGACCCTGTTCACCGCCGCGCTGTTCGTGGTCGGGCTCGGCGCCCTCCTCGTGCCGTGGTCCCGCACCATCCGTGTGCCGGCCCTGCTCGAAGCGGCCGAGACCGCGCAGCTTCACGCCTTGCGGCCTGCCCAAGTCATGAAGGTTTCGGTTGCGCAGGGGCAGGAGGTCACGGCCGGGCAGGAATTGATCAGCCTTCGCTCGCCGGCTCTCGACGAGGCCCTGACCGAGACGCGGATCAAGCTGCAGCTGAACGCAATGCGAATGTCGCGACGCGCCGGCGACGAGCTCGACCGCGAGGAATCGATCGTGCTCGAAAACGAGCGCGCCGCTCTGCAGGGCCGGCTCGAAGGGTTGGCGCGCGAGGCCGCGCGGCTCACCATCACCGCACCGATGGCCGGCCATGTGCTGGAGCTCGGCACCGGCCTGCACCCCGGCCGCTGGGTCAACCCCCGCGAGCAACTGGCCCTGATCGGCAAGGGGGAGCGGCTCGGCGCACGCGGCTATGTCGCCGAGAAGGATCTCTGGCGCGTTCAGGCCGATGCTCCGGCCACCTTCGTGCCGGAGATGCCGACGCGGCCGGCGGTCTCGCTGCAGCTCGACGACATTTCGCTGGCCGGCATCGCGACGCTCGACCTTTCGGAGCTGGCCTCGAACCATGGCGGGCGTGTCCCCGCGGCCGAAGATCAACAGCGCCGCCTGGTGCCGAAGAGCGGCGAGTTCCTCGCCGTCTTCAAGCCGGCGTCGACCGAGACCGACCCCGCTCCCGAGCGGGCCGTGCGCGGTCTCATCCATATGCGCGGCGAGGCCGAGAGCATCGCCGCGGGGGCCTGGCGGCAGGTGCTCAAGGTGCTGGTCAGGGAAAGCGGCGCCTGAGCGCCGGGAACAAGGACGATGGGGGAGCCCGCGGCGGTTTCCCGGCGAAAGCCGAAGCGACGACCTGAGTGCGGGAGACCGCGACGCTAGTTTTCAGATCCTGCGAAGGACGAGAGGCCTATGTCGAGAGAACTGCCCAAGCGCTGGCGCAAGCGGAAGACGACGAAGCCCGAGGCGAAGCCGGCCTCCGGCCGGCTCGGCCTCAAGGCCTCGGTCTCCTACCTCCTGCTCGAACAGCGCATGGTCTTCGACGGCGCCGCGGTCGATACAGCCCATGCCGCGACAGCCGACCCGACGGCGCCAGCTTCCCTGCCGGGTGAAGGGCACGGTCCCGCGGGCGGCCCAGCTCCGGAGCATGAGCCTGCCTCGCCCCCAACCGATGCCGGCTCCGCCGGCCAGCCTGACACAGCAAGCAGCGAGCCCCATGCGGCCGAGTCTGCGCCTCCCCCGCACCCCGAGACACCGGCACCGATCGATCTCGCAGGCGCCTCCCATGAAGTCTCAGAGCCGCAGCCGACGGCCGTGGTGTTCATCGACGCCAGCGTCAAGGATGCGCAGACGATCGCCGAAAGCGTCGCGCCCGGTACAGCGGTGGTGATGCTCGATCCGACCAAGGATGGGCTCGACCAGATCGCGAGCTATCTCCAGGGCCATCACGACATCGACAGCCTGCACATCGTCTCGCATGGCGATGCCGGTGAGCTGCGTCTCGGCAACGGGCTTTACAACAACGCCAATATCGAGACCTTCGCGGCCACCCTCTCGGAGATCGGCTCGGCCCTCTCGCGCGACGGCGACATCCTGCTCTATGGCTGCGACACCGCCTTCGGCGAACAGGGCGAGCGCTTCGTCTCGACGCTTTCGGCCATGACCGGCGCCGACATCGCCGCCTCAGACGATCCCACAGGCTATGCCGCGCTCGGCGGCGACTGGCGGCTCGAATACCGCACCGGCTCGATCGAGGCCGATCTCGCGATCACCCGCGAGGGCCAGGACAGCTACGCGCATCTGCTCGACGTCACCGCGAATACCGGAAACGGCGCCCTGCTCGTCTCCGCCGGAAACGCGCTCTACAGCGTCGATACCGTGACGGGAAAGGCCACGCTGATCACGACCGTGCCTTCCACGGTCGGCGGCGTCAGCGTCAGCGGGCTGATCAACTCGATCGCGGCCGATCACGTCAACGGGCTGGTCTACTACACGGACAGCGCCGTCAATGCGAACAACCGGGCGCTCTTCGCCTACGACTACGTCAACAACACCCATATCCTGATCGACTCGGACCTGACCAACAACGGGGCCGGCGCAAGCATCACGGTGGGGTCAGCCGGTGTCGGCGGCGGCGGCGCGGCCTTCGCGAACGGCATACTCTATCTCGCCGTCGAGAACACGTCCGGCACCGACGACTCGATCTTCCGGATCACCTTCGCGAATAACGGCCGCACCGTGCTGGCGGCCAACACGTTCGTCGCCTCAATCACCGGCACGAACGACTGGGGCGACATCTCGGTCGACACCACGAACAATGCGCTGCTCAGCATCAGCAGCACCGGGTTCTCGCGCTACAACCTGACGACCGGCGCCCTGATCTCGACGACCGCCATGACCGCCGGCCAGTCCGGAACCGACATCAACGGCAATTTCTATCTGATCGGCACGACGGTTCAGCAGATCAACCCGGTCACCGGCGCCAACATCGGCACCGGCGCGGCGATCACGACCAACGGCACGACCGCGCTCGCCAACATCTCCGACGCGACGCGCTGGGTGCCGGCGACGGGCACAATCGGAGACCGCGTCTTCGACGACAACAACAACAACGGCACCGTCGATGCCGGCGAAGGCGGCCTCGCCAACGTGACCGTCCAACTGATCGACGACGTCAACGGTAATGGCATCGTCGATGCGGGCGAGCGCGTGCTCGGCACCGATACGACCGATATCAACGGTGCCTATCTCTTCACCGGCGTGCTGCCCGGCAACTACATCGTCCGGGTAACCGATGCCAACGGCGTGCTCAGCGGCACCAGCCCGACGACGGGCACGGCGACACGCGCAGTCAGCCTCAGCACGATCGGCAGCAGCAACCTCACCGCGGATTTCGGCTACAACCGGACACCGCCAGTGGTCGACCTGAACTCCACGCCGGCCCTGACGAACATCGTCAACAACGGCAACTTCACCGGCAATGCCACAGGCTGGACCAGCACCGGCGTCACCACCTATTCGTCCACGATCGGCAGCGGCGGCGCGATCGCCTGGACCGCCGACGCGGGCACCGGCACGCTGACCCAGACAGGGCTGACCGGGCTCAACAACGGCCCGGCCCCCAGCGGCTCGGCACAGGTGATCTTCGGGCTGGGCTGGAACAATGGCGCGCTCGACGTCGGCGTGCCGGCGACGCTGACCGTCTCGGTCGGCGGGGTGGTCTATGCCACCATCACCACCGCCACCACCGCCACCGGCCCCGCCACCATCGAGTACCAGAACGGCGCGACGGGCTCGCCGGCCACGATCGCGGCGAGCACGCTGAACGCCTGGACCTATACCGACATCCTGATCAACCTGCCGACGACGGTGGCAGCCAGCGGCAACCTCGTCTTCACCTACAACACCGTCCTGCTCGGCAGCGACGACATCTCGATCGACAATATCCGGGTGAATGCCTACCGCGACGACACGGCGGGGCGCGACTGGTCGGCGGGCTATACCGAGAACGGCACGCCGGTCTCGATCGCCGATACCGATTCCTCGATCACCGATGCAGACAACGCCAACATGGCATCGGCGACGATCGTGCTGACCAACAAGCAGGATGGCGACCGGCTGCGCATCGGCGGCGTCGCGGGGTCGATCCTCGCCAACGGCGCGAGCGGCACGATCAACGGCATCGGCTACACGGTGGTCGAGACCGGCACGACCATCACGATCCAGCTCACCGGCTCGGCCACCAAGGCGGTCTATGCCGACACGATCGAGTCGGTTTTCTACGAGAGCACGAGCGATGCGCCGTCGACGACCGCGCGCGTGTTCAACGTCACCGTCAGTGACGGCACGCAGACCTCGAATACTGCCGTCTCGACGATCTCGGTGACGGCGGTCAACGACGCGCCGACGCTCGATCTCGATCTATCCGGCGCGGGCACCGGCTTCTCGACGAGCTATGTCGAGAACGGCACCGGCATCGCCATCGTCGATACCGACGTCACCATCGTCGACCCCGACAACGCCGCGATGGCCTCGGCCACCATCATCATCACCAATGCGCAGGCCGGTGACCTGCTCTCGGTGTCGGGCACACTGCCGACCGGCATCACCGCCTCCTACAACGCCGCGACCTTCACGCTGACGCTGACGGGCAATGCGAGCCAGGCCGCCTACCAGACGGCGCTGCAGCAGATCCGGTATTCGTCGAGCTCCGACGACATCTCGACCACCAGCCGTACGATCAGCGTCACGGTGAACGACGGCGCCGCCGCGTCCAACACCGCGATCGCGACCGTCGCGATTACCGCCGTCAACGACGCGCCGGTCAACACGCTGCCGGGCAGCTTCACCGTGGCCGAGGACGGCACGCTGGCGCTGACGGGCTTGTCGGTGGTCGACCTGGATGCCGGCTCCGGCTCGATCAGCGTGCGCCTCGCCGTTTCGGGCGGGACGCTGACCGCAGCCTCCGCCGGCGGCGTCACGGTCGCCAACTCCGGCACCTCGGCCATCACGCTCACCGGCACGCTCGCCAATATCAACGCCTATCTGGCCGCGCTCGGCCCCGCCCGCATCAGCCTCGTGCCCACGGCCGATTTCAACGGCGCGGTGACGCTGACGATGACGACCAACGACCTCGGCAATACCGGCACAGGCGGCCCCCTCACCGATACCGACACCAGCACCATCACCGTCTCGGCCGTCGCGGACGCGGTGAACGACACGGTTTCGACGGCGGAAGACACCGCCGCGACCTTCAACGTGCTGGCGAACGACAGCTTCAGCAATGCCGGCCGCACGATCACGGCCATCAACGGCACCGCCATCGCCGTCAACGGCACGGTGGCGGTCGCGGGCGGGACGGTCCGGCTCAACGCCAACGGCACGCTCGGCTTCACCCCGACCGCCGACTACAACGGCAGCTTCAGCTTCACCTACACCGTGACCTCCGGCGGCGTGGCCGAGACCGCGACCGTCGCCGTCACGGTGACCCCGGTCAACGACGCGCCGACGATCACGGCGCCCGGCGCGCAGAGCACCACCGAGGACACGCCCCGCGCCATCGCGGGCGTCACGGTCGCGGACATCGATTCCGGCGCGCTGACGACGACGCTGACAAGCACGAACGGCACGCTCAATGTCACAGCCGCGCCCGGGGCGGTCATCAGCGGCAACGGCTCCGGCAACGTGACGATCTCCGGCACGGCCGCTCAGATCAACGCGGCGCTGGCCGGCCTGACCTATACGCCGCTGGCGGATTTCAACGGCAGCGCCAGCATCGCGATCAGCACCAGCGACGGCGCTCTCAGCGCCAATGCCTCGGTCGCGGTCTCGGTCAGCGCCGTCGCCGATGCGGTCAACGACACTGTCATCACCAACGAGGACGCGGCAGCGACCTTCAACCCGCTCGCCAATGACAGCTTCTCCAATCCGGGACGCGCCATCACCGCGATCAACGGCGTCGCCATCGTGGTAGACGGCTCCGTCACGGTCACCAATGGCAGCGTCAGGCTGAACGCCGACGGCACGCTGACCTTCACGCCGACGGCCAATTACAACGGCGCCGTCAGCTTCACCTATACGGTCACCTCCGGCGGCACGACCGAGACCGCGACGGTCAGCGTGACGGTGAATTCCGTCAACGACGCCCCCGCCGGCGCCGACAAGACGATCACGACCGCCGAGGATACGAGCTACGCCTTCACCGCGGCAGATTTCGGCTTCTCGGACCCCAACGACAATCCCGCCAACGCTCTGCAGGCCGTGGTCATCACGACCTTGCCCGCCAACGGCACGCTGACGCTGTCGGGCGCTGCCGTCACGGCCGGCCAGGTGATTGCCGCAGCCAACATCCCGAACCTGCGCTGGACGCCGGCGCAGGACGCGAACGGCACCGCGCAGGCCTCCTTCACCTTCCAGGTCCGCGACAATGGCGGCACGGCCAATGGCGGGCAGAACACCGATCTGACGCCGAACACGATCACCTTCGACGTCACGCCGGTGAACGACGCGCCGGTCAACACCCTGCCGGCATCCTATGCCACCAATGAAGACACCTCCGTCCGGCTGACCGGTATCTCGGTGGCGGATGTCGATGCGGGTGGCGGCGCCTTCTCCGTGACGCTTTCGGTCGGCCCGGGCGGCACGCTGACAGCAACGTCCGGAGGCGGCGTCACCATCACCGGCTCCGGCACGGCTTCGATCACGCTGACCGGCACGCTCGCGAGCATCAACGGCTATCTCGGCAGCGCCGCTGCGCCGGTCTTCGTGCCGACTGCGGATTTCAACGGCAACGTCACGCTGACGATGGTCAGCAGCGACGGGGCGCTGACCGACACCGATACGCGGGTGATCGCGGTCGCAGCCGTCAACGACCCGCCGGTCGGGTCCAACGCCAGCTTCACCACGGCCGAGGACACCGCCTTCTCCGGCACGCTGCCGGTCGCAACCGATGTCGACAGCCCGACGCTGACCTACGCGAGAGGGGCGACTGCGCCGGCCCATGGCACGGTAACGATCAACGCCAACGGCACCTACACCTACACGCCTGCCGCCAACTACAACGGCACGGACAGCTTCACCTATACGGTGAGCGACGGCATCGCGACGGTGGAGTACACCGTCAGCGTGACGGTGACCGCCGTCAATGACACGCCGATCGCCAATCCGGTCACCGCCACGACCAATGAGGACACGACGCTGAGCGTCGGCGCCGCAGGCGGCGTGCTGGCATCGGCCAGCGACCCGGATGGCGACCCGCTTTCCGTCACGACCTTCACGATCGGTGGCACGACCTACAATGCCGGGCAGACCGCTACGGGCGCCTGGGGTTCGCTGACGCTCAACGCCAACGGCTCCTACAGCTATGTGCCGGCGGCCAATTTCAACGGCGCGGTGCCGCAGGTCGGTTTCACCGTCAGCGACGGCACCGCCACCGCCTCCTCGACCCTGACGATCAACGTCACGCCGGTGAACGATGCGCCGGGGTCGACGCCGATCGCGAGCCAGGCCGGCACGGATGCGCAGGCGGTCTCCTTCGACATCTCGGGCAATTTCTTCGACGTCGATGTCGGCGATACGCGGACCTATGCTGCGACCGGCCTGCCGCCGGGTCTGACATTGAATTCCGCTACCGGCGTGATCTCCGGCACCATCGACCGCAGCGCCAGCCTCGGCAGCCCCTATACCGTCACCATCACCGCGACGGATGCCGGCGGGCTCAGCACCAGCCGCAGCTTCACCTGGACCGTCAGCAATCCCGCGCCGATCGCGCGCAATGACGCGCTGGCGACGACCGAGAACGCGAATATCAGCGGTTCGGTCTTCGCCAATAACGGCAATGGCGCCGATAGCGATCCTGATGGCGACCCGCTGACCGTCTCGGCGGTCAACGGCGTCTCCGGCGGGGTCGGGACCGTGGTCGCCGGCTCGAATGGCGGCAGCTTCACCATCAACGCCAACGGCACCTACAGCTTCGTCCCTGGCACGGCCTTCGACAACCTGCCCGCCGGCCAGACCCGCACCACCAGCGTCACCTACACGATCTCGGATGGACAGGGCGGCACCTCGACCGCAACGGTGACGGTCACCGTCACCGGCGAGAACGATGCTCCCGTCGCGGTCAATGACAGCTTCACCACGGCCGAGGACACGCCGGTCACCTTCGATCCGCGGAGCAATGACAGCGATATCGACGGCAATGCGCTGACCATCACCCAGATCAACGGCGCTGCGATCACGGTCGGCGTGCCGGTTACGGTCACCGGCGGCACCGTCACGCTCAACGCTAACGGAACCCTCACCTTCGCGCCGGCGCTGAACTACAATGGTTCGCCGAGCTTCACCTATACGATCTCGGACGGCACCACGACGGCGACCGCCACGATCAACGGCACTGTTACGCCCGTCAACGACGCACCGGTCGCGCGCGACGATGCGCTGGCGACCACCGAGAACGCCAATATCAGCGGCTCGGTCTTCGCCAATAACGGCAATGGCGCCGACAGCGACCCGGATGGCGACCCGCTGACCGTCTCGGCGGTCAACGGCGTCTCCGGCGGGGTCGGAACCGTGGTCGCTGGCTCGAATGGCGGCAGCTTCACCATCAACGCCAACGGCACCTACAGCTTCGTCCCTGGCACGGCCTTCGACAACCTGCCCGCCGGCCAGACCCGCACCACCAGCGTCACCTACACGATCTCGGACGGACAGGGCGGCACCTCGACCGCAACGGTGACGGTCACCGTCACCGGCGAGAACGATGCTCCCGTTGCGGTCAATGACAGCTTCACCACGGCCGAGGACACGTCGGTCACCTTCGATCCGCGGACCAATGACAGCGACATCGATGGCAATGCCCTGACCATCACCCAGATCAACGGCGCGGCGATCACGGTCGGCGTGCCGGTTTCGGTGACCGGCGGCACCGTCACCCTCAACGCTAACGGAACCCTCACCTTCGCGCCGGTGCTGAACTACAATGGTTCGCCGAGTTTCACCTATACGATCTCGGACGGCACCACGACTGCGACCGCCACGATCAACGGCACGGTGACACCGGTCAACGATGCCCCGATCGCCGTCGCCGACAGCTTCACCACGGCGGAAGACACCGCCATCACCTTCGACCCGCGCGACAATGACAGCGATGTCGACGGCAATGCCCTCACCATCACCCAGATCAACGGCACCAACATCGCCAGCGGCGGCACCGTCGCGATCCAGGGTGGCACGATCACGCTGAATGCCGGCGGCACGCTCAGCTTCACGCCGGCCGCGAACTACAACGGCCCGATCAGCTTCAGCTACACGATCAGCGACGGCGCCGGCGGTACGGCAAGCGCAACCATTTCGGGTACCGTGACGGCGGTGAACGACCCGCCTGTCGCCGTGAACGATGTCATCGAACTGACCGAGGACGGCAGCGCGACCTTCGATCCGCGCGCCAATGACAGCGATGTCGAGGGCAACCCGCTGACGATCACGCAGATCGGGGGAGTTCCGATTTCCGTCGGCGTGCCGGTCGCGGTCGCGGAAGGCAGCGTGACGCTCAACGCCAATGGCACGCTGACCTTCTTTCCAAACGCCAATTTCAACGGCGTGACCAGCTTCACCTACACCATCTCGGACGGCCAGGGCGGCACCGCGACAGCGACCGTGACCGTCACCGTCGCGGGCGAGAACGACGCTCCGATCTCGTCCGATGGCACGCTCACCACTAACGAGGACACCGCCTTCACCAGCACGCTGCCCGTAGCCAGCGATGCCGACAACGACCCGGTGACCTATTCCGCCGGCACCACGGCGCCGGCCCATGGCACCGTCACCATCGCGCAGAACGGCAGCTACACCTACACGCCGGCAGCGAATTTCGCCGGGACGGACAGCTTCAGCTTCATCGTCTCGGACGGGCTCGGCGGCAGCAACGAATATTATGTCACAGTCACCGTTCTGCCGGTGAACGATCCGCCCACCGCGAGCACGATCCCGGCGCTCAGCCGTTCCGAGGGCACCGCGGTCAACCTGAACATCGCCGGCTATTTCAGCGATGTCGAAGGCGATGCGCTGACCTATTCCGCCGGCGGGACGCTGCCGCCCGGCCTGACGCTCGACCCTGCCACAGGATTGATCAGCGGCAGCATCCTGCCCGACGCCGCCGGGCCGACCGGCAGCGCGACCTATACGGTCGTCATCACCGCCTCCGACGGCTCGGCTTCGGTCCAGACCAGTTTCAGCTTCACGGTCACCAATCCGGGGCCGGTCGCCAACAACGACACGGTCACCGTCAACGAAGATACGCAGGCGACCTTCAACGTGATCACCGGCGTCGGCACGCAAAGCGGCGCGGCGGGCGCCGACACCGATCCGGATGGCGACACGCTGCAGCTCGTCTCGGCCAGCGCCGGCAACGGCAGCGTCACCTTCCTGCCCAACGGCTCGATCACCTACACGCCCAACGCCAATTTCAACGGCACGGACACGATCGTCTACACGATCTCGGACGGCCAGGGTGGCACCGCCACGGCGACCGTCACCGTCACGGTCGGCGCGGTCAACGACCCGCCGGTCGCGAACCCGATCGTCGATCGCACCGTCTATGACGGCGAAACCATCTCCTTCGATGCCGGCGCCTTCTTCAGCGATGCCGATGGCGACGACCTCGACTACACGGTCACCGGCCTGCCGCCGGGCCTGACCTACGATCCAGAAACCGGGCTGATCAGCGGCAGCATCCTGCCTGACGCATCGGGGCCGACCGGCAGCGCGACCTATACCGTGCAGATCACCGCGAGCGACGGCAGCGCGAGCGCCGTGGCGAGCTTCACCTATACCGTGCTGAACCGCCCGCCCGTCGCCAACAACGACACGGCGACGACGGCGGAGGACACGCCGGTCGACATCTCCGTCCTGGCGAACGACAGCGATCCCGACGGCGACACGGGCGGGATCATCCGCGTCAACGGCGTCGCGCTGACCGTCGGCGGCGCGCCGGTCATCACGGCCAACGGCTCGGTGGCGCTCGTGCTGGTCGGCGGGGTGGAGACGCTGCGCTTCTCGCCCAACGCCAATTTCAACGGCGTCGAAACCTTCAGCTACACGATCGACGACGGCAATTCCGGCATCGCCACGGCGAGCGTGACGGTCACGGTCACGCCGGCCAACGACGCGCCCGACGTCGCGCCCATCCCGAACAGCACCCGGGCCGACGGCCAGCCCTTCACCTATGATCTCGGCGCCTTCTTCAGCGATGTCGACAACGACACGCTGACCTACGAGATCGACGGCCTGCCCGACGGCCTGACGATCGACCCGTTGACCGGCATCGTCTCCGGCACCATCGCCAGCAACGCCAGCCAGGGCGGGACCAATGGCGCCTATATCGTCACCGTCACCGCGGATGACGGCAATGGCGGCACCCGCTCGGCCACCTTCACGCTCACCATCACCAACCCCGGTCCCGTCGCGGTCAATGATACCGCGACGACCGACGAGGACACCGCGGTCCAGATCTCGCCGCTGCTCAACGACAGCGACCCGGACGGTGACACGCTGAGCATCACCGCGGCCAGCGCAGGCAACGGCACGGTCACGTTCGCGAACGGCGTGATCACCTACACGCCGAACGCCAATTTCAACGGCACCGACACGATCGTCTACGAGATCTCCGACGGCAATGGCGGCGTCTCGAGCGCGGTGATCGTGGTCACCGTCAACGCGGTCAACGACGCGCCGGTCGCGGCCCCGATCCCGACCGTGAGCGACCATGACGGCGAGACCGTCAGCTTCGATGTCAGCAGCTATTTCAGCGATGCCGACCGCGACGACCTCGATTTCACGATCACCGGCCTGCCGCCGGGGCTGAGCTACGATGCGGAAACGGGGATCATCTCCGGCATCCTGCCGCCCAACGCCTCGACCGGCGGCCCCTATACGGTGACGGTCACCGCCAGCGACGGCAATGGCGGGCAGACGACCACGACCTTCACTTGGGAGGTGCTGAGCACGCCGGCGCTGGCCGTCAACGACAGCTTCAACGTAGACGAGAACGAGAGCACCACCGGCAACGTCCTAACCAATGACGACGACACCGGCGGCGGCACGCTCACCGTGACGGCGGTGGACGGCGCGGCCGGAAATGTCGGCCAGAGCGTGCGTGGCTCCCAGGGCGGGACCTTCACCATCGATGCGCAGGGCAACCTCAGCTTCGACCCCGGCACGGATTTCGACTTCCTGCGTGCGGGAGAAACCCGCACGACGACGATCACCTACCAGGTCACCAATCCAGGCGGCGAGACCGATACCGCGACCGTCGTCGTCACGGTCACCGGCGTGAACGACTTGCCGACCGCCGGCACACTGCCGGATCGCACACGCTCCGACGGCGAGACGATCGACTACAGCGTCGGCAGCTTCTTCAGCGACGTGGAGGGCGAGGCAATCAGCTACGCCATCACCGGCCTTCCGCCCGGCATCACCTATGACGGCGCGACGGGACGCGTCTTCGGCACGCTCACACCCGACGCCAGCCAGGGCGGGGACAATGGCGACGGCATCTACACCGTCACCGTCGTCGCCAGCGACGGCAGTGGCGGCACGACGCAGCGAAGCTACCAGGTGATCGTCACCAATCCGGCTCCGACCGCGGTCAACGATACGGCGACGACGGCGGAGGACACGGCGGTCGAGATCGACGTGCTGACGAACGACGTCGACCCCGATGGCGACACCCTGACGCTCGATCCGGCCTTCGTGCCGACGGCCGGAAACGGCACGGTCAGCATCACCGCCGACGGCACGCTGATCTACACGCCGAACCCGAACTTCAACGGCACCGACACCATCGTCTACGGCATCACCGACGGCCAGGAGGGTTTCAGCACGGCTACGGTGACCGTCACCGTGACCGCGGTGAACGACGATCCGGTCGGCACGCCGATCGCGGACATGGCCCTGAACGACGGCGATGCCGTCAGCTTCGGCGTCGGCGGCAATTTCAGCGATCCCGAGGGCAATCCCCTCACCTACACCATCACCGGCCTGCCACCGGGGCTGACCTACGACCCCGCCACCGGTCTGATCTCCGGCACGGTCGCTGCGGACGCTTCGGGCCCGAGCGGCAGCCAGGATTACGTCGTCACCGTCGTGGCCAGCGATGGCCAGGGCGGCACGGCCTCGGTCGTGTTCACCTACACCATCGGCAATCCGGCGCCGCAGGCCGTTAGCGATATCGTCTCCGCGACGGAGGACGCGCCGATCCTGATCGACGTTCTCGACAACGACGTCGATCCCGATGGCGACCCGCTCAGCATCGTCAGCGTGGACGGCACGCCGCTGACGGTCGGCGGTGGAGCAGTGGCGGTGCCCAATGGCAGCGTCGAACTCGTTCTCGACGGCGGCGTGCAGAAGCTGCTGTTCACGCCGAACCCGAACTACAACGGCACGGTCTCGTTCACCTATGGCATCGACGACGGCAATGGCGGCACGGCCTTCGCGTCCGTCACGGTCAATGTCGCCGCGCAGAACGATGCGCCGCAGGTCGTGGCGCCGATTCCGGATCGCAGCCATGGCGACGGCACACCGATCTCATTCGACGTCTCGGGCAACTTCTCGGATCTCGACGGCGACACGCTGAGCTACTCCGCCGGCGGCACGCTGCCGCCGGGGCTGACGCTCGACCCGAATACGGGCCTGATCACTGGCACGCTCACGAGCGATGCCAGCCAGGGCGGCAATGGCGGTGTCTACACGGTCGTGATCACGGCCTCGGACGGCACGGCCAATGTGCAGGCGAGCTTCACCTTCACCGTCACCAATCCGGCGCCCATTGCCAATGACGACGCGGTGACCACCGCGGAGGACACGCCCGCCGTCTTCAACGTCATCACCGGAGCGGGGCCGGGCGGCGCCGACAGCGACCCGGACGGCGACACGCTGCAACTGACCGCCGCGAGCGCCGGCAACGGCACCGTTTCCTTCCTGCCGGACGGCACCATCACCTATACGCCCAACGCCAATTTCAACGGCACCGACACGATCGTCTACACGATCTCGGACGGCCAGGGCGGCACCGCCACAGCGACGGTCACCGTCACCGTCACGGCCGTCAACGACCTGCCGGTCGTCGACCTCAACGGCACGGCGCCGGGCGCCGACTATGCCGGAAGTTTCGTCGAGGATGGCGGGCCGGTCACGATCGTCGGAGCGGACGCCGCGATCGTCGATGTCGAGAACGATATCGTCGCCCTCGATGTCACCATCGGCGGCACCGATCAGAACGGCGCGGCCGAGCTCATCCGCGTCAATGGCGGCACGACGCTCAGCTTCGGCACGCCCGGGGCCGGCACGGTGAGCTTCGGCGGCGTCACCATTGCCTACAGCTATGACGGCGCGAACCAGCTGCACTTCGAGAACGCGGCCGGGGCGGGCCAGCCGATCCCGGCGGAGGCGCTGACGGCGCTGATCCGGGCGCTGCGCTACGAGAACACCAGCAACAACCCGACAGCAGGCGACCGCAGCTTCAGCTTTGTCGCCACCGACAGCGGCGGCGGCAGCTCGGCCGCCGCCGTGGCGACGATCAGCGTCTCCGGCACCAACACCGTTCCCGTCGCCGTGAACGACACGGCGACGACGACAGAGAACGCGATCATCACCGGCGCTGCCCCCGGCGTGCTGGGCAACGACAGCGATCCGGAGGGCGATGCGCTCAGCGTCGTCGCGGTGGCGGGCAGCGCCGGCAATCTCGGCCTCCCGGTCGTGGGCAACGCGGGTGGCAGCTTCGTTCTGCAGGCAGATGGCAGCTACAGCTTCGATCCGGGCACGGCCTTCGACGACCTGCAGCTCGGCGAGCAGCGCGTGACCAGTGTCAGCTACACGATCTCGGACGGCAATGGCGGCGTCGCGACGGCAACGCTGAGCATCACCGTCACCGGCCAGAACGACGCCCCCGTCGGCAGCGACGTCTCGATCTCGCTCGACGAGGATACGCAGGCCTCCGGCAACCTGCCGGTCGCAACCGACCCGGATGGCGATGCGCTGACCTATACGCTGGTAGGCGACGCCAGCAACGGCACCGTCACGGTCAGCGCCACCGGCGCGTATGTCTACACGCCGAACCCCGACTATTCCGGGCCGGACAGCTTCACCTATTCGGTGAGCGACGGCACCGAGACCGTGACCTATACCGTGACGATCGAGGTCCTGCCGGTCCAGGACGATCCGGTCGCAGGCCCCTTGCCCGACCTCGCCATGCTCGACGGCCAGGCGCCGAGCGTCGATGTTTCCGGCGCCTTCTCCGACCCCGATGGCGACGCCCTGAGCTTCACCGCGACCGGCCTGCCCGCGGGGCTGACGATCTCGGCTGCGGGCGTGATCTCCGGCACGGTCGACAATTCTGCCTCGCAGCTTGGCGGCGGTGTCTACAGCGTGACCGTCATTGCCGCGGATGCGGCCGGCAACACTGCGAGCCAGAGCTTCACCATCACCGTCACCAATCCGGCACCCACGGCGGTGGACGATGTCGGCAGCGGCGGCGAGAACGAGACCGTCACCGGCAATGTCGTCGGCAACGACAGCGACCCGGACGGCGACACGCTGACCGTCATCGCGGTCGGTGCGAGCGGCAACGGCGTCGGCGCGCCGGCGGCGGGCTCGAACGGTGGCACCTTCACCATCCTCGCCGATGGCAGCTACAGCTTCGACCCCGGCACGGCCTTCGACGACCTCGCCGCGGGCGAGACACGCGAGACCAGCATCGCCTACACCATCTCGGACGGCGAAGGCGGGGTCGCGAGCGCCGTGCTGCGCATCACCGTCACCGGTAGTAACGACGCGCCGATCGCCTCGGATTCCAGCATCGCCACGGCTGAGGATACCACCGTCACCGGCGCCATCGCCGCCAGCGACGCGGAAGGCGATGCGCTCGGCTTCACGCTGGTCGCGCAGCCGCCGAACGGCACCGTCCTGCTGAATGCGGACGGCAGCTACAGCTACACCCCGGCCGCAGACTTCAACGGCACGGATTCGTTCGACGTCATCGTCTCGGACGGCAATGGCGGCGCGGTCACCGTGACCGTCACCGTGACGGTGACGCCGGTCAACGACGCCCCCGTCGGCTCCGATGGCGCGATCACCGTCACCGAAGACACGCCCTTCGACAGCACGCTGCCGGTCGCGACCGATGTCGACGGCCCGTCGCTGACCTATGCGGCGGGCGCGATCGCGCCCGAGCACGGCACGGTGACGATCAATGCCGACGGCACCTTCACCTATGTGCCGGACCCCGACTACAGCGGGCCGGACAGCTTCACCTACACCGTGTCGGACGGCATCGCGTCGCCGCAGAGCTATACGATCACCGTCACCGTCTCGGGCGAGAACGACCTACCCGTCGCGGTCAACGACAGCGCCTCGACCAGCGAGAATGCCGATGTCTCCGGCGTCGTCACCGGCAATGACAGCGACCCGGATGGCGATGCGCTCAGCGTGATCGGCGTCGGCGCTGCCTCCGGCGGCGTCGGCAGCGTGGTCGCCGGCTCGAATGGCGGCAGCTTCGTCATCGCCGCCGATGGCAGCTTCACCTTCTCGCCCGGAGCCGATTTCGACGACCTGCAACTGGGCGAGCAGCGACAGACCACCGTTTCCTACACCATCTCGGACGGCAATGGCGGCACCGCGACGGCGACGCTGACCGTCACGGTGAACGGCGCGAACGACGCGCCGGGCGCCGGCGTGCTGCCGCCCCTCGCCGGCGTCGATGCCGGCACGGTGAACTACGACGCTTCGGCTGTCTTCTCCGATGTCGAGGGCGACACGCTGAGCTTCTCGGCCGTGGACCTGCCGGACGGGCTCAGCATCTCCGCCACCGGGCAGATCACCGGCACGCTCGGCAGCGATGCCAGCATCCTCGGCCCCGGCGCCGACGGGATCTACGTCATCACCGTGACCGCGACCGATCCGGGGGGCCTGAGCGTCTCGCGCAGCTTCACGCTGACCGTGACCAATCCGCCCCCGGTCGCTGGCAACGACAGCGCCAGCACGGCCGAGGACACGCCGCTGCTCGGCGCCACCGTCACGGGCGGCGACAGCGACCCGGACGGCGATGCGCTGACCTATGCGGTCGTCAGCGGCCCGGCGAACGGCACACTGACCTTCCGTCCGGATGGCAGCTACGACTATGTCCCGGCGCCGAACTTCAACGGCGTCGACAGCTTCACCTACAGCGTCAGTGACGGCCAGGGCGGTGTCGCGCAGGCCGTCGTGACGATCACCGTGACGCCGGTCAACGACACGCCGGTGGCGGTGGACGACCTCGGCGCCTTCGCCATTGACGAGGACGGCAGCGCCATCATCACGCCGCTGAGCAACGACAGCGACCCTGACGGCAGCCCGCTGACGATCACCCGCATCGACAACCAGGCGATCGCGGTCGGCGGCTCGGTCACCGTTACCGGCGGCCTCGTGACGTTGAATGGCGACGGCTCGCTGACCTTCACCGCCGGTGCCGACTACAACGGCTCGCCCTCCTTCACCTACACCGTCTCGGACGGCGCGCTGGAAGCCACCGCCACAGTCACGGGAACGGTTAACCCGGTGAATGATGCGCCGGTGAACGGGCTGCCCCCGTCCTTCTCGGGCAGCGAGGATACGCCGCTGCAGCTGACGGGCATCTCGGTCGTGGATGTCGATGCCGGCACGGGCATCATCACCGTGACACTGGGCGTGGATGCCGGCAGCCTGACCGCCTCCTCGACCGGCGATGTCGCGGTCACGGGCTCGGGCACGACCACGATCGTGCTCAGCGGCACGCTGGACGCGATCAACACCTATCTCGCCGGCGGTACGGCGCCGATCTATCAGCCGCTGCCGAACAGCAACGCCGCGGTAACCCTGACCATGGCCACCGATGACGGCGGCAATAGCGGCGCCGGCGGAGCGCTCACCGACAGCGACAGTGCGACGATCATCCTCGACGCTGAGAACGACCCGCCGGTCGTCTCGGCGCCGCCGCCGAGCGGGGCCGAAGACACGCCGATCGCGGGAGCCGTCCTCGCGTCCGACCCCGATGGCGACGCGCTGAGCTTTACGCTCTCGACCCCGCCCGCCAACGGCATGGTCTCGCTGGCCGCGGATGGCAGCTACGTCTACATGCCGAACACCAACTTCAACGGTACCGACAGCTTCTCGATCACCGTCGACGACGGCAATGGCGGTGTCGTCATCGTGCCGATCACCGTGACGGTCACGCCGGTCAACGACGCCCCGATCGGCGCCGACGCCGCCTTCGAGGTCGCCGAGGATGGCAGCCTGAACGGCACGCTCCCACTGGCGAGCGATCCGGAGAACGACCCGCTGAGCTACGGCCTCGGCCAGCAGGCCGGGTTCGGCATCGCGACCGTCAATCCGGACGGCAGCTTCACCTATGTGCCGAATGCGAACTTCTCGGGCACGGACAGCTTCACCTACACCGTCACCGATGGCGCTCTGACCACCGTCCACACGGTCACCGTCACAGTCGTCGAGGTGAACGACCCGCCGGTCGCGGGCGACGATGTCGCGACGGTCGCAGAGGATTCCTCCGTGGTGATCGACGTCCTGGCCAATGACAGCGACCCGGACGGCGGTGTCCTCACCGTCATCGAGGCCAGCGCCACGCATGGCAACGTGACCATCAATCAGGACGGCTCGCTGACCTATGCGCCCAACCCGAATTTCGCGGGCACCGACACGATCGTCTACACGATCTCGGACGGCCAGGGCGGCACCGCTTCCACAACCGTCACAGTCACCGTGACGCCGGTGAACGATCCGCCGGTCGGCGCGGACGTGACGGCGAGCGTTGCAGAGGACGCGGTGCTGAGCGGCACGCTGCCGGGTACCGACCCGGATGGCGACGCGCTGGTCTTCGCCCTGGCCACCGCTCCGGCCAGCGGCATCGCCGTCATCAACGCGGATGGCAGCTACAGCTACACCCCGAATCCGGATTTCAACGGCCAGGACAGCTTCACCTTCACGGTGTCCGACGGCGTCGCACCGCCGCAGACCTATACCGTGACCGTCACCGTGACTCCGGTCGACGATGCGCCGGTCGCCAATCCCTCGCCGCTGGTGGTGACCGAGGACACACCCGCGACCGGGGCGCTCAACGCCTATGACCCGGATGGCGGCGCGCTGACCTATGCGCTGACCACGCCACCCGCCGGAGGCACCGTCTCGATCAATCCGGACGGCACCTATACCTACACGCCGAACCTGAACTTCAACGGCCCGGACAGCTTCGAGATCACCATCACCGACAGCTCCGGCGCCACCCTCGTCGTGCCGATCAGATTCACGGTGTCGCCGGTCGACGATGCGCCAGTGGCCAATCCGTCGCCGCTGGTGGTGACCGAGGACACACCGGCGACCGGCAACCTCAACGCCTCCGATCCGGATGGTGACCCGCTGACCTACACGGTGACCCAGCAGCCGGCGAATGGCACGCTGGTGGTCAATGCCGACGGCTCCTACAGCTACACGCCGAACCCCGATTATTTCGGCCCGGACAGCTTCGAGGTCGCGGTCTCCGACCCGCAGGGCAACACCATCCTGGTGCCTGTCAGCTTCAACGTCGCGCCGGTCGACGATCCGCCGGTGGCGAACCCCTCGCCGCTGATCGTGGTCGAGGACACGCCGGCGACGGGCTCGCTGAACGCCTACGACCCCGATGGCGACACGCTGATCTTCGACCTGACCACGCCGCCCGGCAGCGGCACCGTCGTGCTCAATGCCGACGGCACCTTCACCTACACCCCGAACCCGAACTTCTTCGGCTCGGACAGCTTCACGGTGACCATCGCCGACAGCTCCGGCAATACCAACAGCATCGTGGTGCCGGTCTCCGTCACGGTCTCGCCGGTCAACGATCCGCCGGAAGCCAATCCGCCACCGCTCACGGTGACCGAGGACACGCCCGCAACCGGGACACTCAACGCCAGCGATCCCGATGGCGACCTGCTCGGCTTCACACTCGCGACGCTGCCGGCCAACGGCACGGTCGTGCTCAACGGCGATGGCACCTATACCTATACGCCCAACCCGAACTTCACGGGATCGGACAGCTTCTCCGTCACCATCACCGACAGCACCGGCGCCAGCATCGTCGCTTCCGTGAGCGTCACGGTGAACCCGGTGGACGATGCGCCCATCGCCAACCCGTCTCCACTCGTGGTGACGGAAGACACCCCGGCGACCGGCAATCTCAACGCCGTCGATCCCGACGGCGATCCGCTGACCTTCACGGTGACGGTGCAGCCCGCCAACGGCACCCTCGTGGTGAACAGCGACGGCACCTACACCTACACGCCGAACGCCAACTATTTCGGCCCCGACAGCTTCGAGGTCGCGGTCTCCGACCCGCAGGGCAACACCATCCTGGTGCCGGTGAGTTTCACCGTTACGCCGGTCGACGATGCGCCGGTCGCCAATCCGTCGCCGCTGGTGGTGACCGAGGACACGCCCGCAACCGGCTCGCTCAATGCCTCGGATCCAGACGGAGGACCGCTGACCTATGCGCTGACGACCCCGCCCGCCGGCGGCACCGTCGCGATCAACCCGGATGGGACCTACACCTACACGCCGAACCCGAATTTCAACGGCCCCGACAGCTTCGCCATCACCATCACCGACAGCTCCGGCGCAACCCTTGTCGTACCGATCAGCTTCACAGTCGCGCCGACCGCCGATCCGCCGGTCGCCAACCCCTCGCCGCTCGTCGTCACGGAGGACACCCCGGCAACCGGCTCGCTGAACGCTTCCGACCCGGATGGCGATGCTCTGAGCTATTCGCTCGCCGCGCCGCCGCTCAACGGCATCGTCGTGCTCAACACGGACGGCACCTACACCTATACGCCGAACGCGAACTTCAACGGCCCTGACAGCTTCAGCGTCACGATCACCGACAGCACGGGCCTCAGCATCGTGGCAACCGTCAGCGTCACTGTCTCGGCCGAGAACGACCCGCCGGTTGCCAACCCGCCGCCGCTCATCGTCACCGAGGACACGCCCGCCACCGGCTCGCTCAACGCATCCGATCCCGATGGAGACACGCTGAGCTACAGCCTGGGCACGGCGCCGCTACACGGCGTCGTCGTGCTCAATGGGGACGGCACCTACACCTATACGCCAAACCCCGACTATTTCGGCCCCGACAGCTTCACCGTCTCCGTCTCCGATGGCCGGGGCGGCGTGGTCGTGGTGCCGGTCAGTGTCAGCGTCACGGGCGTGGACGACCCGCCCGTCGCCAACCCGCCGCCCCTGCTGGTCACCGAGGATACGCCCGCCACCGGCACGCTCAACGCATCCGATCCCGATGGCGATCCGCTGACCTACGCGCTGACGACGCCGCCCGCGCACGGCACAGTGGCCCTCAATCCGGACGGCACCTACACCTATACGCCGACCCCGGAGTTCAACGGCGCCGACAGCTTCTCCGTCTCGGTCAGCGACGGGCGAGGCAACGTCATCCTGGTCCCGGTGAGCGTGTTCGTCGCGGCGGTGGACGATCCGCCGGTCGGCTCCGATCTCGCAATCACCCTGCCTGAGGACGGCAGCTTCGCGGGCCAGTTGCCGCCGGCCAGCGACCCGGAGGGACAGCCGGTCAGCTATGCGCTCGGCCGCCCGCCCGGCTTCGGCTCGGCAACGGTCAACCCGGATGGCAGCTTCGCCTACATCCCCGCTCCGAACTTCTTCGGCGCGGACAGCTTCACCTTCATCATCTCGGACGGAACAAGCACGTCGGTCCACACCGTCGTGATCTCAGTGACGCCGGTCAACGACGCGCCGGTCGCGGCCAATGACGTCATCGCCGTCCCATCGGACGCCCCCACGATCCTGCCCGTCCTCCTGAACGACGGGGATGTCGACGGCGATCCGTTGACGATCACCGACGCCCAGGCCTCCGTCGGCATAGTGACGATCAACCCGAACGGCACGCTCACCTATCAGCCGCCTGCGGGGTTCATCGGCTCGGCGACGATCACCTACACGATCTCCGACGGACAGGGCGGAACAGCGACCGCGCAGGTCTTCGTCTCCGTGCTGCCAGCGGGAGCTACCGTGCCTTCCAACGGCGTCTCCGGGCCGCCGGATTTGCCGCCATCCCAGCAGCCACCGTTTGCCGTGGATACGGCCGGCGAGCCCTTCATCCTCGACAGCTTGCGGGGCTTGGCCGATCTCGACGACGTTTCGACCACGCTCAATGCTCATGGGCCTATCCTCTCGGCGCTAAACGGCATCCGCTCGCTCGATGGAATCGCCGGGCAGCCCCTGGTCATCGGGCGCTCGCTGCCGGGCGTCGACCCGCGGGGCGAGACCAGCCTGGATCGGTATCTCGGCTTCGATGCGAACCGCACAGGTGCCGATCGCGGCCTGCCGGAGGTGGAGGGCTTCAGCCTCTCGATGCTGTTGCGGCCTCGCTCGGGCGACAGCGCCCCGGCCGGCGAGCTCACGGCGCAGTCGGTGCTGCGCAGCGGCACGCTGACCCTGGAATTCTTCAGCGTCTTCGCTAACCAGGGCCAGCAGGCAACGGAGCATCGCGTGCTCCAGGCCGATGGGCGCCCGATGCCCGATTGGCTGCGCCGCGCCGGGAAGGACATTCTCGTCGGCACTGTGCCGGTCGATCTGGACGAGGTTCGGCTCAAGGTGGTCGCGATCCTGCCGAATGGCGAGGCGGCCGAGCGAAACATCGTGGTCGACCTCTCGACGGGCGAGATCCGGCCCGCGCCGGATCAGCTCGGCTGGTCAGCGCCCCCGCTGTTTCAGGATCGACTGGCGCTTCCACAGGAACTCACCCCTGCTCAAACCGCGATGCTGGCAGACGCACTGCGCCAGTGAGCCGCCCTGACCGCTCGCACGCCGGGGAAAATCCAGATTGTCGGAAAGAACAAAAGCTTCGACGAGAACCTGCGAAGACATGCCGCTCGAGGCGGTCCGGTTCGCGGTCCTGATCGGAAGTGGTGGTGGGGGAAGCAGGACTCGAACCTGCGAAGGCATAGCCAGCGGATTTACAGTCCGCCCCCTTTGCCGCTCGGGACATTCCCCCGCCTGCGCCCATGACCGGCTCGTGGAGCCGAGGGCTGCCGATATGTCACTTTCGCGACGAGCGGCAGGCGCGGGCGGACTTATGGGGACGGGGCCGCACCCTGTCAACGGCAAAAAGGCAGCCGGCGCGAATTCCTTGTGCGACGCAAGGTCAGCTCTCCGGGCCTACGCGCAATCCTCCGCGACACGGCGCAACACGAAGGCCACACGCGCCTCCACGCTCGCTTTCGGCAGTTCGACGAGGTCGTAGCCGAAGCGTGGATAAGTCACGGCCATCGCCGCATGCGTCCGCACAGCCTCGGCGAAATCCTGCTTCCGCTCCGCGTCCTGGGCGAAGATCGCCGACCAGGGCGGGGCGATGAACACCGTCCGGCGGTACCGCAGCCCGCGTGCCGCCTCCTCAGCATGCGGCGGCATAGGCAGGCCGCAGAGCCCGAGATACCCCACGATATCCGGCAGGCCGCGATCGAAGAACACGAGCCCCTCCCGGCCGAGCGCCTCCGCATGGCTGCGCCGATCCGCCGCGAGCATCAGCTCGGCGAAGAGCGCGCGGTCAGCCCAGGGCAGCCCCCTGCCGCCGCTCGCCTGCTGCTCGCGAATGACGGCGCGCCCAGCCTCCGGCCTCACCGTGTGGCCTCGCCCCGCAAGCGCCTCGATCAGGGTCGTCTTGCCCGAACCCGGCCCTCCGGTGATGACGATCAAGCGGTCAGTCTCGACAGTCATGGGGTTCTTTCCTCCGCGATATCAGCAAATCAGGCGCTCCGCGCTGGAGCCCGCGCCGATCAGATTGCGCAGCAATCCGATCGGATCACGCGCTCTCCATCAAATGTTTGGAGGCGGATTCACCGATCAGGTTGATTCAACCTGATCGGATCCAGCTCTAGTCAAGCGCGGCGCGTCGTGGCACGGCAATCCGGTCAATTCTGGAGAAAGCGATGGCCGCTCCATTCCGCCCGAAGCACCCAAGGTCTGCCGGTGGCAAACCCGCCGGCGCCCGCCGCGCCGGCAGCCCGCCGCCGCATCGCCCGGGCGATATCGACGAGGCGGTGCTCTATGGCGTCCACCCGGTCGTCGAGGCCCTGCGCAACCCGCAGCGCCGTCACCGCCGGCTGCTCGCCACCGAGAACGGCCTGCGGCGTCTGCAGGAGGTGGTGGGGACGCTGCCGCTCGAAGCCGAGATCGTGCGCCCCTCGGAGATCGACCGGCTGCTGACGCCCGATTCGGTGCATCAGGGCCTCTATCTCGTCTGCGATCCCCTGCCCTCGCCCGATCTCGACAGCCTGCCGGACGACGCGGTCGTGCTGGCGCTCGACCAGATCACCGACCCGCATAATGTCGGCGCCATCCTGCGCTCGGCCGCGGCCTTCGGTGCAGCCGCGGTGATCGTCACCATCCGCCATTCCCCGGCCGCCACCGGCGTCCTCGCCAAATCGGCCTCGGGCGCTCTGGAGCATGTTCCGCTTATCGCCGTGCGCAATCTCGGAGACGCGCTGGACACGCTCGGCAAGCGCGACTTCCTGCGCATCGGCTTCGATTCGGACGGGGATGTCGCGCTCGACGATGTCACGCTGCGCCGGCCGCTCGTCATGGTGATGGGCGCCGAAGGCAAGGGCCTGCGCCAGCGCTCGCGCGAACTCTGCGACCATGTCGCGCGGCTGGAGGTGCCGGGCGCGATCACCAGCCTCAACGTCTCGAACGCCACCGCGATCGCGCTCTACGTCGCCAGCCGCCGCTGAGCGCTGCTATCGCGCGGGCACGCTGAGCAGAAGCGCGCCGGTCTCCGCCGAGGCGATGCGATTCTGGCCGGCGCGGCTGCGCCCTGCACGCTCGACGTCGCCCGCTCTTCCCGTATCCGCGCCGATCCGGATGACGCGCGTCACCGGCTGCGCCCGCGAACCTTCGAGGCGATAGATCACGGGCTCGGGGGTGGGCGCCGGCCTGATCCCGGTCCGCGGCATCAGGTTCTCGAAGGAATAGGGGTCGAGCGGCGGTGTAGCATCCTCCCGCACGACGACGGTGACGCCGCCACCCGCCTGCGCGCCGGAATCGTACCAGGGCCAGACACCGCCATAGCCTCCCCAGCGGGCGTGACGCTGATGCCTGCCGTGCGCGCCAGGGCCGAACACGCGCTGGGGCGCTGCCGCACGGAAGGCCGGCACCGCGCGCAGATGAGGCGCGGCGAAGCCCCGCGACGGAGCCGCTCTCACGGGCGCCCCCGATCCTCCGAACGGGCCGGCCGCGCTGGCGGCGGACGCCGCGCCGACGGTCAGGGCAACGCAGGACAGGGTGATGATCAGGCGGGGCATCGCGCTTCTCCTCGACCAAGCTCGGACAGCATCTCGTCAGGCCTTCGACTCGCGATTATAGTGGACTCCGGCCCGTGCGAAACCCGCCATCGCGGGGTGCTCTCGCCCCCTCCTTGCCAACGCACCTCCTTCCGCCGTTCGTCTTAAGACGAAAGGTGCAAGACCAAGTGCTTGATTGCTCCTGCAACGATCCGCGCGCAAACCTTTGGTCAAGCTGACATGACGGGACTCGTCCCTCATCAGGCAGCATGGTCACCGCACGTCAGAAAATGCGGGCCAGGCAATCTCGAGGAAATGCCGGGCAGCCCCCGGCTCAAGGGCTTCACAAGGGGAGACACGCCATGAGCATGGCATCGCAATCAGCGGCTTCGAAGGCGGCACCGCGCCCGATGACACGAGAGGAGCGGAAGGTCATTCTGGCCTCCTCGCTCGGCACGGTCTTCGAGTGGTACGACTTCTATCTCTACGGCTCGCTCGCCGTGATGATCGGCGCGCACTTCTTCTCGGCCTTCGACGCCAACACCCGCGCCATCTTCGCGCTGCTGGCCTTCGCCGCCGGCTTCCTGGTCCGCCCCTTCGGCGCGTTGTTCTTCGGCCGCCTGGGTGACCTGATCGGGCGCAAATACACCTTCCTCGTCACCATCGTGATCATGGGCGCCTCGACCTTCCTGGTCGGCCTCCTGCCCAGCTACAACTCGATCGGCTGGATCGCCCCGGTCATCCTGATCGTCCTGCGCATGCTGCAGGGCCTGGCGCTCGGCGGCGAATATGGCGGCGCGGCCGTCTATGTCGCGGAGCACGCCCCGGTCGGCCGGCGCGGCTTCTACACCTCATGGATCCAGACCACCGCGACGCTCGGCCTGCTGCTCTCGCTGATCGTCATCCTGGTGATCCGCGTCAACATGGGCGAACAGGAATTCGCCTCCTGGGGCTGGCGCATTCCGTTCCTGCTCTCGATCTTCCTGCTCGCCATCTCGGTCTGGATCCGTCTCCAGATGCAGGAATCGCCGGCCTTCAAGAAGATGAAGGAAGAGGGCACGGGTTCGAAGGCGCCGCTCTCCGAGGCCTTCGGCCAGTGGAAGAACGCCAAGATCGCGCTGATCGCCCTGTTCGGCCTCACCATGGGCCAGGCGGTGGTCTGGTACACCGGCCAGTTCTACGCCCTGTTCTTCATCCAGAGCATCCTGAAGGTCGATCTCTATTCGGCCAACGTGCTGATCGCCTGGGCTCTGATCATCGGCACTGGCGGCTTCATCTTCTTCGGTGCGCTCTCCGATAAGATCGGCCGCAAGCCGATCATCCTGGCCGGCTGCCTGATCGCGGCGCTGACCTATTTCCCGCTCTTCGGCGCCCTGACCAAGGCGGCGAACCCCGGCCTCGCCGCGGCGCATGACAACGTCAAGGTCCAGGTCGTCGCCGACCCCGCCACCTGCGGCTCGGTCTTCGATCCGGTCGGCGTGCGCACCTTCACGCAGCCTTGCGACGTCGCCCGCCGCACGCTGGCGACGCAGGCCATCGTCTATACCCAGACGCCGGCCCCGGCCGGCACCGCCGCCAAGGTCGTCGTCAACGGCAAGGACGTCGCTATCGACGGCAGCTTTGCCGCGAACATCGCCAAGGAGGCGGTCGCTGCCGGCTATCCGGCCGCCGGCGACGCCCGCATCGTCAAGACCGGCTTCTTCGGCGCGCTCTTCGGCGGCCAGTCGCTGACGGTCATTGCGATCCTGACGGTGCTGATCATCTACGTCACGATGGTCTACGGGCCGATCGCGGCGGCGCTGGTCGAACTCTTCCCGACCCGCATCCGCTACACCGGCATGTCGCTGCCCTACCATATCGGCAATGGCTGGTTCGGCGGTCTGCTGCCCGCCACCTCCTTCGCCATGGTGGCCGGCACGGGCGACATCTTCTACGGCCTCTGGTACCCGATCGTCTTTGCCCTCGCGACCTTCGTGATCGGCTTGCTGCTGGTGCCCGAGACCAAGGATCGCGACATCATGACCTTCGACAACAACTGACCTGAAAAGGTTCGGTCATCCGAGGCCCCGCCTTTCGAGGCGGGGCCTTTTTCTTTGGCCGGAACGGGCGAGCGCGTTCAGCGCAGCCCGTCGATCGGATAGGCCGTCGCGTCGAGCACCAGCATGGTCGAGGTTTCGGCCACAGCCGGGATGGCCTGCAGCGTATTGGTGATGAACGCGCGCAGCGCGTCGATATCCGCGACCCAGACCCGCAGCAGATAATCGGCGGCACCCGTGATCAGAAGGCATTCGGTGATTTCCGGCCGGTCGCGGATCGCCTTCAGGAACTGCTCGTGGCCATCGGGCCCGTGGCGCCCCAGCTTGACCGAGACCATGACGCAAAGCGTCAATCCGAGCGCGGCCGGGCTGATCCGCGCGACATAGCCTTCGATGACACCGGCCTCTTCCAGCAGCCGCACGCGCCGGCTGCACGGCGTCGGCGAGAGGCCGACCTTCTCGGCGAGTTCCAGCGCCGACATCCGACCATTCGCGGCCAGCTGACCGAGAATCCGACGATCGATGGCATCGAGCCGCGCCGCAGCGCGCCTTCTCTGCGTTTTGGCTTTCGCTTGGCGCAACTCTCTACACTCCTGGAAAAATGCGAGTGTTTTTGCACGCAATCTCCATCCATGCGAGCGATAGAATGCGGCTTCCTTCGGAGATGACCATGTCCAACGTTCCGGCCCGCGACCTAAAGCGCCCAGACTTCGCCAAATGGCTGGACACGACCAACGACATCACCCGCACCTTTCTGGCTGCCGGGCGCATCCCGGATCTGATCAACATGGCCGGCGGATTGCCTGAGCCTGCGACCTATCCGGTCGACGCGATAGCCCGGATCGCGGCGCAGGTGGTCTCGGACCACCCCGGCGAGGTGCTGGGCTACGGCCCGATCGAAGGCTTGCCGGAACTGAGGGATGCGCTGGCGCAGCGCTTCAGCTCGCAGGCGCTGCGCCTGACGCGGGAGAACGTCTTCGTGACCTCCGGCGGCATGCAGGGGCTCGACCTGATCGGCAAGGTCCTGCTCGACGAGGGCGGGCTGATCGCCGGCCAGTTCCCCACCTATCTCGGGGCGCTGGACGCCTGGCGCCCTCGCCTGCCGTCGTTCCGAAACATGACACTCGAGGAGCCGGCGTTCGACGCACAGGCGGCTCTCGCGGGCGCGCAGTTCGCCTATACGGTGCCGAACTTCTCGAACCCGACCGGCCGGCTGGTCGATCTTACGACGCGGCAGGCGCTGGTGGACGCGGCACAGCGCACCGATACATGGCTGATCGAGGACGACCCCTATGGCACGCTCCACTATGACGGCGAGCCGCTGCCGCGGATGATCGAACTCGCGGCCCGCGCACGGCCCGGAGAATCCTATCGCGGGCCCGTCGTGTATATGGGCACCCTGTCGAAGGAGATCGCCCCCGGCCTGCGCATCGGCTGGGTCATCGCCGCGCCCGAGATGATCGAGGCGTTGACGATGGCGAAGCAGGGCTCGGATCTCTGCACCAGCGGCCTGAGCCAGCGCGTCGCGCTTGCCGCGATCGAAGCCGGGCTGATCGAAAAGATACGCCCGCAGGTCCTCGACACCTACCGCACCCGGCGCGATGCACTCTGCGCCGCTATGCGCGCCGAACTGTCGGACTGGTTCGACTGGGAGGTGCCGGTGGGGGGTATGTTCGTCTGGGCGGTCGCGCGCGACCCCGCTCTCGACACCGATCTGCTGCTGCCTCATGCCCTGGATGCGGGCGTCTGCATCTGCCCCAGCAGCGTCTTCGACGCGACAGGCCGCAATCGCGGCGCCATCCGCATCAACTTCACGCTGAACGCGCCTGAGAAGCTCGCCGAGGGGGTCGCGAGGCTGGCGAAGGCCATGACGACGATGCAGGCAAGGCGGATCTGATCCAGACATCGAGGCACCAGTGGCACGCCAAAAGGGAAGACGGGCTCCTCGGGAGGTCGCTCGGCCCCGCCTGCACCATTCACGACGGCTTGCCCTCGCCATCGCCGGCTGCTAACCGCTAGCGCAGCCCGCTGGCGGAACGGTTGTTCTGCGAGGGGCATGAACCGGCCGACAGGCCGGAGGTGGCGCCGGCATAGCACAGCGGTAGTGCAGCGGTTTTGTAAACCCACGAGCTTCGGCTCAGGCAGCGCTCGCAAAGCCAAGAAAACCGAGATTTTCCAAGGCGGTAACCCTAGCAAGGGACGCGCACATAGCGCGAACGCCGCATGGACAATAGGTCTCTACCGACACGGAACACGGCACAGCCCGGCGAGGGCGCGTTCTCGGATGGTTCTAGGGCGCGTCCCGCTTATCTGGAATTCGGGTGGAACGCAGCGCCGTTCGCTCAGCAGCTCCCCGGGCTTGACCCCATCGACGCGGAGCACTTCGACAAGGACAACGCGGCAATCATCCGCCTGCACTTGCGCGGCTTCATCACGGATGGGGAGCGGGACCGGGCAATCAATCGTGTGACGCGTGATGTCCGCGCCAAGCTCGCCTCGCCCCTCCCCTCCACCGCGAGGAGGGATGGCCGATGAGCGCGATCAAGATTTCCGAGGGCGTCATGCTCGTTCTCGACCGGGCCATCATCGATGGCTCCAGCCTGACGCTTACCGGCCAACTCGACAGAAAGCTTTATCAGGACGTCAATAAGGTCATCGCGGCCGCCGGTGGTAAGTGGGATCGCCGGGCGAAGGCGCACGTCTTCGAAGGGCTCGCGATCGATACCATCGAGCCCATTCTACTGACCGGCCAGTACTCGCGAACCAAGCAGGACTTCGGGCAATTCGACACACCCGCAGAGCTTGCCGAACGCGTCGCCAATCTGGCGGATATCCGACCCGGCCACTCCGTTCTGGAGCCGAGCGCTGGCCTGGGCAACATCGCTAAGGTTGCTCGTCAGTTCGGCGGCCTCGTGACCTGCTGGGAGATCGACACCAAGCGAGCGGAGCGCCTCGAAGGGATCGCCCATTCGCTCAACGTTGGCGACTTCCTGTTAGCCCAATCCAACCCAGGCTTTGACCGGGTCGTCATGAACCCGCCGTTCGCGCGGCAGGACGACATTCGGCACGTTCTCCACGCCGTCTCGTTCCTGAAGCCCGGCGGCCGGCTCGCTGCGATCATGTCGGCAAGCGTCACGTTCCGGGACAATGGCCTGACGCGAGACTTCCGCTCACTCGTCGAGCGCCGGGGCGGCTCTATCGAGCGTCTCCCTGATGGCTCGTTCGCCTCATCGGGGACGACGGTCAACACATGCGTCGTCGTGATCCCCAACACCTCCCCCCTTCATGGGGAGAGCGGACGATGAGCAGCCGATACGACAAGGCTCGGGAAGCATTCGAGTATCTGGAAACCCTCGCGGAACTTGACGATCAGGTCGAGCTCGACGCTGAGCGCGAGAGCCTGATGCGCAACCCGACTAAGGCCAAGGCTGCTGATCTCTATGAGATGGCGATCCGACTGTGGGCTCAGGAACACGCCCCGCACAGCGATCGCCGCGCCCGCAAAATCTGCGAGGAGTTCGACTGATGACCACTCACCTTTCAGAGAGAGACGGGGAAGAGAAGCTTGGCCGGTACGATCCGCGTCCGATCCGCATCGAGGGCGATCTGGCCTTTATCCCGCTGACCCAAGGGCGTGAGGCGGTTATCGACGCCGCCGATGTCCCGCTGGTCGAGGGGCGTAATTGGCACGCTGTACTGAATCGCAACGTCTACTATGCGCGGTCCTGCGGATCTCGGGCCGGGGGCGCCAAGCGGCGCATGATACCGCTGCACCGCCTACTGATGTCGCCACCTGACAATTTGCTTGTCGATCATATCGACGGCGACGGCCTGAATTGCCGGCGCTCGAACATGCGGCTGGCCACGATCGCCCAGAACACCTGCAACCAGCGGCTGAGCGTCGCCAATAAGAGCGGCTACAAAGGCGTTGTCTGGGACAAGCTTTTCAAAAGATGGAAAGCCAGCATCAGAGTGGCCGGAAGAACAATCGAACTTGGTCGGTTCAGAGACATTAAGGACGCAGCCGCGAGATACGCTGAAGCATCGACACATTATCACGGTCAATTCGCCAACACTGGGCGCCAGGAGATCTCGCCATGACCGAGATAAACGCGAAAGCGCTAGACGCGGCATCGCGGACCTTCCGGCGCATGCACAACAGCGTCTGTTACCCGAGCGCATCCGAGGGCGAGGCGAATTGGGCGGCCACCGAGATTCTCTCGGCTTACCTCGCTGCGCTCGATGCCACCCCATCAAATTCCCCCCTAGAAGACACCCGTCTCCTGCGGGAGAGGGTCAGGGAGTTGTCTGCTGCGTTGGAGCCGTTCGCGAAGATCGATTGCGTGACGGGCGATGGTAACGCCTTCGACGATTGGCCGGCTGACAGAGTGGTATTCAGCATCGGGTCGGAACGCGTCGTCACCGTTGGCGACCTTCGCCGCGCCCGCTCCGTCCGAGCGCAAGGAGACGAGTGATGAACCTGCCAAGCGATCAGGAAAAGGAACTGCGCGCGGCGCTTAAGGCTCTCTGCGAGCTTGCCCGAACCAACTTCCCGCGCAGCACAGACATCGCCGTAGAGATCGACGCCGGCCCGACCGCATCGGCTCGGGTGAAGATTCCCGTTTGGCTTCTCGACAGGCTGTTGAAGGAGGCCGCGCAATGACCCCAACCCCTTCCCTTACGCCCCAACAGGGAGAGGAGGCGGAGCTGAACCCGCTTGCTCTAGAAGCGCTCGAAAACAACCAGCGACAGCTAGATATGGACGGCGTCGAAGTGGGCGTTTCGAGGCAGGCTTTAGACGAACTGCTTTCGGCCTACAAAGCCGCTGTCGAGCACGTGAACCGCGCGGCCGAACTGCTCGCTGGCCTCTCAGCCTTCGACCACATGATAGCCTGCCATGTTGGCATCGGCTACTTCGACGGCACAGAGATCACCAAAGAGTGGGATCATCTGGTTCGTCCTTCGATGGAGCGACTGAAGGCCGCCTCCCTCTCCCCGGCCCCGACGAGCGGGTCGGAGGCTGGGGGCCTCCACGGTCCATGCGGATATCTCACGATCACGCTGGGGCTGGACGAGGAGCACTGGCGCCTATCCGACGAGCCGGAGAACGACGCGGAACACGTCTCGCTGGCGATGTTTACGAAGGAAGACCCCTTCGCATATCTGCCGGAAGGAAGCGCCACCCCCGCCCCTTCGCCTGCGGGCGGGGTAAGGGAGGCTGCCGAACTGCTCAGCCATCTCAAGCTCTACGTGCTGGAGAAGTTGGAGCCTGCCGACGCGGATATGCTCCACGATCGCATGCACGATCTCACGCGCGCCCTGTCTCCGGCCACTGCCGCGAGGGAGGGGTGAGATGGGGAAGGTATTAGTTGGCATCCGCGAGACTCCCGCGCCTGACTGGCAGCCGATCGAAACGGCGCCGAAGGACGGCAGCGACATCGAAATCGTGACGGCGCTCGGATTCGAGATGAGAGCCCGTTGGGAGCGGCTCGGCTTCGAGAATGCGGAAGGAAGGAGCGTTGGCGCTTGGGTCGCCAGCGAGGAGGACAAGCACCCGCCCTGCTGGTCAGAAGGAGCGTGCTGGGAATCTAACGAGGACGAGATGCCCTCTGATCCTCCTGAGAGATGGAGGCCTCTTCCGCCCATAGGTTCTGGCAGTCAGCTCGCGGATGCCAATTCAAAAAAGGACAAGGCTACATGAGCGAGAAGATGACACTCGACGGCATCGATAAGATGCTCGCGAAGATCCGCCCTCTGCGCGAGCCCGATAGCCTGCTGATGACCGAAGGCATGCGCGATAAGATCGCGGAGGCTTTAAAGCCGATGCTGGTCGCTAAGGCGGAATCTCCGGGCTACCGCTATGCCGGCATGGAGATCCGCTGCCATCCAGCCGGGACTGTCGTCTACAACAAGAAGACGGGGGAGCGCGCAGTCATCCACGAAAACACCGTGATCTCCGCAATCAGCGAAGATGTGGTGATCGTTGAAGCCGGCCGCGCCCTGCTCGCTGCGGCGGGAGGACGGGATGACAAGTGAGAAGACCACCAGAGAGGTTGCGATCATGCTCGGCGTCCGCCCCGACCTGCTCAGGAAATGGAAGAAGCGCGGCTTCCTCACGAAGGCGCCTGCCGGCGTCTCTGGTCAGGGTCGCTCCGTCGAATGCCACTGGAGCGACGAAGCGATCCAAGAGGTCCGCGACCGCATCGCGTCGAAACCCTACCAAGGCTCCCGATACCCTTCCCTTCCCGATGAGGCAGAGCATGGCTGAAAAGCTTCCCGCCCCAGCCTCAATGCCGAACGTCTGGTGCGCTCGGCACGCAGACGGCTCGATCTCTGTCTCGGAGGAGGAATGGCGAGCCGAGATGTGGCGGGATCTTCACCTAGAGGTCTTCGCCATGGTCCCTGAAGCCCGCGCCCTAGCCGCAGAAGCAGCACTCGCAGAGCTGAAGAAAAACATTTTGCATGCCGATTCCACACTTGATGACGACCACAAGCTCGCTGATTGGTTCAATGAGTTTGCAGCAGCCATCAGAGCGCAGGGGGAGTGAGATGGGGATGATCGTCCAGAGACGTTGACGTTTGGGAAATCAAGTTGTGATGATCGGCCGAAGGCATGGAGTCCTCGGCATGAAGATAATGGCAGTCGCCTCGCTACTTCTCCTTTTACCAGCCGCAAATGCCTGGGCGACAGAGAACAAGAAACCGCCAGCGATCATGCCCGCTCCGACAACTTGCCCATTGAAGTACGGCGGATCTCGTCCGATCGGCACCGTCTGCACCGGCGATTGCGGGATGGCGACCTGCAATGTCCTCAGATGCGGCACAGACGGCCGTTGGTACGGCATCAGGCAATGCTGGTTTACGCACAATCCTGGATGCCCCGAAAGCTGCGGCTAACCCGGCCGCGCGGGGCGAGCGGCGTCAGATGCGTCAAACGCTGACGTTCCTGTTCCTGCTGTTCTGGCTCGTCGTCGTTGGCTTCTATGGCTGGCTGTCAGGCGCTTGGCGCTAGGGCTAACTTTCCGCACTGTTCAGCCGCGGCCATGAAAGCGGCCTGGGCATCGTCAACTGAGCCCTGCCCTTTGATGGCGGCCATGCAGGCTTGCACCGCGGCGATCCATGCCTCGCTTTGGCAAATCCCCCGCCAAGAGAGCAGAAACTCGGCCGCGCGTTCGATATTGGTCACCGCATAGCGCACGCCGGCCTTTTCCGTTTCGACGTAGATCGGCGGGCTGAACCAGTGCAGAGTCATGGCTGCAATACGCTCGCCTTGGCGAAACGTTCCGCTGCCTTCGAACGACGCCGTTAGGAGTTCGGTAACTTTCAAGCCGCAGCCTTCAGGTGCGCCCGGCTTTGGCGCGAGGACGCCGGGCCGTTCGTAGCCCCCCAGCCCAACGGCCTGGCGTCCAGCTATCCGCGGTTATCACCGCTCGCCGTCTCTCGATCCTTCACCCACCATTCTTTCACGGTGCCCACGGCTTGGCAGAGGATCTGCGGGCCATGGCGGAATCGCACGACCCGGCCATAGCGGTGTTTCAGCGCTTCGTCATAGGCGGCCCGGGCGACGCAAACGTTCACGGATTCCGCGATCCACTCCTCATCACCCTCTGGCGAGATGCTGTCGACGATCCAGTTCGCCGGTACCTTGTTTCCCACCAACGCCTCCTGCTATGAGAACATTATGAGAACAAATCCCGCTTAGGAGTCAAGCGATGGCCAGCGTCGACACCTTCTTTCTCCAGCCCTTCAAGACCCACCGGAAGCGGCTTGTCCCGACGCAGCGGGTGCCTGCGAAGACCAAGCATCACGCGCTGAATGAGGGCGAGCGCATAGGTCGAGCAGCAGAGGGCGTGGCCGTCATGCACGTTGTCGCCGATGACGAAACCGGGGAGGTCGCGTCGGTCACGGTCCTCGCCCGCCACGGCGCCATCCCCGAGGAATTCGAAGAGCAGATCCGTGCGCTATGAAGCGCAACCCGCGCCGCTCCTACGACAAGGATGGTCGGGAGATTCCGCCCGGGACCGTCGGCGGCCATCTTAAGCAAGGGCTGCGGTTGGCGGAGATTTTCTGCAACGACTGCAATCATTACAAAAACGGCATCGACATCAGCGATTTGCCGCCTGAGACACCGTTTCCAGACATCTGCTTGCGCTATCGCTGCTCCAAATGCGGTTCCAAAAACCTGCGTAGCCGAGGGGATACGCACGAATTCTATGAAACGGTGAGCGGCACCCGAAAGGAGGCCGGGTGGAGTAGCTGACGGTTAGGGGCTGATCTCGTAGATCGACGCTTCATCGGCGTCCTCGCGCAGCCCCTTGAAGGAAGCGTGCCGCAGCTTGCCGTCATCTGTCCATGCCCGGAATGCGATCTCGGCGATGATCTCCGGCTTGGCCCAGCGAGCTTTCGCGCGTCTTCCCGGCATCTTGATCGGTGGCTCCTCAACTTTGAGGAGATCCAAGAGCCGTCGGAGCATGGTCGCGTTGGCATGGGTGAAGCCTGTGCCTACGCTGCCGACATAGACGAGCTCCTCGCCCTTGCGCGCGGCCAGCAGCAGCCGGCCAATGCCGCCCAGCGCGGCAGCCGATTGCTCATACCCGATGATGACGAAGCTCTCGGTCTGGACGCATTTGATCTTGAGCCAATCCCCACCCCGGCCGGAGCGATAGGGTGCACTCCGGCGCTTGGCGATGATTCCCTCTAGGCCCATTTCGCAGGCGAGCTTCAGAAATGGGCCGCCCTCGGCGTTGACCTCTTCGCTCAACCGGATCGAGGTGTGAGGCGGCAGCAGCGCTTCAAGCATCTCGCGACGCTCGGCCAATGGCAGCGCCCGCAGGTCACGACCGTCGAGATAGAGAAGATCGAAGGCGTAGAGGATGGCGCTCGCCGCCGATTGCTTGCCACCCCGGCCACCCAATGCGCGCTGCAAGGCGCCAAAGTCAGAAGCGCCGCGCTCGTCCAGAACGACCGCTTCGCCGTCGAGGATCGCGCTATGGACTGCGAGCTCGTGTGCGTCGTGGGCGATCGTCGGAAAGCGCGTCGTCCAGTCATGACCGCCGCGGGTAATGACGCGGACCCGGCCGCGCTCGATACGGACCGCCAGCCGGTAGCCGTCCCACTTCACTTCGAAGGCCCAATCGTCTCCGGTCGGCGGCTTCGCGGCCAGCAGCGCCAGGCAGGGCTCGACACGCTCCGGCATCGGATCGGCGAAGAGATCAGGCCCGGACTTTCGCCGTCGGGCCAGCGGCCCCTTGACGGTGTCGCCGGCCAGCCCGGCCCTGAGAACCCGACGCGCACACATCAACGCAACTCCACAACGCGACCGAATCGCCAACGGGTCGAGGAGTGAATCGTTCCGGCTATCTGGGGTAAGTGGAGAGCCGACCTGGGGCCGCGCTCATATACTGAAGCAGCGCCTTCCGCTTCAAATCCTCCTCATCGAGCGACGCCGGCGCGACGTGGGCTACGATATAGCCAAGCTTGAGCCTCTCACTCTCATGAAGTTCGGGCGGAACAAGCTCTTTCACCTCATTCCATGCCGCCTCCAGCGCAGCATGCGCACGAGCGAGATCTGATGGATCGCTGAGGGTTGAGAACGGCATGGCACCTCTCTCCAAATGACCAGAGAAACTTAAGAGCGGCTCCAACGAGCTCAATATCATTTGATAGGCCGGAACCGAAAGAAGCCCCCCCGGTTCAGCATCAGTGCGTTGCGTGAGGTGTTTCCATGGTCGCTCTGCATTCCGATGTCGTCCCGCCACGCCGGCAACAGACATCGAGGCGCGAACTCTATCGCGATGTCTGCCAGGACGAGGACGGCAACCGTTTCACCCTCATCGTCTGGCAGAACAAGCCCGGTCTATCGACGGTTTCGTTCACGCTCGAGGACGGCACTCCGCTGCACTACGAGGACGAGTGTTATTTCTCCACGCCCTCGGGGAAGATGCTAACGCGGTGCGAGGACTAGGCGCCCGTCCAAACCAGGATTTGCAAATGTCCGACCGGCAATCAATCGCAGTGCCGGTGATCAAGGCCAAGCGAATTGAGCTCAGCCCCGATCCACGTGGGGATGTACAACTGGCGTTTGAAACTCCCGGCGATACGGAGGTTGTACTCGTATTGCCGATGGGTGCGCTGGCGGAACTCGAAGCCCTTCTAGCGCTCGCGAGCCAGGAGCAAGCCAAGCATCAGCCTAAGCAGTAGAGACACGGTGGGGCCGTTGGACTTCCTACCCATCAAGCGAGAGTTATTCCGCGAGGTTTGCTACGACGAAGACGGGAACAAGGTTCTCGTGATCGCCTGGCTAGATCTGCCTTGCCTTTCCGGCGTGTCATACACTCTCGAAGATGGAACGCCGGTTATGCGCAAAGCGAAAGCGCCAGCCCGAGCCCGTGTCGCGCGGTAGGGGCGTTACGGCGCGGATCGCGGTACGATGCTATTCGCCCGTGCCACCATTTTTCTTCAGTCGGGCGAGACGCATGTCCTCTCGGGTCTCGCCGTTGAATTCGAGCGAGGCCTGATAGACCACCTCCTCCGCCTCATCTTCAACGGCTACTCGAAATTCAGTGTGCGAGCCGTCAGGCAGATTTGCTTTTGCGAGATCGGCAAGCCCTCGCTGGGCTTCGTTCGAAGCCGCATTCTCGTCAGGGAGATCGACTGTCTCCTTATGGCGGATGGTTTCTTTGCCGTCGTCAGTCGTGAATCTGTATCTCGGCATGGGCACCTCCACACGAGGAAAAATAGAAAGCCCGCGGCTTCTGTTCCCGCCGAAACAAAAAAGGCCCCGCCAGCCGGAGCTGACGGGGCCAAAGGTGGAGGTCTGAACGCGATGCCGGCGAAGCCGGCGGGTCTCGGGTGCTCAACTATCGATCGCGGGAATTGTTCACGTGCGGCGGCGCGCTCGCGTCTGTGTCGCCTGCAGTTTTTTCAGCATCTCCTGCGCCAGGATCTCGGCGCGCCGCACGATCTCGGCATCCTCTGCCCGGTCCTGGCTGATCTGGAGCATCTTCTCCAAGGCGCCGGCGCAGCGTGCGACCGCTTCAGCCGTCGCTGCCTGAGCCATCGCCAGATCTCGGATCGGCTGCATGTCAGCGATCGTCAGCCCCGGAATGATCCGATCGCCGGATGGCGTTGTCGGGCTCTTTCGATCCTTCAGGTACTGCCTGACCATGACGAACCCGATGGCAACGCCGGCAACTAGGGTGCCGATCGCATTTTCCGGTGTGATCCCCTCAGGAAGAAGCATCGGCGACGACCTTGTCCATGCTCGCAGCGTCCTTCGTCGCCGCCACGATGTTCATCGCGTCGAGGACAAGGAGGCCGGGATACACGGCAAGGCCAGTCGTCGCCGCATCGGAAGCCAGCAGGCCGAAGGAGATCTGAATCCAGAGGAAGCATGTCAGGAACGACGCCAGCGCTCGCACATGCGGTGACCAGCGCCCGTACCAGGTGCCGGAGAACGTGCCGTTGACGATCAACGCCAACAATCGGAAGACGCCGATGGTGATGGCCAGCCACCCCCATGTGCTCTCGTTCATCATGGCCGCCATCTGCGCCCATGCCGGATTGCCGGCGAAGATCGGCTGCGGCCCGATCAGGATGCTGCCCCAGGCGACCATGATGCCGGCAAGAACCCATTCCGAGCGTCGAGCCGGAAAATGGTCATGGATGCCGAGATAGATCCTGACCGGCAGGGGATGGTTCCGGTATGGCATCAGCGCGTATTCCCGGCCGCGATTTGCTTGATCGCGGTGTCCTTCGCGGCCGACCCCGCCGAGCTGCCGAGCCAATAATTGACGGTCTGCTGGAAGCCGGCGCCGAGGTAGCCGAGAAGAACGTTCAGGATCGTCACCTGGATCGTGTCGAGCCCAAGCGGGCGCAGGACCAGCAGGGTCAGGATACCGAGGAAGCCCGCCGTCACGATCACGGAGATGACCGGCGCGCCCCACGAAATCGAGGAGCCAGCTTCGGCGAGTTTGACCGTTGTCGCTCGGGCATCCTGAGTGTCCGCGATCTGCGCTTGCAAGGTGGCAGTCTCCGCGGCCAGCTTGGCCTTGAACTGATCGGCGAGCGCAGGGTCGCTCTCCAGTTTCCTTGCGATCTCGTCCTGGTTCGTGGTCCCGAAGACCTCCTGCGCCACCTTGGTTCCGGCGGCGATGATGTCTCCGGTTTTCCCTTCGGGGATCAGCTTTCCGAGGATCGGCAGCGCGGCGAGGATAATGTTCAGCATGTCATGATCTCCCGAAGAGGCGCTGCCAGAAGCTCACTGAGCGTTCCGGTGTGGATGGCGGCGACACGGCGACTGCGATCGGCTCGGCCGGCGGGATGATGGGAACCACGACGGTCACCGCGGCCGGCGATGGCGGATACGGCGTGTCCGGGATCTTCGCCCATTTCGCGAAGGCCGCCGCCAGCTTCTTGTCATAGGCGTTCTTGGCATAACCGGAGCCATTGTAGCCGCGAGCGAAGCCGGCCCAGTCCCGGCGCCGGATTTCGTCGTCCAGGTCGTTGGCGATGATGAAACGGACCATCGCCTCGAGATGGGCTTCTTCATCCTCGGCGAAGGCCTCGACCATGGCGCGTGCGCTCGAATATCCCGCCGCCGCGTGGTTGAAACCCATAATCTGGCCGAGGCCCCAGCTCGTCGAATTGAGTGCGACTGCCTCGTCGATCGCGAGCGCCTTCAAGATCCGCGGGTAGCTGTCCTTCGGATAGGGTTGCTGGCCCCATTTCGGATAGGCGAGCCCGGCAGAGACGAGCTGCGCCCGCTTCGCTCCGCTCGACAGCGCATAGGCCTTGTGAGGCTCATAGAGCGCTTTCACCCTTCCCTGCGCGTCGAAACCCGTGCCGGCCGCCTCGACATCAAGGACAGCATGGATCTCGTCCTCTCCGACGCCGATGAGCGCGCCGACACGAGGCAAATCGATATCGTCGAGCCGCCGAGCGGCGCCCGCGAACTTCAGCATGGACATGCTCCAGATATGGAAAAGCCCGCCGTCTGGCGGGCAGCGATTTAGCTCGGGAACCGAAAGAGGCCGGGCGCGTTTAAGGGCGTCCGCTCACCTCGGATGGGGATGCCTATGCACGACATCATTATCGTTGCCGGCGCGTTCGTGATTGCGAGCATCGGCCTACTGACGATGCTGGCAGCCCTGTCTCAGCCCGAGCGACGGTGGCCGCGCCACTAGGGCTACGCGACGCTCTGCAATCGGCGGTTGTCTCCGGACACCTGCCGCCTCAAAATCGCGGCGATTCTTCTTCTTCCAAGCGAGGGCTTAGGTATGAGCGAAGATCAAATCGTCGACGCTGTTATAAAGCGCTCGGTTCGGGCGGTTCTGATCGCCGGCACAGCGGTCATCCTGACTTTTCTGCAGCCTTACTTCATGTTCGTGTGGTGGAAGATCGGGCTAGCTTTCGGGCTGATGTCGACAACACGAGGATCGAACGTAGTAGCCATGTTCGGCCTCGGCTTCCTCTTGGCGCTGGTCGTCATCCCGCCCGAGTTTGTTCAGGCGATCTGGTCAGCCGTGCCCCACAAGTGACCCCCCTGCCTTGCAGATGGGTGATGGGTTATACGGTCGCGAGAAGCCGAACGCTCATTTGGTAGGCCCGAGAGTTCCAGCGTTTCGGTCTATCTCCCAGGCATGAGGGCCATTTACGCCGACCAATCTCGAAAGCGGCCTGACAAGATCCACCCGGATAGCTTTCGCCGCTTCAGCTTGCCTCTCCATTTGCCGTGTACCGACATCGACGATTTGGCGTGATGACGACTCGATTGAGCCGGTCTCGGCGTGCACGAGCCGCCACCTGACCACTATGCGGCCGTCTTGGCCTCCTGTGACGCTGCCCTCCAGTCCGAGACTCGCGCGTTCCTCGCGCTCGGGGGACGCAAGCGATATGCCTCGGCCCAGAAGGACGATTCCCGGCACCGAGACCAACTCATTGAGCAACTCTTCCCCCAGGCCGGCCGCAAAACGCTCCACTTCCGGCGTTCCCGATAGGTTGGTGAAAGGGTTCAAGACCAGCGTTACCTTCCGGCCGTCTTGAGAGACATTCGAAATCGTAGGCGACCAACCTCCAGTGACCACTGAAGCCAGGGCGAAACATGCCATCAACAGCATTCCAGCTGCCACGACCTTCCAACGTGTCGCAAGACTGCCACGCGATGTCTGACGCGGCATGGACTCGCCCTCTGGATAGGGAGCCTGCTCGGGTTCAACAGAAGACAGAATTCGGAAGCGAAACTCTGGCTCATACGCTCCCTTCGGTACGTCGATGAGAAGTTGGTCCGTACTTCCTTCCAGAAGGTAGTAGCGCTCCAACGCTCTACGCAGGCGGCCGGCCCCAATACGAACTACCGGATCGTTCATTGCGTCGAAGCCAGGATCGCGCTCGAAGACGTCGATCGCCAGAGAATACCCTTTGAGTTTTTCGGTTCTGCCAGCCAGTGCTTCATCAACGATGTGGCTCAGGAACCGTCTCACTCGACCGGGCGCATCAAAATCCGTGCTATCAAGTATTTTCCGAAGCTGGGCACGCTTCTCCGCCTCGGTAACCTCGGCCCTTTGAAAGCCTTGGTATTCCTCAGCACTCGGCAATTTCCGAGTTGGGGAACGCGGCACTCGTAGCGTCCTCGCGGTCGCAGATCGGCAATCAGCTAAGCAGGCAGCTGCGGAAGTATAAGTGCTCCCGCCAAAGCCGCACCCCCCATCTGAGGTATAGGTTACTGGCCGGGATCAATTCCTAGCTACGGCGAGTAAGGTGATGGGTTCTAGGCCGCAGCCTTCCAGGCAATCACCGAATTCGCCATCGCGTTCTGCTGCAGCCAGTGCGTCGGGTGCGTGCCGTCCGGCGAAGAAACCGTGCGCACGATTGAGCCGGCCGGACGGAGCCGCGTGGTCGCGGTCGGGTTGGAGCACTTCACCAGCCACTTTCCGGCACCGGCCGAAACGGCCGAGATGATATAGCCGGCACGATTGCTGCCGCTCTGGTAGTTCCCCGGCCCCTCGATATTGGCCATGTCAGGGTCGAACAACGCGAGCTGCGAGCCGATCTCGGGCGCAGTTGCCGATGTCACGGTGACGCCGGTCGTGTTCAGATTGGTCGCCGAAGCCATCCCCGCCGGATAGTCCGCCGGGTCGAGAACGCCGCCACCGGCAGCGGTGAAAGGCGTGAGGAGCCATTTCGCAATGCCTGTTCCATCTTCAGGCGCGAAGCAGGCCGATCCCGCCGGGATGACGCTCGCTGCGCCAAGCTCCCCGAAATTTGCGGCCGCCCAATCGTTGAACAGCTTCACCCCGGCTGCCTTGAAATTGTTGGGCACCTGGAGCGCGCGAGGTCTACAACCTCGAAGCCATCGAGCAGCGATCGGCGAAGTCGCACGCCCATTTCTTCGCCTCGGTGAATGAGGCCTGGCAGAACCTGCCGGAGAACATGGTCGAGCAGTTCCCGACCAGCGAGCACCTCCGCAAGTGGTGTCTGATCCGCGCCGGCTATGCCGAGCACCGGAACATCGTGGCTGCCAACAAGGCGGAGGCCCAGCGCCTCGCCGCGTTCGTGAAGCCCATGGACAGCTATGCCGTCGTCACGGTCCGCGAGTGCGTCGTCACCGTCTACACGGCCGAGAGCCAGTCCATGAAGGCGATGGGGAAGCAGCGCTTCCAGGAATCAAAGGACGCAGTGCTGAGCCTGCTGGCCGCGATGATCGGAACCGACCCGGTCGAGATCGGGAGGGCGGCGGCATGAGGCTTTTCGGGGTCGCGCTGGCACTGAATGTGGCCAGCATTCTTTGCGCGATGGCAGCGGTGTTTCTCGCCTACCAGGGCAAGGAAGGATGGGGATGGTTCCTCTTCGGGGCGGTCGTCCTGCATGCGGGCTACAAGTCGAGCGACGACGCATGACCAGGCGCTCGCTCTCAACCCGTGATCGGCTTCGCATCTTCACGATGCACCGCGGCGTCTGCCACCTGTGCGGCGGGAAGGTGCAGGCTGGCGAAGCCTGGGACGTCTCGCACGACACGCCGCTTGAACTCGGCGGCGCCGACGATGACGACAACCGGAAGCCTGCGCATCGGAAGTGCCACCGCCAACACACGGCCGAAGTGGACCTGCCCAACATCGCCCGCGCCAAGCGACGCGAGGCCCGTCATCTCGGCGCCAAGGCTACCTCAGCAAGACCCCTGCCCGGCTCCAAAGCCTCCGGCTGGAAACAGAAGCTCTCCGGCGAATGGGTGAGACGATGACGAGTTACGACCACATCGCCCCGGCCGTCATCTTCGTGCTCGGCATCGTCTGGCTGGGCTGGCGTGCGCTTGATCGCCGGATTTACGGGCCGGATCCGCAAGCCGAGCCGCACGGCGATATTCCGGGGCCATCCAAATGAATGACGTTCTGATCCGCTGGCTCGGGCAGGTTCCACGCGCTCCCCATACCGGTCCGCTGTTGGGTGAGCGGGCTGCCGGCGCTTCCCATCTCGGTTCCCGGGCGCCGGCAGCCAACCGTTGCGCTCCCGTCCTGTCAGAGCAGATTGGCTCGGAGAACCTGCACAACCGTCTCGCCCAAGTGCGCGCGGGCTTTGAGCAGGCGAGCGGCGGCGGTCACGATCTGCCCTCGATGCAGGCGGAACTGGTTCTCACACTCTTCGGCGGTGTCCAGCATGTCCGGGCCGAGGTCTCGCAGGGTCGAGAATCCGATCTGGCAAGTGGCTTTCTGATCGCCATTAAGCATCCAGAACCGCACGCTCTGTTGCCAGTGTTCGAAATCGGGCGCGCTTTTCTCGTCGAATGCAAACGGCATGTGAGACTGCCTTTACGCGATGAACGCCGGGCTAATCGTTCTCCAAATAAATCCGGGCGGATTACTGGATCAACTTCGGCAAGATGGTCCAGTTCCAGACCGAAAAGCCATGTTCGAAATCGTACCCAGTCCAGCCTGCTCGAGCTGAGGAGGGCCTGACGATGGCGCGCCCGCATGTTCAGCCCGAGCGCATACGAGCGGACAAAGCCGCCACGATCCTTGGCGTCGAGATTCGGACTGTGCAAGCCTTAGCGCTGCGCGGCGAACTACCCAACGCAGCCAAGATCGGCGGTGTCTGGACGTTCGATGAGACCGCGCTTCGCAACTATATCAAGGAGCGCATTCAATGCCCCCGAGACCGAAAGCCCCTAAACACACATACTGGCGAGGCGATGTCCTCTGGTCGCGCTTCACCGTTGCAGGCGAGGAATGCCGAGAAAGTCTGGCAACAGACTCTCCGCGAACTGCGGCGCGGCTCGTAGCAGCCATGCGCGATAAGGCGATTGGTCGCCTCAAGCGCGGAGAGGATGACAAGGATTGGGCTTCAGCTTGCGTCGCGTGGGCAGCCTATATCCAGGGGCAGGTCGGCTCCAAGAAAACCGTCAAGCGCTACGCCACATCGCTCGGCATCGCCGGCAAGTGGTTCTCTGGCAAGCCGATAGCCGAGATCGACAAAACGGAGATCAACCGTTTCGTCACCGGCCGGCGCGCCGAAGGCAAGACGAACGCGACGATCCGGCGCGACCTGCAGGCCATCTCCTCCTTGCTCGACTTCGCGGAAGAGGAAGGCTGGCGCGAGGGCAACCCGGCCCACACAAAGATGCGGAAGCTGAAGGAGCACCGAGATCCGATCGCCCTCCCCTTGGAGGCTGATTACGAATTCTTGCTAGCCAGGCTGGAACGCAATTGCCGAGGCTTTGCGGAGATGCTTCGCGCGGCGCGGCTGACCGGCTTGCGTCAGGATGAGCTGGTGACGGCGAAGTGGACCGGCTTCAATCATGCCGGGCTGGCGCTGACCGTCGTCGGCAAGGGTAACAAGCAACGAACCATCTCACTATCCCCTGAGGCGGGCGAACTGATCGCCAAGCAGCCCGTCGCGCTCAAGTGCCCATTCATCTTCCACCATGGCGGCAGCCAAATCCAAGGCGCGGCGTCCTGGTACTCGCGGCAGACCCGGTGGGCACGCGAGGCGGCACAGAAAGACGGCACAGAGTTCGTCGGCTTCCGCTTCCACGATATGCGGCACTGGTACGCGGTCGAATATCTCCGCCAGCCCGGCAGCGACATCTACACTCTGCAGCACCATCTGCGGCACACCTCGGTGAAAACGACCGAGATGTACCTCGAATTCCTGACGCCTGAGCAGGTCGCAGAGGTCAAAAAGAAGCAGGTCGAGGCGTCGCAAGCCGCTTGACGAACTAGCGTCCGCGTATTACTTTTAGATTCATGCGAGACGAAATCAGACACGTGGTTTCCCTGCGTCTTACCAGCGATGAGAAGGCACTCTTCGAAGTCGCTGCAAAAGAGGTTGGACTCCCGCTCTCAACTTGGATACGGACGGTGGCCCTTGCTTCAGCCAAGAAGGTCGCCGGCACAAAAAACGACACACGTAAGTAGGTTTTTCGTGTGACGTATGGTGACTAACTAACTGGTTTGCCTTGGGAAATTGACGTTTTCGCCGGCATAGCACAGCGGTAGTGCAGCGGTTTTGTAAACCGAAGGTCGGGAGTTCGATCCTCTCTGCCGGCACCACGCCTTCGCACGGGCGGACCAGGCGCAAACGTCTTCAGCGATTCCCCAAACGCAGAACACCCCGGCATCTGCCAGGGTGTTCCTAGCCGTGCTCTCTGTTGTGACGGCGGGCGTCGGCCCGAGCGAAGCTCAGTGCCCGGCGCCGGCCCGCACGAAGTTCCTGAGCTCGGCCGTCTGCGGGTTCGCGAAGAGCTCCTTGGAAGGCCCCTGCTCCCAGATCTTGCCCTGATGCATGAACACCGTGGTGTCAGCGACCGTGCGTGCGAAGTTCATCTCGTGGGTGACCAGCAGCATGGTCATGCCGGCCTTGGCGAGCTTCTCCATCACGATCAGCACCTCGCCGGTCAGTTCCGGATCGAGCGCCGAGGTGACTTCGTCGAAGAGCATGACCTTGGGCTGCATCGCCAGCGAACGGGCGATGGCGACGCGCTGCTGCTGGCCGCCCGAGAGATTATCCGGGTAGCTGTCGAACTTCTCGGAGAGGCCGACCTGCGCCAGCACCTCCTTCGCGAGCGTCAGCGCCGCCGCATCCGGCACATTCTTCGTGATGCGCGGCGAGAGCATGATGTTCTGGCCGACCGTCAGGTGCGGGAACAGATTGTAGCTCTGGAAGACGATGCCGACATCCTTGCGCAGCTCGCGCAGCTTCTTCGGGTCCTGCGTCATGGTGTGGCCGGCGACCTCGATCTTGCCGGCATGGAACGTCTCGAGCCCGTTGATGCAACGCAACAGCGTCGACTTGCCGGAGCCCGAACGGCCGATGATCGCGATCACCTGACCCGGTTCGACACTGAGCGAGACACCCTTCAGCACCTCCAGGGAGCCGAAGCGCTTGTGGACGTCTTCAATGAGAACGGCTGGCATTCATCACCTTTTCGAGATGGCGGCTGAGCCGGGACAGCGGGAAGCAGATCGCGAAGTAGATCGCCCCGACCAGCGTGAAGATCTGGAAGGCCTGATAGGTCGCGTTGTTCACCAGCATGCCGGCACGCATCAGGTCGACGAAGCCGACGACCTGCACGATCGACGTGTTCTTCACGAGCTGGACCAGGAAGCCGACCGTCGGCGGCAGCGAGATCCGGACTGCCTGCGGCAGAATGATGTAGCGATATTGCTGGCCGGTGGTCAGAGCCAGCGAAGCCGACGCCTCCCACTGCTGGCGCGGCACCGACTCGATCGATCCCCGCCAGATTTCGGCCAGATAGGCCGAGACATAGATCGACAGCGAGGCGGAGGCCGCGAAGAAGGGCGGCAGCTCGATGCCCAGCGCCGAGAGCCCGTAATAGCTCATGAAAAGCACCATGAGCACGGGGATCGACTGGATCACCAGGATGTAGCCGGAGGCGAAGCGGCGAAGCCATTTCGTGCGCGACAGCCGCATGATCGCGAGGATGCCACCCAGCACACTGCCGATGAAGAAGGCGATGGCCGTGAGCGCCAGCGTCCAGCCGGCGGAACGAAGGATGAAGAGGGCCTCGGGCCAACCGAAGGTCTGCATCAGGCGGCCTCCCCATGCGCTTCGGTCAAGCGGGCAAGGCCCGACACCTGCGGGAAGAGCTTATGGCCGAGCCAGTTCAGGAACAGCTTCAGCGAGAGCGCCAGCACGAGATAGATCACGGTGACCACGATATAGGTCTCGAAGCTGCGGAAGGTGTCCTGCTCGATGATCGCGGCCGTGCCGGAGAGCTCCTGCACCGAGACGAAGGAGCAGATACTGGACGCCAGCATCATCAGTACGAACTGGCTCGACAGCGCCGGCCAGACACGGGCGAAGGCCGGCTGCAGCACGACATGCTTCAGCACCTGCCACCGGCTCATCGCCAGGGCCAGGCCGGCCTCGATCTGCGACCGATGGATGGAGTCGACGCCGGCGCGAATGATCTCGGTGGCGTAGGCGGCAAGGTTGAGCGTCATCGCCAGGATCGAGGCTTCGAGCCCGTTCAGGCGAATGCCGAGCTGCGGCAGCCCGAAGAAGATCATGAAGAGCTGCACCAGGAACGGCGTATTGCGCATCAGCTCGACATAGGCGTCGACGATATAGCCGGCCCAGCTGCCCGCGAGGCTGCGCAGCGCGGTCATGCCCGTCGCGAGCACGAGGCCGAGCATGATCGCAATGAAGGACAGCGCGATCGTCAGGCCGATCCCGTTCAGGATCATCGGCCATCTGGAAAAGACATCTTGGAAGAGCAACAGCGCGCTCCTTCGGCCTCAGGGGGCGAGGATGGTCGCCGGCGCGCGCAGTCGGCGCGCCGGCTCGTTGGCCGTTCTGAGCGGAAACCCGCTCAGGAATGCCGGATCAGAACGTCGGCAGTGCCGGCAGCGGGCTGCCGACCCACTTCTGGGCGATCGCGTCGAGTTCGCCGTTCTGCTTGACGTAGTAGATGAAGTTGTTGAGCCACTGACGCAGCTCATAGGCGTCCTTGCGCATCGTCATCGAGTTCGGCTGCATGCCGAAGACGAACTTCTGCTCGGTCTCGGTCTCGCCGCGCGCCTTCATGGCGGCGTTGGCCTGGGCGTCCGGGCCGGCAATGGCCTGCACCTGGCCGGAGAACAGCGCCTGCATGGTGGTCGCGTCGTCCTCGAAACGCAGGATGGTGAGGTTCAGCTCCTTCTCCCGGTTGGTGAACTCGCGCTCGACGCTGGAGCCGCGGTTCACGCCGACCTTCATGCCCTTGAGATCCGCCCAGGTTTTGATCGGGACGTTCTTCTTGGCGTAGATGCCGGTCTGGAAGGCGCTGTAGGGGATCGAGAACATCACAGCCTTGGCGCGCTCGGGCGTCGGGGCCAGCGTGGCGACGAGGAAGTCGACCTTGTTGGCTTCCAGCGCCGGGATGCGGGCCGGCGGCGTGAGCTGCACCATCTCGACCTTGACGCCGAGATACTTGCCGATCAGTGCGATGACGTCGGCGTCATAGCCGATCGCATTGCCCTGCGAATCGACAGAGCCGTAGGGCGGGGCGCCGATCAGCACGCCGATCTTCACCGAGCCGCGCTTGATGATGTCGGTGACCGACTGCGCCGAAGCCTGGCTCGCCGCCAGCATGCCGGCGCCAAGGGCCAGCAGCGTGCCGGCAATCTTGATATGCTTGAGAATCTTCACTGGACATCTCCCATCGTGCTGCGTTCGCGCTGATTGTCTCCGGCTTCTTTTGGCCGGTTGGTGAGCAAGAGTTAGCGTGCCTCTCTGACGACGTTTTCGAGCGTCTCGCCGGAAAAGCGCCGCCTGATGTTACCCGCAATGACCGCCTGGCGCCGCCGGATCGTTCCGTTGGTCCAGCCGGACATGTGCGGGGTCATTAAAACGTTTGAAAGCTCGTGGAAAGGCAGTTTCGACGGCAATGGCGTTGCGTCATTGGGCTGTGGATAACGGTACCAGGTGTCGATGATCGCGCCGCCGATCCGCCCGCCCTTCAACGCGTCGTAGAGCGCCTGCTCGTCGATGGTCGGGCCGCGCCCAACATTGACGATCACCGCATCGGGCCGCATCGCGGCGAAAGCAGCAGCGCCGACGATGCCCTTGGTCTCTTCCGTAAAGGGCACGGAGACGACGACGGCGTCGACCGAGCCGCAGAATTCGGCGAGCTGGTCGAGGGTGAAGGCGCGGTCCACCAGAGCCGAGGTTGCGACGGGGCTGCGATTGGCGACATGAACCGTCATCTCGAAGGCCTTGGCGCGAGCCGCGATGGCCTTGCCGATATGGCCGAAGCCGAGCAGGCCGATGGTCGTGCCGGCGATCTCGCCATGGACACGCTCCGGCGCGCCGGCCCAGTAGGTCCAGTCTCCGCTCCGCAGCCGCCGGTCGGCATCCGCGAGTGGGATCTGCCGGGCAAGGAGAGCGCTCATCACATACTCGGCGATGGCCTGCTCATGGCCGAAGCAATTGCAGACCGCGGTGGAAGCCGGCAGCAGGCCGAGATCGACCATATCGTAGCCGGCGCCCGGCACATGGAACAGCTTGAGCTGCGACGGAACCGGCAGGCTCGCGTCGAACTTCACGCCGACGATCGCGTCGGCCTCGACATAGGCGCTCCGATCAGCATCGGTGGAGAGCACGTCGGGCAACAGGCTGATCTGCGCGTCCCGCCCAAGCACCTTCGCGAAGTCGTGGCTGAAGGAAGCGGCGTTCTCGCCATGGAAGACAATGCGCATGGTCCGGGTTTTCTCCTGTCAGGCGCCGAGCAAGGGCTCGACACTGCAATCGAGCAAGGAAGGGTCGATGGCCACCTCCATCTCGTCGAACATGCCGTCGACGAAGCCGATCAGCGCATCCGAGGCCGCGGTGGCGCGCTCGGCATGTCGGGTCGCGATGGCGTTCAGCACGGCGAGGTGATGGTCGATCGTGCCGCCCAGGCCGATCTGCCGGGGCATGTGGTTGTGGTAGATGAAGCCGATGCGCCGGAAGATGGTGTGCAGCGGCCGCAGCGTATGTTCGAGAAACGGCTCTCCGGCGGCCGCCAGAACCATCCCATCGATGCGCCGGTCGAGCGTGTTGAATTCCGGCAGGGTCAGCGTGTCGCGACGCTCTCGCAGCAGCCGCTCCATATGCAGCATCTGGTTGCGGTGCGAGGGCCCTGCCCGCTCGGCCGCCAGCCCGATGACGAACCGTTCGAGGTCTCGGCGCAGGCGCAACAGCAGCCGCTCCCGTGCCAGGTCGATCGGAGCGATCTGCAGGCCGTGTCGCGGGCGGATAACGATGAGCGTATCGGCGGCCAGCTGATTGACCGCGTGGTGGATCGGCGTGCGGCCGAGGCCGGTCATCGCCTGAAGATCCTGCAAAGAGAGGAAGCGGCCCGGCGGCAGCTCGCAGGTGACGAGCAGCTCCTCGATGCGCTGATAGGCGATCTCGAACAGGTTGACCCGGTTGCGCCGCGCGGGCGCCGCCTCGGCCTCCACCAGTCGGGGACCCTGCCCGCGGCTCGCCATCCACATTTCCTCCGTCGCGATGCTCTTGTTGAGGCATCCTTTCGGGCGACGATAAACATGTTGTGAAATTTTACAAGCGCTTCTAAGTTCCACCGAGGCGACCGGCTTCCGCAAGCTGCCAAGGCCGGGCTGCCATCCATCAAGACGCTTCCGAGCCCTGCTCGCAGAAGAGCGTCGCCTTCGGGAGGTTCGCTTGAAAATCACCAAGATCGAGACGCTGCGGACCGATGAGTTCGCCAATGTGCTGTGGGTGCGCGTCCACACCGACGCCGGGGTGATCGGGCTCGGCGAGACATTCTATGGTGCGGCCGCCGTCGAGGCCCATCTGCACGATACGCTCGCCATGCGCCTGCTCGGCAAGAACCCGCTGCATATCGAGGCGCTGCATCGCGAGATGACGAACCTGCCGATGGCGCAGTCCTCGACCGGCGTGGAGTCGCGTGCAACCTCGGCCGTCGACATCGCGCTGTGGGACCTGTTCGGCAAGGTCTGCGGCCAGCCGGTGCACCAGATGCTCGGCGGGCTCTGCCGCGACAAGCAGCGCATCTACAACACCTGCGCCGGCTACAATTATGTCCGCTCCCACAACATCAAGCCGGTCTCGACCTGGAATCTCGGGCAGACCGAAGGCCCCTATGAGGATCTCGACGGCTTCATGAACCGCGCCGACGCGGTGGCCGAAAGCCTGCTCGAAAGCGGCATCACGGCGATGAAGATCTGGCCCTTCGACCCGCCGGCCATCGAGAACCAGGGCATGTTCATCACGCCCGATCAGATGCGCAAGGCTTGCGAGCCCTTCGAGAAGATCCGCAAGGCCGTTGGCGACAAGATGGAGATCATGGTCGAGTTCCACTCGCTCTGGAACCTGCCGACCGCGATCAAGATCGCGCGGGTTCTCGAGCAGTATAATCCGACCTGGTACGAGGACCCGATCCGGATGAACTCGCCGCAGGCGCTGGCGGAGTTCGCCCGTTCCACGACGGTGTCCGTGACGGCGAGCGAGACGCTGGGCTCGCGCTTCCCCTACAAGGACATGCTCGACCGCGATGCGATGCACGTCGTCATGGCCGATCTCTGCTGGACCGGCGGCCTGACCGAGGGACGCAAGATCGCTTCGATGGCGGACACTTATCACCGCCCCTTCGCGCCGCATGACTGCATCGGCCCGGTCGGCTTCATCGCGGCGATCCACGCCTCCTTCAGCCAGCCCAACACGCTGGTGCAGGAGTCGGTCCGCGCCTTCTACACCGGCTGGTACAAGGAGCTGGTCACCGAGATGCCGGTCATCAAGGATGGCTATGTCTTCCCGATGGAAGGCCCCGGCCTCGGCGTCGATCTGCTGCCGGCGGTCTACGCCCGCGCGGATCTGCACCATCGCGAAACGAGCCTGTGAGGACCGCGCGATGACCAATCCGCTCTTCGATCTCACCGGCCACACAGCTCTCGTCACCGGCTCCTCGCGCGGCCTCGGCCGCGCTATGGCGGAAGGCCTCGCAGCCGCCGGTGCGCGCATTCTCGTCAACGGCACGGACCCGAAACGCGTGGATATCGCGGTCGGCGAAATGCGCGCGGCAGGCTTCCAGGCCGATCCCGCGGCCTTCGACGTGACCGACGAAGCCCAGATCAAACAGGCCTTCGCCGGTTTCGACGCCACCGGCATCGCCATCGACATTCTCGTCAACAATGCCGGCATCCAGTTCCGCAGGCCGATGGTCGAGCTGGAGACGGCCGACTGGCAACGCGTGATCGACACGAACCTGACATCGGCTTTCGTGATCGGCCGGGAAGCCGCGAAGCGCATGATCCCGCGCGGCCACGGCAAGATCATCAACATCGGCTCGCTGACCAGCGCGCTCGCACGCGCCACCGTCGCGCCCTATACGGTCGCCAAGGGAGGCATCAAGATGCTGACCCAGGCCATGGCGGCCGAATGGGCGGAGCATGGTATCCAGTCGAATGCGATCGGCCCCGGCTACATGCTTACCGACATGAACCAGGCGCTGATCGACAACCCCACATTCGACGCCTGGGTCAAAGGCCGCACGCCGTCGAAGCGCTGGGGCAAGCCCGAGGAACTGATCGGAGCGGCGGTCTTCCTCGCCGCCCCCGCATCGAACTACGTCAACGGGCAGATCATCTACGTCGACGGCGGAATGCTGTCCGTTCTCTAGATCGCCGCGCGCCCGAACCCGGCCCCGATGCCGGAGCGCTTCCGATGAAGGCTCCGGCGAGGAACGCACGACCAACGCTGCTAAGGAGCGCGCCCCTTCGAGGGGCCGCGCCCGCAGCGCATGCTGCACGATGAGCCAGAGGCGCAAGCCGCCCTAGCGGTGAGGCCGAGCATCCACTAGACAATGAAGACGCGGATGCTTCGGAAGTTGTCTTGCTGCTATTTCGCTCCTCTCGGCCGAAGCCATCGGCGCCCCTGCCCGCCGCCGGTCCGCGCGCGCAAGCGGCGTTACCGGGAACGTTCGGACGGCGGCTCGGTTTTATGCCTCAATCGCGTCTCATGGAGGTCCCGATGAGACATGTCGCTCTAGCCTCCCTTCTCATTCTGGCAGCCGCGACGGCGGCCCACGCCCAGTCCCGGCCATCCACTGTGTCGCGCCCCTGCGCCGCCAGCCAGCGTGACGTGCAGGTTCACGGTGCCATCGTGCTCGGCACGGGCGGCTATACTTATGATCGCTTCGTCGCCGATCGCCGCTTCTGTGAGTTCGATGAAAGCACGGAGCCGGCCTGGGTCCCGAGTCGGGATCAGCAGGCCTGCTTTGTAGGGTATCGCTGCAAGTCGCAGTCACGCTGGTTTGATGATTGAGCGGCTGCACAGCATAGCATGAGCGACCCGAACCACCTTCTGACGCTCGCAGCGCGCTGCGAGGCTTCGAGCAAGCCCGACCGCGCGCTCGACGCCGATATTTACGAAGCTCTCGGCTACACCGTGCGGCGCAAGCCCACGCGGCTGGCGACCCGCCGGACGCCGGCCGGTGGCATCTACCAGCAAGGGTCCTTCTGGAAGACTCTGGGCGCCGTCAGCGCCGATATCGATGTTGCGATCTCGCTGCTGCGGCAGAAGGCGCCCGATTGGAACTGGAGCCTGCAATGCCTCGCCGGCGAAGAGGCGATGGCCTTCCAGGCGCTCGTCGCCGAGTGCTCCGGCCAGGGCGCGATGGGCTCGCTCGCCCTCTGCGCCGCCATGCTGCGAGCGCTGGCCCGGCGCGAGCCACCCTCCCCGGTCGAGACGAAGGAAACGGAAGCCGGCTCGGCTCCGCGCCTCACGGAAACTTGACCATTCCCCAACGACTTGCAGTTGAATGCGGATGCGCCATGGCTAGTCTGCTGCCGATTCCGAGGGGGAAATTTCATGCAGGAAGCCAATGTCTCGCGCCGCGCCGCTCTCGTGGGCGCCGGTGCCCTCGTTGCCGCCACGACACTCGATCTGCCCGGCCTCGGCCACCCGGCCCAAGCACAAGGAAATCCCGTGAACCAGGCTCCCGGATTTTACCGCTACAAGGTCGGCGACATCACGCTGACGGCGATCAATGATGGCTTCGCCAAGCGCCCGCTCGAGGGCTTCGTCCGCAACGCCGAGCTCGCCGACGTCAAGAAGGCGATGGAGCAGGCCTTCCTGCCCCCAGATGCGCTGAACATCACCTTCACCACCCTGGCGATCCAGAGCGGCGGCAAGCTCACCCTGGTCGACACCGGCAACGGCGATTCCGGGGCACCTACCTCGGGCGCCTGGATGGCCAATTTCAAGGCGGCCGGTTTCGATCCGAAGGACGTCTCCACCGTCGTCTTCAGCCATTTCCACGGCGATCACATCAACGGCTTCCGCCTCAAGGACGGCACGGCCGTCTTCCCGAATGCCGAAGTCATGGTTCCGGCGACCGAGTGGGCCTTCTGGATGGACGACGCCAAGGCGAGCGCCGCGCCGGAGGCCATGAAAGGTGCCTTCGCCGGCGTGCGCCGTGTCTTCGCGCCGATCGCGAAGGATGTGAAGCAGTTCGAGGCCGGCAAGGAGATCCTGCCAGGCGTGACCGCGATCGCAGCGCCCGGCCATACGCCGGGTCACACCGTCTTCGCCGTCACCTCCGGCAGCGGCAAGCTGATGATCATGTCCGACACCACCAACCACCCGGCGCTCTTCGTGCGCAATCCGGAGTGGTCGGCCGTCTTCGACATGGATGGCCCGCAGGCTGCGGCCACCCGCCGCAAGCTGCTCGACATGGTCTCGGCCGACCGGATGCAGGTCGCCTTCTACCACGCGCCCTTCCCCGCGACGGGTCACATCGCCAAGGACCGCAACGGCTTCGATCTGGTGCCGGTGCAGTGGAGCACGGCCATCTGACCGAGCGGGCATCTTCGTCTCGCGTGAAGGCCGGGCAGCATGCCCGGCCTTTTTCGTTGGCCGGCCTCGCGACGCGCCGCCCTGGCGTGCTATGCATCGGACCGAAAAGTGGAGTCCACTTTTCGGATCAATCCGATGCAATAACGATGACACAGATCACCGTTATCGCGTCCTATCGGACGCGCGGTGATCTGGGCCTGCGCGATATTGCAGGGCCTGCGTTCAGGACACGCCATGACCGATCGATACGGCGCGATCTCCTTCGTCGCCAGCGAAACCCCTGAAGCGCAGGCCGCGCTCGACAAGCTGGTCGAGCGCTACGGCAATCCCGATCCCGCGCAGGCCGACGTCGTGGTCGCTCTCGGCGGCGACGGGTTGATGCTCCAGACGCTGCATCGCTTCCTGGGCACCGGCAAGCCGATCTACGGCATGAACCGCGGCTCGGTCGGCTTCCTGATGAACGAGTTCAAGGAGCGCGGCCTGCGCAAGCGGCTGGAGGCGGCGCAACGCAGCATCGTGCACCCGCTCTCGATGCTGGCGGTGGACCGCAAGGGCGGCACTGTCCAGGCCAAGGCGATCAACGAGGTCTCGCTGCTGCGCCGCTCCTATCAGGCGGCAAAGCTGCGCATCTCGGTCGACGGGCAGGAGCGACTGCCCGAGCTGATCGCCGACGGAGTGCTTCTCGCCACGCCCGCTGGTTCCAGCGCCTACAACCTCTCAGCCAACGGCCCGATCCTGCCCCTCGACGCGCCCTTGCTGGCGCTGACGCCGATCTCGGCATTCCGGCCCCGGCGCTGGCGCGGAGCGCTTCTGCCGGACCATGCCAAGGTGCTGATCGAAGTGCTGGAGGCGGACAAGCGGCCGGTCAGCGCAGTCGCAGACCACACGCAGATCGACGAAGTCAGCATGGTGGCCATCGAGATCGACCGCAATGTCGACCTCGTCATGCTGCACGATCCCGGCCACAGCCTGGACGAGCGCATCCTGCGGGAACAGTTCGGCTACTGACCGCCCTCAGGCGGCGTCGCGCAGATCGCCGGCTTCGAGCTCAATCAGGAAGGACGGATCGGCCTCGATCAGCAGGGCGAGCGCCGCATCGTCCGCCAGAGAATCCGCCAGCGCTCGGGCTTCCTCTCGCGCAGCCTCGGCATCCATGCGCCGCAGCAGCGCCATCAGCGCGTTGGCTTCAGGCCCATCGACCGCCTCGCAGGCGATGAGCACGGAGCGCATCAGGCTGCGATCGATGCCTTGGCGCGTGCTGCCGGCATCGAAGCCGCGGGCATTGAGCGCGAGGATCGCTGCCGTGAAGGCAGGTTCGAGCGAGGCCGGCAGCCCCGCCTTGCGACAGAGCGCCTTGAGGCCCGCGCCGCGCCTGTCGCGCAGCAGCGCAGCGACGCGCTCGGCCGGCAATTCGGAGAGCGTGACGAAGGCGGCCTCGGCCAGCGCAGGCTCGCCGCTGAGCAGGGAGCGCAGCATCAACCCGGGCGTTAGCCGCCCGGTCGCGCGCAGCACCTCGACGATCGAGGGCGCATCGCTCGCCTCGCCGCCCGCAGCCAGCGAGACCGCGACACGTTCCGTCGCCTCCCGCGCCAGCCTTGCGCTGCGCTCCGGCGTCAGCCAGCCGCACCCGGTGACGAAATTCGCCAGGGTGTCGGAAACCCGCGCGGCGATGGTCTGGCGCAGGCCAGCAGGCAGGTCCGGTCGCTCAAGCAACGCCTCGCGCATCGTTCCGCTGTCGCCGCAGCGCTCGACCATGCGTTCGAGCGAGAAATCCGCGATCAGCGCCGTGCGGTTGCCGGCGAGCGTGACGAGAGCCTCTTCGCAGCCGACCTCGGCCAGCGCCGCGCAGACGCTCAAGGGCAGCTGGCGGCGCATGGCGATGGCGCGCTGCGCCAGCTTGTCGCCGATCGCGGCGGCATCGACGAGGTCGGCCTCGGTCAGCACCGGCGAATGTGCCAGCATCAGCGCCGCAACGTCGCTCTGTTCGGCAATGAGGGCGAGTGCGAGCGTGCGCGGCGTGCCGGTCGCGGTCGCCATCTCTTCGGCGATGGCGCGGCGCACCAGCGGCGACGGATCGTCGACCAGCGAGATCAGGGCGGTTTCCGCCTCGTGCCGCTCCTCCTCGGAGAGCACGGAGCGCAGATAGGCGCTGGCGAGCGTGGCTGCTCCGGCGGCCCGCGCGTCGGCCGGCGCGGTTCTGGCCCAGAGCAGGAAACGGCGAACAATCATGCTCCGCCCCGCTGGATCATGAAGGAAGACAGGTCGAGCGGCGCAGGGCGTGTCGCACCCGTGCCGGAAAGGTCGGTGGGCCGCGAGGGCGGCAGCGTCGCGGTCACGGCCTTGGCCGCTTCAGTGCCGGCCGCGGCATCCCCTTGCCGAACGCGCGGATAGAAGCGGTCCGCACTCTCGAGCGAAGCGGTGCGCGTGCCGCCTTGCAGCGGTGTCGTCCAGAGATTGGCGACGGCCTTAGAAACCGGCTCTCGGGAACCGCCCGTCGAGAACAAGCCGACGAGTCCCTTCGCCCGCTCCGGGCGCAGGCCCACAGCGAGTTCCGCCACCGGCGTGTCGTCCTGCAAGGGCTGCGCGGCTTGCGCCTGCTGCTGCGTCACAGCGGCTGCGGCGAACTGCGTGCCGGCGTGGCTGGCGGCGAGCACACCATAGACCTCGCGGACGCTGCGCGCACCGCCGGCCTTGTCGTAGAAAATCGAGCGGTTGGCGGCGGCGGCCTCCGGGAAGTCCCGCGCGGCGACGCGGCTCGGATCGCTTGCGGCGGCGCGGATCAGATCGGAGGCCCCGCGCGCGCCGAGCACATGCGCCATGTAGAGCTCGCCGGAATGCGGCTGCCGCCCCAGGCTGGAGGCGAGCTGCTCACGGTTCTTCTGGGTCAGCGCGCCGGCCATCACGGCCGAGACCTGCGGATCGTTGCGCAGCTGCAGGATCTTGTCGCGCGTCGCCGGGTCGGAGACGCTGAGGCGCCCGCCATTGTCGGAGATGGCGTCGGCATATTGCGAGAGACCCTGCTTGGGCCCCTCCTGCTTCACCATGGAGAGCCAGGTCTGCTCGATGAACTGGAAAAGCCCGGTGGCGCTTGATGTCTTCGCCTTCGCGCCCGGCTCCAGCGAGGATTCGCGCTGCGCGGTCTTGAGCAGGTAGTCGAACCCCGCCCCGGTCTTCTCGGCGCCCTGACGGATGGCGCTGACGACCGGGTTTGCGGCGGGCTGCGCTTCGCGGCTCTGCGGCGTGGTGAAAAGGAACATCGAGACCTTCGGCGGGCGGCCTCCGCGCGATGCGGAAGCACGATCCGAAGAGTGAAGGATTATGGTAAGCGAAGCGTTAAGCGCCCCCCCGCAAAGCCGTGACGCCACGCTTTCCGCTTTCCAGCCACAAAATCGCGTTCTAGGACTTTCCGCCGGCTCATCGGCCGGGCAGCGATGCGGAGGACGACGAATGGCGGATGCGGTGCGCCACAAGCGCGGCGGGATCTATTTCGAGGATTTCCACATCGGCGCAGTCATCGAGCACGGCCTGACCCGGACCGTGACTCAGATGGACAACATGTTGTTCTCCAACATGACGCTGAACCCGCAGCCCCTGCATATCGACGCGCATTTCTGTGCGACCGAGACCGAATGGGGCAAGCCGCTGATGAACTCGCTGTTCACGCTGGGCCTGATGATCGGCATCTCGGTCAACGACACCACCGTCGGCACCACGATCGGCAATCTCGGCATGACCGACGTCACCTTCCCGGCCCCGCTCTTCGAGGGCGACACCGTGAACTGCACGACCGAGATCGTCGCCAAGCGGGAGTCACGCTCGCGGCCCGATGCCGGCATCGTCGAGTTCCTGCACAAGGCGTACAAGCAGGACGGTACGCTGGTCGCCCAGTGCCGCCGGCAGGCCTTCATGAAGAAGCGGCCCGCCCCCGCTACGGTCGCGGTCTGATCGCATGCGCTCGCTCCTTTTCGTGCCGGGCGACAGCCCGAAGAAGCAGCAGAAGGGCCTGGAATGCGGCGCCGACGCGCTGATCCTCGATCTCGAGGATTCCGTCGCGCTCGACCAGAAGCCGCAGGCGCGCGAGATTACCCGCACCTTCCTCGCATCGGCCCGTGCACTGCCGAAAACCCCGTTCCTGATCGTGCGGATAAATGCGCTCTCGACCGGCATGAGCGACGCCGATCTCGATGCCGTGATGCCCGGCGGCCCGGATGCGATCATGCTTCCGAAATCGGAAGGCGGCCCCGATGTCGGCCATCTCGCCGCGAAGATCGCGGTCCGCGAGGCCGAGTCCGAGCTGCCTGACGGCGCGACGCGCATCATCCCCATCGCCACGGAGACGGGTAAGGGCATCTTCGGGCTCGGCAGCTATGCCCGCTCCTCCCACCGGCTGATGGCGCTGACCTGGGGCGCCGAGGACCTCTCGGCCGATCTTGGCGCGGAGACGAACCGGCAGGAGGACGGCAGCTACACCGATCCCTATCGCCTTGCCCGCGCGCTGACGCTTTTCGCCGCGACCGCCGCACAGGTCGATGCGATCGATACCGTCTTCACCAACTTCCGCGACGACGCGGCCTTCCGCGCGGAATGCCTGACCGCCCGGCGCGACGGCTTCACCGGCAAGATGGCGATCCACCCGGCGCAGGTCGCGCCGATCAACGAGATCTTCTCGCCCTCGCCTGAAGCGCTCGCCAAGGCGGAGCGGATCATCGCGCTCTTCGAGGCCAATCCCGGCGCGGGCGTGATCGGCCTCGATGGCGAAATGCTGGATCGTCCCCATCTGACAAAGGCGCAGCGGCTCGTCGCGCGCGCTCAGAAACTGGCTAAATAAACAGCCGGAGGCGATGCGGATGACTCAGGTTTTTGAAATCTCGGGGATGCATTGCGGCGGCTGCGCCTCGCGGGTCCGGCAGGCCGCGACGGCGCTCGCACCCGGCGCGACGGTGACGCTCGACCCGCCGCGCATGACCCTGCCGGAAGGCACGAAGCTCGACGCCGAAGCGATCAACCGCAAGCTCGCGGAACTGGGCGACTATCGCGCCAAGGGACCACTGGCCGGCGGCTGAGCGCAGCCCCCGCCCTAACCGCCCGGCGGCCGCTGGATCGAGAACAGGCTCGTCACCTCGGCGTAGTCGGCATAGCCGCAGCGCGCGATCGGGTTCGCACCGGCGGTGTCGAAGCGCCCGTCCTTGACGAAGGCGTCGTCGATGAAGGTGCCGACGACCTGCCCCAGCACCATCCAGCCCGGCAGCAGCTCGCCGTGCATGTCCTGCAGTTGCTGGATCGAGATCAGCTTGCATTCGAGCGCAGCGGGCGTGCCGGCGACGCGCGGCGGCTTCACGAAGCGCGACGGCGCCATCTGAAGCCCCGCATGCGCATACTCGCTCTCGCCCCGCGGTAGCGGCGCTGAGGTCTGGTTCATCGCCCCGGCCAGCGCCTTCGTCACCAGCGAACAGGTGAACTCACCGGTCTCCTCGATGAAGGCGACGGCATCCTTCTTCTGCTCGGACGAGAACATCACGATGTTCGGCCGCCCCAAGATCGCGTTGAAGAAGCTGTAGGGCGAGAGGTTGACCTCCCCCTTCGCGCTGAGCGCGGTGATCCAGCCGATCGGCCGCGGCGCCACGATCGCCTTGAATGGATCATGGGCGAAACCGAGATCGTCCCTGGTTGCGGAATAGTAGGGCACCGCTCAGGCTCCGTAATGGCTGACGATCTCGGCCATCACAGGCCGGTCGCGGTCGGTGATCGGTGCGGTCGGCGTGCCGATATGGACGAAGCCGGCGATGCGCTCGTCATCGCCCAGCCCGAAGGCCGTGAGCACATTCCGGTCGAAGCCGAACCAGTTCGTCAGCCAGGAGCCGGCATAGCCCATGGCATGGGCCGCAACGAGCATGTTCATGCACACCGCGCCGGAGGACAGCTCCTGCTCCCAGAGCGGGATCTTGACGTGTTCGCGGGCCCGCGAGACCACCGCCACGATGACCGGCGCATGCAGCAGGCGCTTGCGCTCGAACTCCACCTGCTCCTCGCTCGCCTGCGGATTGCGCTCGCGGAACACCCGGGCGACGATCTCCGCAGCTTTCTCACGCGCCGCACCGCTGAACACGATGAAGCGCCAGGGCACCAGCTTGCCGTGATCAGGAACACGCGCGGCGATAGCCAGCAGTTCGTCCAGCTGTGCGCCTTCCGGCCCCGGAGCGGCGAGGAACTGCGGCGGCACGGAGCGACGCAGCTTGAGCAGAGAGAGCGTATCGGTCATGAAACATCCGGGAATTGGCGATCGCATTGACCTATGCCTTCGCCTTGATGAGGACAAGCGAACCTGCTCATACATCGCCGCAGGATCGCCAAGGACTTAAAGCATGCTTGAACTGGATGGTTTCGAAGCTGGCCGCCGCCTCGCCGGCGTCGCCCTGGCGTTCGCCGTCCTGCTCGCCCCCGCCTCGGCCCAGACACCCACCCCGGTCCAGCCGCAGAACCCGGCTCAATCCCCCGCCCCCGGTGCGCCCGCCCCCGGCACGCCGGCTCCGCTGGGACAGGCGCCGCTCGGCGCCTCGCTCAACCAGGCGCGGCTCTCCGTCGCGGCCCAGTTCGCCGGCGGCCGCCAGCCCATCCGCTCGGGCCTGAACTGGCGCATCCTGAGCGAGATGGCCGACGGCTCTCCCGCCCGCATCGTCGCGCGCTCCACCGACGCCGAACCCGTCTTCTCCCTGCCGCCGGGCGTCTACGTCGTCCATGCCTCCTACGGCTTCGCCAGCGGCACCAAGAGGATCAATCTCGGCATGGGCGGCCTGCGCGACCAGGTGGCGATCAGCGCCGGCGCGCTCTCTCTCGCCGGCTCCATCGGCGACGCGCCGATCCCGGCGACGCAGTTGTCCTTCTCCGTGTTCGTGCCACTGCAGGGCAACTCGGAAGGCCGGCTCGTCACCAGCGGCGCCAAGGGCGGCGAGATCATCCGCTTGCCCGAGGGCACCTATCACATCGTCTCGACCTACGGCGATTCGAACGCCATCCAGCGCGCCGATGTGAAGGTCGAGACAGGCAAGGTCACGGATGCGACGCTGCATCATCGCGCCGCCAAGGTGACGCTCAAGCTGGTCGCGGCGGCCGGCGGCGAGGCCTTCGCCGGCACCGCCTTCAGCGTGCTGACCCCCGGCGGCGACGTGATCCGCGAGGCGATCGGCGCCTTCCCGCAGGTCATCCTGGCGGAGGGCGACTACGTCTTGATCGCCCGGCAGGAGGGGCAGGTCTTCTCGCGCGACTTCAAGGTGGAGTCCGGTGCCGACCGTGACATCGAGGTCCTGGCCAAATAAGGCTCAGTTGGTCGGCCTTGCTCGCCCGCCGGCCGCGTCGATCCTGACATTGCCGATGCCGCCGACGATGCCGTCGGCGAGGCGCAGCGCCAGGCAGCGAAACCCGGCATCGACCAGATGCAGCCCGTCCATGCCGACGAGCTCCTCCGAGGTGAACTGGCGCGAGTTCGACCAGCCCTTCATCATCGCATAGCGCGGAAACAGCGGGACGCCCTGCTCCTGCGCCGTCTTCCGCATCACCGCACGATAGTCGTCGTAATGCGGGTAGCGCCCCTCGCGCGACAGCCATGGCAGGTCCATCAGAATGATATCGGCCCCGCCGGTGCGGGCAATGCCGATGCCCTTGCGCAGGATCTTGCTGAGTTTCTCCTCGCCGATATCGCGGATGGCCTCGGTGATCGCCGTCTGCCAGACTACGACAGCCGGTTTCTCGGCCACCACATCGGCTTCCATGCGCAGCAGCATGTCATAGGCCGACTGCCCCCCGACGCCCTTGTTGAGAACCTTGATCTCGGCTCCGGGCAGGCGCCGCCTCAGCTCGGCCTCCAGCACGGCCGGATAGCTCCTGTCCTCGGCGCTGGCGCCGGCGCCCGCCGTCGTCGAAGAGCCGAGCGCCACCACGGTCAGCCCACCGGTCTCCTGCAGCGCCTTGCGGGCGGCGGGCAGGCTCGGCTGGAACGGGGACTTGGCCGCATCCGCGCGACAACGCGCATCGGCGGCTGCCGACACGGGCGCCGCAGAAGCCGAAGAATTCAGCGCGACGAGAAAGAGGGCCGCGGCAGCGCTGCGCCACGTCCAGCGGAAGGCTCGGCGCTCGCGCCGCGATTCGTGATGATTCGATACCACGACAGGAAAATCCCTAGCCCTGTCAGGAATGTAACGCCGCCGGCGCAGATCAGCAACTGAACGCCCGAGGCGAAGGATGTTTCCGCCAGCACGATCTGGCCGATGATCGACAGCACGATGCCGACGCAGAAGACATGCAGCGAGTTCTGTCCGGCGCAGGCGAAAGCGCGCCCGATCGTCGACTTGACCATCGCGGTTCCCGCCGGCAGCCAGCGGATCGCGAGCCAGGTCAGCGCTCCGATATGGAGGAGCCGGCTCCAGGCGAGATTGGTCTTGTCCGAGCCGAGCTGCACGGAATCGAACCAGTCGTTCAGGGCGGCGATGCCGGTCGGATTGCCGGTAGAGGTCTTCGCCCACCAGGCCAGGGCGATGAAGGCGACCGCCGCCACATCGAGCCATCTCAACCGCGGCACGTTGATCCCGACCAGAGCACCGCGCCCGATGATGACGCCGATCGTAAACACGACCTGCCAGGCGAAGGGGTTGAAGAACCAACCCGCACCTGCATTGGGCAGGTTGAGCTCGAAGGCGAGCGCCGCCCTCCAGATCGTCAGCGAGCCGATCAGCGTCAGCAGCGGGCTCACCCGCACGCCAGCATAGATCGCCGGGAACAGCGCCAGCAGCACGATGTAGAGCGGCAGGATGTCGAGATAGGACGGCTGGTAGGTCAGCGTCAGCGCGCCAATCAGCGCCTCGACCGTATCCCGGAAGAAGGGCTGGATATTGATGGTCTCGATAAAGAGCGGGTTCTGCGTCTGCGTGACGGCCGTTGCCACCACACCGCAGACGAGGATGAAGACGGCGATATGGGCGATGTACAGCGTCCAGAGCCGCCCGCTGAGCTTCAGCGCCGCAACCGCCAGCCGACGCTGCTCGATAAGCCCGCCATAGGCCAGCGTCGCCGACACGCCGGCGAGCAGCACGAAAATGTCCGCAGCATCCGAGAAGCCGTAATTATGCGGCATATAGGCCGCGACCACATTCCCCGGCATGTGGTTGATGAAGATGATCATCAACGCGAGCCCACGCAGCACGTCGATCCGCGCATCCCTGACCTTGTCCAGCCGCACTGCTCCATCGGCTGGGCGGCCGACGAGCAGGAAGTGCCGGAAAGAGGCGGTGATCGACACGGAGAGGCTCCTCCGGCAGGCAGGGGGCGTATCGGCAGGGGAACGCGGACGAGCCGTCGTCGTTCCCGGTGGAGCGATCAGGATGAATGTTTCCTGCAATCGCCGTTCATCTGCTGTTCATAAAACTGGAAGCGCTCGACGTCACGCAGCAGATTGTCACAACCCCGTGTGAGGCACCCTCGCGGGGCATTACGGCGGCACCGGGACGAGCGCCCGCGGAGCACGTCAATGTGAACGTGATGGGCTCGTTATTGGGCAAGGAACCGCGGCATCATCCCGGACAAGCGGCGAAGCGCCCAGATCCGGGATCCATGCTCGAGCGCCGGAGCCCTACGATGGATCCCGGCGCTCCGCTTCGCTACGGCCGGGATGACGTGGCGCTTCGGCAAAACGCAGCCCTAGTAGGGCGGCTCCGCATAGACCGGCTTGCCATCGATCAGCAGGCGCTTGATCGCCGCCGCGCCGGAGGACGAGACCGCGGCCACCACCTCGACGCGGGCCCTGTCCGTGGCCTCGATCGCCTTGCCCTCGCCCTGCGGCACGAAATAGCTCTCCAGACCGTAGGCGACGCGCAGGCGTCTGCGACTGCAGTCGGTCGTACCATCCTGATTCAGGGCGCAGGCGCCGGTCGTCGTCACCTGGCCGGCGATCACCACGGCGTCGCCGCTCGTCCTCGGCCACTCGCGCGAGACCCCGGACGCCTGCGCGAAGCCCTCCGCATCGCGCGCAAGCGTCACGAAGACGCGTTCGCCCCGCCGAAACGGTTCGCCGCCCGTCTCGGCATGGACGGTGCTGATCGGATAGGCCAGCACCACATAGTCTCCGCGGAAGAGATCGCGCGGATCGATCGGCACGGTCCGGAGCCTGACCTCGGTGCCGCCTCGCAGGATGCGGGCCCGCTGCTCGACGAGCGCGACGAGCCCGATCATCAGCAGCGCCGCCGTGATCAGCGTGCGCCAGAGCAGCGGCACCTTCGCGACCACCGCATCGGCCGAGACCACGCGCATCATGCGGCCTCCTTCTCGGGCTCGGGCGGGTTGAGTCGGGCGAAGAGCCGCCGCGCGCCGGAGGCGGTGGCGATCAGCGCTGCGCCCGCAACGAAAAAGAACAGCGACTGGTCGAGCAGCGTCCCGACCGTCTGCCAGAGCAGGATCAGGATCGCGACGCCGAACAGCACAGAGCCCGCCATGGTCAGCCTGCGGATGCCGCCCGCCGCGCCGGCGATCGTCAGCGCCGTGGCGGAGAGCAGCACGAGGCTCGCCACCACGACCCTGCCGAGCATGGCGACCGCGATGCCGCTCCAGAACACGGTGGGCACCAGCAGCGCCAGCACGAGGGCCGCCGCGAGCGGCCAGGCGAAGCGCCGCTCGCGTGCGCTCCAGGCCAGGAACGCCACGGCTGCCAGCGTCGCGGCATAGGCGCAGAACACCAGATCGAAGGCGTGGCCCGCACGCGCCTCGTCACGATCGAGGATGCGCATCAGCTCCGTGCCCATCGTCACAAGCATCCCGAAGAGCCCCCAGGGCAGGCAGGCGGTCAGGAGGCCCGGCCCGCCCCGGTCGAGCGCGATGGCGCCAAGCGCCACGTAGAGGCCGGACAGCGCGAGCCAATAGGCCACGAACCCATAGTCGAAGACCCGCAAGATCCCCTGCCCCGGCACCATGCCGAGCCAGACCGCGCCCGCGAGAATCGCGAGATGATGGATCAGCCGGTTGTTGCGCGAGAACGCCAGCCAGAGCGCCGGCAGGTAGAAGACGAGGAAAACGGGCGTGAGTTGACCATCGGACTCCTGCCAGCGCCCGATAGCCCAGGCACAGAGCGCGACGAGCGCAATGGCCAGCGCCCCGCTCGAACGCATCAGGAAGGCGGCCGCCAGCCCGCCGAGCGCGATCAGCAGCGACCCGCCGGGCCAGTCGGCCGGCAGATGGTACATCTGGCCGATGAGCGCGAGCCCCGCTGCGAAGATCAGCACGCCGCAGGTCACGGCCGCATCGGCACCGCGCGCGGAACCCTTGCGCTCCAGCCGGAACGCCACGAGGAGGCAGACGGCGATAGCGAGAAGGATCGCGACGAGCTTCACGAGCCGCGGGATTTCTTCCCAGTTCGCCGCGACGAAGGCGGCGACGCTCGCCGCGATGAGCAGCCCGCCGAACAGGCCGAGCAGCGCCGGAAGACGCGGACCGCCCTGTTCGCGCGCGACGGAGCGGCGAATCGCGACGGCGCTCTCGGCGCTCACCAGCCCCTCGTCGACCCAGCGGATCAGATCGGCTTCGAGCCGCTTGCGATAGGAACTCCCCAGCATGGCCGGCAATCTGGCATGGGGGGATGGGAAATGGCTAGTGGCGGCGGCCACGGCTGTCATTCTCGGGGCGAAGCGAGGCTTCGACCCGAGAATCGCTTCGATGTTGAGGCGTTCTGGTCACAAAATGCTGGGGTCGAACCCGAGCATTTCGTGGAGAATCACCGCCCCCTGACGGCCTTCAGCCGCGCCATGTCCGGCGCCAGCGCCTCCTGCGTCAGCATGGCGAGCATCTCGGAGAGCGGCATCACCGTCTGCGCCTGGCTGCCGAGGCGGCGGAGCGTCACAGTCTTCTCCTCGGCCTCGCGCCTGCCGACGGCGATGATGACCGGGACCTTGGCCAGCGAGTGCTCGCGCACCTTGTAGCTGATCTTCTCGTTGCGAAGATCGGCGCGGGCACGCAGGCCTTCCGCCAGGCAGGCCATGACGACCTCCTCGGCATAGCCATCCGCATCCGAGGTGATCGGCGCGACGATGATCTGCTCGGGCGCGAGCCAGAGCGGGAAGTGCCCGGCATGGTGCTCGATCAGGATGCCGGTGAAGCGCTCCAGCGAGCCGCAGATGGCGCGATGGACCATGACCGGCTGCTTCTTCTCGCCATCGGCGCCGATATAGAAGGCGCCGAACCGCTCCGGCAGGTTGAAGTCGACCTGCGTCGTGCCGCACTGCCAGTCGCGGCCGATGGCGTCGCGCAGCACATATTCGAACTTCGGGCCGTAGAAGGCGCCCTCGCCCGGATTGATCTCGGTCTTGATCCGGTTGCCGGACTGCTTCGCGATCGTCTCCAGCACGCTCTGCATCACCTCCTCGGCATGGTCCCAGAGCGCGTCGGAACCGACACGCTTCTCGGGCCTTGTCGAGAGCTTGATGACGAGTTCCTCGGTGAAGCCGAAATCCTCGTAGACCGACAGGATCAGGTCGTTGATCTTCAGGCACTCGGCGGCGAGCTGCTCCTCCGTGCAGAAGATATGCGCGTCGTCCTGCGTGAAGCCGCGCACGCGCATCAGCCCGTGCAGCGCGCCTGAGGGCTCGTAGCGATGGACGTTGCCGAATTCGGCAAGCCGGATCGGCAGATCGCGATAGCTCTTCAGGCCATGCTTGAAGATCTGCACATGGCCCGGGCAGTTCATCGGCTTCAGGGCGAAGACCTTGTGGTCACGCTCCTTGTCCTCCGGGTTCTCGAAGGCCGAGGCCGACTTCACCGCGAACATGTTGTCCTGGTACCAGCCCCAGTGGCCCGAGGTCTCCCAGAGCGACTTGTCGAGCACCTGCGGCGCGTTCACCTCCTCGTAATCGGCGGCGAGCCGGCGACGCATATAGGCGATGATCTCCTGGAACAGCCGCCAGCCCTTGGAGTGCCAGAACACGACGCCCGGCCCCTCCTCCTGGAAGTGGAACAGGTCCATCTCCCGGCCGAGCTTGCGGTGGTCGCGCTTCTCCGCCTCCTCGAGCTGCTTGAGGTAGGCGTCGAGCTCTTCCTGCTTAGCGAAGGCCGTGCCGTAGATGCGGGTCAGCATCGCGTTGTTGCTGTCGCCGCGCCAATAGGCGCCGGCCACCTTCATCAGCTTGAAGGCGGTGCCGACCTTGCCGACCGAGGTCATGTGCGGGCCGCGGCAGAGGTCGATCCAGTCCCCCTGCGCATACATCTTCAGCGACTGGTCGGCGGGAATCGCATCGACCAGCTCGACCTTGTAGGCCTCGCCCTTCCCGGCGAAGAAGTCCTTGGCCTTGTCGCGGCTCCAGACCTCCTTGGTGAAGGGTTTGTCGCGGCCCACGATCTCCCGCATCTTCTTCTCGATCGCCGGGAAGTCCTCCGGGCTGAAGGGCTCGTTGCGGGCGAAATCGTAGTAGAAGCCGTTTTCGATGACGGGGCCGATCGTCACCTGCGTGCCGGGAAAGAGCTCCTGCACCGCCTCGGCGAGGACGTGCGCGGCATCGTGCCGGATCAGCTCCAGCGAGCGCGGGTCCTCGCGGTTGAGGAACTCGATCTTCGCGTCACGGTCGATCGGGTCGGCGAGATCGACGACCGTGCCGTCGAGCGCCATCGCGACCGTACGCTTCAGGAGAGAGGGAGAAATGCCGCCGGCTATCTCCACCCCGGTGATGCCGGAGGGGAATTCGCGCTTGGCGCCATCGGGAAAAGTCAGGGAGATCGTCATCGATCGCGCTCCTGCTCACTCGGGGATACAAGCCCCGTAAGTCAAGGCCGGTTGCCTGTCGGAAGAGCGCATGAACCCGCAACCGGATCGGTCCATGCGCTGCCACGGCCTATACGAGCCGCGACGCGCAAGCAATCACGCAACGCTGGTCCGAGGCCGACCTTTCCGTCTTGTCATCTTGCGCCCACACCGCCGCAAACCCGCCTCGGCATCATGACAGGCTCCCGCTCTCCGGAGGTCCGCCATGCTGCGCACATCGATCATCGCCGCCACTCTCGTCGCCGCACTCCCCGCCTTCGCGCAGAACCAAGCCGCACTGCGCAATGCCTGCCAGGCGGATTTCGCCCGCAACTGCCCGGGCGTCTCGCCCGGCGGCGGACGGCTGATCACCTGCTTCAAGGAAAAGCAGGCCCAGTTCTCGGACGGGTGCAAAGCCGCCATGCAGAGCGCCCAGGCCGGCAGGCAGAAGAACTAGGCGGCCTCGTCCGGCGGGCCGTTGACGCCGCGCCAGCGGCCATAGCGCCAGGGCAGATACCAGCGCGCGCCGCTCGGTATCTCCTCGCAGACGAGATCGATCCCGCTCGTGCCCCAGGGATTGCAGCGGCAGATCCGCGCCGTTCCCATCCAGCCGCCGCGCCAGAGGCCGTGGCGCTGGATCGCCTCGTCGGTATAGGCTGAGCAGCTCGGCCAGTGCCGGCAATGGCGCCCGACGAGCATCGACAGGCTGAGCTGATAGCCCCGAATCGCGACATGCGCGGCCCGGCGCGGCAAATGCGCGACCATGCGACCCCACGAACATCTTTGCTTAACAAAGACTCGGTGAAATAACGAAACTGCTTCGCGCTTCTCAGCCACCAGAACCGCTTCCATCGCTCGATCCGGGAACATGATGTCCGCCGCCCGTTTTTGCCATGCCCTGTTTCGCCCGGCCCTCTTGCGCCAGCCCGCCCTGCGCGGCGCCCTCGCCGGCCTCGGCTTGGTGCTGGGGCTCGGGCTCGCCACGCCGGGGCTCGCCCAGCAGCGCCCCTATCTGCTCTGGCTGGATGGCGCCAAGCTCGACATGGCCAAGATCATCGGCCTGCCCCCGGTCCATAACAGCCCGGAGGACAAGGCGGAGTTCGAGAAGGTCCAGCAGATCTCGCTGAACCGCACGCCGGAGCGCGAGAAGGAAGCCATCGCCGACCAGCGCGTGGGGCTCGTGAACTTCCTGAACGGCATGGACACCAGCTATGTCGACGGCACCCACCGCGAAATCCGCCTGCTGTTCAGGGAAGCGCAGGTCGAACTCTCGATCCTGCTGAAGAGCGTCCACCGCCTGACAAACCGCACGCGCCCGTTCCAGCTCTGGGCCAAGGTCCGCGTCAAGCCCTGCCCGGGCGCGCGGCCCGAGGGCACGTCCTTCCCGTCCGCCCATGCTGCGACGGCCGCGCTCTACGCGGAGCTGCTGAAGGCAGCGGTTCCCCAATTGGAGGACAAGCTGGAGGCGCGGGTGCAGAGCTATGGCGAGAGCCGTCTCGTCTGCGGCTTCCACTTCCCGAGCGATCTCGCCGCCGGCGACAAGGCAGGCCGTGCCGTCGCCAAGGCCCTGCTCGCGGATCGCGCCTTCAAGGCCCGCTTCGACGACACGCTTCCGGAAATCCGGCAGGCCTTCGCCGTCAAGTAAGAGCCGTTCAGGCAGCCGCTTCGCGGCGGCGCGCCTCGATCTGGTCGATCGCATCGACGACCGCGTCGAAGGTCAGCATCGTCGAGGCATGGCGCGCCTTGAAGTCGCGCACCGGCACGAGCACCTCGAGGTCCGCCCATTTGCCCTCGGGCGGCTCGGCGTTCTCCTTGAGGATGGCGCGCGCCTGCTCGCGCACCTGCCGAAGCTCTTCGGCGGTGGAACCTATGACATGCCGTGCCATGATCGAGGACGAAGCCTGGCCGAGCGCACAGGCCTTCACGTCATGGCCGAAGCCGGTGACGACGTCGCCATCCATCGTGACATCGACCGTCACGGTCGAACCGCACAGCTTCGAATGCGCCTTTGCGGTAGCGTCCGGCGACGGCAGCCGCTGCAGCAGGGGGATGTTGGCGGCGAAGGAGAGAATGCGCTTGTTGTAGACGTCGTCCAGCATGGCTCGATCTCTGACGGCTCTGGAATGACCGGCTCGGAGAACCAATATAAGGTTGATTGCTGCAAAGCGGGAGGGCATGGACTGCCCTTTCGCCGCAACGCGGCTCTTTGACGGCTGCAAGGCGAGCGCTTGTCTCAATGAAAGGCTCCACATGATCCCTGTGGTTAAGCCCGTGTCCGGCGAAGGCGCCCCCTCCGCAGACAAGTTTCTGGTCCGGAAACCGACTCGCGCCGAGGCCGAGGCCGCTGTTCGGACGCTGATCCTGTGGGCGGGCGACAATCCTTCGCGCGAGGGGCTGGCCGATACGCCGCGCCGCGTCGCCGAAGCCTATCGCGAGTATTTCAAGGGCTATGCCGAGGCCCCGGACGACGTCTTGGACCGCGTCTTCGAGGAGGTCGAGGGCTACCGGGACATGGTCCTGGTGCGCGACATCCCGTTTCATTCGCATTGCGAGCATCACATGGCGCCCTTCTTCGGCAAGGCGCATATCGGCTACTATCCTTCGAAGGGCGTGGTCGGCCTCTCCAAGCTCGCCCGCATCGTCGATGTCTTCGCGCGCCGCCTCCAGACCCAGGAAACGATGACCGCCCAGATCGCCGACGCGATCGAGCAGTCGCTGCAGCCGCGCGGCATCGCGGTGCTGATCGAGGCCGAGCACATGTGCATGACGATGCGCGGCGTGCAGAAGCAGGGTTCCACGACCCTGACCACGCAGTATCGCGGCCTATTCCGTGACGATCCGTCCGAGCAGGTCCGCTTCTTCACCATGGTGAAGTCGCCCGGCCTGTGAGCCGCAGTCTGATGAGTATCGAGATGAGCCTCTTTCCCGCCGCGGCCGACAAACACGCCCTCGAGGAGGGCACCGTGCTGAGCCCGCGCTTCGACTCCAACGGCCTGGTAACCGTCGTCGCGACGGAGGCCGACAGCGGCGCCGTTCTGATGGTCGCCCACATGAACGCCGAGGCGCTGAAGCGCTCGATCGAGACCGGCGAAGCCTGGTACTGGTCCCGTTCGCGCCAGGAGCTCTGGCACAAGGGCGCGACCTCCGGCCAGATCCAGACCATCGTCGAGATGCGGGTCGACTGCGATCAGGATGCGATCTGGCTCAAGGTCAAGGTCGGCGGCGACGGCGGCTGCTGCCATACCGGCCGCTGCTCCTGTTTCTACAGGGTCCAGCCGCTGCGCGAAGAGACGCAGAAGCCGCTCATCCTGTGCGAGTGAGACGCTGGATCGCACCACCTGCCCTTCACCGTCCCGTCAAATGCGGGCGATAATGACAGCCGACATGCCGTTCACCTTTCGCTCATCGCGATCTGAGACGCTGCTTCCCTGCGGAGGAACAGCTTCATGCTCCGGGACGACATCGCGCGGGCCTTCGGCCTCGGCGGGGATGGTGCCGCGATGAACGAGATGCCCCTGCCCGAACTGCAGCCGGCATCGGCGCGGCCGAAGATCGGCCTGGCACTCGGCGGCGGCGCGGCCCGCGGCTGGGCCCATATCGGCGCCATTCAGGTGCTGGCGGAAGCCGGCTTCAAGCCCGATGTCATTGCCGGCACGTCGATCGGCGCGGTCGTCGGCGGCTGCCTTGCGGCCGGCAAGATGGACGCGCTCACGGAATTCGCCACCAGCCTGACCAAGCGCCGTCTCGTCGGCCTGATGGATTTCCATATCGGCGGCGCTGGGTTGATCGCCGGCGGCCGGCTCAAGCGCCTGCTCGACGATCACCTCAACGGCATCCGCATCGAGGAACTGCCGAACCGCTTCGCCGCCATCGCCACGGAACTCGGCTCCGGCCACGAGATCTGGCTGACGCACGGCCCGCTGGTCGAGGCGCTGCGTGCCTCCTATGCGCTGCCCGGCGTCTTCGACCCGGTCAAGCTCGGCGGCCGCTGGCTGATGGACGGCGCGCTGGTCAATCCCGTGCCGGTCACGGCGGCGCGCGCGCTCGGCGCCGACATCGTCATCTGCGTGAACCTCAACAGCGACCTCGCCGGCCGCGGCACGATCATCCAGAATCACGGCTCCGAGCCCGACCCTCTCGTGCCGGAGCTCGAGGTGCGGCCGGAACCGCGCTGGTATGACGGCATCAGCGGCGCGGCCCAGCGCGTCCGCAATATCGTCGGCCGCCCGACCGAGAATCGACCGGGCCTCGCCGGCGTGATGATGGATGCCTTCAACATCACGCAGGACCGCATCTCGCGCTCCCGCCTGGCGGGTGATCCGCCCGACGTGATGATCGGCCCGCGGCTCGGCCGCATCGGCCTGTTCGATTTCCATCGTGCCGAGGAGACGATCGAACTCGGCCGTCAGGCAGCCCTGCGCGCGCTCGACGACATCACGACGCTCGTCACCGCGGAACAGCCCGTGGCGGATGACTGAAGCACACTGATTGCCTGCAGGAGTGCGCCGTCATGCTGGGGCAGGCCAAAGACCTGAGCCCGGAACCCATGAACACTGACAGAATCAAAAAGGACGGCATCGCTGCCGCCCCTTCTTCGAAAGCCTGTGTGCATGGGTTCCGGGCTCTTCGCAACGCGAAGCCCCGGAATGACGGCGCGGTTTCGAACGATGCGCCCTCTCACGCCATGGCGATATAGTCGCGCATCGCCTGACTCTCAGCCTCGATGGCCGCGACACGATGCTTCACGACGTCGCCGATCGAGACGAGGCCAGCGACGCGGCCGTTCTCCACCACCGGAACGTGGCGGAAGCGGCCCATGGTCATGATCTCCATAAGTTCGTCGACACTGGTCTGCGGACGGCAGGTGACGACCTTGGAGGTCATCGAGCGCGAAACCGCGCTCTCCAGCGCCGCTCCTCCCTGCTCGCCGAGCGCCCGGATGATGTCACGCTCGGACAGGATGCCGACCAGCGCGCCGTCGGCACCCATCACAACGAGCGCGCCGATGCGCCGCTCGCTCAGGGTGCGGATGGCTTCCGCAAGCGTCCGGTGCGGCTGCACCGAAATGACTTCGCGCCCCTTACCGCTCAGGAGCTGCTCGACATTCATGGACGTCTCCTCCTCGAAGGCACGCCTTTGACGGCGCGCAAGTTGGCTCGAGCCTCCTGCGGGCCGCCGGCAAACGCACGATGCCCGGGCGGCTCGAGGAGTGCTTCGCGATGAGGGGGAGTGTGTGGGAAGAGTTGGGCGCAGGCAAGGCCGGCGAGCCCGCTGTCCCTCAGGTTCCGCGCCTTTGCGTGCCCCGGTCCAGCAGCGGAAACAGCAGCAGCCCGACGAGGAAGCCGCCGATATGCGCCTCCCAGGCGATGCTGGCCTCCTCGCCGAAGATCGGCACCAGCCCGGCGCCGAACAGGATATTCGTCACGAACCAGATGGCGATGAACAGCAGCGCCCGCGAATTGCGCCAGAGCTGCCCGAAGGGTTCGGCCGGAATGGCGCGGACGACGGCATCGTTGCCGAGTTCACCGAAACGCAGCCCTGGCGCGAAGACGAAGCGGATCGCCGCCGCCGTCGCGCCCGAGACGCCGGCCGAGGCGCCGACCAGCGGAAGAACCTCGAGCTCGCGCGACCACCAGTGCAGCAGCGCCCCGCCGATGGTCGAGAGCGCCATCAGGTTGAGGAAGCCCCAGCTTCCGAGCCGCCGCGCCACTGGGCTACCGAAGGCGGCAAGCCAGACGGCGTTCGAGATCAGATGCAGCCAGGATCCGTGCAGGAAGCCATAGGTCAGCACGGTCCAGAGTCGGACACCGCCATCGGCCAGCAGCAGCCTGACGAGTTGCAGCCTCTCGACCACGTCGGACCCGCCCGCCTGGGACATGGCGCCGACGACATCGTCGATCCGCTCGGGGCTGATCCAGAGCGTCAGCCGCGCCGGCACGAAGGCGAGCCAGGACATCAGCAGGTAGTCGTCATAGTCCGACAGCAGCGAGCGGCCCGCCTGGATCAACGCCAGAACGGCCAGGAGCCTGACGACCGCTGGAGGCAAGTTGAAGGCGGGTTCGCGCGCCGGAGGTTGGGGGTCTTGGTATGCCATGCGGCCGCCACCCTTGCCGAAGCGGCAAGCCGGCGCAAGACCGGTTGTGCCACCACGCGGCGACGCCGCGCGGCGTGTCACGCCCCCCTCCGTCTCGCTTGGCCTATATGGCTCTCATTCGCGAATTCGGTGGCATTTGATACGCATTTTAGCGGTCTTCCACAAAGGTAAGACTTGGTTAACCCTAATGATCCGCGTTACCTCCCGCCGCCATGCGCGGGGTGGCAAAACGGCATGGCGAATGCGTTCCGGACCTTCCGAGAAAACAATTCGTCCCCTTCCTGAACGAACCTGCGCCATTGCTGGACGCAAGAACGCTCAGTAGGGAGACAGCCGGGCTACAAGGGCACAGGATGAAGAACGCGAGCACACGGCTGGTCTTCGAGTATTGGGACGCGCTGCGCGGCGAGAGAGCCGCGCCGGAGCGCGGCGAGATCGAGCCCGGTGCGCTGCGCCCCGCGCTGACGGACACTTTCATCCTCGAAAACGAGCCGATCGGCCCGGTCTTTCGTCTCGCCGGCACGCGGCTCTGCGCCCTTGTCGGCCAGGAGTTGCGCGGCCGCGCCTTCTCGGCGCTCTGGCCCGATGTCGAATCGCAGGGCGACATGCGCCGCCTCGTCCAGACGGTGATGGACGAGAGTGCCGGCGCCGTCGCCGGGCTCTCCGGCGAGTCGACGACCGGGACGCCGCTCTATCTCGAACTTCTGCTGCTGCCGCTGCGCTATCGCGGCCGCACCCATGCGCGCGTGCTGGGCGCTCTTTCGCCTGCCGTCTCGCCAGACTGGCTGGGCCTCGACACGGTCGAATCGATGCGGATGATCTCGCTGAGGATGCTCTGGCCGGCCGAGGCCGCGCGCCCTGCGCCGATGCCCCAGCGGGCCGACCCGCCGCGCTTCATCGTTCTGCCGGGTGGGCGCGCCTGAATCTTAAAATTAACGCCCTGACCGGAACAGTCCGTTAACCAGGCGCCGCCTAGGATCGGCCGGAAATCCCAGGTCGGTTATTCAATGCTGAGCGCGCTCCAAACGCCCCGTACGGCTGCTATCCCTGTCGAGCGCAGGCGGCATCACCGTATGAAGGTTGTGCTGCTGGGGCGCTATATGCTGCCCAACCGCATGGAATACCCCTGCCAGACGATCGATGTCTCGCCGGGCGGCGTCCATCTCGCTGCACCGGCCAAGGCCAAGCCCGGCGACCGCGTCATCGCCTATCTCGACCATCTCGGACGGATCGAAGGAACCTGCGTCCGCACGACGATGGAAGGCTTCGCGATGACCATCACCGCGACCAGCCGCAAACGTGAGAAATTCACCGCCCAGCTCACCTGGCTCGCCAATCGCGAGGAACTCGGCCTGCCCGAGGACCGGCGCCACGAGCGTATCGTGCCGCGGAACGCGCGCGCGATTCTGACGATGGATGACGGCGTCGCCCATGTGACCCGGCTGATCGACATCTCGCTCTCCGGCGCCGCCTTCTCGACCGAACTCGACCTGCCGCTCGGCACGCCGGTCCGAATCGGCGCCACCTCTGCCCAGCTCGTCCGCCGCTTCGACGGCGGCTATGCGGCCGAGTTCCGCTTCCCGCTTTCCCCCGACGTGCTCGACGAGAACATCGAGCTCTGACGTCGGAGGCGGATAGCCTCTCTCAAGACACATCGGATTCGCGCCGGCGCTGAGAGAGTGCGTCTGGCTGCGGCACGTCATGCTCGGGCGTGGGCCGCGCATCCCGGAAACAGCGCCTTTTCGTCATGAGAGGCTCGGGTCAAGCCCGCGCATGGCGGCACACGCCAGATCGCCCCACACGGCCGATGAGCCCTGCCGAGCCCGTGTAGGTTAACCAGCCGTTTCAGCACAACGAAATATCAATGGTTAATCGATCGTTGCGCGATCGATGCGAATCGTTACTTTCCGATTCGAGCAAGGTTGATCCTGATGTTTACTTGGGCCAGCCAAAGCCCGAATACATAAATTTGTTCGTTTCCATTTCAGGCTGAATCCATCCGCAGGCCGGCATCGTCTCCCCGGGACAGAAAGGGGACGACATGCTCCACATTCATCGCAGTCTGACTGGTATAGCTTTCGCCACGCTGGTCATCGTGACCGGCGCTTCTTCCGCAAACGCTCAGGGCATCGCCGGCATTCCGGTGGCGAGCGCGCCGGCCGAGGCCGCCGGCGATGCGCGGGCTCCTTATGCCTGGACGGACTTCTGCAAGCGTTCGCCGGCCGAGTGCCGCACGGACACCCGTGAGCCCGACCAGGTCGCGCTGACGCCGAAGCTCTGGAAGACCCTCCTCAGCGTCAACAATGGCGTGAACCGCGAGATCACCGCGATCACCGACCAGGACCATTGGGGTGTCGTCGACCGCTGGGACATCCCGACCGACGGCAAGGGCGACTGTGAGGATTACGCCCTTCTGAAGCGCAAGCGCCTCGCGGAAGCTGGGCTGCCGCGCCGCGCCATGCTGATGACGGTCGTGATTGACGAGGAGAATGCCGGTCACGCCGTGCTGATGATCCGCACTGACCAGGGCGACTTCGTGCTCGACAACAAGCGCAACGCGATCCTGCCCTGGAGCCAGACCGGATACGTCTACGTCAAGCGCGAGTCGCAGTACCGCACGGGCTGGACCTCGCTGGGCGGCGCGCAGACGCCGACGGTCGCCTCGGTCCAGCGCTGAACCAGGCTTTCACGGCCATCTAGCGGGACAGGCGAGGCTCGGTCACGTCCCCACACCCGTCCCCAAAGGATCGGGTTTCGCCAGGGCCGGCTTTCCTTCCAGGGAAGCCGGCCCGCTTCTTTTTTGGGAATGAGCGGGGCCGGCCCGAAGCGCTCAGTCCAGCCTTTCGAGCCCGGCCGCAAACTGCCGCCAGCGCTTCACATAGCCTTTCGCCGACGCGGTGATGCCCGCCGCCGCCTTTTCGTCCAGCGTCCGGATCGCCCGGGCCGGGGCGCCGACGATCAGCGAATTGTCGGGAAATTCCTTGCCCTCGGTCACCAGCGCATTGGCCCCGACGAGGCTGTTGCGGCCGATCTTCGCCCCGTTCAGCACCGTCGCTCCCATGCCGACGAGGCTGTTCTCGCCGATCGTGCAGCCATGCAGGATGGCGCGGTGGCCGACCGTGCAATTGGCGCCCACCGTCAGCGGCGAGCCCATATCCGTGTGCAGCACGCAGCCTTCCTGGATATTGCTGCCCTCGCCGATCTCGATCCATTCATTGTCGCCGCGCAACACGGCGCCAAACCAGATCCCGACATCGCGCGCCAGCCGCACGCGGCCGATCACATGCGCATCCGGCGCTAGCCACCAGGCGCCCTCGTCCGGCGTTTCGGGCCTCGTTCCATCGAGTATGTAAAGTGGCATCGCTCTATCCTTGGGCTTCCTCTGCCCGAGGATTGCAGACCGGCAGTGCCCGCCGTCAAGCGCCGAGGAACATCAGCAGGTCGAGCACGATGCGGCCGGAGGCCATGCTCCAGACGGCCGCGATCATGCTGGCGAGCATCACGAAGACGATCGGCCGCCCCTCGATCCGCCGGCCGCGCACCGTGTTGCGAAGGATCAGGAAGGGAGCGCTGAAGACGACGACCGGGACGCTGGCGACGGCGGCGAGCCCGCCCGCCTGCAGCAGCTTGAAATCGGCCCGGCGGGCGGTGAACAGTTCATAGGCGCTGGCCAGCAGCCCCGCGAAGGCGAAGCCGAGAAAGAGCGACTGGAGCGCTTCGAGCGCGACGGGCTGAATGATCACGGGCGCAATCCTCCCGAACGACGCAGCCGGACCCTGCCGCATGGCGGGTGGCCTGGGAAGAACAGCCTTAACAAATGGTTAATGCAGAATCGCGAAAGCGCGCTCCGGCAGGCTGGCGATTTCGCGGCCCTTCATGGCACGATCCTGGGGCATCCTCGGAGGGCGACATGACCGACGCCAACGCAAGGCCTGCCATTTTCGATGCCGCTCCGGCGCATCCCGAAGAGATCCGATCGGAATTCGAATTGCGGGTGGGCAAGTCCATCACCCTGGAAGGCAAGGCCCGGATCACGCCGGCGGGGCTCGTATGCTCGGGGCTGGCCGTCGCGCTGATGGGCTTCGGGCTGGGCTATCTCGCTCGCTCCACTGGTCGCCGGGCGAGATGATCCGGGCCGCGCCGCGGCTTCGAGCGGGCCTTTATGGTTTACGGGGCGTTAAGGCGGTGGTGATTCAGTGGTCCGGAGACGATCCCCGACCGCCCGCCAAGAGTACCCGGAATGACCGCGTCGCTGTCCCATCACAGTCCCGGACATCAGGCCGCCCATCTGACCTCGATGGTGCGCATGCGCCTGCAGCAGCGCGTGCCCGCCCCGCTGCCGCGCGCCGACGGCGCCCTGCTCAAGGTCGCGCTCGGGATCATGGTCCTCGGCGCGCTGGCGACAGGGCTCGCCCTCTACCTCACCCACCGCCGCGACGAGCAGCCCTCGGTGCTGCAGCCGGCTCGCGTTGGGAATGTCGCGCTGATGATCCCGCGGGAACTCACCGGCCCGAGCGAAGAGGACGACACCAGCCGCCTCGTCGGCATGGCGAGGTTGCGGCTTGACTGGCCGAGCCTTGGCGCCGTGGAGCCCGGCCCGGCGCAACCGCAAAGCCGCGGCAAGCGTTTGCTGATCACGCTCAGCCCGCCGGACAAGGTCAACGAGCCGGCACGGCAACTGGCGACCTATGCGCGCTTCCTGACCTCCACGGTCTGGTCCAATCCCGGCGGCCTCGTGGTGCGCGGCTTCCGCAAGGGCTCGCCCTTCGAGGGCGACGAGTTCTACGTGTCGGTGCCGGACGGCAAGGGCTTCGCCGCCCGCTGCCCGATCGAGACCGCCGTCAATCTCGACGAACCCTGCCGCATCACCTTCCAGCATCGCGGCATGGACGTGAACATCCGCTTTCCCCGCGCCATCATCGCCGATTGGGCGGTGATGCTCGGCGGCGTGCGCCGGACGATCGACGGGATGATACGGTAGGCAAGGCCGTCATTCTCGGGCTCGCCCCGAAAATTTCATGACAAGACGGCCACGGGTTTCCGAGATGCTCGGGTCAAGCCCGAGCATGACGTCCAGCGCGCGACGGCCCGACTTCTCAATCCTCGAGATCGACGTCGAGGATCGCCATGGTGAAGTTGAACGAGCGGTCACCATCCTCGTCGTCGACATGGATGATGCCGATGAACTCCTCGCCGAGATAGACCTCGGCCGAGTCGGTCTTCTTCATGCGGGCGCGCACGCTGATCGCGTGGTTGTTGAAGGTGCGGCGCAGATAGGCTTCGAGCTTGGCGAGTTCCGTCTTGTCCACGATCGGGGTCCTTTCGATTGGCCGGGAGCGATGCCACGGCGAGCCTCTCAGGGCAAGAAAAACAAAGGCAGTCGAAGCAGGGGCGAATGAGGTGGCAGCGAAGAGCATGGCCGAAGCCCTCTCCGCCCGCTTGCTCGCTCCCCGCGGAATCGTGCGATGCTCGCTATTCCTCAAACGTGACGGACCTCTCCCATGAAGCCGTGGCTTGCCCCTGCCCTCGCCTATGTCGCGAGCTGGCTCGAATTCCAGCGACGCTTTCACGACCAGCCGGGCTGCGCCATCGCCATCGCGGATGGCAGCGAGATCGTCCTCGAAGCCGCTTTCGGCAGCGCCAATCTGGAAACCGGCGAGGCGCTGACGCCGCGCCACGGCTTCCGCATCGCCTCCCATTCCAAGAGCTTCACCAGCGCCGGCATCCTGCGCCTTGTCGAGGACGGCCGCCTGAGCCTCGACGACAAGGTCGGCCGCTTCATCGATGGGCTGCATCCCGAAGTCGCCGCCGCCACCGTCGGCCAGGTCCTCTCCAACAGCGCTGGCCTTACGCGGGACGGACCGGACAACGGCCAGTTCCTCGACCGCAAGCCCTATTGCGGCAAGGCCGAGCTCTTGGCCGACCTCGCCCAGCCACCGGTCTATCCCGCTTCACAGCGCTTCAAATACTCGAATCACGGCTTCGCCCTACTCGGCCTCGTCATCGAGGCGGTGACCGGGCTGAGCTACAGCGAATGGATCACCGACGAGGTCGTCTCGAAGCTCGGTCTGCTCGAAACCAAGCCCGACATCCGGCTCTGGGGCGACCGTCCGATGGCGAAGGGCCATAGCGGCAAGCAGCCGCTCGGGCGGCGCGTGATCATCCCCGCCGACAATCTCGGCCATGCCATGACCTCCGCCGCCGGCTTCGTCGCCACGGCAGCCGATGTCGCGCGCTATTTCGCCCAGCTCTCGCCGAAGGCCGAAAAGAGCATCCTTTCGCCTCTGAGCCGGCGCGAGATGACCCGCCGACTCTGGCCCGACGACGAGGCGAGCCTCGGCCGGCATTACGGCCTCGGCACCATCTCCGGCGGTAAGGGCGACTGGCGCTGGTTCGGCCATTCCGGCGGCTTCCAGGGCTTCATCACCCGCACCGCCGTCTTCCCGGAGCATGACCTGACCGTCTGCGTGCTGACCAACGGCATCGACGGCCTGGCCCATCAGTGGCTCGACGGCATCGCCCACATCCTCAAGGCTTTCGCCGAGCGCGGCGCGCCGCTCCCTGAAGCGCGGGACTGGACCGGGCGCTGGTGGACCATCTGGTCAGCCTCCGATCTCGTCCCGGTCGGCAAGCATGTTCTCGTCGCCAGCCCCGCCCTGTTCACGCCGCTGCTCGACGCTGCCGAGATCACATTGGAAGGTCCCGACCGCGGTCGCATCACCCGCGCCTCCGGCTTCAGCAGCCCCGGCGAGCCCGCCGAACTTCAGCGCGGCGGCGAGGGCTCCGTCAGTTCGGTTCAGCTCGGCGGCGCCCGCCTCGTCGGCGAGGAGGCGATCAAGGCCGAGATGCTGGAGCGCTACGACAGCAAGGCCTCGTAGCGCAGACCCACACGACGCCCGCTCCCCTCGCGAAAAAAGGGGAGCGGAAGCGCCCGCCCTTTCGTCCCACCCGCCACGCATTCGCCTCTATCGCGCCGCACCGTCCTTCCCCGAGGGCTGGCCGATGCGCTTGACCGCTTCATTCGCCATGGCGGCTTTGCTGACTGTGGGGGCGACGAATGCCTACTCCCATCAGGCACCGAGCCGCTGGGAATACCCGCCGCTGTGCTGCACGGGCATCGATTGCGCTCAGATCGAGCCCGAGGCGGTGCGCGAGAACCCGGGCGGATTCATCGTCACCATCCTCCCCGGCGGGCACCCAATGTGGCCGAGCACACAGCGCGCGCCGCTGATCATCGAAGTCCCCCACCAGAAGGTGCAGTCCTCGCCGGACGGCCACTGGCATCTCTGCATCGATGCGCTGGGTGGCTTCCTCTGTTTCTTCGCCCCTGCGGGCGATTCCTGACGCCTGGCGCCTCGCGTCATACTCGGGCTTGCCCCGAGCATCTTGGAAACCAGCACGATCTCGTCATGAGGTTCTCGGGTCTGCGCTGCGCTTCGCCCAAGAATGACGCTTCCGCTCAGATGTACGCGCCGCAATCACCTTCGAGGATCTGGTCCATCGAGCGCGACGGCTCGGCGCAGCCCGCCTGCCCCACGACCTTGGCCGGCACGCCCGCCACCGTCATGTTGCGCGGCACAGGCTGCAGCACCACGGAGCCGGCCGCGACGCGGCTGCATTGGCCCACCTCGATATTGCCGAGGATCTTGGCGCCGGCGCCGATCAGCACGCCCTTGCGGATCTTGGGGTGGCGGTCGCCGCCCTGTTTGCCCGTGCCGCCCAGCGTCACGCCATGCAGCATCGAGACATCATCCTCGATCACCGCCGTCTCGCCGACGACGAGGCCGGTCGCATGGTCGAGGAAGACGCCTTTGCCGATCCGGGCGGCCGGGTTGATGTCCGTCTGGAACACCTCGGAAGAGCGTGTCTGAAGGTACTGCGCGAAGTCGCGCCGGTCCCGCCGCCAGAGCCAATGCGCCAGGCGGTGGCACTGCAGGGCGTGGAAGCCCTTGAAGAACAGCACCGGCTCCAGCACGCGATAGCAGGCGGGGTCGCGGTCGAGTACCGCCAGCAGGTCGGCGCGCATGCCGGGCCCAATCGTCTCGTCATCGGCCATCGCCTCGGTGAAGGCCTGCTCGATCAGGTCCGACGTCACGGCCGGATGGCCGAGGCGCACGGCGACGCGATGCGCGACCGCGCATTCGAAGCTCGGCTGGTTCAGCACCGAGGAGACGATCAGCGTGCCGAGCGCCGGCTCGGCCGCGACGGCGGCCTCGGCTTCCCGACGCAGCCGCGTCCAGACGGAATCGACCAGTTCGAGGCCGGCAACATTGGCACGTGCTTCCACGGCGGAGCGCCCTGCAGGCATGTTCGTTCTCCGGAGATCACCGTCGGCGGAAGGGCAGCCTAGCCCGAAGCGGGCAGCCACGCCAAAACTTCATGCGGACGGGTTTTGAATCGAGAAAGGAGGCGGCGGATTCAGTTTTTCAGGGAACGTCGACAACACATTGGCGTCGCCCGCTTTTCCAGTGCGCCCCTCGGAAGCCGGGAGGCTCTCACAAACGCGCGAGAAAGTCGAGAACGGCCTGCTTGTGGCTCCTGTCGCCGACAGCGAGGTTATGGTCGCGCCCCTCGATGTCGAAGGCTTCGGCATCGGGGATCAGCTTCGCCAGTTCCGGGCCCGAGCCTGAAACATCGTCCTTCGTGCCCACGCTGATGAGCGTCGGCATGGAAATCTCTCCTACCTCTTCCGCAGTCAGTGTCTGGCGTGAACCGCGGATGCAGGCGGCGAGCGCCTTGAGGTCGCTCTTGGTCTGCTCGGCAAAGGCGCGGAACATCCGCTGCATCGGGTCGGTCAGCATGTCGAGCGAAGGCGCCTCCATGGCGTCGGCGATGCCGAGCGGCAGCCCGACCCCCTCGACCAGATGGATGCCGAGCCCGCCGAGCAGCAGCGCATCGAGCCGGCGCGGATGCGCCAGCGCCAGATGCGCCGAGATGCGCGCGCCCATCGAATAGCCCATCACCGCAGCGCGCGGGATGTCGAGATGGTCCATCAGCCGGCGCACATCCTCAGCCATGATCTGCGAGGAATAGGCAGCGGGATCATAGAGCTTCTCGCTATGGCCGTGGCCGCGATTGTCGAGCGCGACGACGCGATAGCCCGCATGGGTCAGCGTCTTCGTCCACTGCGTGTTGACCCAGTTGGTCGCCATGCTGGAGGCGAAGCCATGGACCAGAAACACCGCGCGGTGCTGATCGACCTCCCCGGTCGGGGCAAGGTCGATATAGGCGAGCGAGACGCCGTCTGAGGAGAAGTTTTGCATCGGAATCTTGGCAACGAGGCCCCAAAAGGCCGGACAGGAGGAGTTGCCCATCCCTGCCATGATGGGGCGGGCTTGGATAGCCGCGACTATGCAGCTTGCCTATGAGCCGCGGCCATGGTGAAGCCGAGATCATGAGCTCGACCACCGCCAGCCAGACTGCCCCCGCCGCACCGGCATCGTCCCGCTTCGCGGTGGTGGATCTCGCCCGCGGCTTCGCACTGCTGGCGATGTTCGTCTACCATTTCGCCTACGATCTCTCGTTTTTCCGACTGATCGAGATGGATGTCGTCGTCGAGCCGGGCTGGCGGCTCTTCGCGCGCTGCATCGCCGGCTCCTTCCTGACCATCGTCGGCTTCAGCCTCGTGCTGGCGACCCGCAAGGGCCTGAACCGCAAGGCCTATCTGAAGCGCCTCGCCATGGTCGCAGGAGCCGCCGCGCTGGTCTCGATCGGCACCTGGTTTGCCCTGCCGGGGAACTTCATCTTCTTCGGCATCCTGCACCACATCGCCGTCGCTAGCGTGCTCGCTTTGCCCTTTCTGCGCCTGCCGGTGGTCCTCGTCGCACTCGCAGCGATCGTCGCCTTCGCTCTGCCGGGCTTCGTCGACAATCCGCTGTTCGACCAGCCCTGGGCGGTCTGGCTCGGCCTCTCCCACATCCCTCTCCAGACCGCCGATTTCGTGCCGGTCTTTCCCTGGTTCGGCTTCGTGCTGAGCGGCATCGTGCTGGGCCGGCTGCTGCTGGCCCGCCTTGCCGGCACGCGGCTCGCCGGCTGGCAGCCCCGCATCCTGCCGACGCGAATCATCGCATGGGGCGGGCGCCACAGCCTGCCGATCTACCTGCTCCATCAGCCGCTCTTCATCGGCTGCCTGATGCTCGTCACCCTGGTCGTGCCGACGCCCTCGCCCGAGGAGCGGGCCTTCCGGACGGACTGCCAGCTGAGTTGCGCCAGCCCGAACCTGACCCAGCAGGTCTGCCGCGCGGTCTGCGCCTGCACGGTCGAGAGCCTCAAGCGCGAAAAGCTCTGGCAGAAGGCGCTCGACGGCCTGCTCGCACCGCAGGAGACCCTCCGGCTGACGGAGCTGGCCCAAAGCTGCCTGCGCGAACGGGAGCGGCCACAACCCTGATAAGGATCATCTCCGCGTTTCGAAGAGACGCGAAATGATCTGACGCACTGGCGTCCGGCCGCCCGACCGGATAGGTTGCGCCCGAATTCAGACCTGCGAAGAGCGACGAAGATCATGGCCGACCACGCCATCCCGCATTTCCACAACGATCCCGGCGTCGCCGTCGTCCATGTCGGCGCGCATGAATTCATGTGCATCGGCGCGAAGCCGCCCTTCGATCACCCGCATGTCTTCCTCGACATGGGCTCGGATCATGAGATCGTCTGCCCCTACTGCTCGACGCTGTTCAAATACGAGCCGTCGCTGAAGGGCGCCGAGTGCAATCCGCCGGAATGCGCTTACCAGGACGCCGCCAAGGCCGCCTGACGCCCCGCATAGGCTCGATACGGCGCGGATGACGGGGGACAGCCGCGCCCCTGTTTTTCATCGAAGGCATCCAGCGTGTCCGCTCCTCATCTCGTCATTGCCGGCGCCGGTATCGGCGGCCTGGCCATGGCGCTCAGCCTCGCCCGCCGGGGCATAGCCGTTACCGTCGTGGAAAAGCGCACGAGCTTCGGCGAGCTTGGCGCGGGTCTCCAGATCAGCGCCAATTCCGGCCGCGTCCTCGATGCGCTGGACCTAACCCTGCCGCTGAAGCGCGTCGCCGTCTCCTCGCAGGGGCTCGTCGTTCGGCGCTGGCGCAGCGGCTCGCCATTGCTGGAGATGCGCTACGAGCCCGAGCGCATGCCGACGCCCTTCCGGCTGATGAAGCGCAACGACCTTCACACCGTCCTGCTGGACGCCGTCCGCGCCATGCCGAACATCCGCCTCGTGGTCGGCCGCGGCGTCGAAGATGTCAGCGAGGACGAAAACGGCGTCATGGTCGGGTTCGCCGGCCAAAGCGGCAATGCGGAGATGGTCGCGGGCTTAGGCTTGATCGGAGCCGATGGGGTCAGGTCGCGCGTGCGGGACCTGACCGGCGATGCCTCGCCGCCCGTCTTCACTGGCTACGAGGCCTGGCGCACTACCGTGCCGGCCCGCCCCGGCGAGAAGCCGCGGGTGACGCTCCATCTCGGCCCCGGCCGCCATGCGGTCCATTATCCGGTCGCCGCCGGCCGCGAGATCAACCTCGTCATCATCAGGCAGGCGACGGAAGCCCGCGAGGGCTGGTCGCGCGAAGGCGACCGCGCGATCGTCACAGAGCATCTGGCCGGCGCCTCGCCTGCCCTGCGCGAGCTCGCCGGCACGGCCACCGACTGGCAGGTCTGGTCCCTCTTCGATCGCAAGCCCGCCGCGATGGCGAAGGGCCGCATCGCCCTGATGGGCGACGCCGCCCATCCCGTCCTGCCCTTCCTCGCGCAAGGCGCCTCGCTCGCCATCGAGGATGCCGCCGTGCTGGCGCGTCTCCTGGCCGAAAAGCTCGGTAACGAAGGCGCCGCGGGCGTTCCAGTCGCGATGGCCGCCTATGCCCAGCTTCGCGCCGCCCGCGTGGCCCGCGTGCAGGCCGAAAGCCGCGGCAACGGCCGCAATTACCACATGAGCTGGCCGCTCAGCTTCGCCCGCGATCTCGCTTTGAAGCGGATGGGGGCGGAGGGTCTGCGCAGGCGCTACGACTGGCTCTACGACTGGTGCGACCACAACTGATCTGGTGATCGCCGCAATGCGTCCCTATCTTTCTCTTCGAGAGGGGATGGAGACCATATGATCCGCGTCAATATGCTGGGGCTCAATAGCCGCGTTCGCACCATGCCGCGCTGGGCGACATGGCTTGCCATGGCGGCGAGCTTCGTCGTTGGCGTCGCGCTGTTTTTGGTCGCGGCGAGCCTCGCACTGATCCTGATCCCCGTTGTCGCGGTGGCGGGCGCCATCGCGGTCTGGCGGCTCAAATCCAAGCTCAAGGCCGCCGGCATCGATCCGGCAGCCCCGTTCGCCGGTCAGCCGCAGCAAGCTGGGCGCGTCGAGGTCATCGACGCCGAATACCGCATCATCGAGCCCGGCGAGCCGCCCCGCCGCTAGAGCCGGATCCGATCAGGTTGAATCAACCTGATCGGATCCGGCTCTAAACTATTGATAGAGAACGCGCGACCCGATCTGATCGCGTTGCGATCAGATCGGCGCGTGCTCTAAGCTAACCCAGCCCGCCCTTGAGCAGCACGCCGGCGACCGCGCAGGCCGCCAGCACAGGCGCCATGCTTATTTTGAGGCGCAGCAGCATGATGGCCGCGGCTGCGGAAAGCAGCGCGGCACGCCAGTCCAGCGAGGCCAGCACCGGCAGCTCGGGTTGAAGTCCGAGGATCGGCACGCTGAGCACTTCGCGGAACAGCACATGCAACCCAAACCACAGCGCGAGGTTGGCGATGACCCCGACCACCGCCGCCGTGATCGCCCCGAGCGCGGCCGAAAGCCCGCGATTGCCGCGCAGCGCCTCGACGTAAGGGGCCCCAAGGAAGATCCAGAGGAAGCAGGGCGCGAAGGTAACCCAGAGCGTCAGCAGGGCACCGAGACTACCCGCCACCAGCGGCGGTAGGTTCCCCGGCGTGCGAAAGCCGGCGAGGAAACCGACGAACTCCAGCACCAGGATCAGCGGGCCCGGCGTCGTCTCGGCGAGGCCTAACCCGTCCAGCATCTCGCCCGCCTTCAGCCAGCCGAAGCCGTCGACCGCCGCCTGCGCGACATAGGCCAGCACCGCATAGGCGCCGCCGAAAGTGACGACCGCCATCGTGCTGAAGAAGCTGCCGATCTGCGTCCAGACGCTGCCCGGCCCGGTCAGCAGCCAGAGCAGCGCCACCGGCCCGAGCCAGAGCGGCAGCCAGATCGCGAGCACGGAGATGGCCTTTCCCGCGCTCGGCCGGATATGCGCCAGCTCGCCCCGCGCCAGAAGCCCGTCGATCAGCCCCACGCTCGCCGCCCCCCCCGCGCCGTGGCGCGCCCCGTTTCCGAACCAGTCCGGCCGGATGTGATGGCCCAGCCAGCCGACGAGGCCGGCGGCCAGAACGATCGCCGGGAACGGCACCTTGAACAGGAAGAGCGCGACGAAGGCCGCGACCGCGACCACCACCATCGCGCCGTTGCGCAATGCCCGGCGGCTGATCCTGATGCCGGCCTCGATGACGATGGCGAGCACCGCCGCCTTTACCCCGAAGAACGCCCCGTCGATCAGCGGAACATGTCGCAGCGTGACATAGAGGATGCTGAGTCCCAGCATCACCAGCGCGCCGGGCAGGACGAAGAGCAACCCGGCGATCAGGCCGCCGATCGTGCGGTGCATCAGCCAGCCGATATAGACGGCGAGCTGCTGCGCCTCGGGCCCCGGCAGAAGCATGCAGTAGTTCAGCGCATGCAGAAAGCGCTCCTCGCCGATCCAGCGGCGCTCCTCGACCAGCTCGCGGTGCATCAGCGCGATCTGACCGGCCGGTCCCCCGAAGGACAGAAGGCCGATGCGCGCCCAGACACGGGTAGCCTCACCGAGGCTCGGCAGCCGCTCGGCCGTCCCCTCGACGGGAACCTTGCTTGCGATGTTCATGGCCGCGCCTCCCCTGCAGGGCGTGCGGCCGGCCAGTTATGCGTCTCCTCGCTCGCATCCCGGCACCAGCGGTAGAACGCGTCGTAGAGCAGCATCCCGGCTTCGAGCTGGTCGAGATCGTGCTTGAACATCCGCGAAAGCCCCAGCGATGCGGCCAGGAGCCCTGCGGCGCGGGGCTCTGCCTCGAGCGTCGCGGTATCGGCCGCCCGGACGATCCGGGCCAGAGAATCGAGAGCCGGCGAGCTAAGCCCAAACTCCTCGATCATGATGTCGAACGTGCAACGAGATCCGCGATGGCTCCAGAACACGCCCTCGATGTCGAAGGGCGTCGCGTCGAAACGCTCAGCGACGGCCGAGACCTCCGAGGATGCGACGAAGAGAAAGACGGCCTTGCTGTCGACGAAGCGCCGGATCAGCCAGGGGCAGGCAATGCGGTCGACCTTGGGGCGCGCCCGCGTGACCCAGACGCTGCCGCCCGATGCCCTTTGAGGCGGCAAATGGGCTGGCGAGAACACCAGGCCGCCGGCCTGCCGCCAGGCGACATGCCCGCCCTCGAGGCTCTCAGCCGCAATGCCCGCATGCCGCAGCCAGGCCGCGACCCCTTCGCTGAGCTTCTGCCCCCGCTGGCAGACGACGACCACGCGCCTTTGGTCGCGATAGGCGGGCGCCCAATCCGCGACGTCGCGATGGCTGCGCCGCTGCGACGCCGGCAGGAAAACCGGATCGGCATCGACATCTTCATCGATCCGGACGTCGATGATCGCCGGCGCGTCAGGCAATCCGACGAGCCGCGAAAGCTGGGCAACCGTGATTTGTTCGTTGGAAGACATGGCGTCCATCCTAAGATTAGGAAGCTGGACGCGATCGTTTGGCCGTGGCCTCACGGGGTTGTCGCGATGAACCCCTTGCCGAATTTAGACCATGCGACCGCCGCCGGCGTCAACACCGGCGGCGGTCATCAATCGGTAGATCGCCACGCACCCGGTTGGGTGCGTGGCGATCGAACCTCAATCGATCCGGCTGACGAGGATCTTGTCGATCCGGCGGCCGTCGAGATCGACGATCTCGAAGCGCCAATGTCCCTTGTCGAAGGTCTCGCCGACATTCGGAAGATGGTTCATCTCGGCGAGCACGAAGCCGGCGACCGTCTGGAAATCGGCATCGCGCGGGATCTGGATGCCGAGCTCATGCGAGAACTCGTCGACCTGCATCCAACCGGCCACGAGATAGGAGCCGTCCGCGCGCGTGACGATCGCAGGCTCGCTCTCCTCCTCCTCCTGGAAGGCGCCGATGATCGCCTCCAGGACGTCGCCCGGCGTGATGATGCCTTCGAAATGGCCGTACTCGTCGAAGACCAGCGCCATGTGGACACGGCTCGCGCGGATCTCGCGCAGCACATGCAGCGAGTCGGCGGTGTCCATCACGATCGGCGCTTCCTGCACATGCACGCGCAGATCCTGCACGTCGCCACCGGTGCCGGAAAGGAAATCGATCAGGTCCTTGACGACGATGACGCCGATGATCGCATCCGCCTCGCCATCCTGCACCGGCAGGCGCGAGCGACGCGTGGCGCGAAGCTCCTCGCGGATCTGCTCCGCGCTGTCGGAAAGGTCGATGACCTCGACCTCGCGGCGCGGCGTCATCAGCGCCCGCGCCGAACGATCAGCCAGTCGCATCACGCCGGCGATCATCTCGCGCTCGTCCCGCTCCAGAACGCCAGCCGTCTCGGCCTCGGCGATGATGGTGCGGACCTCTTCTTCGGTGACCTTCTCCTCCGACTCGCCCTTCTGGCCGAGCAGAGCCAACACCGCCTTGCCGGAGACATCGAGCAGGAAGACGACCGGCGCACCGATCTTGGCCACCAGCGACATGGTCGGCGCGACACGCGCCGCAACGCGTTCCGGATCGCGCAGCGCGATCTGCTTGGGCACCAGTTCGCCCAGGATCAGAGAGAGATAGGTGATCGCGACGACGACGATACCGACGCCGAGCGTGTCGGAGACAGACGGCGAAAGGCCCTGGGTGCCGAGCCATTCGGACAGGCGCAAGCCGAGCGTCGCGCCCGAGAAGGCGCCGGAAAGCACGCCAACGAGCGTGATGCCGATCTGAACACTGGAGAGAAAGCGACCGGGATCATTGGCGAGGCGCATCGCGGTTGCGGCGCCCCTGCTTCCCTGATCGCTGAGAACCTTGAGGCGCGCCGGGCGTGACGAAACCACAGCGAGTTCCGACATGGCGAGGAGTCCATTGACGATCGTCAGCGCCACGACGATCAGGATTTCGGTTAACAAAATCAGCCTGCTTGCTGTGAAGCCGCGACATATGGCGGCCCACTTCCGAGCCCCTTATAGCGGATCGCTGCCCCAACGCGATGGGGCTGGCAAAAGATTCGTGAGCGAATGATGAGCAAGCCCAGCTACTGGCAACCGACGCAGGACGACCCATCCGCAGCCGATCGGCGTCTGCGCGCGCCTTCCGCCCTGCGCAACCGCGACGCCATCCTGGCGGTTCTGCGTGACACGCTGCCATCGGCCGGGCTCGTGCTGGAGGTCGCCAGCGGCTCCGGCGAACATGCCGTCGCCTCGGCTCTTCCGGGCCTGACCTTCCAGCCAAGCGATCCGGCTCCAGACGCACTCGACAGCATCGCGGCCTGGGCACAGGAATCCGGCCTGCCCAACCTCCTCCCGCCCCTGCTGCTCGACGCCACGGCCCCGCAATGGCCGATCGAAGCGGCCGACGCCGTGCTCTGCATCAACATGGTCCATATCTCGCCCTGGCGCGCGACCGAGGGCCTCTTTCGCGAGGCAGGGCGTTTGCTGAAGCCCGGCAGCCCGCTCTACCTCTACGGCCCCTATCGCCGCCCAGGCCTGCCGCTAGAGCCGAGCAACGCCGCCTTCGACGAAAGCCTGCGCGGCCGCAACCCGGAATGGGGCCTGCGCGATCTCGAAGCGATGGAAGCCCTCGCCGCGGCCAACGGCTTCGACGCAGCGCAGGTCATCGAGATGCCGGCGAACAATCTCAGCCTGATTTTCAGGAAGCGCTGACGCGCAATGGTGCGGACGGCGGGACTCGAACCCGCAAGCCTTTGAAGGCGCAAGATTTTAAGCCTCTTGAGGCGGGTTTCATTGGCACATAACCCGTTGAGATTACTCGCGAAACACACCCAACAGCAGGAGCTAATTGGTGTCTGTGGCGGACGGTTGCCACGCTCATCCGCCACAGTAGGTCACAAGAGACCAGCTTGTGTGGGGAATTGCGAGCATCGATCATCCCATCCCTAAGGGGGCACGGCTGTGAGCCAAATAGCGAACGAAATCGGCACCTGTGCTTGCGGCTTGGTTGACTCGACAAACGGCCGGAGGCACGAGGAGCTTAGGCGCGCTTGCTGAAATTGGTAGCCAGACCGGACTTAAAATCCGAGGCCTTCGGGCGTGTGGGTTCGAGTCCCACAGCGCGCACCATCACCGCCCGGTCAACGCAAAAAGCCTCCGAGCTTAGGGGCCGCGGGACGCGTTGTGTGTTTGCTAGGGTGGGGGGTAACCGGGGTCCGAGCTGAATGCTCAGAAATTCAGGTGCTCGCCGCCGGCGAGCATCAATCGCGCCCAAGAAGCTGGCGGTTTCGGCCATCGCCAATATGGCGGCGAACCATTTCAGCGATTCCCCAGAGGCCTCGGTCTTCCAACGTCTCTGCCAGTTGCGGGAGCAAATATCCCGACCCACTGGATCGTAGCAGCTCCACAAATGCCTCGATTAGAAGCTCTAATTGATGAGGATCGGCGGCGCTTAAGCGCGCGGCGAACTCTTCAATCTCTTGAGTTCCAGCCGTCCTGCGGGGCTTCCGGCGGCGCTGTTTGTTTTCTCTGGCAATGGCAGCGCGATACGATACCTCGGTATATTCCATCTTGATCTTAACCGCTGTTGGCCCGGTTCCACCCTGTATCGTGATATCGGCACCGCTATCGGCCGCGATTTCCAACATCCTGACTGCCGATTGGGATGTTACGACGGGCTCAGGCGCGGGAGCGTCAACTTTGTGGAATTCTTTGACCCAGAACTTCGCGAACTGCCTAACTCGCTCATAGGCTTCTAAAGTATCAACCCCAAGACCAAGATATAGCGCGGCAGCCTCGACGAACTGAAACGTGGTTGACCCAAGCTCAAGTCGCGCAAGGACAAGTTCTCCGCCCGTTTCTCTCCTGTAATCCTGCGCAGCGCTTACGATAAACCTTCCGATCTTGTCGGCTGGAATCGGTTTCTCGTTTCCAAGACGTACGGTGATTTCGGGGAGACCAGTCGGCACTGGGTCCGACTGCAGATCAACCGACGACATAGGCATCTTCCTCCGGCATGCGTCATCGGCGTTCAGCCAAATTGCGCATCACCACAACTATGGCGGACGCTGCAAGTAGTTGTCCATCCACAGCAGGCCAAAGCCCGTAGCCCCCGGGACTAACTCGTCCCGTTTCTGCAATCATCGCATGGGTGGGTAGATCGAGGCGCACCTTTTAAGTCTCGTGCGTCTACCAGTTTCGCCACGTCCGCGGGTCGGACAGCGATAGCGGGCGGGCGCAGGCCGCGCAAGGCCTCGGGGCGGTCAACGCGCTCAGCGCCGATGCGCCGGCTTGTACCATTCCACCCCATCGGGATCGACGTAGAGGCCGGGTGGCACGTTGGAGCCGAGCTCCTTCTCCTCCATCGGCACGGGCACGGTGTCGTCGCGGTCTCCGCGCTTCACATAGGTGCCGGACGGCTGGCCGGCATGGCGATGCCCGCCGCGCCCGGCGCTGCTGGCGAGCCCGACGACGCCCGCACGGCCCGCGACCTTGTCCTGCAGCTCGGTCACCGGCCGCCCGACGAAGGCGACCTTCGCGCTGCCCTCGACAACCGGCAGGGCCCGTCGCGCAGCGCCCTCGCCCGTCACCCTGACGCCAATGAAGCGCGGCACATAGCTCGCGCCGCCCTTGCCGAAGGACTCCCATCCGCCGGAGGAGACGATCTGCGCCCCGCAGCGCTTGTGGCTGCGTTCGCAGGCCACTCGTGAGGCGTAGCGCGGCGCGCGCTGCTCGAACTCGGCCCTGGCATTGCGATAGGCGAATTCACATTGCTCGGCGGTCAGCCGCCCCGCCTCGATGCATTCGTCTCGCCGCACATAGGTCGCGCCGGGCGCTTGTGCGGCGAGATCGGCGGGGTTCGCGAGAGAAAGGACAGGCGCGAGCGTGGCGACGCGGAGCGTGGCGAGGATCGAGGCCGGAATCATCATGGCGCGTAAGAGCATGATGATTATGGCATTAGAGCAGCGAGCGACGGGAGGCAGCGAGTTCCCGCGTCGAGCCGTAGTCGATCTTGCCGTTGCCCAGCACAGGAATCGCCTGCGTCACCAGGATCGCGCGCGGCACCCATAGCTCGGGGAAGCCCTCGGCCTTCGCTGCCTCCTGCAGCGTCGTCCGATCGGCATCGGGTTTCTCGGTAACGAGAACGAGCTGCTCGCCCTTGCGCGCATCGGGCAGGCCGACGACGACATGGTTCTGGTCCGGCCAGATCTTGGCGATCATGGTCTCCACCGCTGCCAGCGAAACCATCTCGCCGCCCAGCTTGGCAAAGCGCTTGGCGCGGCCGCGGATAGAGACGAAGCCGTCATCGAGCACGACGATGTCGCCCGTATCGTGCCAGCCGCCCTCGGGCGGGACGGTGCGACCGGGCTGCTCCGGGTCGAGATAGCCGAGCATGACGTTCGGCCCGCGCACGGTGAGCCGGCCGCCCTCATGGATGCCCTCGACCGGCTCGAGCTTCGATTCGATTCCGGGCAGGAGCTTGCCGACGGTGGCGTCGCGGATGGCGGCGGGCGTGTTGACGGCCAACACCGGCGAGCATTCGGTGCAGCCATAGCCTTCGAGGATGGTGGTGCCATAGGGCTCCCACATCCGGCGCGTCTCGGGCTTCACACGCTCGGCCCCGGCCACGACGTAGCGCACGCTGCCGAGATCATTGGCGTCCGCAGCACGGGCGTAACCCTGAAGGAACGTGTCGGTCGCGAGCAGGAAGGTCGCCTTGGTCTCGCCGATCAGCTTCGGCACCTGCTTGTAGTGCAGCGGGCTCGGATAGAGCACGACCTTCATGCCGTGCAGCAACGGCACCATCATACCCGCCGTCAGGCCGAAGGAGTGGAACGCCGGCAGCGGGTTCATGAACACGTCCCGCTCCGAGATCGCTCCGGCGGCATGCGCGAAGACCTGTCGGGCGTTGGAGACGAGATTGGTGTGGCTCAGCACCACGCCCTTCGGCTTGCCCTCGGTGCCCGAGGTGAACAGGATCACGGCCGGCTCGTCCGGCTTCACCTCGTAGGCGCGGTGCGCGAGCCCCGGCGCGAGGCTCATCAGCGCGCCCATCACCTTGTCGAAGCTGGTGAGACCCTTGCGGATATCCTCGAGATAGACGACCTGCCGCCCCTCCCCCAAAGCCGCGATCTCCTCGTCGAGCTTGCCCTGATCGACGAAACGGCGCGAGGTCAGGATGGTCTTGAGCTGCGCCAGCTCGCCTGCCGCCCTGAGATTGCGGACGCCGGCCGTGAAGTTGAGCATCGCCGGCACGCGCCCATAGGCGAACAGCGCAAACAGCGTCACCGCCATGCCCTGCATGTTCGGCAGCAGCACGCCGACATGCTCGCCCGGCTTCGTCAGCGCAGCGAGCTTGCGGCCGAGCACCAGCGCGCCCAACACGAGATTACCGTAGCTGACCGGCTTGCGCTCGGGATCCTCGAGCGCGATGCGCCCGCGGCCGTGCTGCGCCACTGTCTGCAGCAGCGCGCGAAAGACGGTGATCCGCGCCCCGGCGGCGTCGAAACTGCTGGTGGCCATGTCCGGTGCCCCTTCCGGTCGGCGTTTCCTCGGGGGTCAACCTAATGAGATCGGCGCGGGTTTCAACGGAGAGCAGCCGTCATTCTCGGGCGAAGCGCAGCGCAGACCCGGGAATCTCTTCGAGCAACGGGCAACTCGTCCTGCCAGAGATGCTCGGGTCGAGCCCGAGCCTGACGTGCCTGGCGCTCCCGATCCCCTACCCGAACGCCCCGATCTCATGCTGGATCACGCCGGAAATCTCGCGGATCAGCTCGAACATGGCCTGCATCGGCGCGAAGATGTCGCGATGCAGCCCTTCATAGGTGCCGCCCTCGCGTGGGCCGGGCGGCTCGCCGAAATCGAGCCCAACAGTCGCATCCGGCGCCTGCGGGAAGATTTCGGCCATCTGCGCGAGGCAGGCGGGCACGTCGAGTCTCAGCAGCCGCTCGACCAGCGCTTCGCGCGTCAGGCCCGCATGCGGCCGGAAATCCGGGATATGCGCGAAGGCCAGCCAGATGCGATGGATGGCCGCCAGCCGCAACGCATGCAGCGCGGCGAGCCGCACCGGCATCTCCGGCACATCCTCCGCCACGGCCTTGAGCTTCAGCGCATCGGCAGAAAGCCGCCAGAACAGCCGGCGCAGCGGCGGCGCCAGCTCCAGCCGCGAAAGCGCCTCCGCCACCGCCAGCAGCTCCTCTCGTCGCCCCTCCCGCACCGTGCGCCGCGCCCGGTCGAACCAGCTGCCGGGGTCGAGCGAGTCGAGATAGGCGCGCAGCACGTCGAGGTCGCTATTGGCCATTGCCGCAGCGGCGAGCCGATAGGCCCGGTCGAAGCGCTCCGAGCGCTCGCGCATGGCGCGGAACAGGTCGGGCGAGCGCGAGGCGGCATGGCCGATGCCGTGCATGCTGTTCGCCATCCAGCCGAGCTGCTGGAGGATGGCGTTATTGGGGATGGCACGCAGCTCGCGCGGGTGGCGAATGCGTGTCGGCCCGCCTGCATCGCTCTGCCGCGCCGCCGGGCGCGAGCCGGTCTTGTCGAGCAGCGAGGGACCGAAGGTGCCGATCAGCGCGGCATAGCCGGGATCATCGACGAGCGCGTTCATCTCCTCGCGCACCGTCTGGAAGAACTCGCTGGCGAAATCCGGCTCGTCATAGATCGGGTCCGATGCCGTCCGCGGCGCGGCGAAGACGGCCTCGGCGATGCGCCCAATGGTCGCGCCAGCGAGCTGCGGCGTGCCGAACAGCAGATAGCCGTCGCTACCCTGGAAGCTGGTCTCGCGCACCGTGCGGATGCCCGCCTTGGCGAAGGCCTGCCGCGCGAAGGCAGGATCGAGATAGGCCAGCCGATCGGCCAGGCTATCGGGGTGCGCCCCGCGCCCCACCGACTCGCCATGGGTATCGAAGATGACGAGCTCGACATCCTCTAGCTCGTAGCGGGCGAGCAGCTCGCAGATGCGGATGCGCAGGCGCTCGACCCAGAAGGTCGAGGCCACCTGCCCGATATAGCGCCCGGAATCGGAATAGCCGAACTGGATGCAGAGCCGGCCGTGCTGCTTGAGGTAATCGCGGAAATGCGGGCTGCGCAGCGCCTCGTCGATGATGCGCGGCCCCTGCTCCAGCGCGTCCGAGGTCTCGAACAGCGGCGAGATCTCGATCCGGTCCGCGATGCCGAAGCGGCTCGCGAGCCAGAGCGCGCAGAGCAGCGTGTAGCCGGTCTCGGTCTCCGCGATCAGGAAGCGCACCGGCTTCGAGCCGTCGAGATGCTTCACGATCTGCGCGATCGTCATCATCATCCGGGTCGCCGAGGCGCGCTCGGCCGCCAGCGCGCCGAAATCCACCGCGACGGGCTCGACCTGCCCCAGGGCATTGTTGGCGGCGGCGAGAAAGGCGCGCCGCTGCGCCGGCTGGCCCGGCTCCTCCTCGAGCGGGATCACGCTGCGCAGCGCATTGTGGAGCTGCGAGGCGTTGAGCCGGAAATGCGGCAGCGCGATCGAGACGCCATGGGCGACGCAGCCCGCCCGGATCAGCGCGAGATCGAGCCTCGCCTCCTCAGGAGCGTTCGCGAGCGCCTCGTCGAGCGCGGCGATGAGACCTTCGGCCTCCGGCAGCGCCGCCTCGCGTTCCTGCACCAGCGACAGGGAGAAAGCCTGCAGCGCCTGCAGCGTCGGCTGCGTGCCGATCGGCGGCGCCAAGGCGAGCTGGCGTTCCATAGCCGCCAGCGCCTCGCTCACCAGCGTTCGCACGGTCTCAGCCTCGGCGACATCCGGCAGCTTTTCGAGGATGCGCGCGAACTGGCCGCGCTTCGATTCCAGCCGGTAGCGCAGCGTGTCCCACCAGCCGATATCGGTCCGCCCGTCCGTGTCGCAGCCGACCCAGGAGGCGAGCGTCACCGGCTTTGGAGCGAGCGCAGTCCATTCCCCGGGCCAGCGCTGCCGCGCCTCGGTGAAGATGGCCGCGTTGAGCCGGTCGATCGCGTCCCGCGCGTGGCGCACTGCATAGCGTGCCTGCTCGAATTCGTCCTGCAGCGTGATCCGGTCATCGGGGCGGAAGGTCAGTTCCGGCGCCTGGACGACGGCCTCCCCTTCCGTCCCGCCGGAGGCCAAGTCCGCCAGCGCGTGGCAGAGGCGGCGGGTCATGCCAAAGGTCGGATGGGCGGTGAACACGGCGGCGAAGCGCGCCCGCTCCATCGCCTGCCGGAAATCCGCGAAGGAGCCTGCCGTCGACGCCGCCTCGCCCGCGAGCGCAGCGAAGACGCCGGCCTCGTCCTTGTCCAGCCCGACATAGCGCGAGACGCGCCCCGCGCGTTGGCGCAGGGCCTGCCGGCCGAGATGGCGCACCAATTCGCCTGCGCTCTCCGTCGTCAGCTCGCCGCGGTCCATCAGGCGCGTCAGCCAGAGCGTCACCCTCAGGATCGGATTGCCGAAGGGGTCGTCGCGGGAATCGCGGCGCGCCTTCTCGATGCGGATCAGCAACTCCTCGGCGAGCGCGGGAATGTCAGGCACCGAAGCCTTGTCCTTCGCGCTCGTTCCGGTCATCACCAGCCCTCCGAAGCCATGCTGCATTGCATCATCGGAAACGGACATCCGCAAGCACCGTGCCAGTGTCCCCGCGGATCCGGCGCTCCGGATGGCGTCCCGCCTGCGGCGAAAGCAGCCCGGCCTCGCCTGTGATGCGGGTTGTGGGCCTCTTGCAGCACGGGCATAGCGGCTCGCCCGTCGTCCAGCCCCGTCACCCTCCGAAAGCCTCCCCGCCATCATGACCTCCCGCACGCAATGGCTAGGGATTCTCTGCGCGCTCGCGACGATGCTGATCTGGGGGGTGCAGTCCGTCGTCTCGCGCCACGCCATGCTGGTCGGATTGACGCCGGCCGATGTGACCATCCTGCGCTTCGTCGCGGCAGCGGCCGCGCTGCTGCCTTGGGCCCTCTGGAACATGCGCCCCTTCCCGGTGGGCGCGATCGGCTGGCGGCGTGCCTGGGTCCTGGCGCTGCTGGTCGGGCCGCTCTACAGCCTCATTCTCGTGGGTGGCGCCGCCTTCGCGCCGGCCCTGCACAGTTCGGTGATCTCGCCCGGCCTCATCCCGGTCTTCACCGCCCTGCTGGTCTTCCTCGTCACCGGCGAACGCGCCGGGCGGATGCGGCTGATCGGCCTCGGCATGATCACCCTCGGGATCGCGATCTTCTCCCGCGACGCGCTCTTGGCAGCTCCGTCGCGGCCCGACGCCTGGATCGGAGACCTGCTTTTCGTGCTCGTGGCGTTGCTGTGGTCGATCTTCGGGCTGCTGGCCAGGCGCTGGCAGCTGAGCTCGATCCAGGTCACCGCGGCCTCATGCCTGCTGTCGGTGCCCTTGCTGCCGCTGCTCGTGCTGGCGCTACCCGTCAACCTGCTGAACGTCCCATTCGCCGAACTCGCACTGCAGGCGGCCTATCAGGGCGTTCTGGTCGGCGCCGTCGCGCTCTTTCTCTACGCCCGCGCCATCGAACTTCTGGGCGCGGGCAGGACGACGCTCTTCCTGCCTCTCGTCCCGGTCGTCACCTCGGCCGCCAGCGCGATCCTGCTGGCCGAGACGCCGACGCCGACCGAGCTCATCGGCATGGCCGTTGCCGTGGCGGGCATGATGATCGCCTTCCGCTCACCCTCGGCGGGATGAGACGCTGGACTTCAGCCCTGATGACCCTTGGCGATGGGCTCGACATAGGACAGCCCCATGTCCCAAGGGAAGTAGATCCAGGTGTCCTGGCTGACCTCGGTCACGAAGGTGTCGACCGTCGGCACGCCGGCCGGCTTGGCATAGACCGTGGCGAAATGCGCATTCGGCAGCATCTCGCGCACCACGCGGGCGGTCTTGCCGGTGTCGGTCAGGTCGTCGATCACTACCACGCCCTTGCCCGTTCCATCGCCGATGCCCCTGATGTTCGGCGCGATGTCCTTGAGCACCCTGAGCTCGGACTGGTTCTTGTAGTCGTGATAGCTGGCGACGCAGACCGTCTCGATCAGCCGCAGACCCAGCTCCCGGCAGATGATCGCCGCCGGCACGAGCCCGCCGCGCGTGATGCAGACCATCGCCTCGAAGGGCCCTTTATCGGCCAGACGCCATGCCAGCGCGCGGGCATCGCGATGAAACTGGTCCCACGAGACGGGAAATGCCTTGTTCGAAGTCGGTTCGGCCATGGCTCTGCGCTCCGGAATGCCCGCGGCGCCAGAAGCGCCCATTGCAGACCGAAAACCCTATTGCAGAGCCGCTGGCAAGAGCCCGAACGCCGCCGGTCCCCAACGAGGTTCCGCGCGGCGCTCGGACAACTCGCTATCCGCCTCAGAATCCTGCCTTGCCACCGATGGCGGCCCGTCTGTCGGGCAGGCCGGAATGCACGAGCCTTCGTGCCGGCTCCAACGCCTCGCCACCGAGCCTGAAAGCCGAGACCATGGTGCTGAGCGCCTGCGTCTCCTCCTTCAGGTCACGCGCGACCTTGGCGCTCTGGTCGGCCAGCAGGGAGTTCTGCTGCGTGATCTCGTCCATATGGGCGACGGTGCGGGCCATTTCTTCGATGCCGTTGGCCTGCTCGTTCGTCGCCTGCGAGATCTCGTGCACGGTCTCGGCCACCTTGGAGGACGAATTGACGATTTCCCGCAGCGAACTCCCGGCCTCCTTGACCAGCCCGACACCGGCTTGAATCTGCTGCGCAGAGTTCGCGATCAACGCCTTGACACCATTGGCGGATTCGCTGCAGCGCGCAGCAAGCGCACGCACCTCGGTCGCCACGACCGCGAAGCCCCGCCCGGCATCGCCGGCACGGGCCGCTTCCACCGCCGCGTTGAGCGCGAGCAGGTTGGTCTGGAATGCGATCTCGTCGATCATCGCAATGATCTCCGAAATGCCGGATGAGGCTTTCTCGATGCGCCCCATGGCTTCGACCGCCTCGCTGACGATGGCCCCGCCACGCGCGGCGACCGCGCTCGCCTCGTTGCCAAGCTGCACCGCCGTCCTCGAATGGCCGGCGCTGTGCTTGACAGACGCGGCGAGCTGCTCGGTCGCGGCCGCCGTTTCCTGCAGGCTGGCCGCATTGGCCTCGGTCCGCTCCGCGAGCTGCTGGCTATCCGAGGTGATCTTGAGCGAAGCACCGTCGATACGCGCCGAGATGTCGCGCACCCCGCCGACGACCTCGGCGAGCGTGTCCAGCAGGTCGTTGACGCCGGTGCAGAGCGTCGCGACCTCCCCGCTCTTGCCCTCGAGCGGGACACGCCCGGTCAGGTCCTTGCCCTTCGCCCGCGTGATGGTCTCGCTCGTCTCGCGGACCGCGGCTTCGAGCTGCTTGCCCTTGAAGGTGGCGGTGATGTCGGTGGCGAACTTCACGACCTTGTAGGGGCGGCCCTGCGCGTTCAGGATCGGGTTGTAACTGGCCTGGATCCAGACCTCTTTGCCGCCCTTGCCGATGCGCCGGTACTGGCCGGCATCGTACTCGCCCCGTCCGAGACGCTCCCAGAAGGACTTGTAGGCCGCCGTCTCGCGCTCGGCGGGCTCGACGAACATGCGATGATGCTGCCCGACGATCTCCGGCAGCGAATAGCCCGTCACCGCCAGGAAGTTCGCATTGGCGTGCAGGATTTTGCCGGAAAGGTCGAATTCAATCACGGCCTGCGCCTTGTCGATCGCGGCGCGCTGCCCTTCCAGATCGGCGAGCTGGTTCTTCTGCTCGGTGACGTCGAAAGCGTATTTGATCACGCTGACCGGCTTGCCGCCCGCGCCGATGATCGGGTTGTAGCTCGCCTGGATCCAGATCTCCTTGCCGCCCTTGCCGAGGCGCGAATACTGCCCGCACGCAAATTTGCCGCGGCCCAGATCCTCCCAGAACTGCTTGTAGGCGGCGCTGCCGCGCTCTTCCGGCGGCATGAACAGGCTGTGGTGCTGGCCCTTGATCTCGGCCAGCGAGTAGCCCGTGACGGCAAGAAAATTCTCGTTGGCATCGAGCACTTTGCCGCCGAGATCGAATTCGATGACCGCCAGCGAACGATGGATCGCCGCGATCTGCCCCGCCTCGTGGCGGTTCGACAACAAGCCGGAAAAGAAGGCCATCCGTCCCCCCTTCGACGGCCGCGATGCCCAGAGAACGCGTAAGCCGACGTAGCGATGAAGCCGATGAAAGCCCGCGGCGATGAACTGCTGCAAGCGCGAACCGAATGCTTTCGGCCGCATGCAAATCCTTATATGAAACGGTTTAAAAATAACTAATATGGAATAAAATCGCAAAACTAAAAGTATAAATCAATAAAAAATCAAACCAACACAGCACAGGAAAACTCAAAACTAAGCGTCACTTCAATCAATCGAAGCCTCGACTATCGACAAAAAGGAGCATAAAATAAATACAACTCTCCCATAGGTTGTATTTTATACAGAAAAACTACGATCCCTTGCCGTAATTTTCGATCATTTTCTTGACGGCTTCCATCGCAATCTGGAGCCGCTCCGGATCGCGCGACCGGACGACGATGTTGGTGTCCGGCCCGGTTTCGGACCAGAACGGGTAGGAGCCGATCGAGACGGCCGGATGCGCCTCGGCGATCAGCGCGAGCGGCCCGCCGATGTCGCCTTCGCGCAAGCCGGCGCGAACCGTGTCGGACAACACCTTGCGGCCCGTCTTGAGCGTCGGCCCCACGACATCGAGCATCGCCTGCATGATCGCCGGCACGCCCGCCATCACATAGACATTGCCGATATTGAAGCCCGGCGCTTTCGACACGGAATTGGCGATGAGGTCGGCCCCGGCGGGAATGCGCGCCATCCGCATCCGGGCTTCGTTCAGGTCGGCCGGTGAAAAGCGCTCCGCCAGCATCGCCACCGCCCGCGGATCATGATCGATGCTGACACCGAAAGCGGCAGCCACCGCATCCGCCGTGATGTCGTCATGGGTAGGCCCGATGCCGCCCGTGGTGAAGACATAGGTGTAGCGGGCGCGCAGCGCATTCAGGGCCGCGACGATCTCGTCGGTGATATCCGGCACCACCCGGACCTCGCGCAGCTCGATGCCGATATTGGTGAGGTATTCGGCGATGTAGCCGATGTTCTTGTCCTTGGTCCGCCCGGACAGGATCTCGTCGCCGATGACCAGGATCGCGGCCGTGACGATGGCGGCGGAGAGGCTGTCTTGCACGGCGGTCATGGCGGGATCTTTCCAGGCGTGGGTCAGGCCGGCTTGCGCTCGAAGACGAGGTTCAGACGCGTCTGCTTGATCAGCGTGTAGCCGTTGCGCTTGAGCAGGCCCACGAGATCGCTCTGCCAGCGCTGCCGCGAATCCTCGATGATGACGAAGCCCGGCCACAGCGACTCCGGCGCATCCCGCAGGAAAGGCTCCAGGATGATGTCCTCCGCGCCTTCGACATCGAGCTTGATCGCGTCGATGCGCTGGTAGCCCTCGCCCTGCACCAGCGCGAGCAGCGTCATCGCCGGCACCTTGACCGCCTTCGCCGTGCTGGAATTCAGGATGCGCACGCTCGACTCGCCGCGATTGGCGGTGTCGATGAACAAGGTCAGCTCGCCCGCCTTGTCCGCCAGCGCACAGGCGACGGCCTTGACCGTGCCAAACGGGTTCTGGGCGATGTTGAAGGCCAGCCGCGCGAAGATCTCGGGCTGCGGTTCGACCGCCAGGATGCGCGCCCCGCGCCCGGCGCGGGCCGCCACGAAGAGCGAATAGGCGCCGATATTCGCGCCGACATCGATGAAGGTGAAGCCCTCGCGCAGCCGCGCCGCCAGCATTTCGCGCTCGGTCGCGTCGAAATACTGCGGCGTGAACAGCACGCGCTTCTCGCAGACATTGCCATCCGGATAGAGCCGCATCCGGGCGCCGAGCGACTCGATGTCGACCGGCGCGCCGTCGAGGGCTCGTAAGCCCAGCCGCCGCAGGGCATAGGCGACCTTGCGCCCGAGGAAGCTGTCGGACGCGGATCGCGTCCAGCTGATGATGCGGGAGAGATAGGCTTTCGGCGCGAAGCTGCCAAAGGGCCGCTCTTCCGCCTGAGACTGTTCTGAGATGGCCATGACGCGCCTGATACACCCGACGCTGCGGGGACGCCAGCCGTCACGGAGCGCAAGCCGCGCGCTCGTCACGCATCGGCGAAGCGCGAATGGATCTCCTTGAACAGCGGCGCGATCTCCATGAAGACATCGACGAGTCGCGGGTCGAACTGCCGACCATGTTCGCCGTGGATCACCGAGACCGCCTGATCATGCGACATCGCCGCCTTGTAGACGCGCTCGGTGACGAGCGCATCGTAGACATCCGCGATCGCCATCAGCCGCCCTGCCAGAGGAATCGCCTCGCCGGCCAGGCCCTGCGGATAGCCCTTGCCGTCCCAGCGCTCGTGATGCGTGTGGGCGATGACCTTGGCGAGCGCCAGGAAAGAGCTGGAGCCGCCGAGATGACGCTCGGCATTGGCGATCGCGACCCGTCCGAGTTCGGCATGCGTCTGCATCACGCCCCGTTCCGTCTCGTCGAGCGCACCGGGCTTCAGCAGGATGCTGTCGGGAATGCCGACCTTGCCGATGTCGTGCAGCGGCGCCGACTTGAACAGCAGGTCGAGGGTTCGGTCACCTAGCTCTTCGGCGAAGTAGCCGCGTTCCCGGGCCGCCATGGCCAGCGCCCGCAGGTAATGCTGTGTCCGGCGAACATGATTGGCCGTCTCGTTGTCGCGCGTCTCGGCCAGCGAAGCCATGGCGAGAATGACGGCGTCTTTCGCCCGCTCGGCCTCGTCCAGCGCCACGGAAAGCGAGTTCACCAGGGCGATGTTCGTCATCGCGACGGCGGCGCTGTTGGCGATCCGCCGCAGGGCGCGCACCACCTCGGGCCCCGGACGGTGACGGCGCGCCCAGTAGGCGCCGATGGCGGCGACGGGATCGTCCTGCCTCACCGGCACCATGACGAGGCTGCGCACGAAAGTCGGCCGATAGGCGGCGTGGGGAATGCGGGCGTCGTCGTAAATGTCCTCAATGACGACGACTTCGGCATGCTGCATCGCCCAGCCGGAGATGCAGCTCTCCATCGGAAAGCGCTGGCCCTTCCAGAGCGGCGCGATGGCGTCCTCGTCGGCGTAGTAGCAGCGGCCGTTGTCGCGCAGGATGAAGCTGATGCCGTCCGCCCCGATCAGGCCGCGCACGCTGCGGCGGACGACGGCCATGATCTCGTTGATGCCGCGCGCCATCGAAAGATCGAGCGCGAGACTGTCCAGCGCGCTGAGCGTTGGATCCGGGGCATCGGCAGCAGGGGCTAAAGCGGAATCTTGCATGTCTGAAGGAACGCACTCCGATCAAACGCGCGCATGAAGCATCGGCCTGCCTTAATTAAGCTCTAATTCAAATGCGTGCGCGAAAAGACTGTTCCCGCGCGGGCTGCCCGGCGCAGCGCCGGAATAAGCCTCCGGCCGATGGGCCCGCTTCGCTTTCAACGCGCTTGCGCGCCGGCCGAAACGCAATAGATATGGGCCGGAGGAGTTTTCCGCGCGCGATGACATTCGAAGAGACATTGGGGCGCTCGCGCTCGCGCGAGCCCGCCATCAAGATTCACGGTCCCGAGGCTTTCGCGGCCCTGCACAAGGCCGGCCGGCTCACGGCCGCAGGCCTCGACATGCTCGGCGCCTACGTCAAGCCCGGCGTCACCACGCAGCGCCTCGACGACCTCGCCTTCCAGTTCGCGATGGACAACGGCGCCTATCCGGCGACGCTGTTCTACCGCGGCTACACCAAGTCGATCTGCACCTCGATCAACCACGTTGTCTGTCACGGCATCCCCGATGACAAGCCGCTGCGCGAAGGCGACATCGTCAATATCGACTACACGCTGATTGTCGACGGCTGGCATGGCGATTCCAGCCGGATGTACGGAGTCGGCGAAGTCTCCCGGAAGGCCGAGCGGCTGGTCGAGATCACCCATGAGAGCCTGATGCGCGGCATCAAGGCCGTGCGCGCCGGCGCCACCACAGGCGATATCGGCTTTGCCATCCAGCGCTATGCCGAGGCCGAGCGCTGCTCGGTGGTGCGGGATTTCTGCGGCCACGGCATCGGCCAGCTCTTCCACGACGCGCCGAACATCCTGCACTACGGCAGCCCCGGCGAAGGTGTGGAACTCAAGCCCGGCATGGTCTTCACCATCGAGCCGATGATCAACCTCGGCAAGCCGGGCGTGAAGGTGCTCTCGGACGGCTGGACGGCCGTAACGCGGGACCGTTCGCTCTCCGCTCAGTTCGAGCACCAGATCGGCGTCACCGAGACGGGCTGCGAGATCTTCACCCTCTCGCCCGCCGGGCTTTTCAATCCGCTCGCCGCCAGATGAGCGACGCCATCGGCAAGGCTGGGGGCAAGGGAACGCGCAAGGCGCCCTCGCCCGCCGCTTTTGCCGAGGCCGCCGTCCGCCAGCCGCATTATCACGGGCACCGTGACCGGCTTCGCGCCCGCTTCCTGGATGCGGGCGCCGAGGCCCTGCCTGACTACGAGCTGCTGGAGCTCCTGCTCTTCCGCTCTATCCCGCAGCGCGACGTCAAGCCTCTCGCCAAGGAGCTGATTCAGCGCTTCGGCTCCTTTGCCGAGGTGCTCGCTGCACCGATCCCCCGGCTGACAGAGGTCAAGGGCGTGGGCGAAGGCGTGGCGCTCGACCTCAAGGTCGTCGAGGCGGCGCTGCAGCGCATGGCGCGGGGCGCGGTCGCCAAGCGCACCGTGCTGTCCTCATGGTCCTCGGTGCTGGACTATTGCCGCATGGCGATGGCCTTCGCCGAGCGCGAGCAGTTCCGCATCCTTTTTCTCGACAAGAAGAACGCCCTGATCGCCGACGAGGTGCAGCAGACCGGCACCGTCGATCACACGCCGGTCTATCCGCGCGAGGTGATGCGCCGGGCGCTGGAGCTGTCCGCCTCGGCGATCATCCTCGTCCACAACCATCCCTCCGGCGACCCTACCCCGTCCGGCGCCGACATGCGGATGACGCGGGAGCTGGTCGACATCGCCAAGCCGCTCGGCATCGCCATTCACGACCACATCATCGTCGGGCGTGACGGCCATGCGAGCTTCCGCAGCCTAGGGTTGATCTAGGTCTTGGCCATGGCGCAGCTTTCTACCAAGCGCGTCTACGATCCGCCGGCCGCTGAGGACGGCGCGCGCGTCCTCGTCGACCGGCTCTGGCCGCGCGGCGTCGCGAAGGACAGGATCGGGCTCTGGCTCAAGGACATCGCGCCCAGCGACGCGCTTCGGCGGGAGTTCCATGGCAACCCGGATCGCTGGGAGGAATTCCGCGCAGCCTATGCTGCCGAGCTTGGCGGGGCCGCAGCGAAGGCAGCGCTCGCCACCCTCGATGCGAAGATAGAAGCCGGCCCCGTCACGCTGCTCTATGCGGCCAAGGACGAGGAGCGCAACAATGCCGAGGCGCTGCGGCTCTGGCTTGAAGAGCAACGGCACCGCCGCGCCTGAGACGCATCACCCGACCACTTCCTCCGGGCTCACAACGGAATGCCGCGGCAAACCCGTGCGACTGCCCAACAATGAGGCACATGGGTATTTTTCCCTGACCATCTCCCCTCTTCCCGAACGCCGGCGAATGCGCATAGGCTGACCGAAATGGGGAAGGGTGCATGGTCGCGTTCGATGAAATGACCGGCTCGGGGGCTGAGCTTCGATCGGCCTACAGCGCTCTCGATCGCTGGCTGAAGGAAACGCCGGCGGACACTCTGGCGCTCAGGCGCAGCCAGGCCGAGCTGTTCTTCCGCCGCATCGGCATCACCTTCGCGGTCTATGGCGACGAGGAATCGACCGAGCGTCTGATTCCCTTCGACATCATCCCGCGCGTGCTCATCAAGCCGGAATGGGAGAAGCTGGAGAAGGGCCTGCGCCAGCGCGTCACCGCGCTCAACATGTTCCTGGCCGATGTGTATGGGCCGAAGGAGTGCCTGAAGGCCGGCATCATCCCGCCCGATCTGGTCTATCGGAACGCCTGCTACCAGCTCGAAATGGTCGACTTCAAGGTGCCGCACGGCATCTACTGCCATATCGCCGGCATCGACGTGGTGCGCGTCGACGCCGACACCTTCTACGTGCTGGAGGATAATGCGCGCACGCCGTCCGGCGTCTCCTACATGCTGGAGAACCGGGAGGTCATGCTCAGGCTCTTCCCCGAGCTCTTCGCCACGCATCGCGTCGCGCCGGTCGACAACTACCCGGACCAACTGCTCGCGACTTTGCGCTCGGTCGCGCCCCGCAGCGCCTCCTCCGACCCGACGATCTGCCTGCTGACGCCGGGCCAGTACAATTCGGCCTTCTACGAGCACTCCTTCCTGGCCGACAAGCTGGGCATCGAGCTGGTCGAGGGCTCGGACCTGCTGGTCAAGGACGACGTCGTCTATATGCGCACGACCCAGGGGCCGAAGCGCGTCGACGTTATCTACCGGCGCATCGACGACGATTTCATCGACCCGCTCGTCTTCCGCGGCGACTCGGTGCTGGGCGTGCCCGGCATCATCGGCGCCTACAAGGCCGGCAACGTCACCCTCTGCAACGCGGTCGGCACCGGCGTCGCCGACGACAAGGCGGTCTACAGCTACATGCCGGAGATCGTGAAGTTCTACACCGGCGAAGAGCCGATCCTGAAGAACGTGCCGACCTTCCGCTGCCGCGAGCCCGAGGCCAACGCCTATGTGCTCGACAATCTGGACAAGCTCGTCGTCAAGGAGGTCAACGGCTCCGGCGGCTACGGCATGCTCGTCGGCCCACACGCCAACAAGGCGCAGATCGAGACCTTCCGCCGCAAGCTCAAGGCCCAGCCCGAAGGCTTCATCGCCCAGCCGACGCTTGCGCTCTCGACCTGCCCGACCTTCGTCGCCTCCGGCGTAGCCCCGCGCCATGTCGACCTGAGGCCCTATGTGCTCTCCGGCGCCAACGGCATCTCCTGCGTGCCGGGCGGGTTGACGCGCGTGGCGCTGAAGGAAGGCTCCCTCGTCGTCAATTCCAGCCAGGGCGGCGGCACCAAGGATACCTGGGTGCTCGACGCATGAAGCTCGCCCGGAAACCGCTCGCCACGTCGCGGAAAGGCATTCGCTGACCATGCTTTCGCGTACCGCCGACAGCCTCTACTGGGTCTCCCGCTACGTCGAACGGGCGGAGTATCTCGCCCGCATCCTCGACGCCACGACGCGCCTCACCAACCTGCCGACCAGCTATGGCGGCGCCGGCACGGAATGGCAGAGCGCCGTCTCGACGGCCGGCTGCGAGGAGGCTTTCGCCCAGGCCTATGGCGAGGCCAACGAGCGCAATGTCTGCGACTTCCTGACCTTCAGCCCGGACAACCCTTCCTCCATTCGCAACTGTCTCGCGCAGGCGCGCTCCAACGCGCGCGCCGTGCGCACCGCGCTGACATCTGAGATGTGGGACGCGCTGAACAGCGCCTGGCTGGAACTGCAGCGTTTCGAGAAGAAACGCATGGATCGCGAGGAGTTCGCCCGCTTCCTCGACTGGGTGAAGAACGTCTCGCTGGCCTTCGACGGCTCCGCCTACCGCACGATGCTACGCGACGACGGCTACTGGTTCTCCCGCCTCGGCGTCTATCTCGAGCGCGCCGACAACACGGCCCGCATCCTCGACGTGAAGTACCATGTGCTGCTGCCGGCCGGCGAGCAGGTCGGCGGCTCGCTGGACTACTTCCAGTGGACTACGGTGCTGCGCGAGGTTTCGGCGCTGACCGCCTATCACTGGGTCTATCGCGAGGCGGTGAAGCCCATTCTCGTCGCCGACCTGCTGATCCTGAACCGGCGCATGCCGCGTTCGCTGGCGGCCTGCTACGAGAACATCTCGCGCTTCCTCGATCTGCTCGGCGATGCCTATGGCCGGCAGGGCCCTGCCCAGCGCCAGGCCCGCAAGACCCTGGGCGGCCTCAGCAACACCAAGATCGACGAAGTCTTCGTCCATGGGCTGCACGAGTTCATCGAGGAGTTCATCACCGAGAACAACCGCCTCGGCAACACCATCTTCGAGCAGTATCTGCAATGAGCGGCTGTCAGGCAAAGCGGCCTGCGGGCCGAGCAGCCCTGCCGTAACCGCCCGGACCGGACCATGCGGATCAGGATCTCCCACGCGATCGCTTACGACTATGCGGAGCCGGCGCGCCACATCACGCAGGTCCTGCGGCTGACCCCGCGCGACCATGACGGACAGCACGTCATGTCCTGGCGCATCGAGCCCAGCGTCGATGGCCGCCTGCGCGCCTCGAAGGACGCCCATGGCAACATCGTCCATGGCTTCTATGTCGAGGGGCCGATTTCCTCGCTCTCGATCCGCATCGAAGGGCTGGTCGAGACCCTCGATCTCGCCGGCGCGGTCCGCGGCGACGCCGAGCGCGTGCCCTGCGAAGTCTATCTGCGCGACACGCTGCTCACGGCGCAGGACGATGCGCTACGCGGCTTCGCCGACGAGACAGCGGCAGGTGCCGGCACGCCGCTCTCCCAGATGCACGCCCTGATGGCTGCGGTCGGTGACCGGATCGACTGCGTGGATGCGAGCGGCCGCCAGGGCGTCGGTGCGGTCGAGGCCTTCGCGGCAGGCCAGGCGATCGCGCAGGACATCGCCCATGTCTTCATGGCCTGCGCACGCCATCTCGGCCTGCCGGCGCGCTATGTCTCCGGCTATGTCGCGCAATCGGACAGCCTGCCCCATGCGAACGGCGCCCATGCCTGGGCGGAGGTCCATGTCGACGGCTATGGCTGGATCGGCTTCGACTGCGCCAACGGGCTCTGCCCGATCGACACCCATGTCCGTGTCGCCGTGGGGCTGGACTATGCCGATGCGGCGCCCGTGCGCGGCTCGCGCCAGGGCGGTGAAGGTGAGAATCTCCACGTCGCCGTAACGGCCCGGGAGAGCGAAGGCCGCTTCGCCAACCAGTGACCGTGCCTCCCCGTCGGGAGGACGCCAAAACTTGAGACGACAAGACATACAAGGGACGGAAACTGTGACCTATTGCGCCGGAATCCTCGTGCAGGATGGGCTGGTGATGATCGCCGACACCCGCACCAATGCCGGGCTCGACGATATCTCCACCTTCCGCAAGCTTCACGTCTTCTCCTGGCCCGGGGAGCGAAATTTCGGCCTCATGACGGCCGGCAACCTCTCGGTCACCCAATCGGTGCTGAGCTTCCTGCAGGAAGGCCTGCCCAACGCCGAAACCGGGGAGATCGACACCCTCCAGAACGCGCCCACCCTGTTCCGCGCCGCCCAGCTTGTCGGCAGCTGCATCCGCCATGTCCGGGAGATCGACGGCCCGGCGCTGGACGAGGCACGGGTCAAGTTCGATATCTCGATCCTGTTCGGCGGCCAGATCAAGGGCGAGCCGATGCGGCTCTTCATGATCTACAGCGCCGGCAACTTCATCGAGTGCGGCGTCGACGCACCCTTCCTGCAGATTGGCGAGCACAAATACGGAAAGCCGATCCTCGACAGGTCCGTAACCTTCAAGACTCATCTTTACGATGCGCTCAAGGTCGGGCTGATCTCGATGGATTCGACGATGCGCTCCAACCTCGGCGTCGGCCTGCCGATAGACCTGCTGGTGATGCGACGAGACGCCGCGGAGCCCGAGCTCAACCGCCGTATCGAGGCGGGGGAGCCCTATTTCCACGATCTGCGCGAGCGCTGGTCGGCAGCGCTGCGGGCGGCGCATATGGCGATCCCACGGCCACCTTACGGGCCTCCTGAAGGTTGACCCTACAAATCATCATGTGTTCGATCGATGCAACGGGATGTCAATAATTGCGGGGTTAAGTCGGGTCTCTAGGTATTGCCTTGGATAACCGATGTCGCAACCGTTTGCCGCGAAGATGACGAACGCGGGTTCCTCCGCTCGCATGTTCGCGAGCACGGTGGTAACCCTCGGCTTCGCATTCGTCGTGATGATGGCGGCTGGTGTGGCAGTCGTGATCGCTTTGACCCGCGAGGCGAACCGGCTCGAGGCGCAGCGCCAGTCCGAACGCATCGAGGCAGCCTTCAACGGGCAGATCAAGCTGAACGAGCTCAGGCTCGAGGGGCTGATGGCGGCTGGCGATCTCAACGACGCGCTCCAGCAGACACAGCCACGGTCGGCACTGCAGGCGGCCCTCAAGCGCATTCGCAGCCAGATGCTGGATTTCGACGGCGCGCATATCGTCTCCATGAACGGCTCCGTTTTCGCGAGCATCGAAAATACGGTGCCGATCGGGACGGAACGTCCTGAAGGGCATAGGCACCTCGACGCCTTCCTGCGCAGCGCAAAGAGCCCGGCCGTCTCGGTTGTGATCGGCGACGATGCCCTGCCCCAGACCGGCCCGACGCGCACCATGATGCTCGACGATGGCGGCGAACACGTGCTGGTCACGGTGATCGACCTGTCGCGCCTCACACCGATCGACATCGTCAATGTCAGCGAGCCGCTCTGGCTCATCGCCTATCGGCACATCACGGCCAGCCTCCTCTCGGAGCTGGCCGAACGCTATCAGGTGGCCGACATCCGCCTCGTCGCCTCCGCTCCGGCCGATTCATCTTCGGGCCTGGCGCTGCGGTCTCCGAATGGAACGGTCGGCGGCTGGCTGACCTGGTCCCCGGCGCGGCCAGGCGACGCCATGCTGCATCGCTTCCTCTGGGCGCTCATTCTCGTCGCTCTGCTGTTCTCCGCCATTCTGGTCTTCGTGGTTCAGCGTCTGCGCGCCGCTGCAGAGCAGATCGAGCTGCGCGAGCGGCAGATCCAGCGGCTCGCCGGCCAGGACGAGCTCTCCCTGCTGCCCAACCGCCGTAGCTTCGACCTGACGCTCGACCAGAGCCTGACCGATCTCTCACGGCCCGGCGCGTCGCTGGCGGTCATGCTGATCGACCTCGATCGCTTCAAGGCCGTCAACGACACCTATGGCCACAACGCCGGCGACGAGCTGATCCGGCAGGTCGCGTCGAGGCTTTCCGGCGCGATCCAGCCGGGCGACACGGTCGCGCGTCTCGGCGGCGACGAGTTCGGCATCATCAGGACCCATGTGGCGACGCAGGCCGGCTGCGCGGCCCTTGGCGAGCGCATCCTGGCCTGCCTGACCGAGCCTTTCCTCATCATGGATGTCGAGGTCACGATCGGCTGCTCGATCGGCATCGCGATGGCCCCGCGCGACGCCACGAACCGCCTGACCCTGCTCAAGCTCGCCGACACTGCGCTCTACGAGGCCAAGAACGGCGGCCGCAACCGCTATGCCTTCTTCGAGCCGCAGATGAACCGCTCGCTGCAGCTAAAGCGCATGGTCGAGGACGATCTGCGTCGTGCCATCGAGAACGACGAACTCACCCTGCACTATCAGCCGCAGGTCTCCGTCGATGGCTCGACCATCGTCGGCATCGAGGCGCTGGTGCGCTGGCCGCATCCCGAGCACGGCATGATCCCGCCCTCGGACTTCATCGCCATCGCCGAGGAGCGCGGCCTGATCGTGCCGCTGAGCGAATGGGTGCTGCGCCGCGCCTGCACCGAGGCGAAGCGGTGGGAAGGCGTCCGCCTGGCGGTCAACGTCTCGCCGATCCAGTTCCGCCACAAGGACTTCGTCGCCAACGTCATCCGCATCATCCAGGAGACCGACTTCGACCCGACACGGCTGGAGCTGGAGCTCACCGAAGGCGTGCTGATCGAGGATGCGGATGCGGCCGAAGCCGCGATGATGGACATCCGCGCCCATGGCGTGGGCCTGGCGCTCGACGATTTCGGCACCGGCTATTCGAGCTTGATCTATCTGCGCCGCTTCGCCTTCGACAAGATCAAGATCGACCGCTCTTTCCTTGAATACATGGAGGCGACCGGCGAATCCGCGATCCTCGTGCATTCGATGGCGCATCTGGGCCGGGCGCTCGGCCTGCGCGTCTGCGCCGAAGGCGTCGAGACGGCCGAGCAGCATCGCTTTCTGCAGGCGATCGGCTGCCACGAGCTTCAGGGCTTCCTCTTCTCCCGCGGCGTTCCGGCCGAGCAGATCGACCGGCTGCTCTCGGTGGAGAACCCCTTCGCCGAGGTCCTCTCGGCAGCCTGAGCCGATCTAGAAGAACAGCTCGTGGATGCCGCTGAAGATCGCGTAGGCGAAGCCGGCACTGAGCAGCAGGCCAGCGGCACCAAAGACCGCTCCCACGATGATCAGCACGCCGTCGCGCTCGACGAGGCCTAGCCCGACGAGACAGACCGCAAGGCCGAGCGGGATCTGCCCGATGAAGGGCGCAGCGACGATCAGGCCCAGCGCCAGCACCAGGATGAGCAGTCCGAGGATCGGAACAGCATAGCCGCCTCCGAGCATCGTCAGGCGCGGCTTCGAGAAGCGCTCGAGCCAGGTCAATGCGGGCAATGCCCGCCCCACAGCGCGGCTGAGCTCCGGTTGGCCGATGCTGCGCCGGAGCAGCGCCTGCGGCAGCCATGGCATGCGGCGCCCCATCAGCATCTGCAAAGCCACGAAGGCGAGCACGAACCCGCAGACGAGCGGGATCGGCGGCGGCATCGGCAGGCAGTTCGGCAAGCCGAGAAGGACAACGAGCAGCGCGTAGGCCCTGTCCTGGAGCGCGGCCATGATGGTCCCGACGGCGATCCGCTCTCCGGGCAGGCCGGCCAGCGCCGTCAGAAGTCCGGAGGTGCGCAGGGACGATGACAAGGGAGCAAGGTCGAGCCGAGACGGGAGCGACCGCCTAGCACGGTCGCGCGGCGGCCAACAAGCGCTCCCGGCGCAGGCGTCAGTTGTCCGGGGCTCGGGGCCGGCGCCCGCAACGACCTCACCCGAGGCCGAAATCAGTGCAGCGTCAGCACGCCGTTCAGGCTGCGGATCTCCGCCGGGCGGATCAGCCGCGAATGGGAAACCGTCACGGAATGAAGCGGCCCATCGAGTTCCCGTTTCCAGAATTCCAGGAAATCGTGCAGCACCGGAAAGCGCGGAGCCAGGTCGTATTGCTGCCAGATATAGGTCTGCAGGACGCTGAGATGATCCGGCATCCGATACAGGATCGTCGCCGTGGTCAGCCCGTAGCCCTCCAGCTGCTTGATGAAGTCCGTCGAGACCATCGACACCTCCTCTTCCGATACGGAATGAAAGCTTTGCCGGATAGGGTTCAGGCTGCTCCTGCTTGGTTAACGAAAGCTTGCAAGTCTAACGCCAAACTGCTGAAATCCCAACACATGTCGGGACCTCCGGGTTCCGCAGCATGGCCGGCGCTGGGGGGCGTGCGTGGCGTATGGGTGGCGAAGGTCCGGGCTGGCCGGGCTGGCGATCGTTTTCGCCGCCGCTCACTCTTCCATGGCTTTGGCCGAGGAAGAGGAGGAAACCGGGCCCTCCCCCATCTCCATGGTTATCTTCGGTTCGATGGAGGCTGGCCCGACGAAGAGCTTCGCCTCCGTCGGCATGAAGCGCGCCATCGGCGGCGGATTGGCTCTAAGCGGGTTCCGGCTGTTCCTGAAGGCAGGTGGCTCGCGCGAGGAAACCAGGGCCCGCAAGCCGCACGGCACCACATATAAGGCCGAGAGCCAGAGCCTGCTCGGCTATGAATGGCGCATCGGCAGCACCTTCTTCGCGCTTTACGCCGGCTCCGACAGCGAGACCGAGCAGCGGATCGGGCCGTTCTGCTCATGTGTATTGGCGCGCTATGGCGCGCGCCTCCAGGCCGATCTCTGGATGGTTCCGGCAGAGGGCATGATGCTCCAGGCCAACGCTTACGCCTCCTCGATCAACGGGCGACTCTGGGGTCGCATCGCTCCAGGCTGGCAGATGCCCGCGCGCTTCTATGTCGGGCCGGAGCTGGAACTCTATCGCGAGCGGGATTACAGCAAGTTACGCCTCGGCCTGCATCTGACGGGCTTGCGCCTTCTCGGCGTCGAATGGCGCCTCTCCGGTGGCTGGCAGACGACAAGCGACCGTCCGCCCGAGGCCTACGGCACGCTCGGCCTGCACTGGCTGCGCTAAGAGCGTCCCTACCCCTGCAGAGCCTTGAGCGCTTCCGGCGTATCGACGTCGATGGCGATGGAGGGGTCCTCGAAGGAAACCTCGACGACGCGCTCGCCGGCCTCGTCAAGCAGGCGCCGCGCGCCGCGATCCCCAGTCAGGAGCGACACCGCCGGAAAGATCTCCCGCGCCAGCAGCACCGGGTTGCCGCGCTGACCGAACAGCGTCGGCACCACGGCGAGAGCCTCATGCTGACGCTTCGCCGCCTCGACGAGCCCGCCGATCACCTTCGGCGTGACGTTGGGCATGTCACCGAGCGAGACGACCGCACCAGGCGCTTCCCGTGGCAGCGCCGCCACGCCCGCCTTCAGCGAGCCGGCGAGGCCCGTTGCGTAGTCGGGATTATGAACGAGCCGGACCGGCAGATCGGCCAGCGCGGCCTCGACGGCATCTCGCTGATGGCCGGTGACGACGATGACCGGGAAGAGTCCGGCTTCGAGCTGCGCCTCCACGGCATGGCGCAGGATCGGCTTGCCACGCAGCGGCTGGGTGAGCTTGTTGCGCGCCCCCATCCGCGTCGACTGTCCAGCGGCGAGCACGATGCCCGCGACCGTACCCCCGCCTTCCTGCCCCGGCGCGCGCGGCTGCGGGCGCGAGACGATCTCCATCAGAAGCCCGCCGACCCCCATGCGCTGCACATCGGCCTTGCCCACCGGAATGCGGGCGAGGCTGCGCTGCAGCACCCAGTCGAAGCTGTTCTCCTTGGGGGAACGGGCACAGCCCGGCGCGCCGATCACCGGCTTGCCGTCGAGCCGCCCGAGCATCAGGAGATTGCCGGGATCAACGGGCATGCCGAGATGCTCGACCGTGCCGCCAGCCTCGACCAGCGCCTGCGGGATCACGTCGCGCCGATCGGTGATGGCGGACGCACCGAAGACGACGATGATATCGGCCTCCGCCTTCGCCTCGGCGATGATGGCCGCCGCAAGCGGCTCCGGCTCATGCGGCACACGCCGGTCGGAGGAGAGCACGGCCTCGGCCGGCGCCAGACGCTCCTCCATGATGCGCAGTGTCTTGTCGACGACGCTCGGCTTCAACCCCGGCAGCAGCGTCGAAATGACCGCGACGCGAGACGGCTTGTACGGCGCGACCGCAATCGGCGAATCCGGCCCGAGCGCCGCGAGCGCCTCCGCGACCTGCGCCGCCGGCACCGCGTAGGGAATGATCTTGACCGTAGCGACGAGTTCGCCCGCCACCACGGCCTTGAGCGCTGGCAGCGTCGCGACCGTGATCGCCTCGTCGATGGCGTTGAAGGCGTCGATCGCCGCCACATCGACCTTCAGCACGCCAGCCGCTGTCGAGAAGAGATTGACCCGGCCGGTAAAGGGCGCCTCAGCCTTGATCGCCGCGCCCGTCAGCCGGGTGGCGAGTTGCTTCGCGGCCTCGTTCTCGCCGATGTCGTCCGGTTCGAGGCGAACCGCGACGATCTCGGTGATGCCGGCCGCTTTCAGGCCGGCGGCGAGCTCGGCCGTCACGGTCGCGCCCTTCTTCACGACGGTGGCGCCGGCGCGGATGCTATGCGCCGCGATGCAGCCCACCCCCTCGGTGATGGCGACCGGTCCGAACTTCATCTGCGTCGCCTCAGGCCGGTTTGCGGCGCGGGCCGCGCAGCGTGTTGACGATCTCGGCGAGGATCGACAGCGCGATCTCAGCCGGCGAGACGGCGCCGATGTCGAGGCCGATGGGCGCATGGATGCGCGCGACGGCCTCGGCATCGAAGCCCGCCTCCGTCAGCCGCTCGACGCGCTTGGCATGCGTCTTCCGGCTGCCGAGCGCGCCGACATAGAAGCAATTCGAGCGCAGAGCGGCATCCAGGCCGGGATCGTCGATCTTGGGATCATGCGTCAGCGCGACGAAGGCGGTGTAACCGTCGAGGCCGATGCGCGCGATCGCCTCGTCCGGCCATTCCGGCAGAAGCGTCACGTCGGGGAAACGCTCCGGCGTCGCGAAGGCGGTCCGCGGATCGATGATGACGAGGTCGAGATCGAGCGTCTTCGCCATCGGCGCCATCGCCTGCGAGATATGCACCGCCCCGGTCACGACCACGCGCGGATGCGGTGCCTGCACGGTGAGGAACCAGGGCTTGCCCTCCGTCTCGACCATACCGCTCTTGCCCATGCGCAACTGCTTCTCAAGCAGCTCCGCCAGCGGATCGGCGGCAATGTCCTGCTGCTTCACCAGCCGCTGCGTGCCGGCGGCGACATCCGTCACCAGAACGGTCGCCCGCCGGGCCTCACGCTCGGCATTGAGCGTCGCGAGAACGGAAAGATCCATGGCGGTCAGCCCTTGTCGGTCGCGAGCTTGAGGCCGAGCCCGATCATCAGCGAGCCGCCGATCCAGCGGCCGACGGCGAAGCCCGCTCCGGTCTTCTTGATCGCGCCGACGATGGCAGAGGCGCCGAGCACCGTGACGAGGTCGGCCGAGGAGAAGACGAAGTTGACGATGGTGCCCAGGATCAGGAACTGCGCCCAGACCGGCAGCGACGCCGCCGGATCGACGAACTGCGGCAGGAGCGCGATGAAGAACAGCGCGACCTTGGGGTTCAGCACCTCGACGATGAAGGAATCGACGAGCGCCCGCTTCACCGTCTTCTGCGGCGCGAGCGGCTGGTCGGTCATCGCCAGGCGCGAGCGGATCATGCCGATGCCGATCCAGATCAGGTAGAGCGAGCCGGCGATCTTCACCGCCATGTAGAGCTCCGGCACATGCTTGAACACGGCGGACAGGCCGAAAGCCGCGGCGAAAACATGCAGATAACAGCCGAGATGAATGCCGAGCATGGCCATCAGCCCGGCCTTGCGGCCATGGCTGATCGTCTGCGCGGCCGTATAGAGCAGCGCCGGCCCCGGAAAATAGGCGACGAGAACCGTCACCGTCGCAAAGGCGACAAGCGTCTCCCAGGAGGGCATCAGGGTGTCGCCTCTGCGCGGACGGGCTCGACATAAACTTTGATCCGCCCGCCGCAGGAGAGCCCAACCTGCCAGGCCGTCTCGTCGGCGACGCCGAATTCCAGCATGCGCGCCTTGCCATCCGCGATCACATCGGCGGCCTCCGTGACCACCGCGCCCTCGACACAGCCTCCCGAGACCGAGCCGGCGAAATTGCCGTCCGCGTCGATGACGAGATGCGAGCCGACCGGCCGCGGCGCCGAGCCCCAGGTCTCGACCACCGTCGCGACCGCTACCTGCCGGCCGGCGCGGCTCCACTCCTCGGCAGCGCGCAGAATATCGGTGTCCGTGCTGATCATGGTCGAAACTCCGCTTGCCAACGGATCATAACCGTCATTGCGAGCGGTAACATCATGCCTCAACCCGCCTTCTTCAACCACAGGCGTGGATCGCTCTCCCGCCCTGCATCGCGGGAAAGTGCGGCGCAGAGATCGGTCATCGCCGCGAGGTTGTGGATCGGGCGGAAGGAATCGACATGCGGCAGCATCGCCTTGATGCCGCTGGCGCGCGCCGCGAAGGCATCGTAGCGCAGGAGCGGGTTGAGCCAGACGAGCTTCCGGCAGGAGCGCTGCAGCCGGTCCATCTCGAAGCCGAGGCTGTCGTCGAGATGCCGCTCCAGCCCATCGGTAAAGAGCAGCACCACGGCCCCGCCGGCCAGCACTCGGCGCGACCAGACGCGGTTGAACTCATGCAGCGCTGTCGAGATCCGCGTGCCACCCTCCCAATCCGGCGCGGCCTTGCCGGCAAGAGCCAGCGCCTCGTCCGGGTCGCGCGCCCTGAGCATCCGCGAGACATTGGTCAGCCGCGTGCCGAAGACGAAGGAATGCACGCGCCGGCGCTTCTCGGTCAGCGCATGCAGGAAATGCAGGAAGATGCGCGAATACTCCGCCATCGAGCCCGAGATATCGACGAGCGCGACGATCGGCGGATGCACCTCGCGCCGCTCACGGAAAGCGAGGTCGATCGACCCACCCCCGCCCCTGAGCGAGCGCCGGAAGGTGCGGCGCGGATCGATGCGCAAGCCATGCGTCGCCGCGATGAACCGGCGCGTGGCGACGCTGTCGTCCGGCAGCCGCAGCTCCGCGATGAGCTGCTTGGCGCGCGCGATCTCGGTCGCCGTCATCTGCGCGAAATCGCGCGATTGCAGCGTCTCGCGGTCCGAGACCGTGAGACGCGCGCTCAGCTCCGTCAGCTCGGCCGGCGGCTCTTCCTCGCGCGCAGGCGGCTGGAAAGCTTCCGCCACGCGCAGCGCCCCCGCCTCGGCCTTCTCCGGCTGGCTGTCGGCGCGCGGCGAGACCGGCGACATCTGCGCCATGATCTTCTCGATCAGGTTGCGCCGGCGCCAGAACAGCCGGAAGGCCTGGTCGTAAACCGCGCTGTCCTCGTGCTTCTTCACGAAGATTGCATGCAGCGCCCAGTAGATGTCGTCGCGCCCACCGAGCGCGCCATCGGCAAGAGCCTCCACCGCCTCGACCACCGCGCCCGGCCCCACGGGCAGGCCCGCCGCACGCAGCGCGCGGGCGAAATAGGCGACGTTCTCGGCGAGCTTGCCGCTCACGCCCCGGCCGTGTCGGTCATGAAGACCTTCTGCACGATCTGCCACTGGCTCTCAACCTTCAGGAACGAGAGCAGATCGGTGAAGTAGCGCGGCGGCATCTGGCACTTGACCTTGACCAGCGCCATCGTCGGTCCAACCAGATCGATCGTCAGGATATGGTCCTCCCGCGCCAGCCCCGCAGCCTTCGGCGACGGCCGGTTGCGCACGGCGTCCAGCCATTGTTCGCGCGGCACGATCTGGATGCTGCCATCGTCCTTCACCGTGGTCAGCGCGCTGGTCGGATGGAAGGCGTGGGCCAGCTTTGCGACGTCGCCCTCATAGAGCCCGTCGAGATAGGTGCGGGTCACGGCCTCGATGGCCTTGATGTCGTTGTTCATCGCTCGATCGTCCTGTTCCCGGGTCGTTCAGGCAAGGCACTGGAGCCGCCCGCCCTCAGACCTATCGTCAGCCCCTTGTCTCCGCCTTGATCTGCTCCAAAAGCTCCCGCACCTTCGAGCCCTGCATGGCCTGGATATCGTCCTGGTATTTGAGCAGCGCGCCCAGCGTGTCGGAGACGATGGCCGGGTCGAGCGCCACCGCGTCGAGCTCGACCATCGCCGTCGCCCAGTCGAGCGTCTCGGCTACGCCCGGCGCCTTGAACAGCTCTTCCTTGCGGATCGCCTGCACGAAGCCGACGACCTGCTTCGAGAGCTTGGCCGGCGCGTCCGGCACCTTCGCCTTGAGGATGGCGAGCTCCCGCGGCGCGTCGGGATAATCGACCCAGTGATAGAGGCAGCGCCGCTTCAGCGCGTCATGGATCTCGCGCGTGCGGTTCGAGGTCAGGATCACGATCGGCGGCTCCGCGGCCTTGACCGTGCCGAGTTCGGGGATCGTGACCTGCGCATCGGCCAGCACTTCGAGCAGGAAGGCCTCGAAAGCCTCGTCGGTGCGGTCGAGCTCGTCGATCAGCAGGATCGGCGCCCCGCCCTCCTGCGGCTCCAGCGCCTGCAGCAGCGGCCGTTTCACGAGGTATTTCTCGGAGAAGATACCGGCTTCCAACCGCTCGCGATCCGCCGCGGCCCCGCCCGCCTCCGCAAGGCGGATCGCCATCATCTGCCCGGCATAGTTCCACTCGTAGACCGCGGAGGAGAGGTCGAGCCCCTCATAGCATTGCAGCCGGATCAGCCGGCGCCCGAGGCCAGCCGCCAGCACCTTGGCGATCTCGGTCTTGCCGGTGCCGGCCTCGCCCTCGAGCAGCAGCGGCCGCTTCATCCTGAGCGCGAGGAAGAGCACCGTCGCCAGCGCCCGGTCGGAGACATAGCCCTGCGCCTGCAAGAGCGCGAGCGTGGCGTCGATGGAGGAAGGCAGAGGGCTGGACATCGGAACACACGTCATGCCCGGGCTTGCCCCGGGCATCTCTTGGAAATGAGCCACGAGCTAGGCTTGGAAGAGATGGCCGGGTCAAGCCCGGCCATGACGTCCCTTCTATGCGCCGGGGACTTACTTCCCCGTCGCCTGCGCGACCGCCTGCTTGGTCATCACGCCGATCAGATGGGCGCGATATTCCGGGTCGGCATGGATGTCGCCATTGATGCCCTTCGAGCCATGCTTGAGGCCTTCGAGCGATTTCGGCGCGAAGCGGGCCTTCAGCGCAGCTTCGGCCTCCGGCCAGCGGAAGACACCGCCCTCGCCCGCCCCGGTCACCGCGACGCGCACATCCGAGCCGCGTTTAGCGACGAAGACGCCAACCATCGCGTAGCGCGAGGCCGGATTGCGGAACTTGGCGTAACCAGCCTTCGAGACCAGCGGGAAGGAGACCTTGGTCACGATCTCGCCCTCCTCCAGCGCCGTCTCGTAGAGCCCGGTGAAGAACTCTTCCGCCGGGAGCTTGCGCTTGTTGGTGATGACGGTGGCGCCCAGAGCCAGCAGCGCCGCCGGATAGTCCGCCGCCGGGTCGTTGTTGGCGACCGAGCCACCGATCGTGCCGCGATGGCGCACATGCGGATCACCGATATGGCTGGCGAGATAGGCGAGCGCCGGGATCGCGGCCTGGACCTCGGCGGAATCGGCGACCTCGGCATGGGTCGTCATCGCGCCGATGATGATGTTGCGGCCCTTGGCGGTGATGCCTTTCAGGTCGGCGCAGGCGCCGAGATCGACCAGCGCCGTGGGCGAGGCCAACCGCTGCTTCATCGTCGGCAGCAGGGTGTGGCCGCCGGCGAGCAGCTTGGCGTCCTCCTTCTTGGCGAGCAGCGTCGCCGCCTGCCGGGCGCTCGTGGGCTTGTGATAGGTGAAGGCGTACATGTGCTCTTCCTTTCAGCTCACTCGGCCGCCATGCGGCTGATCGATTTCTGCGCCGCGCGCCACACCGCCTGCGGCGTGGCCGGCATCGCGATGTCCTCATGGCCGAGCGCATCGGTGATGGCGTTGATGACCGCGGGTGGCGAGGCGATGGCGCCGGCCTCCCCGCAGCCCTTGATGCCGAGCGGGTTCGACGGGCATGGCGTCACCGTCATCCCGACATCGAAGGACGGCAGATTATCCGCGCGCGGCATGCAGTAGTCCATGAAGCTCGCGGTCACGAGCTGGCCGTCGCTGTTATAGCGCGCGCCTTCGAGCAGCGCCTGGCCGACGCCCTGGGCGATGCCGCCATGGACCTGCCCCTCGACGATCATCGGGTTGATGACGATGCCGAAATCGTCCACCGCCGCCCAGCGTTCGATCGAGGTCACACCGGTCTGCGGGTCGATCTCGAGCTCGCAGATATGGACGCCGGCCGGGAAGGTGAAGTTGGTCGGGTCGTAGAACGCACCCTCCTTCAGCCCCGGTTCCAGCTCCTGCCCGTTGAACTTGTGCGCGATATAGGCCTGCAGCGCGCAGGAGCCGAAATCGAGCTTCCGGTCCGTGCCCTTCACCGTGAAGTGGCCGTCCGCGAAGTCGATATCGGCCTCGTCGGCCTCCAGCACATAGGCCGCGACCTTCTTGCCCTTGGCGATCACCTTGTCGACCGCCTTGTAGATCGCCGACATGCCGACCGCGCCAGAGCGCGAACCATAGGTGCCCATGCCCATCTGCACCTTGTCGGTGTCGCCATGAACGATGGAGACGTTGTCGATGGGTATGCCGAGCCGGTCCGAGACGAGCTGGGCGAAGGTCGTCTCATGACCCTGGCCGTGGCTGTGCGAGCCGGTCAGCACCTCGACGGTGCCGATCGGATTGACCCGCACCTCCGCCGATTCCCACAGGCCGACACCCGCGCCGAGCGAACCCACCGCCGCCGAAGGGGCAATGCCGCAGGCCTCGATATAGGAGGAAAAGCCGATGCCACGTAGCTTGCCGGCCCGCGCCGAGTCGCGCTTGCGCTTGCCGAAGCCCTTGTAGTCGATGATCTCCAGCGCCTTCTTCATTGAGGCGGCATAGTTCCCGGTGTCATAGGCCATGATGACGGGCGTCTGGTGCGGGAACTTCCTGATGTAGTTCTGCAGCCGGAACTTGGCCGGGTCCTTGCCGAGCTGCCGCGCCGTGACCTCGATCAGCCGCTCGACCACGAAGGTCGCTTCCGGCCGCCCCGCGCCGCGGTAGGCATCGACCGGGGCGGTGTTGGTGTAGACCGCGTCGACCTCGCAATAGATCGCGGGGATGTCGTACTGGCCCGAAAGCAACGGGGCGTAGAGATAGGTCGGCACCGAGGAGGAGAAGGTCGAGAGATAGGCGCCGAGATTGGCGGTGGTATGCACCTTGAGGCCGAGGATCTTGCCCTCCGCGTCAGTGGCGAGTTCCGCATGGGTGACATGGTCGCGGCCATGCGCATCGGAGAGGAAGGCCTCGGTGCGATCCGCCGTCCACTTCACCGGCCGCCCGACCTTCTTCGCCGCCCAGACGCAGACCGTCTCCTCGGCATAGATGAAGATCTTGGAGCCGAAGCCGCCGCCGACATCCGGCGCGATCACGCGCAGCTTGTTCTCGGGCGCGATGCCGATGAAGGCGGAAAGCACGAGCCGCGCCACATGCGGGTTCTGGCTCGTGGTGTAGAGCGTGAAGATGCCCTCGCCCTGATCGTAATCGCCGACCGCGGCCCGTGGCTCCATCGCATTGGGCACGAGCCGGTTGTTGACGAGGTCGAGCTTGGTGACGTGCTTCGCCGCCTTGAACGCCTTGTCGGTCGCGTCCTTGTCGCCGAGATGCCAGTTGAACACCGTATTGTCCGGCGCCTCGTCATGGACGACGGTCTTCGCGCCCGCGGCCTTGGCAGTGTCGACCACCGCCGGCAGCTCCTGATAGTCGACGACGATCGCTTCGGCAGCGTCCTTCGCCTGCGCCAGCGTCTCGGCCACGACCACGGCGACATGGTCGCCGACATAGCGCACCTTGCCCTGCGCCAGCGCCGGATGCGGCCCGGCGCGCATTGGCGAGCCGTCCTTGTTGTGGATCATCCAGCCGCAGATCAGCCCACCGATCTTGTCGGTAGCGAGATCGGCCCCGGTGAAGATGCCGAGCACGCCAGGCATGCCGGCCGCGGCTTTGGTGTCGATGGATTTGATCTTGGCATGCGCATGGGGCGAGCGCAGGAAATACGCGTGGGCCTGGCCCGGACGGTTCACGTCGTCGGTATAGCGGCCCTGCCCCGTGATGAAACGATGATCTTCCTTGCGGCGGACTGCGGCGCCGATTCCGGTTGCGGACATGGTGTTCCCTCCTCGCACGGCGCCTCTGTCGGGCGCCTCACTGCATGGGACTCATTGCATGAAGGCTGGCTCTGACGGCTATTCAGGCACGCGCGAGGCGCGGAGCCTCACTCGGCGGCCTGGCGCAACGGCGCTCCGGCCTTGCCCATTGCCTCGGCGCCTGCGGCGATCGCCTTGACGATGTTGTGGTAGCCCGTGCAGCGGCAGATGTTGCCGTCGAGGTCCTCGCGGATCGTCTTCTCGTCAAGCTCGTGGCCGCGGCGGTTCACCATATCGACGGCCGACATGATCATGCCGGGCGTGCAGAAGCCGCATTGCAGGCCGTGATGCTCGCGGAAGGCCTCCTGCATCGGATGCAGCACGCCGTCCTGGGCCAGCCCCTCGATGGTGGTGACGTTGGCGCCGTCTACAGAGACGGCGAGCGTCGTGCAGGCCTTCACCGCCTTGCCGTCGAGATGGACGAGACAAGCGCCGCACTGGCTGGTGTCGCAGCCGACATGCGTCCCGGTCAGTCGCAGATTTTCTCGCAGGAACTGCACCAGAAGGGTGCGCGGATCGATATTGGCGGTGACGGCTTTGCCGTTCACCGTCAGCGAAACAGTGGTCATGAGCACATCTCCTGTGACCCGTCTCCATCCCCCCGTCCGCCCTCCCTGGGCTGCGGCCGGGCCGAACCTTTCGGAATGCGTGGCCCCATCGGGCTGGCTTCCTTGGAAAAGCTCAAAATCGAATGTGGACCCGCGCTTTTCCGCGGTCAAGCTGGAGACGGCGGAACAAAATCGACCGTTCGGCCCCGTTTCTCGCCAGTTTCCACGGATCGGCCGACGTCAAGCGGTATTGTGACATCCCGTTGCCGGAATTTTAACAGAGCTCCCTTAAGGTCGGCAGCGCGTATATGTCGGCGCGGAGGCCGGTCTTTGACGTCGATTTCCGATCAGGTCGAGCGGCGCTTGCGCTCGACGGGCTACAACGGACGCGAACGCGACGCGCTGCGCCGGTATCGCAAGCTTGTCGGCCTCGTCATCAAGGACATCGTCACCGAAACCTTGGCGTATGGGCGCCAGATCCATCCTGGACTGAAAGACCAGGCAGCGCCGCTGACGGATGATCTGTGCGAAGCCACCGAGCAGCACTTCAGATTGATATTCGACGGAGATTTCGACGAGCGCTACGTCGAATCGATGGAGCGCGTGTGTGCGCTGGAGCGCCTGGTCAAGGTCGGCACCCGCTCCCGTGTTGCCATCGCGACCTGTCTGTTCAGGGTCATAGCGACGCAATCCGCTCCGCGCTCGTTTTTCTTTCGCGGCCGCTTCGCCCAGGACATGAAGATCATCGAGCATACGCTCGTCATGGACATCAATACCGCGATCACGCAGGATCGGGTGCTCGAGGCGGCAGAGGCCAGGTATCGCAGCGAGGCCTTCGATACCGCCGCGCACATGCTGAAGTCGCGGATCGGCACGCTCGATTCGAGGATCAGCGGCGCAGTCGAGCAGTTCGTCGCCGCGGCCGACGAAACGACGGGCGCCACGGCCTTCATCCGGACGCAGGTTCTGGACGTGACGCGCGCAGCGGAAATGATGCGCGACCGCGCCATCCAGACAGCCGCGGCCACCGAAGAGATGTCAGCCAATATCGGCGAGATCGAGCACCGCGCGCGCCAGAGCGTCGCCATCGCGTCTCGCGCCGTCGGCGACGCGGAGGCCATGAACGAGGCGATCGCCCAGCTGCGGCAATCGACGGCCCGCATCGGCTCGGTTCTCGGCCTGATCGCCGATATCGCCGCGCAGACCAATCTGCTCGCCCTGAACGCCACGATCGAGGCTGCTCGTGCCGGAGAAGCCGGCCGCGGCTTCGCTGTCGTGGCCTCGGAGGTCAAGTCGCTCGCGACGCAGACCGCCAATGCGACGGAGGAAATCGCCCGCCAGATCAGCGAGTTCTCGGCCAGTGCCTCGGCCTGCGGCGATCGTGCCGCCTCGATCAGCACCACGATCGGCGAAATCCGGGGCGATTCCGAAGCGATCTCGGACTCGGTCGCCCATCAGAGCATCGTCACGGCGGGCATAGCCCGCGATGCCTCTGACGTCGCCGGCTGCTCCGACGATGCGATCGCCAGCGCGCAGGCCGTCGGCGAAAGCCTTGAAACGACGACACGGGCCATCGAACGCGCCACGCTGGTCGCTTCGCAGATGGCGCTTCAGGTCGGTGCGGCCGAGGCCACCGTCAGCGAGGCGCTCGACGCGTTGCGCCGAGCGTCCTGAGCGCGCTCAGCCTTCGCTGACCGCTTTGGCGAAATTGGCGAAGAACTCGTCGGCGAGCTTCTTCGAAACCGAATCGATCAGCCGGGCACCGAGCTGCATCAGCTTGCCGCCGACCTGCGCCTCGACCTCGTAGCGCAGCAGCGTCTGCCCGCCCTCGGCATCCGAGAGCATCACCTTCGCACCGCCCTTAGCGAAACCGGCGATGCCGCCCTCGCCTTCGCCCTGAATGCGGTAGCCGTTCGGCGGGTCGAGATCGGTCAGCTCCACCTTGCCCTTGAAGGTCGCCTTCACCGGGCCGAGCTTCACCTTCACCACCGCCGAAAGATGCGTGTCGTCGTCCTTGGTCAGCTGCTCGCAGCCGGGGATGCAGGCCTTCAGCACCTCGGCGTCGTTCAGCTTGGCCCAGACCACTTCCTTGGAGGCCGGCAGCGTGGCCTCGCCGTTCATCGTCATCGCCATGGGCATCTCCCGAACTGAAAGACCGCGCGGCGTGGATTGCGGCCGGCGCGGTTCGAAGGCTATCCAATCCCTATCCATGATCGCAAAGCTTCCCCGGGCACAAGAGGGGAAGCGCTCCGGCCTCGTCAGGCCGGCTATAGCATCGGACCGAAAAGTGGTTTCCACTTTTCGGAAGAATCCGATGCGATATCAAAGTGGTCGATCATCGTGATCGCGTTCGATAGGGCGCGCGATGATCTGAGGAGACCCGATGCTCGAGCTCTCCGCCGAGGAACGCGCCGTTTCGGCAGGCGAAGGCGGCAACGGTGCGGCCATGGCGATGCGGATCGTCGCGGAGGCTGCCCGCCTCATGGGTGCCCCCCGCCTGATACCGGTCGCCTCCGCCCATATCGACGGCGCCCTCTACCATGGCGATTCCGGCACGCTCTTCGCAGAGAAGCTGGTGGAGGGCGGCGCCCGCGTCGCCGTGCGCGCCAGCCTCAATGTCGGTTCGCTGGCTCCCGCCGGCTGCGCCGCGATCCGCCTGCCGCCCCATGAAAGGGAGATGGCGCGGCGCATGATGCGCGCCTATGAGGCGATGGGCTGCGAGCCGAGCTGGACCTGCGCGCCCTATCAGGCCGGCCACCGCCCGGCGCAGGGAACCGACGTCGCCTGGGGCGAGTCGAATGCGGTCGTGTTCTGCAACTCCGTGCTCGGCGCACGCACAAACCGCTATGGCGACTTTCTCGACATCGCCTGCGCCATCGCTGGCCGCGCCCCCGATTACGGCCTGCATCGCCCCGAGAACCGGCTCGCGACGCTGCTGATCGATGTGAGCGGCCTCTCGCTGGGCCTGCGTCGCAGCGACGTCTTCTATCCCGTGCTCGGCACGATCCTCGGCCGCGCCGCCGGTAGCGCCGTGGCGGTCATCGAAGGACTGCAGGGCTGCACCACCGAGGACAGGCTCAAGGCGCTCGGCGCAGCGGCGGCCTCGGCGGGGGGAGTCGGCCTGTTCCATGTCGCCAGTGTCACGCCGGAGGCGCCTGACGCGGCGACCGCGCTGGGCAGGCTCGCGCCGCGAGAGCGCATCGAACTTTCCCCCGCAGATGTCGAAGCCGCGCTGGCACGCCTTTCGACCGCTGGAGAGACAAGCCGTGTCGACGCGGTCGCCGTCGGCTCGCCGCATCTCTCGCTCGCGGAGATCGACGAGGTCGAGCGGCGCATGGCGGGCCGGCGCCTGACCATCCCGCTCTATGCCAATACCGGCCGCCACGTCGTCGGTCCGCTGGAGGCGCAGGGCCGGCGGCGGGCGCTGGAAGAGGCCGGGGTCGTCTTCGTGGTCGACACCTGCGTCGTCGTCACGCCGATCCTGCCTGAAGTCGCGGGCGCGGTGCTGATGACCAATTCCGGCAAGTTCGCCCATTACGCGCCAGGCAACACCGGCTATGCGGTGACCTATGGCTCGCTCGGCGAATGCGTCGAGAGCGCGGTGGCCGGCCGCCTCGTCAGGGAGGCGCGGGCATGGCGCTGAAGATGGGCCTGGAGTTCGAAGCCGAAGTCCTCCTGCCGAGCGGCCCGGTCGAAGGCGAATGCCTGGCGCTCACCGCTCCCATCAGCTTCTGGGGCGGTGTCGATCCGGCCAGTGGCCTGATCATCGACGCGCGACATCCCGAGCGCGGCCGCGACATCACCGGGACGATCCTCGCGCTGCCCGGCACGATCGGCTCGTCCTCCGCCTCCGCGGTATTGCTCGAGCTGGTGCATGCGGGCCGGGCGCCGGCGGCGCTGCTGATGGATGCGCCCGACGCCATCCTCCTGCTCGGCCTCGTCGTCGCCCGCGAGATGGGCTGGCCGACACCGCCCGCCTACCGCTTGCCGGCGGCCGATCAGCCGCAGCTCGCCGGCCGCAGGCTGACGATCTCGGCAGAGGGGATCGTCAGGGCGGAGTGACGTAGGGCGTCATTCTCGGGCTTGCCCCAAGAAATCGCATGACCGGAGGACCCTGGTTTCCGCGATGCTCGGGCCAAGCCCGAGCATGACGCCAAGCCAAGCGCTAAACCCTACCGAAAAGCCGGCTGCGATAGATCAGCCCGCCGCCCTGCCCCGTCCCGCCGAGCCCGACGACTTCGCCGATGAGGATGCGATGGCTGGCGATGTCATGCGTCGCCACGAGCCGGCAGTCGAAGGCGGCCACTGCATCGAGGAGGACCGGCGCACCGGTCGCAAGCTCGCCCCAGCGCGCGGTTGTGAAACGAGCCTCGCCATTGATGCCGCGCCGGCTGGCGAAGATCTCGGCGAGCTCGGCGCTGTCTCCGGGCAAAGTATTGATGCAGAAGATGCCGCTCGCCTCGATGGCGGCCAGCGTCCGGCTCGACCGGGCGATGCTGGCGAGCACGGTCGGCGGCGCATCCGAGACCGAAGCTACGGCCGTCGCGGTCAGCCCGGTCCGTCCGGCCGGACCTAGCGTCGTGACGACATGCACGGCGCTGACGACCTGCGCCATCGCATCGCGAAACGCGGGTGCGTCGGGGCGATCCGGCACCGGCGGCAGAGGGTGAACGATCTTGGTCATCAGCTCGATTGGACTATGTCGGCGGGCTTCCACGGCTCATTCGACCATGTAGAGGCTCGAAGCGGCGAATGCCAGCGACCGCCGGCTGCGAACAGCGCGGCGCCCTCCGCATCTGATATATCAATATCATCACACCTGACGCTCAACGCGTCACGACGGCGAGCAACCCCTTGCGCAGGTGCAGCATCAGCGTGTCGCTGGCCGCGGCGGCGGCATCGGGATCGGTCGCTCCGATCGCCTGCGCCAACGCGCCATGATGGAGCGCCGATGGCACGAGGTCGTCCTGGCGTTCGAAATGATACCAGGCGCGGCGGATCAGGACCTGGAGCGGCTCGACCGCCCGGGTCGCATAAGGGCTGCGCGCGGCCGCCGCCACCGCGGCATCCAGCTCCTTGTCGACCCGCATGAACGCCGTCGCATCCCCTGCATCGGCAGCCTGCCGCATCGCCCGGGACGCCTCCACGATGGCGATTCGCTCCGCCGGGCTCGCCCGCAGCGCCGCTTCCTTGACGACGAGCCGCTCGAGCACCTCGCGCGCGTCGAGCGCCGCCATGATGTCGATCGCGTTGATGTCGGCGACGAGAATGCCCTTTCGCGGCAGGATCTCGACCATGCCATGCTGTGCCAACCGGATCAGCGCCTCGCGCACAGGTGTGCGTCCGAGCCCGACGCGCTCGATCAGCTGCGCCTCGGTCAGCGTGCTGCCGGGCCGCAGCGAAAGCGTCACGATCGCCTCTTCAAGCCGGCGATAGGCGATATCGGCGAGGCTATGGCCGGCGGTGTCCGCACCGTCCCCCGCCCTTACCGGATCGACCGCCCCTTTCCGGCTCATGCTTCCTCCATCCCGCCTCACGACAACGATGCGCTTGCCAAGCTTGATATATCAACGGAGATATATCAAGCTGAGTAATTGCTCGGCCAATTGAGGTATTATCCCTGTCATGAAGGTCGCCGTTGTCGGGGCCGGCATCGTTGGTGTTGCCGTCGCTCACGCGCTCCTCGACGAGGGGCACGAGGTGCTGCTGATCGAGCGTCGGGAGCCGGCCTTCGGCCCGTCGCGCGGCAATGCCGGCTGGATTGCGCATACCGACATCTTGCCGATCGCAAGCCCCAAGATCCTGCGGCAGGTTCCGAAATTCCTGGCCGATCCGCTGGGTCCGCTCAGCATTCGCCCGGCCTATCTGCCGAAGCTCCTGCCCTGGCTCGTCCGCTTCGTCCTGGCCGCCCGTCCCGAGGCCTATGAGCGCTCGATCGCGGGGCTCGGAGCGCTCCAGCAGCGCGCCCTGCCCGCCTGGCAGGCACGCGTCGAGAAGACCGGCCTGACCCGTCACATCCACCGCAACGGCGGCCTTTACGTCTTCGGCGACAGCGAGGCGCTGGAAGGCGCGCGGGCCGTCGCGAAGCGCCAGGCCTCCTTCGGCATCAAGGTCGAGATCATCGGCCCCGAGGCCCTGCGCGAGCTCGAACCCGCCCTGAAGCCGCGCTTCGCCGGGGCGGCCTGGCATCCGGACACCGCCCATATCAGCGATCCGCACCAACTGACGCTCGCGCTCTTCGAGGCGGCCCTGCAGCGCGGCGCCGTCTTCGAGAAGGCGGAGGTCGGCAACATCTCGCTGGGCGAGCGCCCTGCCCTGACCGGCCCGGACGGCTGGCAGCGCGTCGTCGATCGGGTCGTGATCGCCGCCGGCGCCTGGGCCAAGCCACTCGCCGCCGCGATGGGCGACACCGTGCCGCTCGACACCGAGCGCGGCTATAATGTCAGCTTCCCCGACGTCGCCGGCATCCTTGCCCGGCCCGTCTCTTTCGAGGGCCACGGCTTCGTCGCGACGCCGCTCGATTCGGGCTTCCGCATCGGCGGCGCGGTCGAGTTCGCCGGCCTGCAGGCCCCGCCCAACCATGCGCGCACGCGCCGGCTCTACGACAAGGCGTCCAGCCTGATCGACGGGCTGCCCCCCTTCGAGAGCGGCCGGCTCTGGATGGGCTTCCGCCCGTCGCTGCCCGATTCATTGCCGGTCATCGGCACGGCCAGCCGCAACCCAAATGTCGTCTATGCCTTCGGCCATGGCCACTACGGCATGACGCAGTCCCACGCGACCGCCGATCTCGTCGCCGCCCTCATCGCCGGCCGCAAGCCGGCCATCGACCTTGCGCCCTTCAGCCCGAAGCGCTTCTGATACGGCCATGGCAGGCCCCATCGTCCATATCAACGGCTGGCCGGGAACCGGCAAGCTGACCATCGCGCGCGAACTCAGCCGCCGGATCGATGCGCGGCTGCTCGACAATCACAGCGTCCTCGACCCGGCCCATGCACTCTTCGACCGGCGCGACCCGCTGCACCATTCGCTGCGGCGTTCCCTGCGCGTCGCCATCTTCGATCATATGCGGCGAATGCAGCCGGACACGGCCCTGATCTTTACCGACGCCCTCTCCGACGATGCTTATGACAGCGCCGTCTTCGACGAGTATCGGCAGCTTGCCGCCGATCGCGCGGCACCTCTTGTCGCGGTGGTGCTGGACCTTACCGCCGAACGCAACGTCGAACGGCTCACGGCCCCTGGCCGCTCAGAACGGCACAAGCTGACCAATCCCAAGGCTCTCGCCGCGCTGCGAGCCAATCACCGGCTCCTGCGTGCAACCGGCCTGCCGCTGGTCGAGCTCGATGTATCCGAACTCTCGCCTTCCGAGGCCGCCGACATCCTCAGCCGGCGAATCGGCGAGGCACTTGAATCAGATCCGAAGCCCCCGAGCCCAACATCATGACCACACACACCTTCTTCTGCGTCGATGGACATACCTGCGGCAACCCGGTGCGCATGGTCACGGGCGGCGCTCCGCCGCTCAAGGGCGCGAACATGATCGAGAAGCGCGCCCATTTCCTCGCTGAATACGACTGGATCCGCACCGGCCTGATGTTCGAGCCGCGCGGGCATGACGTCATGTCCGGGTCGATTCTCTATCCGCCGACGCGCGACGATGCCGACATCGCCTTCCTCTTCATCGAGACGTCCGGCTGCCTGCCGATGTGCGGCCACGGCACCATCGGCACCGTGACCATGGCGCTGGAGCGCGGGCTGGTGAAGCCGCGCGAGGAAGGCGTGCTCAAGATCGACACCCCGGCGGGCCTCGTCACCGCCCGCTATACCCGCAATGGCGACTATGTCGACGCGGTCCGCATCACCAACATCGCCTCCTATCTCCACGCCACCGGCCTGACCGCCGAAATCGACGAACTCGGCGAGGTCACGGTCGACGTCGCTTATGGCGGCAATTTCTACGCGATCGTCGATCCGCAGTCCGCTTTCGCGGACGTCGCCGACATCAATCCGTCCGACATCCAGCGCTGGAGCCCGAAGCTGCGCGCCGCGCTCAACGCGAAGTACGAGTTCGTCCACCCGGAGAACCCGGCAATCAGCGGCCTCAGCCATATCCTCTGGACCGGGGCCCCGACCAAGCCGGACGCCCACGCCCGCAATGCCGTCTTCTACGGCGACAAGGCGATCGATCGTTCGCCCTGCGGCACCGGCACCTCTTCGCGCATGGCGCAATGGGCTGCCAAGGGGAAGCTCAAGGTCGGCGACGACTTCGTGCATGAGAGCATCATCGGCACGCTGTTCCGCGGCCGGGTCGAGGCGGCGGCAAAGGTCGGCAACCACGACGCGATCATCCCCTCGATCGAGGGCTGGGCCCGCATGACCGGCTACAACACGATCTTCATCGACGACCGGGACCCGCTGGCGCATGGCTTCCTGGTGACGGATCGCACCTGATCGCCCCGCGCTATCGACGCAATGGCCGGGCTTGCCCGGCCATCAATACCTTTCCTTCGTGGATCGACGACGCGTTCAACGCGTCGACGCTCGCCGCTGAGCGCGCGTGACGGCTCGACCTGCCCCCAAATCCGCCATACCCGAAACGCAATCCACAGACTTCGGGAACCGGATATCACGCGCAAAACGCAATCATCATGCGTGAAAAGCGCGCTGCCCGGCAGAGTATTCTGCACAGTTTCGAGGCAGTTCGTTCGCGATTGCTTTTGACAGAAAAATGACCCGGAGCGATTGTCGCGGGTGCAAGCCGTTGGTAGCTCTGCATGGCAATCGCATCCCGCATGCATCGGCGTCATGCCGTTGACGAGAACGGGAGCTGGTTCGAGGGGTCGGCGTCGTCAATGGAAGTCTTCCTGCAGCAGCTCATCAACGGGCTGACACTGGGATCGATCTACGGTCTCATCGCCATCGGCTACACGATGGTTTTCGGTATCATCGGCATGGTGAACTTCGCCCACGGCGACATCTTCATGCTCTCCGCCTTCATCGCGCTGATCTTCTTCATGCTCATCACTGCGGTGGTCGGCACCGGAGCAGGCATGGTCATGCTGGCGCTGATCGTGGTTCTGGGGTTGGCGATGTTCTTCACCTCGCTGTGGAACTGGACGATCGAGCGCGTCGCCTACCGGCCGCTGCGCGGCTCCTTCCGCCTCGCGCCGCTGATCTCGGCGATCGGCATGTCGATCTTCCTGATGAACTTCGTGCAGGTGGTGCAGGGCCCGCGCAACAAGTCGATCCCGCCGCTGCTCAACAAGTCGATCACGCTGATCGAGAGCACGACCTATTCGGTCCAGATCTCCTACAAGCAGATCGTCATCATCGTCACGACGGCGATCCTGCTCGCCGCCTTCTGGTACATCGTGCAGAAGACACCGCTCGGCCGCGCCCAGCGTGCCTGTGAGCAGGACCGCAAGATGGCTTCGCTGCTCGGCATAGACGTCGACCGCACCATCTCGATCACCTTCGTGATGGGCGCGGCCCTCGCGGCCGTCGCCGGCGTGATGTACCTCGTGCTCTACGGCGTGGTGAACTTCGCCGACGGCTTTACGCCCGGCGTCAAGGCCTTCACCGCGGCCGTCCTCGGCGGCATCGGCTCGCTGCCAGGCGCCGTGATCGGCGGGCTGCTGATCGGGCTGATCGAGGTGATGTGGTCGGCCTATTTCACCATCGACTACAAGGATGTCGCCGCCTTCTGCATCCTGGCGATCGTGCTGGTCTTCATGCCCTCGGGCATCCTAGGCCGGCCCGAGGTCGAGAAGGTCTGAGACCATGGCGAGCAACCCGACCGCAACCACGGCGACGGCCTCGCCCTCCGCCACCGGCCGCTACGACATCAAGGCGGCGCTGAAGGAGGCCGGCTTCGCCGCCCTCGTCACGCTCGGCCTGTGCATCCCGATCGTCGCCTGGGGCACGCGCCAGAACATGGACAACGTCCTGGTGCTCGATCCGCGCTGGGATGCGGTGGCCTGGGCCGTGGCGATCGTCTTCGTCGGCCGCCTCCTCGTCGTGCTGCGCAAGCAGGACCGCACGGAGAAGAAGACGCTCGTGCGCATCCTGCCGCACGGCACCTTCGCCTTCTTCCAGCGCTATTCCCGCCTCTTCTCGGTCTTCGGCCTCGGCTTCCTGGTCACCTTCCCAGCCATCGCCATCGGCCTCGCCGGCTGGGGCGGCGCGCTGAAATGGATCGACAATTTCGGCGTCCAGATCCTTATCTACGTCATGCTCGGCTGGGGGCTGAACATCGTCGTCGGCCTCGCCGGTCTGCTCGATCTCGGCTATGTCGCGTTCTACGCGGTCGGCGCCTATTCCTACGCGCTGCTGGCCAAGAATTTCGGTCTGTCCTTCTGGGTCCTGCTGCCGCTCGCCGGCATCCTGGCCGCCTTCTGGGGCATGCTTCTCGGCTTCCCCGTGCTGCGCCTGCGCGGTGACTACCTTGCCATCGTCACGCTGGCCTTCGGCGAGATCATCCGCCTCGTGCTGGTGAACTGGACCGATTTCTCCAACGGCTATGCCGGCATCTCCGGCATCCCGCGCCCGACCTTCTTCGGCATACCCTTCACCGCGGCAGACAACGGCTTCGCGGCCGTGTTCGGGCTCGAATTCTCACCGATCTACCGAACGATCTTCCTCTACTATCTGATCCTGTGCCTCGCCCTGCTGACGGCCTTCGTCACGCTGCGACTAAGGCGCCTGCCGGTCGGCCGCGCCTGGGAGGCGCTGCGCGAGGACGAGATCGCCTGCCGCTCGCTCGGCATCAACACCACCAACACCAAGCTCACCGCCTTCTCCATCGGCGCCATGTTCGGCGGCTTCGCCGGGGCCTTCTTCTCGGCCCGCCAGGGCTTCATCTCGCCTGAATCCTTCGTCTTCATGGAGTCGGCGGTCATCCTCGCCATCGTCGTCCTCGGCGGCATGGGCTCGCTCTGGGGCTGCGCCATCGCCGCGATTGCCATGGTCGGCGGCACGGAATTGCTGCGCGAGCTCGATTTCCTGAAGCAGATCTTCGGAAACGAATTCGATCCGACGAAATACCGCATGCTGATCTTCGGCTTCGCCATGGTGGTCATCATGATCTGGAAGCCGCGCGGGCTGATCTCGACGCGCGAGCCGACGGCCTTCCTCAAGGAGAAGAAGGCGATTTCGTCGGACCTCGTCCAGGAAGGGCACGGCTGATGACCGCGACCTCTCCTCAGACCCGACCGCTGCTCGAAGTCGAGCATCTCACCATGCGCTTCGGTGGGCTGACCGCCGTCAACGCGCTGTCCTTCGAGGCGCGCAAGGGCGAGATCACCGCCCTCATCGGCCCCAACGGCGCAGGCAAGACCACGGTCTTCAACTGCATCACCGGCTTCTACAAGCCGACGCAGGGGCTGATCGCGCTGAATCAGGACAGCGGCACGACCTATCTGCTCGAGCGCATGCCGGACTTCCGCATCTCCTGGAAGGCCAAGGTCGCCCGCACCTTCCAGAACATCCGCCTCTTCGGCGGCATGACCGTGCTGGAGAACCTGCTCGTCGCCCAGCACAACCCGCTGATGCTGGCCTCCGGCTTCACCTTCCTCGGCGTGCTCGGCATCGGTGGCTACAAGGCCAGCGAGAAAGCTGCGATCGACAAGGCCCGCTTCTGGCTCGACAAGATCAACCTGACCGAACGCGCCGACGATCCCGCCGCCGACCTGCCCTATGGCGACCAGCGCCGTCTGGAAATCGCGCGGGCGATGTGCACGGACCCAGTCCTGCTCTGCCTCGACGAGCCGGCCGCGGGCCTGAACCCTCGCGAGAGCCATGATCTCAACACGCTGCTGCTCTCGATCCGCAAGGATATCGGCACCGCGTTGCTGCTGATCGAGCACGACATGTCGGTGGTCATGCAGATCTCCGACCACGTCGTCGTGCTCGACTACGGAACCAAGATCGCCGACGGCACGCCGGCCGAAGTCCAGGCCGACCCGAAGGTCATTGCCGCCTATCTCGGCGTCGATGACGAGGAGGTCGAAGAGGTCGAAGCGGAGGTCGGCATCTCGTGACTGCAGCCCAGCCTCTCCTCACCGTTCGCGGCGTCAAGACCTACTACGGCAAGATCATCGCGCTGAAGGGCGTCGACATCGACGTCAACGCCGGCGAGATCGTCACCATGATCGGCGCCAACGGCGCCGGCAAATCCACCCTGATGATGACGATCTTCGGCAACCCGCAAGCACGCGAAGGCTCGATCACCTATGAGGGCCGGGACATCACCCGGATGCCGAGCCATGAGATTGCCAGGCTGGGCATCGCTCAATCCCCCGAAGGACGCCGTATCTTCCCGCGCATGACGGTGTTCGAGAACCTGCAGATGGGTGCGGCCGTCAGCAATTTCGCGCATTTCGACGAGGATCTGGAAAAGATCTGCGTGCTCTTCCCGCGCATCAAGGAGCGCCTCCAGCAGCGCGGCGGCACCCTCTCCGGCGGTGAGCAGCAGATGGTCGCGATCGCGCGGGCCCTGATGGCGCGGCCGAAGCTGCTGCTGCTGGACGAGCCGTCGCTCGGCCTCGCGCCGTTGATCGTGAAGCAGATCTTCGAGGCGATCCGCGAGCTCAACCGGACGCAGGGGCTGACAGTCTTCCTGGTCGAGCAGAACGCCTTCCATGCGCTCAAGCTCGCCCATCGCGGCTACGTCATGGTCAACGGCGTCATCACCATGAGCGGCTCCGGCAAGGAGCTGCTCGCCAATCCGCAGGTGCAGTCCGCCTATCTCGAAGGCGGAAGGCATTAGGAGTTCCGTGATGCAGGGCATCCTTCACGAAGAACGCACCATCTGGCTCTTCCTGCTGGTCACCGTCGTGATGGGCGGCTGGCTGGCCTGGATGGCGGGGCGCGCCATCGCGCTGACCTGGCGGCCGAACTGGCAGCTCGTCGTCTACATGCTGGTGCTCGGCCTGTTCGTGCGCTTCATCCACTTCGCCTTGTTCGAGGCGACCTTGCTGACGCTGCACTACTACATCGTCGACACCGTCATCCTGATGGCTTTCGGTTTTGCCGGCTGGCGCTACAACCGTGCCAGGCAGATGACGCGCCAGTATCACTGGCTTTTCGAGCGCTCCGGCCCCTTCGGTTGGAAGCCCCGCGAGGGCGCCGAAATCAGGCCGGAACTCATCTAAAGGCTCACGAGCTTGCCGCGTGACAGACCACCGAAAAAGCGCAAGACTGCGGTTGAGGGTGGCGAGAACGCGCCGAGACGGGCGGACCGTCCAGCCCGTTTAATCCTAAGAGGGGAGTTGCATCTCATGAAGAAACTGCTGTTGGGCGGCATTGCGCTTGGCGCGGTCATCGCCCTGTCGGGTGCGGCCAATGCCCAGATCAAGATCGGCGTCGGCGGCCCCATCACGGGCCCGAACGCTGCCTTCGGCGCGCAGCTGAAGAACGGCACCGAGCAGGCGGTGGAGGACATCAACGCCGCTGGCGGCATCCTCGGCCAGAAGCTTCAGGTCTCGGTCGGCGACGACGTCTCCGATCCGAAGCAGGGCGTCTCGGTCGCCAACAAGTTTGTCGGCGACGGCGTCAAGTGGGTGGTCGGTCACTTCAACTCCGGCGTGACGATGCCGGCTTCCGAAGTCTATGCCGAGAACGGCATCCTGATGATCTCGCCTTCGGCCACCAATCCGAAGATCACCGAGCGTGGCCTCTGGAACGTCTTCCGCACCTGCGGCCGCGACGACCAGCAGGGCGAAGTCGCGGCGTCCTACATCGCCAAGAACCTCGCGGGCAAGAAGATCGCGATCGTCCACGACAAGACCACCTACGGCCAGGGCCTCGCCGACGAGACCCGCAAGGGCCTGACCAAGGCCGGCATCAAGGACGTGCTCTATGAAGGCGTGAACGCTGGCGAGAAGGATTTCTCGGCGCTCGTCTCCAAGATCAAAGCCGCCGGCGCCGACTACCTCTACTGGGGTGGCCTGCACACCGAGGGCGGTCTGATCGTGCGCCAGATGCGCGACCAGGGCCTCAAGACCGTGCTCATCTCGGGTGACGGCATCACCACCGACGAGTTCGCCACGATCGGCGGCCCCGGCGTCGAAGGCACGCTGATGACCTTCCCGCCGGATCCGCAGAAGCGCCCGGAGGCGGCCGCGGTCATCAAGAAGTTCGAAGCCAAGAACTTCAAGCCCGAAGCCTACACCCTCTACAGCTATGCCGCGGTCCAGATCATGGCCGAGGGCGCCAAGCGCGCCAACTCGACCGATCCCAAGAAGATCGCCGCCGCGCTGCAGGGCGGCCAGCCGGTCAAGACCGTGATCGGCGACATCGGCTTCGACAAGAAGGGCGACATCACCCGCCCGGACTACACCGTCTACACCTGGAAGAAGGGTGCCGACGGCAAGGTCACCTATGTCGAGAACTGATCGCGACGGCTGATAGCCTTCGCAGAAAAGAGCCCGCTCCGGATCATCCGGGGCGGGTTTTTCTTTGGCAGTGCCGAATGTGAACTGAGATGCCGTGCGAGATCGCCCCTCGCGAGCCGCCGCCTATCGCCAGAACGGCTCGCAATCTCTCAGCGCTTCATGGGCCTTCTCGGCCCGCTTCAGCAGCTTCCTGCTGCTCTTCCTATCCCCGGAGGCGGTGAAGCTGGCAGCGATGGAGCGGATTTCGTCCGCTTCGGCATGGGCCAATTCGCCGACAATCTCCTGCCCCGTCTCCATGTCGTTGAGCGCGCCGAGACTGTCCTGCAGGTCCGAAAGCGCAGACAGCAGCGCCTTTCGGCGCTTTGCATCCTTCTTCGCTGGGTAGAGGTCGGCGAAGAACTCCGCGCCATAGCGCAGCTTCTTCGCGGCGATCCGGACCTTGTGGCGCTCCTCAGGGCTCAAGGACGCCAGGTCGCGTCCACGCTTCCTCACCCGCCTCAGCCACTTGTCGAGCACGCCCGCCGCAAAATCCGGCGCGGACTGGTCGAGGCCGTCGCTGTCGGACAGCCACGGCCCCGCATTGATCCAGGCGAGCAGCTCGAGGAAGAACTGCCGCCACTCATCCGACCGCAACCGCTGCGCAACGGCCGCATGGGCATCGCTGCGCTCTTCCTCGAGGTATTTCTCGAGGTTCAGCAGCCGGACATCGTCGGGATTGCGGGCTCTCTCGGCCGGCAGCGTTTCTGAAAGGAAGATGTCGAGGTTCCGGGCTCGGCCCAACGGCTCCGCCAGCTGCTTCAGGCGCGCCGCAATCCCTTCGAAACGCCCGTCTTCCAGCAGCTCCTTGAACATGGACATCGCCGAACGCAGCCGGCGGATCGCAACGCGCGTTTGATGGACGGCATCGACATCGCGCCGATAGAGCAGGACCTCCTCATTGATCCTCATATGCCGCAGGCAGCCATGGCTGATGGCCCGAAAGGCATCAGCCGCCGTCATCTCCTGGGTGAGCGCGACGGGCTCGGCCTTGCAGGCCTGGAGATTGGCCTGCGCCCCGATCAGGTCGAAGCCGCGTTCCGCCTTGGTCTTGACGCCGAGACGAACCGGCACGAGCTGTCCGACCTCTCGGCCGAGGTCGAAGAGATCCGTCACCGAGCCGTTCTTCAGCTCGAGCTCGATCTCGCTGATGAATGCGGTGTCGGAACTGCGGGCGGCGCCGGGCTTGCGGACACTGCCGTGATCGAGGGCGACTTCGATCAGCGAACTCCCCTGCTCCACCAGATAGGTGGAGCGCTCGACCGACACGTTGAACAAGGCCGCGAGCTGCGGCGCTTCTTCGAGCAAGCCGGCAAGCGGCGTGGGGTCGAGCGCGGCGCGATCCGGTTCGGCGCCCGGAACGGCCTGTTCCCATTCCGGCCGTTCGATCAGGCCGTCACCCTCGGCCTTCACGGTCTGGACATAGCCTTCCGCGTCCGCCGCACCCGCAGGACATAGCCGGATTTCCGGAGAAGCCCGTCGGGCGTGTCAAAGTAGACCGATTCCAGTTGATCCTTGTCGCGCTGCTTGGCCTTGGCGAGACGTGGCCATGCGTGGAGCGCGACCTGGTCAGCCGCGTCACAGGTCAGCTTCAGCTCGACTTCCTTCGGCCCACTCATGGTCTACCTCTGGGTCGCAGCCAGAATTCGAGAGGCTGGCCGGCACGTCAAGGCCGCGGCGGAGACGATCGGCTTCGGCAGGAAGCGCGATATCACCGGCCCGGGCGCCACCCTTTCGAACGGGAACTCCAGAAGCGGCGCGCACGAGACCTAGCTGTGAACCATGAAACTGATCTGACCGGTCGCAACGTCGTGCATCGCCGTGGCGATGCCGATCTCGCGCTTCTGCACCATGGCCTTCAAGACGGCACTGCGCTCGACGAGCCGGCGCGCTGCGAGCCGGACATTCTCTTCCGCAACCGCCTGGACCAGAGCGGCATTCTTGGACGAGTGCGGGCCTTGAATGCCCGTCACAGCCTTCACCGCCGGCTTGATGCTAGCCAGCGTCGCGGTGAGGTTGCCGAGCTTGACGTTGTCGATGGCGCCCTTGATCGCGCCGCATTCGCTGTGGCCCAGCACCACGATCAGCTTCGCCCCGGCGACCTTGGTCGCGAATTCGAGGCTGCCGAGGATGTCGGTATTGACGAAATTGCCGGCGACACGGGCGACGAAGAGATCGCCGATGCGCTGGTCGAACACCATCTCCACCGGCACGCGCGAGTCGATGCAGCTCACCACCGCCGCGAAGGGTGCCTGCCCGCGCGCGGTCGCCTTGACCTGTGCCAGCAGGTCGCAATTGATCGTCTTTCCGGCAAGGAAGCGGGCGTGGCCCTCACGCAGCCGCGCGAGCGCCATCCCCGGTGTTTCCGCCTGCTGGCGGGACGCGGTGAAGACCTCGCAGGACTCTGGTTGGGCCTGCGCAACGCATTCGGATGAAACGAGCCCGGCGGCGAACGGCAGGCAGCCGCAGAACAGGCGACGAGTCAGCATGGAACGGCTCCCCAGCCGGACGATCCCGAGACATCGTAAGAGATGCCGCGCAACGAAACCGTTAAGGGATGCGTACGCCCGAAGCCGAGCGCCTCAGCTCGCCTTCAGCCCCTTGAGGAACCCGCCGAAGCGCAAGAGCCCGTCCGGCCAGGGGCCATGCCCCGACTCGCTGTTGATATGGCCGCTTTCGCCGGCATCGACGAATTCGGAGCCCCAGGCCGCGGCCAGCTCCCGCGCCTCGTCCTGAGTGCAATAGGAATCGTCGGTGCTCGCGATCAGCACCGAGGGAAAGGGCAGCTTCTCTCGCCGATGCTCGATGAAATCGGGGCCCATGCCGGGCACCGCGCCCTTCGCCTTCTCGGATGCCGGCGCGACCAGGAAGGCGCCCGCGACCTCGCCGGGATGCAGATGCTCGGCGGCGAAGGCGATCGCGCTGCAGCCGGCCGAGTGCCCAACAAGCACCACGGGGCGCGTCGCGCTGCGCACAGCCTTCACGATCCTGTCGGCCCAGACATGGCGGGAGGGCTTGTACCAATCCGCTTGCTCGACCCGCCGCGCGGTCGTCAGCCGGGATTCCCAACGGCTCTGCCAATGGTCGGGCCCGGAGCCGCTCCAACCGGGAATGATGAGGATGTCGACGTCGGAGGATTTCATGATGGAGTCAGTCGGGCTTGAGCACGAAACCAGTGGAGAGCGCATGCGCCCAGTCGGCACGGCCGCGCGAGGCAGCGAGCGCAGCAGTGGCATGCCAGTCGTAACGTAGTGCGCGGAAGGAAAAGCGCCACCCTGCCCGGCAGCGCTCCGCAATGCCGTAGCGGGCATGCGGGCTCTCGGCCTGCATCACATGCGGCGAGGGCAACACATCGTCATAGGCCGGCTGGCCGACGCTGCCGGGATTGAATACGCAGCGCCCGTCCGGCAGCTCCATCACGCGCGCCAGATGCGAGTGCCCGCACAGGATCAGGCTGGCATCGATACCTGCCGTCTCGGCCTCCACCAGATCCACCGGCCGCATCTCCGAGCGCCCATTGACGACGTGTTCGGTGAGGTAGCGGTTGTCGTCGGTCGGGGTCGCATGGAACATCGCGACATCGCTAGCGGGGCGGGCATCGAATGGCAGCCGTCCCAGCCAATCGCGATGGCGCTGTTCGAGCTCGACCGCAGCAGCCCGGTCCGAAGCCCCCATCGCCTCGATGGTCTTCTCGATGATGTAGCGGTCATGGTTGCCGCGCACCGTCGGCCAGTCCCGCGCCATCAGGAAATCCGCCGTCTCGCGCGCCTTCAACGGCCCCGAGAGACTATCCCCGAGGTTGACCACGAGATCGGGACGAACGGTCTCGAGATCCTCGACGACGGCCAACAGCGCATCGAAATTACCGTGGATGTCGGCGAGGACCGCGATCCGCATCGTCGCTCAGGCCTCTCCGAACACCCGGCGGAAGATCGTGTCGACATGCTTGAAGTGGTAGCCCTCGTCGAACATCGCCTGGAGCTCAGACGCCGAAAGCTTGTCGGCCACGTCTTTGTCGGCGAGCAGGTTGGTGAGGAAATCCTCGCCATGCTCCCAGGTCCGCATCGCGTTGCGCTGGACCATCGAATAGGAATCCTCGCGGCTGGCGCCGGCCTGCGTCAGGGCCAGCAGCACGCGCTGCGAATTGTGCAGCCCGCCGAGCTTGTCGAGGTTCTTGCGCATGTTCTGCGGGTAGACCAGGAGCTTGTCGACAACGCCGGTGAGGCGCGCCAGCGCGAAATCGAGCGTCACGGTGGCGTCGGGGCCGATCATGCGCTCGACCGATGAGTGCGAGATGTCGCGCTCGTGCCAGAGCGCCACGTTCTCCATCGCCGGCACGGCCATGCCACGCACGAGGCGGGCGAGGCCCGTCAGGTTCTCGGTCAGCACCGGGTTGCGCTTGTGCGGCATCGCCGAGGAGCCCTTCTGGCCCGGCGAGAAATACTCCTCCGCCTCGTAGACCTCGGTGCGCTGCAGATGCCGGATCTCGATGGCGAGCCGCTCGATGCAGGACGCCACGACGCCGAGCGTGGCGAAATACATCGCGTGCCGGTCACGCGGGATCACCTGCGTCGAGACGGGCTCGATCGTGAGCCCCATCTTCTGCGCCACATAGGCTTCGACTTGCGGGTCGATATTGGCGAAGGTGCCGACAGCGCCGGAGATGGCGCAGGTCGCGATCTCCGCCCGCGCCGCCACGAGGCGCGCGCGGCAGCGATCGAACTCGGCATAGGCCTGCGCGAGCTTCAACCCGAAGGTGACCGGCTCGGCATGGATGCCGTGCGAGCGGCCGATGGTCGGCGTCATCTTGTGCTCGAAGGCGCGGCGCTTGATCGCGCCGAGCAGCGCATCGACATCGGCAATCAGGAGGTCGGTCGCACGAGCGAGCTGCACCGAAAGCGTCGTGTCGAGGATGTCCGACGAGGTCATCCCCTGGTGGACGAAGCGCGCCTCCGGCCCGACGATCTCGGCCAGATGCGTCAGGAAGGCGATGACGTCATGCTTGGTGACGCGCTCGATCTCGTCGATGCGCGCCACATCGAAGACGGCGTCCTTCGCCTTGGCCCAGATCGTCGCCGCGGCCTCCTTCGGCACAACACCGAGCTCGGCGAGCTTGTCGGTGGCGTGCGCCTCGATCTCGAACCAGATGCGGAAGCGGGTCTGCGGCTCCCAGATGGCGACCATCTCGGGGCGGGAATAGCGCGGGATCATGCTCGTTCAGCCTCTGCACCGCCGTCATGCTCGCCCTTGTGGCGAGCATCAACGACTTGAACGCCAACCTCGATCAGCCAAGACGTGGATGGTCGGAACAAGCCCGACCATGACGCCCGGCGCCGAAAACCGGCAAATCTCAAACCCAATCGCCGCGCGCGGCTTCCGCCGCCTTGCGGATCGCGGCGATATTGCTCGCATAGGCCGAAGGCCCGCCCTTGAACACGGCGGAGCCCGCGACCAGCGTATCGGCGCCCGCCCTGGCCACCAGCGGTGCGGTCTCGGGCGTCACGCCGCCGTCGATCTCCAGCGCGATCGGCCGGTCGCCGATCAGCGCCCTCACCTGCGAGACCTTCTCGACCACGGAACGGATGAAGCTCTGCCCGCCGAAACCGGGATTGACCGTCATCAGCAGGATCAAATCGACGTCTTCGATCAGCGCTTCGATGGCGCTCGCCGGGGTGCCCGGATTGAGCACGATGCCGGCCTGCTTGCCCTGCGCCTTGATCGCCTGCAGCGTGCGGTGCGGATGCGGTCCCGCCTCGACATGGAATGCGATCAGGTCGGCGCCGGCTTTGGCGAAGGCCTCGACATAGGGATCGACGGGCGCGATCATCAGATGCACGTCGAAGAACTTCTTGGTGTAGGGCCGGATCGATTTCAGGATGTCCGGGCCGAAGGTGATGTTCGGCACGAAATGCCCGTCCATCACATCGCAATGGATCCAGTCGGCACCCGCCTCGTCGATCGCGCGCACCTCCTCGCCCAGCTTCGAGAAATCGGCCGAGAGAATGGAGGGAGCAATGCGGATGGGGCGCGTCATGGCTGGCGGTTTAGCGCCATGACCATGCGGCCGCAATCAGGCCGAGCGCGATTTCACCGGAAAGGACAGCCTTCTGTCGGCTTCCGCAACCTCCGCGACCACCTGCGCGAAGGCCGGCCGCAGCTTCAGTTGGCCGAACCACGCCGCCAGCGCCGGATGGCCGTCCAGCGAGGGGCCGCCGAGCCTGCGGGCAAAGAGCACGCTCATGAACAGCGCGATGTCTGCGAGCGAGAGAATGCCGCCGAAGAACGCCCGGCCGGCCAGCTTCTGCTCCAGCACCTCGTAGTGCTGCGCCAGCGCCTCCTCGGCGATCAGCGCATCGGCCTCCTGCGCGATGCGCCGGTCGCGATCCGGAGAAGGAGGCCCGGTGCGGTGCATCAGGGGCCTAATGGCCTGCAGCATGATCTCGTCGGCGTAGAGCTCGTCCAGCCGGCAGCGCGCCCGCTCGACCGGACTCTGCGGCATCAGCGGCGGCTCGGGATAGGCCTCGTCGAGATATTCGTTGATGACGGTGGAATCATAGAGCACCAGGCCGCAATCGCTCAGCACCGGGACCTGCCGCTTGGGGTTGAGCGCGACCACTTCCGGGTGCCTGGGGTCGTAGCCCGTCGTCTGGTTGAACGGCACCATGATGCGCTCGAAGGCCAGCCCCTTCTCCCTGAGCGCGATCTCGACCTTCCGCGAGAACAGGCTGAGCGGCCCGGAATAGAGCGTGATCATGGCGCAAAACTCCTGCAACGGCGAAAAGCCTCGCAGGACAGAGCGTCAGCGCCCGTCAGCAGCCTCCCCACGCCGGATGCGCATCGCGACCCGGCGCAGCGCCCAGGGCAGCAGGTAGATCGGAAACTGCGCCAGCGCGAAGAACAGGAAGGTCGTCGGCGACACCCCCGCCCCCAACGCCGCCACCAGCAGCCCCATGTTCCGCTGCCCCGCGCCATAGCCGATCATGAAGCGTTCCGGACCCGGGAGCCTGCGCAGCAGCAGCCAGGTCGAGATCAGCGCCGCGGCCGAGACGGCGAAGGCACACCCGAGCAGCGCGAGCACGAGCTTGGGATTATCCAGCGCCGCTCGCGTCACCCCGTCCATCGCAGCAATCGCGAAGATGAAATACATCAGCACGCCGAAGCCGTCGAGATTGGGCTTCATCGCCCGGATCCGGTCTATGCCGAGCCAAAGACGGATCGCCGCCGCCACCGCCATGCCCCCGCCGATGAAGATCAGCAACCTCAGCGCCAGCACCCCGCGGTCGAGCGGGACGGCAGCGCCCGCCAATATCTCCACCAGGAAGGGCGCGACGACCGGGCTGATGATGGTCGTTAGGATGACGCTGGCGATGATGAGCGAAGGCTCGAAACCGTAGAGGATCGCCACCGCCGGCGACGACATGATCGGCGGCGCAGCGGCCATGATCGCGAGCCCGAGAACCAGGCCGGGGTCGAGGCTCTCGCGCCCGACGATCAGGAACGCCCCGCCGATCAGGAGCACGGGCGCGGCGATGAGCCAGAGACAGGCGAGCGAGAGTTTCGCCGGCCGGCGCAGCAGAGCCGCCGTGACGCCGAGATCGACCCGCATGAACACGACGGTGGTGAAGCAGAAGATGCAGACCGGTAGCACCGGCCGCGCCATCGCCGAGAACTGCGGCAGCGCCAGACCGAGGAAGATCGAAAGCGCGAAGCCCTGCGTGCCGTAGCGACCGAGCCATGCGAGCCCGGAGGCAAGGAAGGCGGCTGGAGACATCGGGGCTGGGCTCTGGAATCGCACGCGGCAGGGCCCGCACACTGGCCCATGCCGGAGGGTGCGTCACCTGCCTCCGCGGCAGGGCAGTCCTGCGCCGGCATAAAATTGCGCAGGTGAGGCGCAAGCCCCGCCCGGGACCAACACCAGACGCCTCTTGGCGCAGAACTTGCGAAAGATTACGGGATATGACGCAAAAACCCGCCACGGCGCTGACAAGCGGCCTCAAAGCGGTATTTTCTGCATCAAGGACTGGCAGGAGCAGGTTTTTATGCGCGCGGATACGATCGTTCTCGGTGCCGGCATCGTCGGCATCTCGGTGGCGCTTCATCTGCAAAAGGCGGGCCGCTCCACGCTGCTCGTCGACCGGCGCGGCCCGGGCGAGGAAACCAGCTACGGCAATGCCGGCCTGATCCAGCGCGAGGGCGTCTACCCCTACGGCTTCCCGCATGATTTCGGTGCGCTGTTCCGCTACGCGATGAACAACACCATCGACGCGCATTATCACTGGAAGGCGATCCCGAAGCTCGCGCCCTTCCTCTTCTCCTACTGGATGCATTCGCGCGCATCGCACCATGAGGCCATCGCCCACAAATACGCGAAGCTGATCGAGCATTGCGTCACCGAGCACGATGCGCTGGCGGCGGAAGCGGGCGCGACCGGCCTGCTGCGTCGCAAGGGCTGGATGAAGGTGTTCCGCACCACGCGGCAGCAGGAAGAGCGCCTGGCCGAGGCCGCGCGCTGGAACCGCGAGTTCGGGCTGAACTATCGCGCGCTCGATATGGAGACGCTGAAGGCCGAGGAACCGCATCTCAACCACGACAGCCTCATCGGCGGTCTGCACTGGACGGACCCGACCACGGTCATCGACCCGCTCGGCCTGTCGAAAGCCTATGTCGCACTGTTCGAGAAGCTCGGCGGCAAGCTGGCGCTCGGCGATGCCACGACGCTCGCGCAGGAAGGCGCCGAATGGAGCGTCACCCTCGCGGATGGCACCAAGGCGCAGGCGAAGAACATCGTCGTCGCGCTCGGCCCCTGGGCGGACGTGCTGACCCGCAAGCTCGGCTATCACTTCCCGCTCGCGGTCAAGCGCGGCTACCACATGCACTACAAGCCGGCCGGCAACGCCGTGCTCAACCATCCGGTGCTCGACACGGAGCGCGGCTATTTCCTGGCGCCGATGCAGCAGGGCATCCGCCTGACGACGGGCGCGGAATTCGCCGATCGTGACGCGCCCAAGACGCCGGTCCAGCTGGGCCGCGCCGAGCCGATCGCACGCGAGCTCTTCCCGCTGGGCGAGCGCGTCGACGCCGAGCCCTGGCTCGGCCGCCGTCCCTGCACGCCGGACATGATGCCGATCATCGGCCCGGCGCCAAAGCACAAGGGCCTCTGGTTCTCCTTCGGCCACGCCCATCACGGGCTGACGCTCGCCGCTGTCACCGGTCGCATGATCGCCGAGATGGTCACCGACCAGAAGGTCTTCGTCGATCCGGCACCGTTTGCGCCGGCGCGCTTCGCCTGACGTCAGGCATCCTTCTCGGGCCGCGCCTGCGCGGCCCGAGAAGCTGTTCTCTTCCCGAAAAGGCGCCTTCTGCAGCCACGAAAGGCTCGGATAACGCCCGAGCATGACACTTTACGGTAACTGTTCTGCGCCGTACCCCCTCGCTTCGCGGCGCGCCGCCTGTCACGATCCGGTTTTCCGATTCGGACTCGAGACACGACCATGGCTCTTGCGAAACCGCCCGTTCAGGACAACGCGTACATCGCCGCGCTGGCGTTGCTCGATCGCGTCCCACTGATCGACGGGCATAACGACCTGCCCTACGTCATCCGCAAGCACGCGACGGCGAAGGGCGACGTCGAGACCTACGACCTCACGATGGTCCATGCCGAGGTCGATACCGACATTCCTCGGATGCAGGCCGGCAAGCTCGCGGGGCAGTTCTTCGCGGCCTATGTCCCGCCGAACGAGCCAAAGCCCGCCGGCTTCGCGCTGGCACAGATCGCGCTGATGCGGGACATGCTCAGGCGCCATGATGACGTCTTCCGTCCCGGCCTCTCCGCCGACGATGTCGAGGCGGCCAAGGCGGAGGGGCGCATCGCGCTCTTCATGACGATCGAGAACGGCTCGGCCATCGACAACCAGCTCGATGCGCTCGACGCCTATTACGATCTCGGCGTGCGCCTGATGACGCTCTGCCACAACGGCACCACCGATTGGTGCGACTCCGCCACCGACGCGCCCAAGCATGACGGCCTCTCGTCCTTCGGGATGCGCGTGATCCGGCGCATGAACCGGCTCGGCATCGTCGTCGATCTCGCCCATGTCGCGCCGAAGGCGATGCACGACGTGCTCGACGTGGCCCGCGCGCCCGTCGTCTGGTCTCATTCCAATGCCTTCAGCCTGTGCGACCACCCCCGCAACGTGCCTGACGACGTGCTCGAGCGCGTCGCCGGCAATGGCGGCGTCGTGATGGCGACCTTCGTGCCCGATTTCATCAGCCAGGCCTCGCGCGACTGGCACCGCCCGGCCCGCGACCAGTTCGGCAAGGCGCCGGAAGGCGTCGACTACGCGAAGGTCGAGGCCGAGATTCAAGCCAAGGCCGGGCCGCGCCCGAAGGCGACGCTGGCCCAGTACTGCGACCATGTCGAATACCTCGCCAAAGCGGTCGGCCACGACCATGTCGGCATCGGCTCGGACTTCTTCGGCTGGGTCAATCCCGAGGGGCTGGAGGACACCTCCACCTTCCCGTCGGTGATTGCGGAACTGATCCGTCGCGGCTGGTCGGAGGACAATCTGGCGAAGCTCGCAGGCGGCAACACGCTGCGCGTCCTGCGCGCCGTCGAGAAGGAAGCCGACTAGCTTCGCGGATCCGGGGTTTCGTAGGTGGATGCTCGCCACGGCGACGAGCATAACGTATGAGCTTGCGCTTCGGCCCGGCTGTTCCGGGCCTGACGCAAGCATCATCGCGAAGACAAGACCTCATTTCCATGACCGGTTCCGGCACTGACCGCACACGCCCGGCCGTCCAGGCCCCCGCCCCCATCGTCATTCTGGTCGAGCCGCAACTCGCCGAGAACATCGGCATGTGTGCCCGCGCCATGGCGAATTTCGGCCTCTCCGAGATGCGCCTGGTTGCACCGCGCGACGGCTGGCCCAGCGGCGGCGGACTGAAGAAGGGCGCGACCGCGGCCGCCTCCGGGGCGACACATATCCTCGAGAACGCTCGCCTCTATGCCACGGCGGCCGAGGCCATCGCAGACCTCAACCACGTCTTCGCCACCACCGCGCGCGAACGCGGCCAGATGAAGCGGGTGCTGACCCCGGCAGAGGCGATGCCGGAGGTCGCCGAACGCATCGGTGGCGGCGAGCGCACGGGCATCCTGTTCGGGCGCGAGCGGATCGGCCTCACCAACGAGGAGATCACTTTCGCCGACGCGATCCTGACCTTCCCGGTCAACCCCGCCTTCGCCTCGCTCAACCTGGCGCAGGCCGTGCTGCTGACCGGCTATGAATGGTTCAAGGCGACCGGCGGCGAGCCGCCCTTCCGCGAGAATAACCCCTCCCCGCCGGCAAGCCGCGCCACCATCCTGTCGATGTTCGATTTTCTCGAGGCCGAGCTCGATCTCAGCGGCTTCTTCCCCCCCGGCAAGAAGCCGATCATGACAGCCAATCTCCGCGACATCCTGCACCGTCTCGACATGACGGAGCAGGAGGCGCGCACGCTACGCGGCGTCTTCAAGTCGCTGGTCGAGGGCCCGAAGAAGGCCCGCCTGCTCGCGCGGCAGACCGAGACGTCCGAGGACTGAACCCCGCCGCCATTCCAGGGCATTGCGCAGCAATGAGCCCAGAACCCATGAACACGGCGTCTCTCCATCGCAAAAGAACAAAAAAAGGCCGGCCCCGAAGGGCCGGCCTGCTAAATCGGGGGTCTCGAAACGCCCGGTTCAGAACTGGTACTTAAGCGTCGCCTTCACCGTACGGCCCGGCTCGCTGTAGTAGTCGCGAGCCTGCGCCAGCACGCCTGTCGGCACGTTGACCGCGTCGAAATACTTACGATCAAAGATATTGTAGACACCGACCTGCAATTCAAGGTCTGCGATCTGCGGCATCGGGCGCCACCAGGCCGAAGCGTTGAAGAGCGCATAGCCCGGCGCACGGAAGCCCTGGGTGGTGCCGGTCGTGGCGGCGACGTCGTTACGATCGCCGGCGAGCTTGGTCGAAACCTCCGCCCCCCAGGTGTCCGTGCCATAGGCGATCGCGAGGATGCCCTGCACCGGCGGGATCGAGTTCAGGAACGTATTGTTGTCCTCGTTCTTGCCCCGCGTATAGGCGAAGGAGCCGCGCACCAGCCAGTTCGGGGCGAAGGCGTACTGCCCGTTGATCTCCACGCCCTGGATCTCGGCCCGGTTGATGTTCTGGAACGAGACGATGCCGCCTTGCGGGTACAGGCCGCCCGGAGGCGCGATCTGAACCTGCTCGATGAAGTTGCGGTAGTTGGTGTGGAAATAGGTGATCGCGCCGCCGAACTGCTTGTCGCCGAAGCGGAAGCCGACATCGATGCCGTTGCCGACTTCCGGCCGGAGCATCGGATCGCCCGTGCGCAGATAGGTGCCGGGGCCACCGAAGCGGCCGTAGAGCTCGTTCGCCGTCGGCGCCCGGAAGGTCTTCGCCCACTGCGCGAAGAAGGTGAGGTCCTTCACGACGGGAGCATTCTTCAGGATGTCGTACTCAAACCGGATGCGCGGCGACCAGGCGGAATCGCTGGAGGACGGCGGCAGCGTCGTCGGGCGCGAACCGCCCGCGAAATAGGCCGGCGTGTTCTGCGGCTTCTCCTCGTACCAGTCGAAGCGGACGCCAGGCGTGATCCGCATGCGATCATCGAGCAGGCCGATCTGATCGTGCACGTAGAGGCCAAGCAGCCGCCCGTCGACCTTGGGCTGGTCGGCCTGGTTGGTGTGGAGGTTGTTACAGGTCGCGAACGCGCCCGTGTATTGTCCGGAGGCCGGCTTCGCCGGGCAGTTGTCGACGCCCGAGGAGTACTGCTCCAGCGAGGACATCCGCAGTTCCGTGCCGAACGTCAGCTTGTGTGACAGCGCGCCGGTCTGGAAATTCTTGATCACGTGGCCGTTGAAGCCGTACGCGTTCTCCTCGTTCTCGTTGTCGCGGCCATAGGGGCCGACGATGCTGGTGTAGCGCCAGGCGCTCGTGAGGTCGTTGCGCTTCAGCTTCTGCCAGTAGGCCATTGCATGGGCCTCGTCGAAGAACGAGCCCGGCATCTTGTAGTCATAGGTCAGCGAGACGCGGTTGCGCTCGATATCCTCGCCTGTCTCGTAGGAGCCCGGGCGGAAGTTGCCGGTCGTCGAAACCGTGCTGGTGCGGACCTGCGTGCGGTCGGCGCGCTTGAAGAATTCGCCCTGCAGGCCGAAGCGATGCACGCCATCGATCTCGTGATAGACCTTGCCGAGCAGGTTGTACTGATTGAAGTCGCTCGGGTTGGGCGCGGTGCGCGTCGCACCGATCGACTTGTCGCTGCCCTTGTTGTCGACCTCGTGCCCGTTGCGGAAGCCGGCTTGCAGAAGGGCCGAGGTGTTGCCCCATTTGGCCGCTGCGGCAGCGCTGCCGAACCAGGCGCGGTCCGTGCTGTCAAACCCGGTCTTGGCGAGAGCCCCGTAGTTGCGGCCGTTGCGGATAAGGTCCTCGGGATCGAGCGTGCGGACCGCGAGCGCGCCACCCAGCGCGCCGGAGCCCAGCGTGCTGGCGCCGCTGCCGCCGCGCAGCAGGTCGAGCGTCGAGAGCGAATCGAAGTCGAAGGCGTTCTGGGCGCCCCGGTTGATGCGCGTGTCGATGAGGAAGGGCTGGCGGATGCCATCGATCGTCGTCAGCACCCGCGCGCCGTCGAGGCCGCGGATATTGAGCGAATTGGTCTGGCGGTTGAAGGTGATGCCAGCCTCGACCCGATTGGACAGTTCGCTCAGGCTCTGCACCTGCTCGCGGTCGAGTTCCTGACGGGTCACGCGCGTCGTCGTCGGTCCGCTAACCAGCGCGCCGCCCGGCACGCCATCGCCCTGGACGGTGATCTGGTCGAGCACCACCGGCGCCTCGAGAGCCGGCGCAGGCTGGGTCGCCCGCCGGGCCTGCTGCGCTTCAGCAGAGGAAGCCACAAACACCAGCATCAAGCTGCCGAGTGCCACGCCCCCGCGTAGCCTGCCCGATAGATCGCCCATAACCCCAGTCCTATCCTAGCCGCGCAACCCGCCAATGCGGATCAACAGATTAAAATCAGTAAAAAGAGGAACCTATACTCTCGTATTGGCTTAAGTGACGGATATTGACTCGAACACGACCTGTCAATTTGTGGCAATTGCGGGGCACAACAATAGAGTCATTCCAATCGATAATTATTCCAATGTAGAAATTGGGTGCGCGCTGCAGCCGAGGCGAACAGTCGCTCCCGATGTCGTGATGGCTGGTGAGCGCCCTTCGGCGCCTTCCCTCATTGCAACGCCGGCCACGGCGCGCATTGTCCCGTCATGAAATCGCGCCATCTCAGGATCGACCGCCGCAAGCTGCTCGCCGGGTGCATGAGCATGGCCGCTTCCTTCGTCGTCACGGGCCGACCGGCCGCCGCGACCGATGCCGACATTGTCGTCATCGGGGCCGGCGCTGCCGGCATCGCCGCCGCGCGGACGCTGCGAGAGGCCGGGCGCAAGCCGATCGTGCTGGAAGCGCGCCGCCGCATCGGCGGGCGCGCCTTCACAGACACCTCTCTCGGCCCCGCCTATGACGCCGGGGCGATGTTCATTCACTGGGCCGAGCGCAACCCCTGGGTCCAGATCGCGCGCGATCTCGGCATCGAGACCGCAGCCGAATCCTGGGGCAGCGGCTTCAAGGTCTTCGCCGACGGCAAGCCCATGGCCGATGAGGACCGCCGCCGCCGGCGCACCGCCTTCGGCCAGATCGACCGGCGGCTGGAAACTGTCGATCTCGGCCAGCGCGACATGTCGATCGCGGAGTTGCTCGGCGATCTCGGGCCGGACACGGCCCCCATCGCCTCCTCAGGCCTGCTGCTCTCGATCGGCGAGGAATCGGGCCGGATTTCCGCGCGCGACTACCAGCGGCTCTGGGCTGGTGACGACCTCGTCGTTCCCTCCGGCTATGGAAACCTCGTGGCGGCCTCGGCCGCCGGGCTCGACATCCGGCTGGATGAGCCGGTCAGCGCGATTCGCTGGAGCGGCACCGGCGTCACGGTCACCTCCCGATCGGGCGAGATCAGGGCGCAGGGCTGCATCGTCACCGTGCCGATCGGCGTGCTGAAGGCCGGCGCGATACGCTTCACTCCCGAACTGCCGGCCGCGACGCGCGATGCGCTCGCCGGCATGCATATGGGCGCGCTGACCAAGATCGCCTTCCGCGTCGAGGGGGACCGTTTCGGCATCGCGCCGGGCACCAGCTTCCTCGAAGCCGCCGCGCCGGGGCGGCTCATGAACTTCGACATGTTCCCAGACGGCAAGGACCTCGTCATCGGCTATTGCGGCGGCGACTACGCCCGCAAGCTGTCCGAGGCCGGCACAGAAGAAGCGCGCGCCCAGGTCGTCGACCTGCTGGCGCAGATGGTCGGCGGCGATTTCCGCAAGACGGTCAAGGCGGTCTCCTTCCCGGCCTGGTGGACCGACCCCTTCTCGCACGGCTCCTATTCGGTCTGCGCCCCCGGCCATGACGGCGCCCGCGCCGCACTCGCCCAGCCCATCGGCGGCCGCCTCCTCATCGCGGGCGAAGCGACGGCCGGCGGCGGCGCCATGACCGTCGGCGGCGCGACGCTGGCCGGCCGGACCGCAGCCACGACCCTGGCGCGGCTCAAGGCCTAGAACGTCAACTCCCAGTTCTGGCCGACCAGATCCTGCCCGAAGGAATGGTGCCGCTCCTCGGCCACCAACCTGAAGCCCTCGGCGACATAGATCGCGCGGGCTGCATGCAGGATGTCATTGGTCCAGAGCACCATGCGCGCATAGCCAACCGCGCGGGCAAAGCCGACCGCCTCCCGCACCAGCCGCTTGCCAAGGCCGTAGCCCTGGGCGCGTCGTTCGACCAGCACGAGCCTGAGCTTCGCGGTCGCGTCGTCCTCCTGCACCACAAAAGCCGAGCCGGCCGGCGCCCCGTCCAGCTCCGCAATGAAGCAGCGCTCGCGCCCGGGCTTGAACTCGCGCAGGAACTTGGCTGCGATCTCCGCCACCAGCGCCTCGAAGGTGAGGTCCCAGCCATACTCCTCGGCATAGAGCCGGCCATGGGCGCCGATAACCCAGCCCATGTCGCCGGCCAGATGCTCGCGGATGATCGGCTCCGGCCGGGCCGGCATCTCGCCGGACAAAAGCTGCTCGGCATGGCCCAGCGCATCGACCAACCGCCTCTGCTGAGCCGGGGCGAGGCGCGACAGGATCGTCTGCGCCTCCTGGCTCGAAGCCTCGTCGAGCGAGCGGAAGACCGCTCTGCCCGCTTCCGTCAGTTCCAGCCGCCAGGCCCGCCCATCGCTTGCGGAACGGTGGCGCCCCAGCCAGCCGCGCTCGGCAAAGCGCTGCAGGATGCGCGAAAGATAGGCCGGATCGAGCCCGAGCGCCTTGGCCATCTCGGCCGCCTGCCAATTGTCGCTCTGCGCCAGCTCGTAGAGCACGCGGGCTTCCGTCAGCGAAAAGCCCGAGCCATGGAGATCACCCCCGAGCGCCCCCACCCAGCGCGTATGAAAACGGTTGAAGCGGCGTATCGCCGCCACGGCAGCGGTCTCGATGGCAGCAGTCTCGATGGCGTTCATGGCGCACCTCCACGCCGAAATCACCGAATTTAGTGGACTGAGTCAACTAAATTTGAGACATCCCCGAAACCGATCGGTAACACTCCCTTAATGGGTCTCTGGCGCAATCGGGCTTTAACAGCCCTCAGGCCCGCCATGCAGGTCGATCTCCTTGCCGGAACGGGCTATCGCCCCCTCGCGATCCCCCGGCCCCAACCCACCATTCTCGTCTTCGATTCCGGCCTCGGCGGCCTTACAGTGCTCTCGCGCACGACCGAACTCTGTGCCGACGCCCATATCGTCTACGCTGCGGACGACGCAGGCTTTCCCTATGGCCGCTTGAGCGAGGATGCGCTCGTCGCCCGCGTGCTGGCGGTGATGGAGCGGCTCATCGCGCGCTTCCACCCCGATCTCGTGGTCATCGCCTGCAACACGGCCTCGACGCTGGTGCTGCCGGCCCTGCGCGCGCGCTTCGCCATTCCCTTCGTCGGCACTGTCCCGGCAATCAAGCCGGCCGCCGCCGCGACGCGAAGCAGCCTGATCTCGGTGCTGGCCACGCCCGGCACGGTCGCCCGCGTGTATACGCGCGAGTTGATCGAGAGCTATGCCGCCGCCTGCGACGTCACCCTCGTCGGCTCCACAAAGCTCGCCGGCCTCGCCGAGCAGGCGCTGAAGGGCGAGCCGGTCGATGACGAGGCCCTGCTCGCCGAGATCGCGCCCTGCTTCAACGAGAAGGACGGCCGACGCACCGACGTCGTAACGCTCTCCTGCACCCATTATCCGCTGCTGCTGGAGCGCATGCGGCGCCTTGCGCCCTGGCCCGTCGAATGGATCGACCCGGCCCCGGCCATCGCCCGGCGCGTTTCGCAACTGCTCGGGCCGAGCGCGCCCCTTCCCTGCCCCGATGCCACGGCGGTCTTCACCTCGGGCCAGAATCTGAGCGGCCCGCTACGCATCGCGCTCGCCGGATACGGCCTCGCACGCGTCGCTGTGGAGCCGATGCCGCTGGCAAACTAACGGAACCGCGGCGGATTTCCGGACGTTCTTCAGACACTTGCGGCCACACCGCAGAACTGGAGCGAAACGTCATGAGGAAACTGCTGCTGCTCGCGGCGCTCGCCGCCGGCTTCGCCTTCCTGGGATTCGGCTCGGGTTCCGAGGCCCAGGCGAAGCCACATGGGTGGCACGGAGGGCATGGGCATCACGCCATGTACCGCCATGGTCCACGGCGGCACTATGGCTGGCACCGAGGTCATCACTACGGCTGGTACAAGCACCGCCCTCACCACCACTATTATAGCTACCATCATTCTCGCCACTGGCGCTGAACCCGGCTTTTCGCCTCGGCGGAATTGACTCGAAGCCGGCTTTCGGCCATATGCCCGTCGTCGCGCGGCTCCTCACGGGGCCGCGTGGCTTTTTCCGCACCCGTGATCCGCATCTTCTTCGGAAGCTGGATCTGTCGCCCCGCGAGGGGACAGGAGGGCGCGGTCCTCAAAATCGCGAACCATAGAGGACACGCGACATGTCGAAGCGCCACGAGGCGAAATACAAGATTGACCGCCGTCTCGGTCAGAACATCTGGGGCCGCCCGAAGTCCCCGGTCAACCGTCGTGAATATGGCCCCGGCCAGCACGGCCAGCGCCGCAAGGGCAAGCCGTCCGACTTCGGCACGCAGCTGCGCGCCAAGCAGAAGCTCAAGGGCTACTACGGCTCGATCTCCGAGAAGCAGTTCCGCCGCTACTACGCCGAGGCGATCCGCCTCAAGGGCGACTCGGGCGAGAACCTGATCGGCCTGCTCGAGCGCCGTCTGGACGCGGTGATCTACCGCGCCAAGTTCGTGCCGACCGTCTTCGCCGCCCGCCAGTTCGTCAACCACGGCCACGTCACCGTGAACGGCAAGCGCGTCAACATCGCGTCCTACTCGGTCAAGCCGGGCGACGTGATCGCGATCAAGGAGAGCTCGCGCCAGCTCGCCATCGTCATCGAGTCGGCCACCCTCGCCGAGCGTGACGTGCCGGACTACATCGACGCCGACCACAGCAAGTCGAGCGCCACCTTCACCCGCACGCCGACCCTGACGGACGTGCCCTACGCGGTGCAGATGGAGCCGAACCTGGTCATCGAGTTCTACTCGCGCTGATCGGTTCGCAGCGGGTCGAAGGATCCGCTCGTTCATCGGATATGGGAGGGAGGGCGAGCTTCGCCCTTCCTCTTTTTTTGTCGCTCGCCCCCGCGGCGGACGTCGCCCGCACCGCCTTCCCTATCGTCACCTTCGAGCGAATATGCTAGAGGGCTTCTGAACTGGGAGGGGCCATGCGCGCGTCGTCGATCAGCTACCCCGTTGCCATCCTGTCAGTCGCGGTGGGGATGCTCTGGGGCATCCACATGGCCATCACGCGCGATCATTCCGCCATGCCGGCGCATGCGCATCTCAACCTGCTCGGCTGGGTCTCGCTCTTCCTGTTCGGCCTGTTCTATCAGGCCCACCCCGCCATCGATCGAGGCGGCCTCGCCCGCATCCAGGTCATCATCTGGATCGTCGGGACCGTGATCCTGACCATCGGCGTCGCGCTCGTCCATTCGGGCAGGGAAAGCGGCGAGCCCGTCGCCGCCATCGGCTCGTTCATCGTCCTCGGCGCGATGCTGCTCTTCGGCTGGATCGTCATGCGCAGATGAAAATCCCGTCCACGCATCAAAAAAGGGCGGCTCGCAGGAGCCGCCCTTTTTTGATGTCACCCGAGTCAACCCGCTCTAGAGATGCGAGCCGACCTGGTGGCGGAAGAAGTAGCAGCCGAGGCCCAGACAGCCGATCAGGATCGACAGCGCATAGGGCCCGAAGAGGCACAGGACGAACACGGAACCGATAAAGGCCCGCATGCCCCACGTTAACCATGTCTGCTTCATGGTTCACCTTTCGCATCGCAGTTCCTGACAAACCGTAAACGGTAAGCCGTGAATCGCAACTGAATAGATATGGTAAATTCCGGATTCCCTATTTAAATCCGTGCGTTATGGAATTGGTCTAAATCGCGGCGAAAGCAAGGCGGGGGCACCAGGGCCGTTCCTCTGGAAGGCGCCATGCCGTAATCTTAGCGCCACCCAAGGAGGAACGATCATGATTCGGATGGTTTTGACCGCTTTCGCGCTGTGCTGCACGGTGAGCCTCGCTCAGGCTCAGAGCTGCACGGTTCAGGCGACCGACAAAAAGCTCGCCGGCGCGGCGAAGACCAGCTTCCTGACCAAGTGCGAAAAGGATGCAGGCGCGTCCTGCGACAAGCAGGCGGCGGATAAGAAGCTCGCCGGCGCAGCCAAGACGAGCTTCACCAACAAATGCGTCAAGGACGCCGTCGGCGGCTGAACACAGGCCGAAGCGGGCGCCTGCTCGCTTCAAGAAAGCTCCAGAAATCAGGTAGATACGGCATTTCCGCGCTTCAAAGAAACGCGGAAATGCCGTCATGTTAGCGCCGAGGCTGCTCAGTCGCGTTCGCCGTCCCGGTCGCGCCAGCGGCGGGGGCCGCGATCGCCGCGGTCATCACCGCTATCGTCATGCCAGCCGCGCCAAGCCCGCATCTCGCGGAAACGTTCGCGGCCTTCCGACATGGCCTCCCGCACCGAGCGGCGCAGCACGGTCTTCTGCTCGTCGGCAAGCGTCGTCCAGAGCGGGCGCACCGCATCGGCGAGTTCCTTCGCCCGGGTCGCCCTGTCGCCCGCCTGGCTGGCCATGGCGTCGAGCCGCTCCATCATGTCGGCATGGCGCAGGTTGTCGCGCCGCTCGCGCATCGTCGCCCATTGCTCCATGCGCTGCGTGCTGCGCTGCTTGATCAGCGCCTCGAGCCTGTCGAACGCGGCCGTCTGCTCCGGCTTGAGCTTGAGGTCCGTACGCAGCTTGGCCAGGCGCTCGTCGAGACGCGCCTTGGCGCGCTCGGCCCGGCGCTCGCGCCATTCATCGCGGCGCTGCTCGCGGCTTTCGGTGCGCTCCTGCGCCGGCTGCGTGCCGCCTGCAGGCGGAACGGGCTGGGGCTGCGCCAGGGCAAGGCCGCCGGCGAGCATCGCGATCGAGGAAGCGGCGATGAGGGCGATGGGTTTCATGGGAATCTCCCTTGGGAATCCGGTCGGTAGAGGTCGCTCAGTGGGTCTCGAAGCCGATTGGCGATGACAGCAGCGTCGTCTTCCACGTCTGAACCGGGAATGGCCCGCGCATGAAAAGATCGTAATGTGGCGACAACGCGGGCCGTCCGATTCGGTTCGCCCTCGCAGCGTCCCGCGGACCATCTCGCCATGCTCAATCTGATCACCGATGTCCGCGGCGTTCGCGTCGGCCACGCAGATGACGTAGCGGCAGCAACCGGCGTAACCGCCGCGATCTTCGAGCGCCCGACCATCGCCTCCGCCGCGGTGCTGGGCGGCGCGCCCGGCAGCCGTGACACCGCGCTCCTGCTGCCCGAGATGACCGTCGAGCATGTCGACGCCATCGTGCTCTCGGGCGGATCGGCCTGGGGTTTGGGCGCGGCTGACGGAACGATGCGCTGGCTCGCCGGTCAGGGCCGCGGCTTTCCGGTCGGCGCCTTCCGCGTACCGATCGTGCCGCAGGCGATCCTCTTCGACCTGTCCAATGGCGGCGAGAAGCCCTGGGCCCGCGGCGAAGGGGACACGCCCTATCGCGAGCTCGGCGCTAGCGCCGCCGCAGCGGCCTCCACGGAGTTCGCCCTTGGCACGGCAGGCGCGGGCTACGGCGCGACCACGGCTGGGCTGAAGGGCGGCATCGGCTCGGCCAGCGCGCGGGCGGCGACGGGACAGATCGTCGGTGCGCTCGTCGCGGTCAATGCGGTCGGCAGCGCCACGATTGGCGCCGGCCCGCATTTCTGGGCCGCTCCTTATGAACGCGACCGCGAGTTCGGCGGCCTCGGCTGGCCCGACGCGATCACCTCCGCCGACACCGCCTTGCGCTTCAAGGGCGGCACCGGCCTGAACACGACGATCGCGATCGTCGCCACCGATGCAGTGCTGACCAAGCCGCAGGCGCGCCGTCTCGCGCTGGCCGCCCATGACGGCCTCGCCCGCTCTCTGCGCCCCGTCCACGCTCCGCTCGATGGCGACATCGTCTTCGCCGCCGCGACCGGCCATAGCGGCGCTCCCTCGGACGCCTTCGCGCTGACGGAGCTTTGCTCCACAGCCGCCGATGTGCTGGCCCGGGCCGTGGGGCGCGGCGTCCACGCCGCGACCGCCCTGCCCTTCCCCGGCGCGCTGCCGTCCTGGCGGGACCGCTTCGGCAGCTGAGCAAACCGCGCTTCGGCATTTCCTCGGCCGGCCGGATGAGCTATCGCAGGCCCATGTCCACCGACGATTTTCTGGCCCGTTTCGGCGCCGAAGGCCAGCGCCAGCCCGATCCCGTCGCCGCCGCCCAGCAGGCGATGCGCAACCCCCTGCCGGCCCGCTTCTACAAGCAAGCCGGCGTGCTGGAGCGCGACGGCCTCTTCCATGTCGCGCTCGACGGCAAGACCGCCCGCACCCCGGCACGCAAGCCACTCGCCGTCGGCTCGCGCAGCATCGCCGAGGCGCTGGCCGTCGAATGGGATGCGCAAGCCGAGCGCATCGACCCGGCCCGCATGCCCCTGACTCGCCTCGTCAACTCGGCGCTCGACGGTGTGGAAGACCAGCAGGAGGCCGTGCGCGCCGAGATCGTGCGCTATGCCGGCTCAGATGCGCTCTGCTATCGCGCAGGCGAACCCGAGGCGCTGGTCGCGCGCCAGAACGAGCTCTGGCAGCCGATTCTCAGGGGCGTCGAGGCACGGGTCGGCGCCCGCTTCGTGCTGGCCGAAGGCGTCATCTTCGCCGAGCAGCCCGAGCAAACGCTCGCCGCCATCGCCCGGCGCGTGGCCGCCATCCCCGCCCCGCTCGCGCTGGCCGGCGCCCATAACGTGATGACTCTGACTGGCTCGACCATCGTCATGCTGGCGCTGGCAGACGGCGCCATCGCTGCGGACGCCGCCTGGCAGGCCGCCCATCTCGACGAGGACTATCAGATCGAGATCTGGGGCCAGGACGAGGAAGCCGCCGAGCGCCGCGCCATCCGCAGGCAGGAATTCGACGCCGCCGTCCTCCTGCTGCTGGCAGAGGCCTAGCTCCGATGGCAATGGGGCCGGCGGCGGTATCTCCCGATGCCTATGTCGAGGCCCTCGCCGGCTGGCAGCGCACGCTGGTCGAGCAGTTGCGGCAGGCGGTGCGGGCCGCTGCCCCGCTCGACGAGCGGATCAAATGGACCCATCTCGTCTATTTTTCGAACGGGCCGGCCCTGCTGATCCGCGCCGAGGAGAAGCGCGTCCTCTTCGGCTTCTGGCGCGGCAAGCGCCTGCGCGACCTCGAGCCCCGCCTGACGCCCGGCGGCAAATACGAGATGGCGACCTGGGATCTGCGCGAAGGCGACACGGTCGATCCAGAGATCGCGACGGCGCTCGTGCAGGAAGCCGTCCGCCTGAATGCCATGCTCGGTGATCCGACCACGCCCTCCGCATGATTGCGGTTCCGGCTTCCGCAAACGTCGTAATGGACTTGAAGCGCCCCGCCGCTTAAGCCGGCTCTTGAGACGTTTTACGGTCCGGAGCCTGCGCCGCCATGAAGGACATTCTCGAACAGCTCGAAACGCGCCGCGACGGCGCCCGCAAGGGCGGCGGCGAGCGGCGTATCGAGGCGCAGCACAAGCGCGGCAAGCTCACCGCCCGCGAGCGCATCGAGCTGCTGCTCGACAAGGACTCCTTTGAGGAGTTCGACATGTTCGTGCAGCATCGCTGCGTCGATTTCGGCATGGACAAGGCTGAGAAGATCCCCGGCGACGGCGTCGTCACCGGCTGGGGCACGGTCAATGGCCGCACCGTCTTCGTCTTCTCCAAGGACTTCACCGTCTTCGGCGGCTCGCTCTCCGAGACACACGCCCAGAAGATCATCAAGATCCAGGACATGGCGCTGAAGATGCGCGCGCCCATCGTCGGCCTGTTCGATGCCGGCGGCGCCCGCATCCAGGAGGGCGTCGCGGCGCTCGGCGGCTATGGCGAGGTCTTCAAGCGGAATGTGCAGGCCTCCGGCGTCATCCCGCAGATCTCGGTGATCATGGGTCCCTGCGCCGGCGGCGACGTCTATTCGCCGGCGATGACCGACTTCATCTTCATGGTCCGCGACACCAGCTACATGTTCGTCACCGGCCCGGACGTGGTGAAGACCGTCACCAACGAGACCGTCACATCTGAGGAGCTCGGCGGCGCCAAGGTCCACACCACCAAGTCATCGGTCGCGGACGGCTCCTTCGAGAACGATGTCGAAGCGCTGCTGCAGGTCCGCCGCCTGCTCGACTTCCTGCCCGCCAACAACACGGTTGGCGTGCCGGAATGGCCGTCCTTCGACGTGCCGGATCGCGTCGATATGAGCCTCGACACGCTCGTGCCGGACAATCCAAACAAGCCCTACGACATCAAGGAACTGATCTTGAAGACGGTCGACGAGGGCGACTTCTTCGAGATCCAGGCGGCCTATGCCGGCAACATCGTCACTGGCTTCGGCCGGATCGAGGGCCGCACCGTCGGCATCGTCGCCAACCAGCCGATGGTGCTGGCCGGCGTGCTCGATTCGGATGCCTCGCGCAAGGCCGCCCGCTTCGTGCGCTATTGCGACGCCTTCGAGATCCCGATCGTCACCTTCGTCGACGTCCCCGGCTTCCTGCCCGGCACAGCGCAGGAATATGGCGGCCTGATCAAGCACGGCGCCAAGCTGCTCTTTGCTTACAGCGAATGCACCGTGCCGCTGGTCACGATCATCACGCGCAAAGCCTTCGGGGGCGCCTATGACGTCATGGCTTCGAAGCATGTCGGCGCCGATGTGAACTACGCCTGGCCCTCCGCGCAGATCGCCGTGATGGGCGCCAAGGGCGCGGTCGAGATCATCTTCCGCGGCGGCGACGCCGAAACCATCGCGCGCCAGACGAAGGAATATGAGGACCGCTTCATGTCCCCCTTCGTCGCAGCCGAGCGTGGCTATGTCGACGAGGTGATCATGCCGCACTCGACCCGCCGCCGCATCGCCCGTGCGCTCGCCATGCTGCGCACCAAGAGCGTCGAGCGGCCCTGGCGAAAGCACGACAACATCCCGCTCTGAGCCGAGTCTGTGCTTCACATATGGCGCAGGCCGATTTCCTTGATCAGCGGCACGAGTTCGTCGCGGGCTCCGACGCGATGCGCCCGTGCCTCCAGCTGAGCCTGCGCGACATCGCCGGCCCGGATAGCATCCAGTATCCGGCGATGTGACGCAGCCGCCCCGGACGGACGCGAGCGCAGCTTCAGCGTCAGCATGCGGGCGCGGTGGGCCTGATCGGTCACCGTCTGCGCGACGCGCCTGAGCCGCCCATTGCCGCAGCGCTCGACGAGCAGCTTGTGGAAACGATCGTCGGCATCCGCCCACCGCCGCAGATCGTCCTGCGCTAGGGCTGCGTCCATCTCGGCGTTCGCTGCCTCGAGCGCGTCCGCAGCGGCCTCCCGCTCAGCCTCGGAGAGACCGGCGAGCAGTTCGGCGGCCATCGCCTCGATCGCGATCAATACCTCGTAGATCTCGCGGATATCCTCCGGCGCCAGCGGGCAGATCAGCACGCCGCGCTTGGCGAGAACGCGCACCAGCCCGTCCTCTTGCAGGCGGATGATCGCCTCATGCACCGGCGTGCGGCTCATGCCCAGCCGAACGGCGATTTCCTGCTCGGAACCCTGATAGCCCGGCGGGAAGGCGGTATTGCGGATCGCCTCCTTGAGCGCGGCATAGGCTTCGTCGACGAGCGACGGCCTCTTGCCCTCATGCTCCTGCTGATCTTTGCGCGCCAGTTCGACCATGCCCGCGATTGAGCACGGCGCTAACTTCCATGCAAGCACGAATACATCATTGACAACAGCCACGGCGGCGACAAGCATGACGCATCCAAACTTCCATGGAAGCTAGTGGACAAGGCTCGCAAAAGATCTGTCGACGGGAGAGGAAACATGAAGCGACTGCTGCTCACGCTCGGTCTCGGGCTCTGCACGTTGATGCCTGCGATGGCGCAGGCCGACTATCCGACAAAGCCGGTCACGCTGGTCGTGCCGTTTGCGGCCGGCGGCACAACCGACATCGTCGCCAGGCTGATGGCCGATCACATGGGCCGCACGCTCGGCCAATCCCTGATCGTCGAGAACGTTGCCGGCGCCGGCGGAACCACCGGAGCCAACCGCGTCGCAAGGGCGACACCGGACGGCTACACGCTGCTGATGGGCAATCTCGGCACTCAGGCCGCCAGTGTCGGGCTCTACCCCAAGCTCGCCTACGACCCGCGCACCGATTTCGAGCCGATCATGAACTCGGCCTCCACGCCGATGCTCGTGGTAGCGAAGAAGGATCTCCCGGTGAAGGATTTCCGGGAGTTCATCGCCTACCTCAAGGAGAATGCCGCCAAGCTGAACTACGGCTCCGGCGGCGTCGGTTCGACGTCCCAACTGACCTGCCTGTTCCTAGATTCCCTGCTGGGCGTGAAACCGCAGCATGTCCCCTTCCGCGGCTCGGGCCCCGCGCTCAACGCGCTGCTCGGCGGGCAGGTCGACTATGTCTGCGACCAGACGGTCGCCATCGTCCCGACGGTGCAGGCCAAGGAAGGCAAGGGTCTGGTCGTCGCGGTGCAGAACCGCCTGTCGGTCATCCCCGATGTTCCGACCTCCGCCGAGCAGGGATTGCCGCAGTTCCAGGCTACCGGCTGGAACGCGATGTTCGCGCCCAAGGGCACCCCGAAGGCCGTCGTCGACAAGCTCAACGCCGCGGCCCGCGCCGCGCTGAAGGATCCGGCCACGCGCAAGCGCCTGCTCGATCTCGGCGCCGAGCTTCCGGACGATGCTGGCCAGACGCCCGCCGCGCTCGGCGAGCTGGTGCGCAGCGAAATCGACAAATGGGTGCCCGTGATCCGCAACGCGGGCGTCACCGCCCAATGAGGAATCCGCGGCGCCGGAACTGGTCCGGCGCCGCGGCAATCGAAACGGAAAGATTGCGAGAAATATCATGCGTACACACCGGATCGCCGCGATCGGCGGCGATGGAATCGGCCCGGAAGTCATCGCAGCGGGACTGCAGGCCCTGGAGGTCTGCGCCGAACGCGATGGTGGATTCGCGCTTGAGGTCGAATCCTTCGACTGGGGCTCGGACTATTACCGCAAGCACGGCGTCATGATGCCCGCCGATGGCGCCGACCGGCTACGCGCCTTCGACGCCATCTTCTTCGGCGCCGTCGGCGCGCCGGACATCCCGGACCATCTGACACTCTGGGGCCTGCGGCTCGCCATCTGCCAGCCGCTCGACCAGTACGCCAACATCCGGCCGACGCGCATCCTGCCCGGCATCGTCAGCCCGCTGCGCCATGTCTCGGGGCCTGAGCTGGACTGGGTCATCGTCCGCGAGAATTCCGAGGGCGAGTATTCCGGCGTCGGTGGGCGCGTCCATAAGGGGTTGCCGGAAGAGGTGGCGACCGACGTCGCGATGTTCACGCGCGCCGGCGTAACGCGGATCATCCGCCACGCCTTCCGGATCGCTCACTCGCGGCCGCGCAAGCTTCTCACGGTCGTGACCAAGTCCAACGCCCAGCGCCACGGCATGGTGATGTGGGACGAGATCGCCACCGAGGTCGCGCAGGAGTTCCCGGACGTGACCTGGGACAAGATGCTGGTCGACGCGATGACCATGCGCATGACGCTGAAGCCGGAGACGCTCGACACCATCGTCGCGACCAATCTCCACGCCGACATCCTGTCGGACCTCGCCGCGGCGCTGGCCGGCTCGCTCGGCATCGCGCCGACGGCGAACCTCAACCCGGAGCGGACGACCCCCTCCATGTTCGAGCCGATTCACGGCTCGGCCTTCGACATTACCGGCAAGGGCATCGCCAACCCGGTCGCCACCTTCTGGACCGGCGCGATGATGCTCGAGCATCTCGGAGAACCCAAGGCCGCCGCCAGGCTGATGCGCGCCGTCGAGCGTGTGACCGGAAACCCGGAGCTCCACACGCCGGATCTTGGCGGCAAGGCCACCACGGATCAGGTCACGAAAGCCGTCTGCGAGGCGCTGCGAGGCGACAACATCTGACGGACTGACAGGATCGGTCAGCCCCAGCGCCGGAACACGACACTGGCATTCACCCCGCCGAAGCCGAAGCCGTTGGAGATGGCGTACTCCATCTCCAGCTTTCGCTTCTCGGGGCCGACGATGTCGAGGCCTTCCGCGGCCTCGTCCGGATTGGCGAGGTTCAGCGTGGGCGGAGCGACCTGGTCACGCAGCGCCAACACGGTGAAGATCGCCTCCAACCCACCTGCTGCGCCGAGCAGATGCCCGGTCGAGGCCTTTGTCGCGCTGATCGCGATGCCTCCTTCGGTCCCGAATACGGACTTAACCGCGGCGAGTTCGCCGCGATCCCCGACTGGGGTCGAGGTCGAATGCGCGTTGAGATGGCCGACATCGCTCGGAGCGAGCCCAGCCTGCTTCAGCGCCGCCTCCATCGCCCGCCTTGCGCCCGAGCCATCCTCCGGCCCTGCCGTGATGTGATAGGCGTCTGCACTCGTGCCGTAGCCGACCAATTCCGCGATGGGCTTCGCCCCCCGCGCCTCAGCATGCTCCAGCGTCTCGATCACGAGCAGCCCGGCCCCCTCGCCCATGACGAAGCCGTCGCGATCCCGGTCGAAGGGGCGCGAGGCCTGTTCGGGCGTTTCGTTGAAGCCCGTCGAAAGCGCCCGAGCCGCCGCGAAACCGCCGAGCGCGACGAGGTCGATGCAGGCTTCGGTCCCACCGCAGAGCGCGATATCGGCCTCGCCGGCCCGGATCAGCCGCGCCGCGTCGCCGATGGCCTGCACGCCGGCCGCGCAGGCCGTCACCGGCGCGCCCATCGGCCCCTTGAGGCCATGCTCGATCGAGACCTGCCCCGCCGCCAGGTTGACGAGGAAGGACGGGATCGTGAAGGGCGAGAGGCGGCGGACGCCCCGCGCATCGCTCGTCCGCACCGCCTCGGCGATGGCGGGAAAGCCACCGATGCCGGAGGCGATTACCGTCGCCGTCCGCTCCTGCTCGGCTTCGCTCGCCGGGTGCCAACCCGCCTGGTCCAGCGCTTCCTTGGCCGCGACCAGCGCGAACTGGATGAAGCGATCCATCTTGCGCTGGTCCTTCGGCGCGATGGCGGTATCCGGATCGAAGCCGCCTTCGCCGTCATCTTCTTTAGAGGGCACGCTGCCGGCGATCTTGGCCGGCAGCGTCTCGGCGATGGATTCGGGCAGCCGGCTCAAGCCAGATCGCCCTGCCAGCAGTCGCGCCCAGACTGTTTCGGTTCCGCAGCCGAGCGGCGACACCACGCCGAGGCCTGTCACGACAATACGACGCATGGAACTGCCTATTCGTTGGAAGAGAAAATCGGACGCAAGGAGGCGACCGTCGCCAGCCTCTCGCGCATTTGCGGGCTTGCCTGCGGGCCGGCGACAGCCATGGCCGTATCGGCGTCGATCAGCCGTAGGCTGGCCGAATCGACCAGGACCGGATCAAGCACAAGGCCTGAGGCGCGATCTGCCAGCAGCAGCGCCGGCCCGTCCTTGGCGAAGTGCCGGCTTCCCCACGCAACCATCGCGGCGATGACCGGGAAGAAGTCGCGGCCCTTTTCGGTCAGCACATATTCGTGACGGGCCGGGCGCGTGCTGTAGAGCCTCCGCTCGAAGATTCCGCTCGCGCTCAGATGCTTCAGGCGCCGCGCCAGCATGTTCGGCGCGATCCCCAGGCTGCGCTGGAACTGCTCGAAGCGGGTGAAGCCCTGCATCGCGTCACGCAGGATGAGAATGCTCCACCATTCGCCGACCGTCGCGACCGTCGCGGCGCACGGACATTCCGGGAGCGGGCCAAGCTTCGACTGCATGAGGCATCGCTAAGCCAGTCACTATCATTTTGCAAGCAACACCATGCCTGCAATCGCACCGCATGACTCAAGCCGAATTATCCGCTAAGGCGGCAGCCATTCCAAAAGCCGCCCTCCCGAGATGCTCTTCAACTCTTTCGTCTTCCTCCTCGCCTTCCTGCCGCTGGCGCTTGCGCTGCACTGGCTGGCCGAGCGCTTTGCGCCGAGCTTGCGACTGCCGGTGCTGGTCGTCCTGTCCTTCGCCTTCTATGGCTGGTGGGACTGGCGCTTCCTGCCGCTGCTCGCGCTCTCCATCGGCCTCAACTGGCTGATTGCGGAGGCTTTCCAGAAGACCAAGGCGAGCGGGCTGATCACGCTCGCCATCGTGCTCAACCTCGCCGTGCTGGCGGTGTTCAAGTACTTCAACTTCTTCGCCGATCTCGCTGGGATGATTCCGGGATTGCCGGCGCCGAAGTTCGACATCGCCCTGCCGCTCGGCATCTCCTTCTTCACCTTCCACCACATCATGTACCTGACGGATCTGCGGCGCGGACAGGCCCCGCGCTACGATCTCGTCCGCTACGCGCTCTACATCGCCTTCTTCCCGCAGGTGCTCGCCGGCCCGCTGGTGCGCTGGCGCGAGATCATGCACCAGCTCGACGAGCGGCCCTATCAGCGGCCGGACGCCGCCGAGCGCTTCGCCCGCGGCCTGCTGCTGCTGACTGCCGGCCTCGCCAAGAAGGTGCTGATCGGCGATCCGCTGGCCGAATACGCCAACCCGGTCTTCGCCGCCGCCGCCGCCGGCAAGGTCATCAGCCTGGTCGAAGCCTGGCAGGCGACGCTCGCCTTCACCTTCCAGATCTATTTCGACTTCTCCGGCTACACCGACATGGCGCTGGGCCTCGCTTTGCTCTTCGGCGTCGTGCTGCCGCAGAACTTCGACGCGCCCTATCGCTCGCTCTCGATCCAGGATTTCTGGCGGCGCTGGCACATGACGCTTTCGCGCTTCCTGCGCGACTATCTCTACATCCCGCTCGGCGGCTCGCGCGCCGGCCTGCCCACGCAGGTCTGGGCACTGTTCGCGACCATGGCGCTGGGCGGTCTCTGGCATGGCGCAGGCCTCACCTTCGTCGCCTGGGGTGTGGCGCATGGGCTGGCGCTGATCGTCGCTTTGTTCTGGCGCCGTGCCGGCTGGCCGATGCCGGCCCCGCTCGGATGGTGCCTCACCTTCCTCTTCGTGATGGCCTGCTGGGTGCTGTTCCGCGCCACGAGCTTCGAGGCGGCGCTCGCCATCTACAAGGGCCTCCTCGGCCTCGGCCCCGTCGGCACCGGCTTCAAATGGCGCGCGCTCCTACCGGCAGCCGCCTTCGCCATCATCGGACCGACGGCCTGGAACCTCGTCCACAAGCTGCCGCCCGCGCGCTGGATCGCCGTGGTCGCGGGCCTGCTGTTCGTCATCATCCTGCTCAAGATCGGCGAAGACGCGAACTATGAGTTCATCTACTTCCAGTTCTGAGCCGGCCGGCAAGCCCGCTCTGGCGACACGCTGGAAGGGCTTCGTCGCGACGCTGCTGGCGGCAGCGGCGCTGTCTTCGGCCGCCTTCATCGCCACCGCCTTCCTGCTCGACCCCTATGACAGCGGGCGCTCGCCGCTGCAGATCAAGGACGGCGTGCGTCCACAGGGGCCGCGCACGGCGCTGGCCAGCCGCGGGCGCGATCCGCAGTTCACCGGCGCGATCTTCGGCAACTCGCATATCCAGCTGATCTCCCCGGAAGAGCTGCGGGCGAAGACCGGCATCCCCTTCGTCTCGCTGATCGCACCCGCGACGCGGCCGAAGGAGACTTTGCTGACGATCGACTGGTTCCTGCGCCACCATGAGAGCCCGCCCGCGCAGGCGATCGTCGTCGGCGTCGACGATTTCTGGTGCACGCCGGACCCGGCGATGCCGAACGACAAGCCCTTCCCGTTCTGGCTCCTGAGCCGCAGCTTGCCCGAATATCTCAGCAAGCTGATGCGCTACGACCTGCTGGAGGAGATTCCGCGGCGGATCGGCTATCTCGCCTCTTCCAAGGCCGAGCGCGCCCGGCCCGACGGCTACTGGGACTATGAGTCGGGCTATCACGACCAAGGCTACGCCACCCGGCCGGACCTGCGCGAGAAGCTCGAGAAGCCGATCGATTCCGGCGGCGGCAATGTCGATGGCCCCTACCCCGCAGCAACGGGGCTCGAGGCCTTGATGAAGTCGGCGCCGGCGGGGATGAAACTCATCCTCGTCCGCCCCCCGATTTACATCTCGGGCCTGCCCAAGCCCGGCACGCCCGGCGGTGCGGCGGAAGCCGCCTGCCTGCGCACCTTCGCCGACCTGGCGGCCCGCAGGCCCCGTACGGCCCTGGTCAACTGGCGGCTCGATCGGCCCGAACTGCGCGATTCGAACCTCTTCTTCGACCACACCCACTACCGCCAGCCGATCGCCCGGCTGATGGAAGCGGACATCGCCGCGGCGATCCGGGCGCTGGATTGAGGTCTTTCCGCCCCGGGGACCGCCAAAACCGCCCCTCGGAGGCCCGATTTGCAAGAAGTGGTTAATCCCCTCGCGGAAGCGATTGTTACCCTTGATGCGTATCGCTATAAGGGCGCCAAATCGGCTCACCCTCCCGCGGCACAGCCGATGGGCGCGTGAGCGGACAACGTAGAGAGCGCGCCCATGTCGAAGCAGATCATCCTCGATGCGGACTACAAACCGAGCGATGACGAGCCGTTCATGAACGACCGTCAACGTGAGTACTTCCGCGGCAAGCTCATCGCCTGGAAGGACGAGATCCTGAGGGAGGCGAAGGAAACCCTCGCCACTCTCCAGGCCGAGAGCGAGAACCACCCGGACATCGCCGACCGAGCCTCTTCCGAAACGGACCGCGCCATCGAGCTGCGCGCCCGCGACCGCCAGCGCAAGCTGATCGCCAAGATCGATGCGGCCATCGCCCGGATCGACGACAATTCCTACGGCTATTGCGAGGAGACCGGCGAGCCGATCTCGCTGAAGCGCCTGGAAGCCCGCCCGATCGCCACGCTCTCGCTCGAAGCTCAGGAGCGCCACGAGCGCAATGAGCGGGTCTTCAGGGACGATTGAGACGCAGCCATCCGGCTGCTTTTGTTTTTTGAAGGCCCCGCGCCACCGGCGCGGGGCCTTTTCTTGTGCTAACGCCCGGCCAGATACGGCTGAGCCGCGACCTCAAACGCCTTCGATGATGCGGATATCCCGCTCGGCGCCGCCGGCCAGCAGGGCCAGAGCCTCCTGATAGGCGGCGCTGTCATGGGCAGCGACCGCCTGCTCGACGCTGTCGAACTCGATGAGGACGGTGCGCTGCTGGAGCCCGGACTCGTAGACCAGCGCGGGCAATCCCCGCGCCAGGATGCGGCCGCCGCCGGCGACGATCGCCGGGCCGCTGAGCTTCGCATAGGCAGCGAGCGCATCGGGATTGCTGACCGAGCGATAAGCGCCGACCCAATAAGCTTTGGCCATTCAAAATCTCCTGCGTGGAACCATTCCTGCGCGCGATCTTTCCACGACGGGATTCGCAGCGAAAGAGGCAGGGTTGGTTTCGGCCGAACGCGCGATCGACGACAGATGTCGCGCAGGGCTGAACGTCAGATCAAGCCCCGCAAGAGACATCGTCAAGTCACATTCATCCGACGTGTTGCGGCCCTCTCTAGCGCCTTCTTGGATGGAACATGGACCTCACTGCGCAACGTCGCCACATGCTGAACGGCGCTCTCTATAACGACCTGACGCCGGAACTTATTGAAGCGCGAGCCCGGGCCGTCCGGCTATCCGATCAGTATAACGACACATTCGGAAGCTCTCAGGCAACTAGAGAAGAAGCTCTCCGGAAACTGGTGCGCAGCGTCGGCGAAGGGGCGCATTTCGAGCCGCGATTCCGATGCGAGTTCGGGTTCAACATATCCATCGGAGCAAAATTCTACGCTAACTTTGACTGCATCATCCTCGACGGTGGCGAGGTGACCATCGGCGACAACGTTCTGTTCGGGCCGCGCGTCGGCATCTACACGTCGAACCATGCCATCGATGCTGACGAGCGCGCTGCCGGTGGCTGCTTTGCAAAGCCGGTTACCATCGGAGATCGCGTCTGGGTCGGAGGCGGCGTCAACATTAATCAGGGCGTCACGATCGGTGATAACGCGATCATCGGCTCGGGAAGCGTCGTGACGAAAGATGTGCCGTCAAATGTGATTGCGGCCGGAGTGCCCTGTCGTGTGATCAGGAGCATTACAGCGGCAGATCGAATGGGTTTCCAGCCCACCTGACGCGCATTCGGCGATCCGACCGTGTCAAACCGCTGCTGAAATTGCCAACGGCATGACAGTTGTGGCTACAGTCTCTCGCGGGGGGGGGGGGGCAACCAAGTCTTATCCTCGTACTGTCGCCTTCTGAGATTGCTAGATGCCGTTTCGTATCCTTATTTCATCAGCTCTTTGCGCTGTCGTTGCCGGGTGTGTAGGCGAAGGTATTCGCAGCGTCGAACTGCACCGACAAAGCGACGGCGCCAAGGCCGTCTGCATGAGCAATGTCTATGCAGTGTACCCGCTCTTGCCCTCACCGTCAGAGCAGAAAGAAAAGAGCTATGTCGCGGGCTGCGTTGACGCGTGCATCAGAGACGGCTTTTCGATTGAGCCTCGCTCTCCCGCCGCATCGTTCATTGACGATCCCGAGCATGATCGCAGTGCGGACGAGAAATGTGCCGTAGTCGTTAAGCGATAGCGTCCGCTCCCGCCTCTTTGCTGACGCCGGGATGCGTCCACTTTCCGGCGCGCGAACAGGGGAGCGGCGGGACACGCCCCCGCTCACCACCTGTAGCGGATCGCGCCCTTGCCGCCGAGGCTGCGGCTGTTCTCGCCGAACTCGCCGTCGAAGGTGGCGGCGATGGACAGGCCGTTCTTCAGGTCGAGTTCGGCTGTTGCCGTGGTGCGCAGCGCGTTGCGGTCGAGCGCCGCGCCGCTGACCAGGAAGGTCGCGCCCGGCAGCGACTGGAAGCTCGCGATGGTGTTGTTGGCCGTGTCGAAGTTGTGCACCCAGGCGACGCCGCCGCGCAGCGAGAGCGGCAGCCCTGCGAGGCTGAAGCTGGCGTCGGCTCGCAGGCCGAGTTCGCTGCGCGTCGTGGTGACGTCGCGCGAGGCGTAGGACAGCGCGAACAGGCTGGTGCCGGCCAGCGCCCGCTCGGCATAGTCCGGCAGCGCGATCGCGGTGAACTGCGCGGCGGCGTAAGGCGTCAGCGCGGCCGGGCCGAGCGCGAAGCGATGGCCAGCCTCGAGCCTGCCCGACCAGCTGTTGACGTTGAACTGGGCCTCGAGGCGCTCGCCCGCGACGCTGCGATCGGTGGTGACGTCCTGCCAGCCATAGGCGAGCCCGGCCGAGAGATAGCCCTGCCCGAACTGCTGGCGCAGGAAGAGGCCGGCCTGGAACAGGTCCGACTTGCCCGAGCCCAGCCCATAGGTGTTGAAGCTGGTGGCGCCGCCGGCCAGCGCGAAGCCGGCGATGGTCGAGGGCGTCAGCTTGTAGTCGGCGCCGGCGGCGGCGCCATAGACGCGGTTGGTGTTGGCGGCAGTGCCAGCGCTGGCATCGGCGCCGGTGAACTGGGCGCCGCCGAAGCCACTGCCCCAGACGCTCCAGCGCCAGGCATCGGGATCGGCGGTCAGCACGGCCGTACGGGTCGGCAGGTCTGCGTCCTTGCGCGCGCCCGCCTTACCTGAGCCATAGGCGGCATAGGAGGCGAAGCTGCCGGGCGCGGGCGCGATCGAGACGCCGCGGCCCTCCGGGGAGCTATCGACCAACGCGCCCATGAACTGGCTCATGGCGCCGTTCGTGGCGGACTGGGCGCCGGTCGCAGGTTCACCCGCCGCATGCGTCAGCCCGGCAGCCGTCAGGCCCCCGAGTCCAAACGGGATGCTGCCGGTGCTTTCAAAATAGCTCATGACGGCGTTGGCGACGCCGCTCTGGTTAGGAGTGAAGCTTGTGCCGAGAGGTGGCGCCATGGCCAACGTCAGATTGAGATAGACGTTGTAAAGGTCATAGCTCAGGGCCGCCTTGAAGCCGGCGGGCAGGTTGGTGTTGGTCTCGCTGGCGAATCTGTCCCAGACACGGTCGTTCGCGTGGAGGATGTTGTACTGCTTCGAGACGTAGTCGCCGGGAGCGAAGCGCGCGGTGACCTTGGCACCGTCGAGATGGGCCGATCGGGACACGTTGACGCGGCTTGCTCCAGAAGACGAGACGTCCACGAGATAGGTGGATTGCCAGTCGAACCTCAGGACGTCGTTGACGGTAAACGGGCCCGCGCTACCGGGAGCGAGTGTGCCACCGCTGATGATGGTCTGGCCGACCGAGCCAGTGCCTCCAAGCTCCCCGCCTGTCACGATCACCGCACTAGCGAGCGAGCCATTGACCTCCAGCCTGCCGCCGGAGACGGAGGTTAAGCCCGAATAGGTGTTGGCACCCGACAGCGTCAGCGTGCCGCTTCCGGTCTTCCGCAGGCTGCCGTTGCCTGAGATGACGCCTGCGTAGCTGGTGTTGGTCGACTGGTCGACGGTCAAACTGCCGTAGCTGCCCAGGTCGACAGTGCCGCCCGTGCCGGAGAACGAGGAGGCCGTCAGGCCCCTCCCACCAAGATCGAGCGTGCCGCCGTTCACCGTATAGGCCGTTTTCTGGACGAGGGCGCCAAATCCGTTCCATCGCAACGTGCCGGCCTCGAGCGTCGTGCCGCCGGTATAGGTGTTGGTGCCGGTCAGCGTCAGCACGCTGTTGCCGACCTTTGTGATGCTGCCCGAGCCCTTGATGGCGTTGGACAAGGTGACGTCATTGGGGCTGTCGAGGACAAGCGAGCCGGCGAGTTCGATATCGCCTCGCAACGTCATCGAGCTGTTCATGGTCAGTGCGTTTGCGCCGCCAGTGAAGTTGATGGCATTGGCGCGGACGGTACCAGAACCATCGAGGCCGCCACTGACAATAGCATTGGCACCAAGAATAATGGACAGATTGCTGCCGACGATGGCGACGCCACCCAGGCCGTGCGAGCCATTAGCCGCGCCCCCAATGCCGCCAGCCCCGCCATTGCCTCCCGTCACTTCAGCAAAGGGGCCGATGGAAATGGTTTTGGCGCCGGTCGTTGTGAAGTAAAGCCCGAAGCCGCCGCTGCCTCCAGCGCCGCCGTACCCATTCGCGGCCGGGGCCCGACCACCCGCACCGCCATCGCCGCCTCTGAAAGAGACGAGGTTGTTGGGGAGGTTCCATGTCCCGTTGGTGGTGACAATCGAAGCCGAGCCGCCTGCGCCGCCGCCACCACCGCCGGCGAGGGATAAAGGCGCATCCAAACCGTTCCCACCAGCTCCGCCAAAGCTTGAAAGTGGCAGGCCGGGGGCAACAGTCCCATGGGCTCCGCCTCGGCCACCACCGCCGTCGCCGCCGAAAGCGCTACCGCCCAAGCCGCCAGTCGTGCCGGCGCCACCGCCACCGCCGCCGCCGCCATAGAGGTTACTGCCATCGGCGCCGGCTCCGCCGGGGCCGGAGAGAGAGTCCGCGCCACCTGCACCACCGGGTGTCCTGCCAGCAGCACCACCAGCGCCACCGTCGGCCCAGCCGGGCCCGGCCGCCAGCATCAAGGCGAGGGACGAGACCGCGACGAGAGCGGTGGAGCGGAACAGGGCGCGGCGCAGGGTCGGCGGGTTCGGCGTCGGCACAGGCAGGTCGGCAAGCATAGCGATAGTCAGCCCCATAGTCCGCATCGATACGGATGCCCCGGAGCAAGCGATCGCGCAGGCTGATTCGGCAATGCGGGCGCGCCCCGTGGTCAAAAATGATCACAAGGCAGGCGACCAAGGAATCGGTCTCTACGCCGATCGTCGACCGTTCGCTCCCGACCCAGCCGACATCCGTTAAGGAGGCCAGCCCTCCCACGCGAGAGCCCCGTTATAAACGGCGCATCGGCCGATCGACCTCGACCTAAGTGCCATTGCTGCGCTGACCCCATCGTCACCTGGCTGCTGCGAGGCTTGTTCAGCGTTCACTTCCGGCTGATCTGCATCGGCTCCTTGATCGGAGTTGTCGCCTTTGTCGTCGCTGAACGCCCCATCTTCGCCGCCGCACCTGCTTTGATCGGGGGCCTGGCGATCCTGATGCGGCAGTGGATCCTGCGGAGCATGGACGCCGAACTCTGCGCGCGGGACGCCGGCGATGGACAGGCGGTCCGCCGATTGCACGCACTGCACTGGCGCGCCATGGCCTATAACGCCACGCAGTTTGTCGCGATCGTCGCCATCACACCTTTCGTCTTCGCCCCGTCCGGCTAAGGGCGGCGAGCTCTCGCCCGACAAGAAAAGCCCCGCGTCGGGAGGACGCGGGGCTGCTGGCCGCCTGCTTTTGAGAGCTTGGGGAGCGTGGCGGGCGGCCGGGGCTTTCGGCGGCTCGGGAGAGACCGCCGGCCGAAGCGGCGCGGAGACAAGGGGGAGCGTTCCGCGCCGTCCGGAATGCGGGAGCCTTAGAACGGCAGGAGGATGTCCATCACCTGCTGGCCGTAGCGCGGCTGCTGGACGTCGGTGATCTGGCCGCGGCCGCCATAGGCGATGCGGGCCTGGGCGATCTTCGAGGATTCGATCGTGTTGTCGGACTCGATGTCCTCCGGCCGGATCACGCCGGCGACGATCAGCTCGCGCACCTCGAAATTGACCCGGATCTCCTGCTTGCCCTCGATCACGAGGTTGCCGTTCGGCAGGGTCTGGGTGACGACGGCGGCGACGTTCGTGCTGAGCTGCTCGGCGCGGCGGATCGTGCCCGAGCCCTCACTGGACCCGTCCGAATCGAGCTTCAGCAGCGAGGAGGCCTTGGAACCGTTCGGCAGGAAGGCGTCGAGCTTGTTCTCCATGCCGAAGGTGTTCTCGGCGCCGAAATCCTCGGCGTTCTTGCGGCTGCGCTTCGTCGAGTTGTCGAGCTGGGCGCGATCGGTGATCTTCACCTTGACCGTCACGAGATCGCCGACGAGCCGCGCGCGCTGGTCCTTGAAGAAGGCGCGCGAGCCGGTCCGCCACAGGGAGTTCGGCGCGTAGGAAGCGTGCTCCATCGCCGGCATCGGCATCTGCACCGGCTTGTAGCCCTTGGCGGCCGTCGGGTCCTCGATCGGCGAAAGGTTCGGCGCCTGGCCGACATTGGCGAGGCGGTCGGCCATGCCGCAGGCCCCGAGCGAGGCCGAGAGCAGCAGGAGCCCGGAGAGTTTGGCGAGGCGGGCAGTCGCGAGGCGGGAAAGGGTCATGGCGTTGTCCATGGCTGTCTCTTGAAGGCCGTCAGTTGGCGCTGGCGATGCGGCCGGCGGAGGCGGGCTGGACGGAGACCCGCCCCTGCCCGCTCACCCTGCCCTGCACCACGCGCTTCGACTGGGGGTTGGTGACGGAGATGACGTCACCCATGGCGCCGGCCTCGTTGGCCCGGCCGCGCAGGGTGATGATCAGCCCCGGGGATTCGTAGGTGATCGTGACGAGATCGCCCTTGCCGACGATCTCCTCGCGCTGGACATCGCCGCTGCGCAGCGGCGCCCCGGCAAGCAGCGCACGGCGCGCCACCTTGTCGATCGCGCCGCGAACGTCGGAGAGGATCTCCGTGCCCTGGCCGTCGCGCGGGCGGCGCTCCAGCGAGATATCGTCCTTGGTCAGCGTCTCGCCGCGGGCGATCGCCCGCTTCGGCACCACCACCTCGACGGTCTCGACAAGCTGGCCCGAGATGCGCAGCGGCTTCAACCGCATCGCCATGCTGCCCGGCACGGCGAGCCGCGCCTGCAGGCGCCGCGAACGGGCGTCGAAGGACAGGTCGACCACGCCGACATCGCCGGTGAGCTCGGGCTCGACCGCGATGGCCGGCGCGCCGCCATCGATCGCCAGCGCGAAGAGCCGCGCATCGACGCCGAAGCGCTCCTGCAGGCCAGCCTTCACGGCGTTTTCCAGATCGGCGGCGGTGATGCGGCGCGCAGCGCGGGTCACCACGACCTGCGCGAAACCATGGCTCTCCAGCTCCGAGACCTCGCGTACGATACCGGCGGCGCGCGCCGCCTCGACGATGCGCGCGACCTGGATCGTGCCGGTCTCGCCCAGGCCTGGCGCCCGGAACGCCGCCGTCGTGGCGGCGTCGCCCGGGAGGCCGGGGATGAGATCGCCAAAGGTGACGAGATCGCGCGCCAGGCTGACTTCAGGCCGCAGCCGCAGCTTCTGCGGCAGGACCGGAGCCGGAGCGGCCGTAACGGCCGCGACAGCGACGGGCGCCTGGGCGGCCGCCGGATTTTGAGCCTTGGGCTGCGGCGCGGCAAGCGCGGCAGCGCTGGAGAGCACGAGGGCGGCGAGAGAAAGACGGATCATGATGCGCGCTCCCCTGCTAGCCGCGGAACATCTGGGTGGTCGCCGACATCATCTGGTCGGCAGCGGTGATGACCTTGGAGTTCATCTCGTAGGCGCGCTGCGCCGCGATCAGCGAAGTGAGCTCGGTCACGGCCTGGACGTTGCCTTCTTCGAGATAGTTCTGCTGCAGCGTGCCGAAGCCCTCGCCGCCGCCGAAGCCGTCGATCGCCTGGCCGGAGGCCGCGGTCTCGATGAACAGGTTGTCGCCGATCGATTCGAGGCCGACCTTGTTGACGAAGCGCGCGAGCTGGATCTGGCCGAGCTGCTGCGGGGCCGTCTGCCCCGGCATCTGCGCCTCGACGATGCCCTGCGCGTTGATGCTGACGCTGGTGGCGTTGTTCGGCACGGTAATGCCGGGCTGCACCTGATAGCCGTCGCGCGTGACGATCTGGCCCTGCGAATCGAGATCGAAGGAGCCATCGCGGCTATAGGCGGTCCGGCCGTCCGGCATGAGGATGCGGAAGAAGCCCTCGCCGCGAATGGCGAGATCATAGGGCTTCTCGGTGGGCGTGATATTGCCCTGCGTCATGACACGGCCGGTCGAGACCGTCTTGACGCCGGAGCCGACGAAGGTGCCAGCCGGCGCCTGGGTGTTCTGGTCGGAGGTGTTCGCGCCCGCCCGCCGGAAGTTCTCGTAGAGCAGGTCCTGAAAATGGACCTGCTGGCGCTTGTAGCCCGTGGTCCGCACGTTGGCGATGTTGTTGGAGATGACCTGGACGTTCATCTCCTGGGCCATCATGCCCGTTGCGGCTGTCTGCATGGCGCGCATGGCGCTTGCTCCTTATCAGGCCTGTTGATCGGCCAGGCGTTGGATCGCGCGGCTGCGCAGCTCGTCCGCCTTGGTGATCATGTTCGCGACGCTCTGGTAGTTGCGCTGCACCTCCATCAGGCGGGTCAGCTCCACCACGGCCTTGACGTTCGAGCGCTCGATCGCGCCCGGCTCCAGCCGTGCCAGCGGCCCGGCCGCCTGGGGGGCGACGGCTGAGGAGAACAGGTTCGCGCCGTCGTTGGCGAGCTCGCGCGGATTGGCGAAGGTGACCTGCCGCAGCCGGCCGCGCACGCCCTGGTCGCTGGTCACGGTGCCGTCGGGCGCGATGCGCATGTCGTATTCGGCCGCGCCGAAGGTGATCGGCCCCGCATCGCCCATCACCGGGAGCCCGGTCTGGGTCACGAGCCGGCCCTGCTGGTCGACCGTCAGCGAGCCGGCGCGGGTGTAGCGCTGGCCGTTCGGCGTCTGCACGACCAGGTAGTTGTCGTCCTTCAGCGCGACATCGAGCGGGTTGCCCGTGCGCTCGATCACGCCCTGCGAGAGGTCGATCGGCGTGCCCTTGTCGATGACATAGGAGAGCGGCCGGTCGAGCGGCTTGAAGGCATCCGCCTTGGCGCGCGGCATGATGTATTCATTGAAACGCGCGCTGCGCGCCTTGAATCCATTGGTGCCGACATTCGCCATATTGTTGGCGATGACGTCCAGCTCGCGCGCCAGGGCCACCTGGCGCGACAAGCCGACGAGAAGCGCGTTCTCCACGGCTCAACTCCCGATCTTGTCCCGCGGCGACCTCGACGCTCCCCAGCGCAGTCGCCACGGCAAGACATCCGCAACCGCCGTGCCAACCCGTGAAATTCAGCTAAATATCTGAAACACAATTGATTTGTGGGTTACCCCATCAGCATTCTCACCCGGCACGAGCTGCTGAACCGGCAAGATTGGCCCGGCAAATTCTGCCGCCTTAACGACGCGTTAACCGTGATTGGGGAAGCTCTGCAGGAACGGTGGCAGAAGCCGCCGCACGGCCCGGGGCGTAGGATCGAGATGGCTAAGAAGCCGAAGCCGAAGAAGGACGAGGAAGGCGCCTCTGTCGAAGAGGCGCCGAAGAGCAAGAAGAAGCTCTTCATCATCGTGGGCGCCGTCGTCCTGCTGGTCGCAGGCGGTGGCGGTGGCGCCTGGTTCTTCCTGAAGAAGCCGAGTGCCGAGCAGGTCGCGGCGACCGAGGCCGCTGCCAAGGCCAAGAAGCCCGTCTCCTTCATCGAGATGAAGGACATGACGATCGGCATGGCGGCATCCGGCCAGCAGGAACGCTCGCCGCTGATGAAGATCAAAGTCGTGCTGGAGGTCGCCGATCCGAAGACCTCGGAGGATCTGAAGCCGTTGCTGCCGCGCGTCGAGGACGCCTTCCAGGTCTTCATGCGCGAGCTGCGTCCCTCCGATCTCGAGGGCTCGGCCGGCATGTACCGGTTGAAGGAGGAGCTGCTGCGGCGCGTCAACCTGACCGTCTATCCGGCCAAGGTGGATGCGGTGCTGTTCAAGGAACTGCTGGTGCAGTGAGTAGGCACGCATCGGACCGAAAAGTGGAATCCGGTTTTCGGAACCATCCGATGCGCGAAGAAGCCAGGCCCTGCCAGAGATGACGACGGAACGATGAGCACCGAGCGCGACAATTCCCTTCCCGGCGACGAGCCGCTGACCCCGGAGAACATGGCGGCCGGCTGGGTCGCCATGCCCGAAGTCGTCATCGAGGACGGCGAACAGGAAGGCGGTACGGACCGCCTGATGTCGCAGGACGAAATCGACACGATGCTCGGTTTCACCGATGGCGACGACAAGAATGACCGCAACGGCATTCAGGCGATCGTCGATTCCGGCTCGGTCGCCTACGAGCGTCTGCCGATGCTCGAGATCATCTTCGAGCGTCTCGTCCGTCTGCTCTCCACCAGCCTGCGCAACTTCTTCACGGACAATGTCGAGGTCACGCTGGAGAGCATCCGCTCGGTGCGCTTCGGCGACTATATCAATTCGATCTCGCAGCCCGCGCTGCTCTCGGTCTTCAAGGCCGAGGAATGGGACAATTTCGGCCTCGTCACCATCGAATCGGCCCTGATCTACTCGGTGCTGGACACGCTCTTCGGCGGCAAGCGCGGCCAGCCCGCGCCGCGCATCGACGGGCGCCCTTTCACCTCGATCGAGATCCGCCTGATCCGCCGGGTCATCGCGCTCGTGCTCAGCGATGCGGAAGCGGCGTTCAAGCCGCTCTCGCCGGTGACCTTCAGCATCGACCGCGTCGAGTCGAATCCCCGCTTCGTCTCGATCTCGCGCCCGGCCAATGCCGCGATCCGCGTCGAGCTGCGCTTCGACATGGAAGGCCGCGGCGGCGCGCTGCACATCCTGCTGCCCTACGCCACCATCGAGCCGATCCGCGAGCTCCTGCTCGAAAGCTTCATGGGCGAGAAGCTGGGTCGCGATCCGACCTGGGAGAGCCATCTCGCGACCGAGGTCTGGCAGGCAGATGTCGACGTCACCTGCGTGCTGCATGAGACGCAGATGCCGCTCAAGCGGATGATGCGGCTCGAGATCGGCGACACCCTGATGTTCGACGCCCGCCCCGATGCCGCGGTCTCGCTGCGCTGCGGCGACTTCGTCGTCACCGACGGCCGGATCGGACGCGTCGATGGCAAGATCGCCGTACAGGTCACGAGCCCGCTGCGGCGCTCCAAGACTACGCTGGCGGCCTTCGACAGCCTCGCCAGCCAATTCGGCGCCACCAGCTGAGACGGGATGACATGATGATCAATCTCATCGCCGAAGCGCTCGTGGCCAGCCTCCTCGTCGCCACCATCATCACCTGCTTCGTGCTCTCCCGCCGGATCGAGCGCCTGAAGGCCGACGAGGTCGGCATGCGTCAGACCGTCGGCGCGCTGATCACCGCCACCGACAATGCCGAACGCGCCATCAGCAGCCTGAAGCTCACCCTCGGCGATTGCGACCGCACGCTGGACGAGCGCCTGCGCACCGCCGAGCGCTATGCCGCCGATCTCGCCCATCAGGTCGAGGCCGGCCATGCGGTGATGGACCGCATCGCCCAGATCGTCGCCGCCGCCAACCGCATCGGCCGGCCGGTCGCGGCCCCGGCACCGGTCGAGGCTTCGCCCGTCTCGCGCCTCGACGACGCAGCCAAATCCGCCGCGGCGATCCGCAACCGCGCAGCTCGCCGCCTCGAAGAGAGCGCCGCGTGATCGAACGGCCTCGCCTCCTCCCGGCCGTCATCCTCGGCGCCATGGGCCTCCTGGCGCTGAAGCTGCTCGCCTGGACGGGAGCGGATTCCAGCTTGGGTCCGTCGCCGGCTCCGGTCGCCGCCGCTAAGCCCGCCACCACCAAACCGGCCTCCGGCAAGCCCAAGGAGGCGGAGTCGGACGCCTGGGGGCTCTCCAAGATCATTGCGCGCGCCCAGGCACCGGACCGCTTCTTCGATCCGGAGACGACCGGCTCCACCCCCGCTCCCGATCCGAAGAAGGAGCCGGAGAAGAAGGACGCGGAGGCGAAGAAGGAAGCGGAGGCCAAGGCCGAGGCTGCCCGCGCCGCCAACCCGAACAACAAGGCCGGCCTCATGAACGGCACGGCTCAGCCGGTCTCGCCGGCCGAAAAGGCGATCCTCGAACGGCTCGGCGAGCGGCGCGAGGAGATCGAGGGCCGCATGCGCGAGCTGGAGATCCGCGAGCGCCTGCTCGACACGGCCGAGAAGCGGCTCGACGGCCGCGTCGGCGATCTCAAGGCGCTGGAAGAGAAAAACGCCGTCGCCGGTCCCAAGCCAGCGGTCGAGGAAGCCAAGGCGATCAAGAACCTCGTCATCATGTACGAGGCGATGAAGCCGAAGGACGCGGCCCGCGTTTTCGATCGGCTCGGCCTCGACGTGCTGGTGCCGGTCGTCCAGCAGATGAACCCGCGCAAGATGTCCGAGGTGCTGGCGTCGATGGCGCCCGACCGCGCCGAGAAGCTGACGGTCGCGCTGGCCACCTCGAACCGCACGGCACAGCCCGAAAGGCTCGCCGCCGAAGCGCCCCTGCCGGCCAACGAGTTGCCCGCGATCGGCCCTGCCCCGCTGCGTTGACACGACGCTCCAGCTCCGGCGTCGGAGCCGCGTGTCGTTAAGAGCCTATTATGGTTGACGCGCTAGCGTGCCCGAGGGCCGCTCCAACTCCGCTGGATGCGATGTGGCCCATTGTCGCGTTGGGTCGAGTATTCCGGTTTGCGTCTGTCGCGTTCCTTCGCTTTCGGTATCGGGCTGGCTGCGCTTGCGATCGCCGCCGGTCTTGACGCGCCTGCGTTCGGGGCTGGCGCCACCCTGCGTGGCGAGGCCATGCCCGCCGGCTTCGGGCGCCTTTCGCTGGCTTTTGGAGAGCCGGTCCAGACCCGCATCCAGACCTCCAATGGCGTCCTGATCGTCAGCTTCGGCAGCCCTGTCCAGGTCGATGTCGCCAAGGTCGCCCGCGAACTGCCGAACTATGTCTCGGTCGCCCGTGTCGACCCGGACGGGCGCGGCATGCGCTTCGCGCTGACCCAGCCCTACAAGGTGAACCTGATCGAGGCGGGCGACAGGGCCTTCATCGACCTGCTGCCGCAAAGCTGGACCGGCGTCATGCCTGGCCCGCCCGCCGATGCGCTGGCGGCCCTGACCGAGCGGCTGCGCCAGGCCGAGGCGAAGGCGAAGCAGGCTGCCCGCGATCCGGCCCCCTCCGTACTGGGCCTGCGTGCGGCGAGCCTGCCGACGCTGGAACGCCTGATCTTCCAGGCCCCGCCCGGCACCAAGCTGACCCACTCGCTGGCAGATGGCGCGCTGAAGCTCGGCTTCGACCGGGCGATGAATGTAGAGGCGCCCACGATCCGCAACGCCCTGCCCGAGCAGGTGAAGCTCGCCGCACTCGAGTCTGGCGCCGACAAGGTCGGCCTCACGCTCACGATTCCCAAGGACTGGCAGGCCCGCAGCTTCAATGACGAAACCGGCCTCGTCGTCGACCTGCTGCGCCCTGGCGCCCCGAACGCACTCTCCCTCGCCGACCTTGAGAAGCTGCAACCCGGGGCAGCCCCGGTAACGCCCGCGCCCGCCGCTGCCAAACCGCCGGAGGCCAAGCCGGGGCAGCCACAGGCCGCGACGCAGACCCAACCCGCGACACAGCCCGCCGCCACGCAGCCCGCCGCCGCGCCCGCACAGGTCGCCGCCGCTCCGGCCGTGCCCGAGCCGCCTCCGGGGCCGGTCTCCATCTCCGCCGGCGAAACGCGCCTCGACTTCCGCTTTCCGCGCCGGACGGGTGCCGCCGCCTTCCTCGACGCCGGCATGATGACGCTCGTCTTCGACACGCGCGACACCATCGACCCCGCACGCCTCAACGGCCTGCTACCGAAGCTGATCACCGAGAGCACGGTCACGCGCGAAGGCCGGGCGACGCTCGTGCGCCTGCGCCTCGCCGGCCAGCCGCTCGCCCGCTTCTTCGACGACGGCACGGGCTGGACGCTCGATCTCGGCGAGAATGCCGGCAAGCCCTCCGTGCCGATCGAGCCGCTCCGTGGCACGGACGATCGCAACCAGACCATGCTCGCCGTGCCGATGCCCGGGCTCACCGGCGTCCATTGGCTGGAGAGCGGCCCCGGCGGCCTGCCGGCCGCCATCGCCACGGCGACCGGCCCGGTGCGGCTGACGCCGAAGCCCTACCAGTTCGTCGAATTCGGCCTGCTGCAGACGGCGCAGGGGCTCGTCGTCCAGCCGCGCGCCGATGACATCGTGGTGCGGGAAGGCACGGGCCAGGTCCGTATCGGCCGGTCCGGCGGCCTGACCGTCTCGCTCGACATACCCGGCCCTGCCCGGCAATCCGAAGCGGAGCCTGCTGCCAAGCAGAGCGAGCCGCCGCTGTTGGACCCCGAACTTTGGGAGAAGCTGCGCCAGGGTAACCTGCGCGAATCCGCGCGAAACCTGATGCTCGACGTCACCGACGTCTCGCGCGGCCGCAAGTCGCAGGCGCGGCTGGCGCTGACCCGCTTCTATGCCGCCAATGGCCTGATGCCGGAGGCCAGCGGCCCACTTGACGCGATGATGGCGGATGATCCGACCACACGCGACAAGCGCGAGGCGCTGTTCCTCAAGGGCGTCATCGCCGCAGGCATGCACCGCAATCCGCAGGCGCTCGCCGCCTTCGAGGCCGCGCCGATCAAGGACGATGCCGAGGCAGGGCTCTGGCGCGCCCTGATCGAGCAGCGGCTCGGCCGCAACGCGCAGGCGATGGTCGGCTTCCGCAGGGGCGAGGCGGCGCTGGACCGCTATCCCGCCGATCTCCAGGCCGAGTTCCGCGAGGCTATGACGCGCGCTGCGCTCGCCACGCAGGAGATCGGCGTCGCAGACCAGCAGGTGCAGCTGATCAACGACCTGCCGCGCGGCAGCTTCGACGGGGAGCGCCTGGCACTGCTGCAGGCAAGGCTCAACGACGTCAGCGGCAGGCCCGAAGCCGCGATGAAGGGCTACAAGGCGCTCTTCGAGGCCAAGAGTCGGCCCGTTGCAGCAGAGGCGCAGCTCCTCGCCGTGAAGCTGTCCCACGCGCGCCAGAACGGGGACCTTTCCGCCGACGAAGCCATCGCCCGGCTCGAGACCGTCTCGGTGATCTGGCGTGGCGGCCAACTGGAAATGGAGAGCCTGGCCGAGCTCGGCCGGCTCTATGCCGACCAGCAGCGCTGGCGCGACGCCTTCACCGTCGCGCGGCGGGCCAACGAGACCTTCGCGGACGATCCGCTGACACGGCGCATGCACGACGAGACCGCCCAGCGCTTCGCTGAGCTGTTCGGCGGCGAGAAGCTCGGCAACTTGCCGCGCATCGAGGCGCTGGCGCTGTTCTACGACTTCAAGGAGTTCCTGCCGATCGGCCGGCGCGGCGACGAGATCACGCGCCTCCTCGCCGACCGGCTGGTGGAGCTCGACCTGCTCGATCAGGCGGGCGAGATCCTGCGCTACCAGATGGAGCGCCGCCTTACCGGCGCCGCACGCTCTACTGTCGCGGCGCGGCTGGCCATGGTCGAGCTGATGAACGGCAAGCCGGCCGAAGCCCTGCGCGGTCTGGCTTCGACCCGCCTCGTCGAGCTGCCGGCCGACGTCAAGCGCGCGCGCCTCCTGCTCGAGGCCAAGGCGCTCTCGGACCTGTCCCGCACCGACCAGGCGCTGGAGATGCTCGAAGGCGAGAACGGCAGTGAGGTCGACCGCCTGCGCGCCGACATCAACTGGACCGGCCGCCGCTGGCGCGAGGCCGGCGAAGCCTATGAGCGCCTTCTGGCCGAAAGCTGGCGCAGCGACGCCGCCCTGACCGATGGCGAGCGCGCCGACGCCATGCGCTCCGCCGTCGCCTATGTCATGGCCGGTGAAACGCTCTCGCTCGACCGGCTGCGCAGCAAATTCGCGCCGAAGATGGCGAGCAGCGTCGACGCGCGCACCTTCGCCTTCATCACCACCGCCAACCGCACGCGGGCGGGCGACATCCGCGAGATCGCCCGCGCCACCGCCGGTTCCAACACCGTTTCGGAATTCCTGAAGGCCTATCGCGAGCGCTACCCCGCGCTCTCGTCGGCAATGCGCAGCCCGCAGCCGCAAGGCGCGGCCCTGCCCTCCCCGGCCGACGGCGCCAAGGCCGATCCGACGACACCGCAGCCCGGCTGACGACATCCACCGCGATGCCCGGGCTTGACCCAGGCATCTCGGAAACCGGTGCTCACTCCTGGAAGACATTCTCGGGCCAAGCCCGAAAATGACGCCTTCGACCTAACCCGGCCCGGAATTCGTGTCTTCGCCTCGCGCCTTGGCCCGCAACACGAACTGCAGGTTGCGGACATAGACGAAGACGCCGAAGCCCTGCCCGAGGATGAAGACCGGGTCGCGCCGGTAGAGCGCATACATCAGCAGCAGCGCACCACCACCGATCGAAAACCACCAGAAGGTCATCGGGACAACGGAGCGCCCGGCCTTCTCGCTCGCCAGCCACTGCACCACGAAGCGCATGGTGAAGAGCCCCTGCGCCACCACGCCGAGCAGCACCCACCAGTCGATGTTGTTGACGAAGACATCGTGGAAGTAGTTGCCGATGGTCTGCTGCAGATCGATCAGCATCACAGCGTCTCCGAGACGATCCGGGGCACGCGCCGGCGCCGCCGGATCAGCCACCATACCCCGGCGAGATCGAGGATGCCCACCCAGAGCCGGTCGAAGAAGCCGTAATTCGAGACGCCGGACAGGCGCGGCCGGTCGCGCACGTCGACATGCAGCACCTGGTAGCCCTCGCGCGCCATCAGCGCCGGCATGAAGCGGTGCAGCGCATCGAAATAGGGCAGGGCGAGATAGGCCTCGCGCCGGAAGCATTTCAGCCCGCAGCCGGTATCGCGGGTCTCGTCCCTCAGCACGCGCACGCGCACGCTGTTGGCGACCTTGGACTGCCAGCGCTTGAAGCCGGTGTCCTTGCGCCCGACGCGCTGGCCCTGCACCAGCCCGGCATGAAGCCCGCCCTTCTGCAGGGTCTCGACCATCTCCGGCAGGAAGGCCGGGTCGTTCTGCCCGTCGCCATCGAGCGTCGCGACGATGGCCGCACGCGCATGGCGCACGCCGCTGCGCACCGCCGCGCTCTGCCCGCAGGATTCGCCATGGGTGATGACGCGCAGCCAGGGCCGCGTCGTGGCGAGCTCTGCCAGCGCAGCCGCGGTGCCATCGGTCGAGCCATCATTGACGTAGACGATTTCGAAGGCGCCGATGCCTGCACAGGCCTTCTCGATGTCGGCGACGAGCGGCGCGATGTTGCCGACTTCGTTGCGCACCGGCACGACGACGCTGAGCAGCGGATGGGAGGAGGTTTCGGTCAAGTCGGGTTCATCCGGAAAACGGCCCGCAAACTGCGTCAGCGCAGTCGCAAGGGCAAGAGCTTCTCAAGCAGGTCTCTCAAGCGGGCTTCTCAACCCGGCGCATTGGTGAAGACTGCGATCTCCAGCCTGCGGCCGCCATTGAGGTTGAAGCCATGGATCGTCGTCAGCAGGCGCGGCTTGACCGCTGCGTTCCTCAGCGTCGCTTTGAAATCCTCGGCGAAGCGCTTCTCGACGAAGGCGACGCGGCAGCCCGGCTGGCTCAGGAAGGCCGCCGCCTGCTCGCCGCTCGCCGCCATGGCGAGGTTGGTGCCGGTCAGGAAGACCAGGCTCGGCTCGCGATAGCCCAGCGTCATCACCGCAGGCTCCGCGCAGGCCGATCTGGCCGCCTCGGCCAGCCGCGGCGAGAGCTTCAGCGAACGCAAGCTCTCGACCGCGAACGGATAGACCGCCGCCGTCAGCAGGATGCTCGCCAGCACGCAGCGCCAGAGCGCGCCCTCGAAATCTTCCCGCCGGAAGGCCGCGATGACACCGACAGACACGAGCAGCATCAGTGCGAAGAGCGGCAGCGCGAGCCAGGGCAGCGTCTGGTCCAGCGTCCAGTTGCCGAAGAGCATGACGCCCATCAGCGCCAGCGGCACGATCAGGACCAGGCAAGCCGTAGCCACGGCCCCCCACCGGCGCCGGTCGATGCCGCCATTGATGACTGCCAGCAGCAGCAGCGCCGTGATGGCGGGATAGAGCGGCAACACATAATGCGGCAGCTTGGTCGGCACCGCTTCGAAGACCAGCCAGGACGGCACGATCCAGGCGATCAGGAACAGGATCTGCGGCTCCTTGCGCCGCACCCAGGCGAAGGGAATGGCCATGGCCGCGAAGGCCGCCGCCGGCCAGTAGGTGCCGAAGAAAATGAGGAGATAGAGCCCCGGCGGCCCCCAGTGCTTCTCCTGCCCCTCCGCGACCTTGCCGAGCATGTCTTGGCCTACGCTATCGGCAAAGAAGCTGCCGCCCGTCTTGAGCATGATCGCGACGAACCAAGGCAGCGCGACGAGAAGGCAGAGCAGGAGGCCCGGCCCGAAGCGCAGCGGCTTGAGCCAGCGGAACGAGCGCTGGCTCGCGCTCAAAACCAGAATGGCGAGGCCCCAGACCATGGGCACGATCGGCCCCTTGATCAGCAGGCCGAGGGCCGTCGCGCCCCAGAACACCAGCCAGTTGTGGCGGTGAGGCACGAAGGCGAGCGAGCGCGTCCAGTCGAGCCAGGCCCGCGCCAGCGCGCCCATGGTGGCGACAGCGCAAGCGGCGAGCACCGCATCGGTCTTGGCGATGCGCGCCTCGACGCCGAGCAGCACGGCTACCGCCATCAGCGCGGCTCCCAGCAGCGCATAGCGCCGCGCCAGGAAGGCGAGCAGCGCCCAGTAGGTCAGCAGCACGGTCGCGATGGCGCCCAGCAGCGAGGGAATGCGGTAGAGCCAGATCTGCGTATGAGCCTGCGGCACGCCGAGCGCCTCGCCGGCCTTAACGGCGGCGCTCTGGAGCCAGTAGATGCCGACCGGCTTCTTATGCCGGGCCTCGTCCTGGAAGCGGATATCGACGAAATCGCCGGTTTCCAGCATCTGCTTGCTGGCCTGGGCGAAGCGCGGCTCGTCGCGGTCGAGCGGCTGCAGCGTGCTGAACCCGGGCAGGAAGCAGGCGAGCGAGATCAGCAGCAGGAGGGCGCAAGCCCGAGCATGACTGGCTGAAGCCATGTCTCTCAGCCGCTCGATCGCGGGCGTCAGCGAAAACATCATCCATCCTCGCGGCCGGCCGCCGCGCCTGTCTCGAACCGCATCACGCAGGAACGCCGCCCGGATGCCGCTCCTTTCGGGCACGATCAAGGCGAGGCTGCCGGGGGTTTACGCTGCGCTGCAAGATGCGGCAAGGGCGCGGGAGGATAGAGCTCGCGGCCTCCAACCCGTTCAAGAAGCGGAACAAGAGCTGGCCGAGCGGCCTGCCTGCCTTACGCCGCAACGATTTGCGCCGAAGACCTGGCCGGGAAGGGCCTGAACGTGGCGAGGATCAGCGTTGCGGCCAGCCCCAGCCCCCAGGACGCGACATACATCGGCGCATAGCTTCCGAAATTGTCGTAGATCAGGCCGCCGAGCACCGGCCCCGTCGACATGCCCAGGCTTCCTGCCATCGCGGTCCCGCCGATGATCGTGCCCATCATGCGCAGCGGGAAGTTCTCGCGGATGATCACCGCGTAGAGCGGCATCGTGCCCGCGTAGATGAAGCCAACCAGGAAGGCCACGGCATAGAAGCCGCTGAGCTGGCCGACGAAGGCATAGGCGAGCACGCCGAAGGCCTGCGCGAGCAGCCCGGCGATCAGCACGCGCTGCGCGCCGAGCCGATCCCCCGCGAGGCCGAAGCCGATGCGGCCGAACAGGCCGGCGAGCCCTTCCACGCTGTAGATCGAGACGGCCGCGACCATCGAGATGCCGCAGGTCACGGCATAGGTCACCGTGTGGAAGATCGGCCCGGAATGGGTGGCGCAGCAGAAGAAATTCGCCAGCATCAGGGTGATGAATTGCGGCGAGCGCACCGCCTCGCCCACCGTCATGCCCGGCTCGGCCGCCTCTGTCGAAGCGTGGGGCGATCCGGCCTCCAACACCGGCGGCCGGCGCACCAGCAGCGCTGCCGGGATCATCAGCGCGGCCGCGATGCCGGCGATGGTCAGCATGGCGCCGCGCCAGTCCTGAAAGGTGACCAGCCAGGCCGCGAGCGGCGCCATCGTCAGCGGCGCCATGCCCATTCCGGCCGAGACGAGCGAGACGGCAAGCCCGCGCTGCGTCTCGAACCAGCCGGTGACGCAGGCCATCATCGGCGCGAAGACCGCGGCCGTCGCCGCGCCGACCAGCAATCCGAACAGCAGCTGGAACTCGATCAGCGAACTCGCCCGGCTGGCGAGCGCGAGGCTCCCCGCCAGCAGGATCGAGCCCGTCAGCACCACGACACGCGGCCCATATCGGTCCGAGAGGCCGCCCCAGACCATGCTCGCAGCCGCCATAGAGAGGAAGCCGATCGTCATCGCCGTCGAGATGCCGGTGACCGACCATCCCGTCTCCTGAGACATCGGCCGCAGGAAGACCGGCAGCGAGAACATGGCGCCGACGGCGACACAGCCGATCAAACCGCCGGCTGCCACGATGACCCAGCGATAAGGGCGTTCCATACCGATCTCCCGGAAACCTGCGCGTGGCATGCCGTCGGCGAAAAGGCCGCCCTCGGCGGCCCAAGCCGGCGCGGCCGTCAGCCCTGCGGCTTCCAATCCGCTGATGGAATGGTGTTGATCATCCAGGGGATACCGAACTTGTCGACGAGGGAGCCGAAGCCCGGCGACCAGAATGTCTCGGCGAAGGGCATGACCGCCCGACCGCCCTCGGACAACTGCTCGAACCAGCGCTGACCCTGAGCCTTGTCGTTGCTGTGCAGGGTGACGTCGAAACCGTTCTTCGGCTTCCCGATGTTGGGCGCCCATGCGGCGTCCATATCCGCCCCCATCAGCGCCTGATCCCCCACCTCGAGCCAGCAGTGCATCAGCCAGCTCTTGTACTTCTCGTCGGTGATCGGCATGCCGGGAGGGGCATCACCATAGGGAAAGGCGGCCGTGATCTTCCCGCCGAGCACCTTCGCATAGAACTCGAAAGCCTCCCGGCACTGCCCCTGAAAGCTCAGGCTGGTGACGATCTTCATGGTCATCTCCCTTTCGAAACAGACATCGGCGCGCACGAGCCGCGGCAGCGGTCAGGGTCGCAGCTTCTTCCCATTTAGTTGATATCAACGTATATTGGCTGGCGATGTCAACCCAACCCTCTCACGACCCGTCCAGCCTCACCTTCGCAACCACGCTGATGGTGCGCGACGCCTGCCTGTGCCTTCACGCACAACGGGCGGCGCGGGCGCTCGCCCGCCTATTCGATATCGCGCTGAAGCCGATAGGGATAAGCAGCGGCCAGTTCTCGCTCCTGATGTCGCTGAATCGTCCCAAGCCCCCGAACCTCGGCAGCGTCGCAGCATTGCTGGCGATGGACAGGACGACGCTGACCGCAAACCTCAAGCCGCTGGAACGCCGCGAACTCGTCGCGACGGCTCATGACGCAGCGGACAAGCGCGTCCGGCTGCTCTCCTTGACGCCGGCCGGCCGAGCCGTGCTGGCTGAGGCGCTGCCGATCTGGAAGCGGCTTCACGCGGAGATCGAAACCGAGCTGCAGGACCCGGGCAGGCTGCGCGCCGATCTGGTGCAGTTGTCCCGCTGAACGCCGGCCGGCTTGCCGGCGCGGGGCAAGACAAGGCCCCTGAAGAATGGCGAGCCAGCAGGATCGAGATTTCGGGCCGATCCAGGGACTGAGCTCGACTAACTCCGGCGCCGGAACGGAATGACGTTCGAGGGAGCCCGAGCGCCCTGCACCGTGGCGACATCGGCCAGCAGGCCCTCAATCGCCTGTCGAAGCCGCCGATCGGCGGAAGCCTTCCCGGTTATGCAGAAGAACGCACTGAGGAGATGCACAGTCGCTTCATCGAAATTCGAAACGGGACGCCCGTTCTTTGGGTTCAACGTCATGACAGCCCCACGCGGTACAGAAATGTACTGAAACGGTTCGGCGTAGGCGTAGCGAGAGATAGAGCCGCAAGGTCGGGGCCACCGCATCCTGCGATCGAGGGACGCGTTGCGAGGTAGTGGGGCAAGGTGAATTGGGCCGTAGTCGAGTGTGGGGCCGCCGGGGCAGATCAGATGCACGTTTGGTCACTACGGGGGCTCGCCTCAGCGCGACCCGGCCAGTCGATGCCCCATCGTCAACTTGTGCACTGCAGCATAAAGGCCTATTTGCGGCGCTCCCGAAGCACCCTCCCAAACTGAAAGGAGCGCCCCATGCTGGAACGGGAAGACCTCGATTGCGCGCTGGAACAGGAGTGCGAATGCGAGACCGAACACGCGGAACAGCAGGACGAGAGTGATTTCTCGCCTCGTGAGCACCAGAACGGCTTCTGGAGCTAGCGCCCAACCACGACAGAGGGCCTAGAGCCCTCTGTCCATCGCTACCGAGGCCATCAGCGTGTTGAGATCGATTAAGACAGCCCTAAAGAAAGCCGCAAGGGCAGCGGCCCCTTAGGGGTACCGCTATCGCTAACACAGGAATTCCTCATGCGACCGCGCACGGTCACGCATAGCGCGCGCGAGGAGCCCCCTGCCAGCCCGAACTAACCCGGGCTGTTATCGTTATCCGCCAAGTAAACGACCTTGACGCCGTAGTCCCGCAGCGCCGCTTCTCGCTCGGCTCGTCTGCGCTTGTTCTCGGCACGCTTCGCTGACGCCGCAGCACGCAGCTTTCTTGCTCGCTTGATCATAGCCAGCCCCTGGTCTTGTTCTTGTTTTTGCTTCAGCGCCGCTTAGCGCGGTCTGTCCCCTGGCCGATGGATATCAAGCCGCACTTCGGCTTCCGCCGCCATTGAATATCTCATACCCAGCGCCGAGAGAGACGCGGCGTAACGTCAAAATCACATAGGCCCAGGCGCAATCTACTAGATCTAGTGTTTTCTTGACCTTCGACATCAACCCGTACTGAATTCTCATCACACGAGATGCGCAATCGCATCCACAGGGCATCGCTCCTGACATTAGGACAGGGCGGCTTCCACCGCCGCTCCGCCCAACCTACACCACCACCTCACCATCGCTGCCCACGGCACGCTATGCGCCGAAAAACGGCATACCAAGGCCGCGCTAGACAGCTATTTTTTCCATGGGGATCCGAATTGCCGCGAGGCCCAGAAGAAGCTGAAGGCCAAGGCGGCGATGGCGAAATCTGCCGCGGCTTTCGATCAGAATGTGACTAACGAGAAACCGGTTAGTCAAAATGACAACGCCTGCCCATTGAAAGGAAGGCAAATTTAGAGAAGTGGCGAGCCCGGCAGGATTCGAACCTGCGACCTGCGGATTAGAAGTCCGCTGCTCTATCCAACTGAGCTACGGGCCCGAAGGCTTGGGGCGTTTCCGCCCAAGCCGGTCGGCGTCAATGCGTCCACTGACCGACGCGCGAGAACTTGAAGTTGTCCGAATAGGAGATCGAGCGGCGCTTCGCCTCATTCGGCTGCTCGACCCGGAAGGGAATGCCGTTGCGCGTCGCATAGGCCACAGCATCGGCCTCGCTGTCGAACCAGAGCTTGAGCTGGCTCTTCATGTCCGAGGAGGAGGTCCAGCCCATCAGCGGCTCGATCTCGCGCGGACGCTCCGCCTCGTATTCGAGCAGCCAGCGCTCGGTCTTGGCGGTGCCGGACTGCATCGCCGTGCGGGCGGGGCGATAGATGCGTGCGGTCATGGATAGCGCTCAGCCGTCACCAGAACTGTTGATGTCTTGAATGGTCGGGGCACCAGGATTCGAACCTGGGACCCTCTGCTCCCAAAGCAGATGCGCTACCGGGCTGCGCTATACCCCGACGGCATTCAAAACGTTGCGGTTGGCTATCACGCCGCGGGCCAAGCCCGCAAGCGAAAGCCGTCCACATCCTGTCGACTTCCAGCTCAGCGCTTGAACAGCGCGTGTTCCACCTTGTCGCCGGGCTTGATGCCGAGCTCGCGAGCCACCCCGCCATTGATCTCCAGCACCGAGAGCACAGGTTCGCCGGACGGAATGGTGCGGGTCGAAAGCGGCTCGGTCCGCTCGGCGATCCGCGCGATCGTGCCGTCGGCGCGGATGAACAGCATATCGAGCGAAATATAGGTGTTCTGCATCCACATCGCCACCGGCTCGCTGGCGCCGAAGTCGAACAGCATGCCGCGATCCGCCGGCATGTAGTTGCGGTGCATCAGCCCGCGCGCCCGCTGGTCCGGCGTGCGCATCACCTCGACCTGGAAGGCATGGCGCTTGTTGGCGCTGACGATGGTGAGCGCTTCCAGCCCGGCGGTAGCCGCGGCAGGCTGGCCCTGAGCATGGGATACGGCCGGAATCAGCGCGAGCAGGGCAAGCGCAAAGGCGGCAAAGGCGGTTCTGAGGGCGAGCATCGCGTCCGAACTCCGTGGCGGTCGTCGCCCTTTCCAAGCGCTAAGCAGGCGAGATGGCGAATCTTCGGCAGATGGCAGCTTTCACGGCCTTTCGGTCAAGCCTTTCCTCATCCTATGAAGAAATGACGATTCGCAGGCCCGCCGGCGCCTTTCTTTCGTCAGCCGCTTGCGGCAGTTTCAGCCCATTCCGTCGAGCAGGAGCTTTTCATGATCGTGGCGTGCCTTCGTCGGCCGATGCATCTTGCCGGGGTGGCCCTCGCCGCTTCTGTCCTGATATTCGCCCTTCCTGCCCGCGCGGCCGATTTCCAGCTGGACAACATCCGCATCGACATGGGCGTGATGGTCATCACCGCGCCGAAGATCGCGATCAAGGGCTCTGAGCTGGAGAAGGACGCTTTCCTGGCGTTGTTCGCCAGCTCCGCCGCCGATTCGGCTGCCGCCCGCGCCTCGCGCCTCACCGCCGCCGAGATCAGCGCGCCGGAACTCACCCTGCTGCAGACCATCGGCGACCAGAAGCAGACGACGACCTATCGCGACATCCGCCTCACCGACATCCGCCAGGGCCGGATCGCCCGCGGCGAATCGGCGAGCGCGACGGTCTCCTCCGAGGGCGCGCCCACCGGCCCGGTGACCGGCACGCTGAAGCGCACCGCCTTCGATGTGCTCGACCTGCACCAGGCCGCCCGCATCCTGACCGAAAAGGCCGCTCCCGGCACCGAAGAGCCGATGCGGCCGCTGATCGGCTCTTTCGAGCAGGACGGCTACAGCCTCGACATGGGCAAGGCCGGCAAGATGACGCTCGGCAAGACGATGGGCCGCGGCTTCTCCGGCCGGGTTGGCCCCGAGCCGCTGCTCGAGCTCCTCGCCAAGATCGCCACCGCCTCGGCCGAGCTCGAGAAGAAGGAGGCCACCGGCGACAAGGCGGACGCCGATGCGGCGAAGCCCCTCGCCCTCTCCATGATCGCCCTGTTCGACATGTTCGAGTACGGCAGCGGCGAAACGCGCGACCTCGTCATGACGGTTCACGCCCCGCCCACGACCGGCGCGAAGCCGGAAACGGTGGACATGCAGATGGCCCGCATGGCTTTCGGCGAGGCGACGCCTGCGAAGTCCGGGTTCGCCATCGAGGGCCTGCGCTTCACCGCCGGCCCGGCCAAGGGCGGCATCGATTTCGTCGGCTATTCGGGCTTCTCCTTCGGCCCGGTGCTCCGCGAGCTCAAGGCCATGCTGAGCGAGCCCAACAAGTCATTCGACGAGATCGACTTCCGCAAGCTCGTCCCGACGCTCGGCACGATCCGCTTCGCCGGCCTGTCGGTCGACGCGCCGCCGGTTCCGCCGGCGAAGGACCCGATCAAGGTCTCACTCGGCGCCTTCGAGGTGAAGGCGGGCGAGCAGCTCAACGGCATCCCGACCAGCCTGGCTCTGACCATCGACCGCCTGGTCGCGCCGATCGTCGACACCGCGGGCAATCCCGCTGCCAAGGACATGATCGCGATGGGCATCCGCTCGCTCGATCTTTCGGCGAAGCTCGACCTCGCCTGGGACGCGGCGAAGAACGAGATCGCCATCCGCTCGCTCTCGCTCGGCGGCGCCGGCCTCGCCCAGCTCGACGCCTCGGCCACGCTCGGCAACGTCACCAAGGACCTGTTCTCCAGCGACGCCGCGCTCGCGCAGGTTGCGGCGCTGGGCGCCACGGCGCGCAACCTGCAGGTCAAGCTGCAGAATCAGGGCCTCGCCGAGAAGCTGATCGAGAACGAGGCTCGCAAATCCAAGCGCAAGGTCGAGGACGTCCGCCAGCAATTTGCGATGGTGGCGAGCCTCGGGCTTCCCGCGGTCCTCGGCCCCTCGGACGCCGCCAAGGTGCTCACGGCTGCGATCGCGCGCTTCGTCGCCAAGCCCGGCACGCTGACCGTCTCCGCCAGCGCGAAATCGGGCAGCGGGCTCGGCCTTGCCGACGTCATCACCATGACCGAGCCGACGGAGATCTTCGACAAGATCGATCTCAAGGCCGATGCCCAGTGAGCCAGGCATTTTCAAGCGAAGTGGAAGCCAGTTCGCGTGAAGAAAATGCAAAGTGAGGAGACTTCGGGCGCGGACGCGTTCGAGGACTGTATCGCCCCGCAGGATCGGGACTGGCGTCCTTCGGCGCTGCAAGTCTGGTGGGCCGGCCTGCCGCAGGTGACGCGCGGCTGGCTGCGCAAGCGGCTGAATCCGCATAACCAGACGAGGCTGCATCTGGCCCATCTCGTCGCCAGGCGGCCGGGCCAGATCATCGCCGGCCCCTACACCTATGGCCGGCCGAAGGTGCGCTTTCCCGAAAGCGGGGCGAGGCTCGTCATCGGCCGCTATGGCTCGATCGCAGACGGGGTCGAGATCCTGCTAGGCGGCAACCACAGGCTCGACTGGGCGACGACCTACCCCTTCCCGGCCCTGCCCGGCCTCTGGCCGGAAGCGGCGGGCCGGACGGACCACGATACCACGCGCGGCGATGTCGTCGTCGGCCACGATGTCTGGCTCGCCTCGCAATGCATGGTGATGTCCGGTGTCACCATCGGACATGGCGCGGTGGTGGCGGCGCGCGCCGTGGTGGCGCGCGATGTGCCGCCCTATGCCATCGTCGCCGGCAACCCAGCGCGCGTCGTCAGGCTGCGCTTCGACGAGGCGACGGTTGCCGCGCTTCTGGAAAGCCGCTGGTGGGATAGGCCGCGCGAGGCGCTCGCCCCCCTACTTCCACTGCTGATGAGCCAGCGGACCGGCGAGTTTCTCGCCGCACTCAGGGGCCCCGCAGCAACCGGCGCTTGAGGCCGAGCGCCGGCTTCTCGACGAGATACCAGGACAGCGCCGCGATGATGAAGGTGGCCGCGAGCGAGGGCCAGAGCAGCGCGACGGCGCCAAGGCTCGGGAACAGCGCGTGCAGGGCCTGCTGCACCGGCCAGCCATAGAGATAGACGCCATAGGACAGGTCGGCCGGCGGCTCGACCGAACGGCGCGTCAGGACGGGCGACAGCGCCAGCACGAGCGAGCCCCAGGCCGTGACCAGAAAGAGCGCTGCCTTATAGAGCGGCGTGAACGAAAGCGGCACCAGCGCAAGCAGCGCGAGCGCCAGCAGCGGCAGCGAGAGCGTGACCCGCTCGCGATAGAGATAGATCACGCCTCCGGCGAGGAAGATCAGCGGCAGGCGCAGCGCCGTCTCGGTGCCCTTCGGCCCATCCGGCGTCAGCACCTCCCGCAGCACCACCGCCAGCGTCAGCGCCACCAGCGCGGCGAGCGCGACGCGCGGCTTCGCCAGCAGCCCGGCGAGCCCGGCCAGCAGGACGCCAAGATAGCACAGCGTCTCGTATTTCAGCGTCCATACCGTTCCCATCGGGAACTGCAGCGGATTGCCCTCGAAGACGCCCGGCAGGGCCGCCGCGCTCTTGAAGGTCGTCAACGTGGCGCTGATGAAGCGCCAGAGCCGCGGGTCGCTGAAATAGGCGCCCTTGTCGAGGCTCGTCATCGCCCCGCCGATCAGCAGCGCCACCACCAGCACCGCCGCGATCAGCCCCGGCGCGATCCTGAGCACGCGCGCCAGCACATAGTCGCGCCAGCCCCGACGCAGGAAGCTCATCGTGACGAGGAAGCCGGAGATCGCGAAGAAGCCGTTGACCGCATGCTCGCCCAGCGTGAAGCCAGTCGTCTGGAACCAGGGCTCCTGCTCCACCCGCCCGTCGGTGACGCTGAAGGCATGCGAGATCACCACCGCCACCGCCATGACGAGGCGCAGCAGGCCGAAGTTGTTATGCGGATGGGCAAGCGCCTGCCCGACCTTGGCGCCGCCGCCGATCATGCCGAAAGCCCTTCATGCGCCAGCGCCGTCTCGCCCCGCGCCCAAGCGAGCGCGCCAGAAACGGAGCCCGCATGGGCATAGGCCTTCTCGCGCTTGAGCAGCAGGCCATAGCCGGCGGCCTTGCCGAGGCTTTCCAGCGTCCGGACCGAACTCGGCTCGGGCAGGCCGTATTTGCGGGCGATGTAGCGTTCCGACCAGGCGAGGTGCCAGCGCGCCTTGAAGCGCCGTTGCGGCGAGGGCGCCGTCGAGCGCCCGCGTCCGTGCCGAGCCTCCGCTTCATGGACGTGGACGAGCGCATGGCCGGCATCGCGCATGCGCCGGCACAGATCGTCATCCTCGTAGAACAGGAAGATTGCCGGATCGAAGCCGCCGAGCTCCAGGAACCATTCGCGGCGGATCAGCAGGCAGGCACCCGACAGGAAGGGCAGGCAGGCATCGCCATCGGGGATCGCCATGGCACCGCTGCGGTTGAGATGAGGCGGCGAGAGCATCGAGCGCGGCTGCAGGAAGACGCGACCTGAAGGCTCGACGATGCGCGGCGCCAGCATCCCCGCATCGGGATAGCGCTCGGCCGCCGCCAGCAGCGCGGCTGCCGCGCCTGATCTCAGCTCCAGATCAGGATTGACGATCAGCACGAAGGGCGTCTCGGCCGCAGCGACGCCGGCATTGTTGGCGCGCCCATAGCCCTCGTTGCAGGCGTTGGCGATCACCCGCGCGCCGCGCTTCCCCGCGATGCCGCGGCTGTCGTCGCCGCTCGCATTGTCGACGACGATCGCCGGCACGCCCTCCCCCGCCAGCGCGTCGAGGCAGGCGGGCAGGACTTCGGCGCTGTCATAGGAGACGACGATGGCTGTGATGGCGGCGGCGGGCATCGCCGGCTTCTGGCCATGCCAGCTCACGGGACGCAAGCGAATTCATGGCATCGGGCCGAAAAGTGGGATCCGCCCGATGCGTTTCCCAATGCGCTGGATCGCTGTGATCTAGCGCCGCGCCAGTGCGACGATCTCGCCCCGGACGCGCTCGCGCTCGGTCATGTCGCAGGCATGGGGCGCCCGGTAGGATTTCACGGCATAGCGCTGATTGGCCTCGACGAAGCGCTGGCGCTCCTGCCGGTCGATGCGCGCCATGATGCGCCCGCGGTCGACGCGCAGGCCGCAATCATAGGCGCGCGAGACCGTCGCGGCGGCATATTCGACCGTGCCCGGCGCCGGCCCCGCCACGGTGCAGGCGGCGAGCGCGGCGAAGAGCGCACCGGTGCAGCCTGTCTTCAGGATAGGCAGGCTCGGCATGGCAGCTCAGGGCGCCTGGAACGTTCCGGCCCGGATGGCGGCCATACGCTCCTTGAGCGCCGCCCGCTCCTGCGCCGTGCAGGGCTGCGGCTTCACGCCCTGGTTGATCATCTCAGCCTCCGAGATGGAGACATAGGCCGAGCGGGCAGCCGCAATCTGGTCGGGGCTCGCCCCGCGCGCCTGCTCGGCAGCAATGAAGCGGTCCAGCGTCCCGCGCTGCGGCGTCCCTGCTCTGCAGGCCGTGGCGCGCGACACCGTCGTCGCCAGCGCCGAGGCACGCCCGGCGCTGGTGTCCGCATGCGGTGAGACGCAGGCCCCAAGCGGCAGCAGGAGAAGACAGGCGAGCGCGAGGGCTCGCCCGGCAGGCAGCGGGGCCATGGTCGTCAGCCGTTCTTCTCGGGCGCGTTGATCCGCAGATGGGCTTCGCGCAGCTGCTTGGGCGAGGCTTCCGCCGGCGCGCCCATAAGCAGGTCCACCGCCTGCTGGTTCATCGGGAACAGAGCGACCTCGCGCAGGTTCGTCGCGCGCGCCAGCAGCATGATGATGCGGTCGACGCCGGCCGCCATGCCGCCATGCGGCGGTGCGCCGTACTGGAAGGCGCGGTACATGCCGCCGAAGCGCTCGATCACCGTCTCCTCGCCATAGCCGGCGATCTCGAAGGCCTTCACCATCGCTTCCGGCTTGTGATTACGGATGCCGCCGGAGGCGAGCTCATAGCCGTTGCAGGCGATGTCGTACTGGAAGGCCTTGAGCGAGAGCGGGTCTTCCTCGGTCAGCGCCTTCAGCCCGCCCTGCGGCATGGAGAAGGGGTTGTGCGAGAAATCGACCTTCTTCTCGTCCTCGTTGTACTCGAACATCGGGAAGTCGACGATCCAGGCGAAGGCGAAGGCGTTCTCGTCGATCAGGTTGAGCTCCTGGCCGACCTTGCTCCGGGCCGAGCCCGCGAATTTGTAGAACTTGTCGGGATCGCCCGCGACGAAGAAGCAGGCATCGCCCCCCTTCAGCCCCATCTGCTTGACGATGGCCGCGACACGCTCCGGCCCGATGTTGTTGGCGATCGGCCCCTGCCCCTCGCCATCCTCCTTGACCATCAGGTAGCCGAGGCCCGGCTGGCCCTCGCCCTGTGCCCAGGAGTTCATCCGGTCGCAGAAAGCTCTGCTGCCGCCGCCCGGCGCAGGAATCGCCCAGACGCGGTTCTTCTCGCCTTCGAGGATGCGCGCGAAGACCTTGAAGCCCGAGCCGCGGAAATGCTCGGACACATCCTGCATCTCGATCGGGTTGCGCAGGTCCGGCTTGTCGGATCCGTACTTCGCGATGGCCTCGGCATAGGGGATGCGCGGCCAGTTCTTCGCGACGGTGCGGCCCTCGGCGAACTCCTCGAACACGCCGGTGATGACCGGCTCCATCGTCGCGAAGATGTCCTCCTGCTCGACGAAGCTCATCTCGACGTCGAGCTGGTAGAACTCGCCCGGCAGACGGTCGGCGCGCGGGTCCTCGTCGCGGAAGCAGGGCGCGATCTGGAAGTAGCGATCGAAGCCCGCCATCATCAGCAGCTGCTTGTACTGCTGCGGCGCCTGCGGCAGCGCGTAGAACTTGCCCGGGTGGAGGCGGCTCGGCACCAGGAAGTCGCGCGCGCCCTCGGGCGAGGAGGCGGTCAGGATCGGCGTCTGGAACTCCGAGAAGCCCGAGGCCTTCATGCGCGTGCGCATCGAATCGATGACCTTGGTGCGCAGCATGATGTTGTTGTGCAGCTTCTCGCGGCGCAGATCGAGGAAGCGGTACTTGAGCCGCGTATCCTCGGGATATTCGAGATCGCCGAAGACGGGCAGCGGCAGCTCGGCCGCCGGGCCCAGCACTTCGAGCGAGGTCGCGAAGACCTCGACCTTGCCGGTCGCGAGGTTGGCGTTCTCGGTGCCCTCGAGCCGCGCCTTGACCTTGCCGTCGATGCGGATGACCCATTCGGAACGCGCGGCTTCCGCGTCGGCGAAGGCCGGCGAATCCGGGTCCACCACCACCTGCGTCACGCCGTAATGGTCGCGCAGATCGATGAAGAGCACGCCGCCATGGTCGCGGATGCGGTGGCACCAGCCGGAGAGGCGGACCTGCGAGCCGATGTCGCTCTCACGGAGCGCGCCGCAGGTGTGGGAACGGTAACGGTGCATGGTCACGGGATCGTCTTTCGCGGGCGCGGGTGCAAGGCACGGGGCCGAAACGTAGCTTCGGGCGTAACCACACGCGCGGGGGCGACTTGTCAAGAACGGCGGAGCCATCGCATCCTTCCCGTCGAAGGAATGGCGGCGAAGCCGCCGCAGGCCGGGGGGCCACGTCATGCTTTGGAAAGACGCGCTTTGGAAAGGCGCGCTCGGCGCGGGCTTGGCGCTGAGCGCGGTGGTTTCGACAGCGACCGCCGCTCCGTCACCTGCGTACCGCGCAGGTCTGAAGGTCGCCAAGAGCCGGCATTACGAGCGCCCCGAATGCTATGCGCGCGTCTTCGCGGTCCATGCCCATCTGATCAACCATCGGAAAGCCAAGAACTTCTGGGCCATCTCTGACGGCCAGCGCTTCTCGACCGCGGTCTGGAACGAGTGCCAAATCAGCCGATGATCCGGTGCAGCGCGGACTCGACGGCTGGCCCGTTCGTCCGCTAATCCGAGTTCATGAACCTGATCACCGACACCGCCGAGCTCGCTGCCGCCTGCGACCGCCTCGCAACCCACCCCTTCGTCACGGTCGATACCGAGTTCCTGCGGGAGACGACCTATTACCCGAAGCTCTGCCTGATCCAGATCGCCTCACCCGACGAGGCTGTGCTGGTGGACCCACTCGCGCCGGAACTCGACCTCGCCCCCTTCTTCGGGCTGATGGTCAATGCAGCCGTGGTCAAGGTCTTCCACGCCGCGCGGCAGGATCTGGAAATCGTCTGGCTGCTCGGACGCGTCCTGCCCGTGCCGCTCTTCGACACGCAGGTCGCCGCCATGGTCTGCGGCTATGGCGACTCGGTCGGCTACGAGCAGCTCGCCAACGATCTTGCCAAGGCGCGCATCGACAAGTCGTCCCGCTTCACCGACTGGTCGCGCCGCCCTCTCTCGGAGGCACAGCTCGCCTATGCCGAATCGGACGTCACGCATCTGCGCGAGATCTACCTCGCGCTGAAGGCCGATCTCGAATCGACCGGCCGCGAAAGCTGGGTCGCCGAGGAGATGGCGGTGCTGAACTCGCCCGGCACCTATGAGGTCAAGCCCGAGAACGCCTGGCAGCGCCTCAAGGGCCGCGTCCGCAAGCCGCGCGAGCTGCCGCTGCTGATGGAGATCGCAGCCTGGCGGGAGCGCGAGGCGCAGAACCGCGACGTGCCGCGCCAGCGCGTGCTCAAGGACGATGCGATGATGGACATCGTCCAGCGCGGCCCGCGCTCGGTCGAGGCGCTGGCCGAGCTGCGCTCGGTCCCCAACGGCTTCGAGCGCTCGCGCTCCGGCGGCGAAGTGCTGGCCGCGATCGAGCGGGCGGCGGCGATCGACCCGAAGACCCTGCCCCGGCTCGACCGCGAGCGCGGCCGCCCGACCAATGGCGCGGTGCTCGATCTGCTCAAGGTGCTGCTCAAGGCGGTGGCCGATGCCGAGCGCGTCGCCCCCAAGATCATCGCCTCGGGTGACGACCTCGAAGCCATCGCCTCCGACGAGCTCGACGGCGTCCCGGCCCTGCAGGGCTGGCGCCGCGGTGTCTTCGGCGAGAAGGCGCTGGCGCTGAAGACCGGCCAGCTCAGCCTGCGCATCCAGCGCGGCAAGGTCGTGGTGAGCTGACCTCAGTCGTCATTCCCGGGCGAAGCGCAGACCCGAGAATCTCTGCCAGGAGAAGGCGTTGGTTTCCGAGATGCTCGGGTCAAGCCCGAGCATGACGGCACCTACCCTCACCCGCCCGTATAGCTCTTTACCAGCGAGCCGGTGACTAGCCCCCAGCCGTCGACGAGCACGAAAAAGATCAGCTTGAACGGCAGCGCCACCGTCACCGGCGGCAGCATCATCATGCCCACCGACATCAGGATCGAGGCCACCACCAGGTCGATGATCAGGAAGGGCACGAAGAGCAGGAAGCCGATCTCGAAGGCGCGTCTCAGCTCCGAGATCATGAAGGCCGGGATCAACACCTCGATGCCGATATCCTGCGGCTGCTGCGGCCGCGGGCCCTGCGACATGTCGAGGAAAAGCTGCAGGTCCTTTTCGCGGACATGCCGGAGCATAAACGTCTTGAAGGGCACGATGCCGCGCTCATAGGCCTGCTGCGGCTGGATCTGCCCCGCGATCAGCGGCGCAGCCGCCGTAGCGTAGGCCTCGCGCAGCGTCGGCGCCATCACGAAGCCCGTCAGGAACAGCGAAAGCGCAATGATGACGGAGTTCGGCGGCGCCGTCTGCGTGCCGAGCGCCGAGCGCAGCAGCGACAGAACCACCACGATGCGCGTGAACGACGTCACCATCACGATGATCGACGGCGCGAGCGACAGCACCGTGATGACCGCGATCAGCTGGAGCGCTCGTTCGGCCACGCCGCCGCCCTGACCGAGGTCGAGCGAGAGCGTCTGCGGTAGCGCGGGCGTCGAAAAGGCGAGCAACAGCGCGGCCGCGATCAGGGCGCGCCCGTATCGATGCCGCTTCGCTGGTCTTGTGCTGGAATTCACGCGCAACCGCCGGCGCCCGACTCAACCGATCGGGCTGGACGAGGCTAGCCGCCGGGACAGGCTGTGCAACCGCCGCCTCGCGGCCGCGGGCCGCAACCGCGACATTCCTGTTGATGGACGCTGGCGTGCGCAGCGCCCGCGTGGTCCGCGGGCGCCAAGCTCAGGAATTTCCCGTCAGGACTCGGGCCTCAGGACTTGGCCTTGGGATCGCGGCCAAGCAGCCGCGCGAATTCGGCCTCGATGGCATCGACCGAGAACGGATCGATCTCCTTCGGATCGGGCGTTGCCGGCTTCTCGGGCTCGGGCATCGGCTCGGGCTTCGCCTCGGAAACGGACTCGGGCTCGGCTTTGACCGGCTCCGGTTCCGGGGCGGGCTCGGGCTCGACCACGGGCGGTGGTGGCGGAGCCGGCTGCGGCGCGGGCTTCAGGGCGGCTGGCGCCGGCTTGGGCTCGGCAGGCCTGGATTCGACGGGCTTGGGCTCGGCGGGCTTCGGCTCCATCGGCCGAGGCTCTGCCGGCTTGGCGAAGACAGCCTTGGGCTCGGGCGGCCTGGCTTCGGAAACCTTCGCTTCGGGCACCTTGGGCTCCGGACCCTTGGGCTCGGGGGCCTTCGGCGGAGGAGCGGTGATTTCGGCGGACCTCGCAGCAGCATGGTCGGGCGACAGTCCGAGCGCCGCCGCGAGTTCGGCCTCGACGCTTCCGGGAAGCGGGCCCTGGCGTGCAGGGGCCGGCATGACCGGGATATGCGGCGCGGCCGGCACCACCTTCGGCACGGGCTTGGGCTCCGGCTTCGGCGGGGCCGCGGGAGGTTGGCCGACGGGCGCGGGAGTCGCCGGCTTGACCGGGGGCACGGCAAGCTCGGCCGGGGCCTCATCCGGCAGATGAGCCGGACGCACGGCCGAGAACGGCCGCTTCAGCGCCTCCTCGAGCTGGCGGGTCATATCGTCGAGCTCGCCGGGGCTGACGGGCGGCTGCGGCGCATGTTCGCGCGCGAAGCTCGGCGCTGGAGCGCTGGCAACCGAAGGCACTGGGGCCAGCGCCGGGGTCGGCTTGGCGGGCACCGGGCCGGGCTGCACGACAGCAGGGCCGGCGCTCGGCATGAAGTCCGCCGGCGATACGGGCCGGGTCGGCAGCGCGGGCAGCACATCTGGCGCAGGCGCACCGTTGCGGCGCAGCTCCTCGCCCGCGCGGATGGCCGGCTCGCTCGGCGGCACGAGCGTCTCGAAGGGCGGCAGCGGCCGGTCCGGGAGCGCAGTCTCGGCATAGCTGGGCACCGCGGCACGCGAGCCGCTGCGCATGATGTTCGTCTCGACCACGACGTCGGACGCGCCGCCGATCATCACGAGATGCTCGATATTGTCGCGACGGATCAGCACGAGCTGGCGCTGGCGGTCCAGATCATAGGTGTCGACCACGCCGAGCCGCGGCTGGCGCTGACGGCCCGCCACCTGGCCGCGCAGGCGCAGGCGGCCGCCTTGGATCTGCCGCACGATCAGCCCGAGAAGAGCGAGGAGAATGAGAATGACGACAGAGGCAACGATTACCTTCTGCGCGGTCGACAGTTCCAACCCGAACAAGCTCTGCAAGGTCTGCCTCTTAGTGCCACGACGGCCGGACCGAACGATAGTTCGGCCAATTCCGCCCGAGGTTCAACACTGTGGCTATAGCATAAGGCTTCCATCAGCGGGAAACATGGTGAACGTGTGGTTAACCGGATCGGTGAAATGCCCTGGATTTAACCGAATGTTAACCATGCACCCGGCAGGATTTGCCCAGTAGCCGGCATTGGCCGGCGGCAATCCGATGGGGCTGAAGCCATGGCAAATGACGGCTTGAGGATCGGCGGCGGGCTGATGCAGGGGCTCAAGGCCCGCATGTATTACCAGCAGTCGCGCCAGAAGGTCCTCGCCGAGAACGTCGCCAATGCCGATAGCCCCGGCTTCCGCCCGGTCGACCTGAAGCCGCCGAGCGTCGACCCCAACCGCGCCGGCGTCCACATCGCCCTCACCCGCGCCGGCCACATGCAGCTCGACACCGCCAATGGCGGCTTCGACAACACCGGCGCCCCGCGCTTCGAGACGACCCCGAACGGCAACGCCGTCAACCTCGAGGACGAGATGCTCAAGGTCGCGCAGAACCAGTCCGACTATCAGCTCGCCGCCTCGCTCTACAGCAAGGGGCTCGGCCTGATGAAGATCGCCATCGGCAAGGGTCGCTGACGGCTGGGCCGCTGGCGCAGGAGCTGAATCATGGACCTGATGAAGAGCATCATCGTCGCGGCCTCCGGCCTGCGCAGCCAGTCCGGCCGGATGCGGATCATCTCCGAGAATATCGCCAATGCCGATTCCGGCCCGGAGCGTCTCGGCGCAGAGCCCTATCGCCGCAAGGTGCCGAGCTTCCAGCGCCATATGGACCGCGAGGTCGACGCCCAGCTCGTCGCGCTCGGCAAGGTCGAGCGGGACCGCAGCCCCTTCAAGGTCAAGCATGAGCCGGGCAACCCGGTGGCCGATGCCAGCGGCAACGTCCAGATGCCCAACGTCAATCCGCTGATCGAGATGGTCGACATGCGCGAGGCCCAGCGCAGCTACGAGGCCAACCTCAACCTGATCTCTTCGACGCGCCGGATGATCCAGCGCACCATCGACATCCTGCGCGCCTGACAGGCGCCGCTCCAGAAGGGGACTGACAGGCCATGGCCACTCCGGGTTTCGCCGCCAATGCCTATGCCTCCATGCAGGGGGTGGGCGCCGGCAATCTGATGCGCAAGCCGCTCACCTCGGGCGGCAGCGAAGCGGGCGGGCCGGATTTCAAGGCCCTGCTCGGCAAGGCGCTCGACGCCACGGCCGAAGCCGGCCGCAAGGCCGACGTCCAGACCGCGAGCGTGGCCGGCGGGCGCGCCGACATCGTCAACGTCGTCACGGCGGTGGCCGAGAGCGAGGCGGCGATCGAGACGCTGGTCGCGGTGCGAGACCGCGTCATCGCGGCCTATGAAGAAATCATGCGGATGCCGGTCTGACGGCAACGGAATCGAGAGAATACAATGACATCCGGAGCCATTCTCGACATCGCACGTGACGGCATCGTCGTCTTCCTGAAGGTCGGCGGGCCGCTGATGGTGATCGCCCTGCTCGTCGGCTTCATCATCTCCCTGTTCCAGGCGCTGACGCAGATCCAGGAGCAGACGCTGATCTTCGTGCCGAAGATCGTCGCCGTCTTCGCGGCGCTGCTGCTGTTTCTTCCGTTCATGGGCGACGCGATGGCGGGTTATATGGGGCGAGTCGCCGCCCGAATCGCCACGGGCGGATGATTCTGCCGCGACTGCGGCCGGCCTTCGCCGGAGCAGCCCCGCGGCGCCCGATGTGGCGCGAGGGTGCCGGCGGCCCGATGCAGATCGCGATCCTGCCCGAGATCAGCGCGCTTTTCGTGCTCGTCTTCGCGCGCGTCGGCACGCTCGTCATGCTGATGCCGGGCATCGGCGAGCGCTTCATCTTTTCGCGCGCACGGCTCTCGCTGGCCTTCTTCATCGCGCTGATGCTGCTGCCGGTCGCCCGCCCGACCTTGCGCGTCCCCTCGGACATGACGGGCGTCGCGACGCTGTTGATCAGCGAATTGCTGATCGGCCTCGTCATCGGCCTGAGCGTGCGTCTCGTGATGGCGGCCCTGCAGACCGCAGGCACGCTCGTCGCCCAGGCGATGGGCCTTGGCTTTGCCATGACGGTAGATCCGACCGGCGGCATGCAGAACCCCTCGATCGGCAACTTCCTGACGATGCTCGGCATCACGCTGATCCTGACGACGGACCTGCATCACCTCGCCATCGCCGCGATCCATGAGAGCTATCGGCTGCTGCCGCCGGGCGGCGTGCCGGATCTCACCGACACCCTGTCATTGGTGGTGCGCGCGGCCGCCCGCGGCTTTTCGCTCGCGATCCAGATCTCGGCGCCCTTCCTCGTCTTCGGCCTGCTCTTCAATCTGGGGCTCGGCGTGCTCGCCCGGATGATGCCGCAGCTGCAGGTCTTCTTCCTCGCCGTGCCGGCCTCGATCATGGGCGGCATGCTCGTTCTGCTCGTCGTCGTCGGCGTAATGATGAGCGTCTTCATGGACGATCTCGGCGTCTTCCTGCGCCAGTTCACCGGGAACTGAGGGCGCGATGGCCGAAGAATCCGACAAGGAAGACAGAACAGAAGACCCGACCCAGCGAAAACTGGACGACGCCACCGAGAAAGGCGACGTACCCAAATCGCAGGAGATCGGCACCTTCTTCGTGCTGAGCGGCATGACCCTGGCGCTCGTCGTCTGCGCCGGCTGGTCGGCGCGCGATGCGATGCTCTCGCTGCGCTCCTTCCTGATGAACGCGCATCAGGTCCCCTCGGACGGCGCGGCCTTCATGCAGGTGACGCAGCGAGGCGTGCTCACCGGCTTCATGGCGCTCGGCATGCCCTTCGCCTTCATCCTCTGCGCGGGCCTCGCGGGCGCGTTGCTCCAGCATAAACCGCTCTGGACCGTCGAGCCGCTGATGCCGAAGTTCAGCCGCCTCTCGCCGATGGCGGGCTTGAAGCGCATGTTCGGCAAGGAAGCCTGGGTCAACTTCGCCAAGGGCCTCGCCAAGACCGCGCTGATCGGCACGGTCGTCTGGATCATCCTCTGGGGTGAGCACGACCGGCTGGAAGCCATGGTGCAGATGAACGTGGCCGCTCTGATGCCGGCAACGCTGTCGCTCGCGATCAAGCTGATGGGGGCGGTGCTCGGCCTCTTCGCCTTCGTCGCCGTCGGCGATTTCGCCTGGCAGCGCTTCTCCTGGTATCAGCGCCAAAAAATGACGAAGCAGGAGCTCAAGGAGGAGTTCAAGAACTCCGAAGGCAATCCCGAGATCAAGGCGAAGCTGCGCCAGATCCGCGCACAGCGCGTTCGCAAGCGCATGATGGCCGCGGTCCCGAAGGCGACGGTGATCATCACCAACCCGACCCACTTTGCGGTGGCGTTGCAATATGAGCCCGGCATGCCCGCTCCGCTCTGCCTCGCCAAGGGCGTCGATGCCATCGCGCTCAAGATCCGCGAAGTGGCGGGCGAGCACCGCGTGCCGATCGTCGAGAATCCGCCGCTCGCGCGTGCTCTTTATGCAACCGTCGATATCGACGAAGAGATTCCTGTCGACCACTATCAGGCCGTGGCCGAAGTCATCGGTTATGTCTTGCGCCTGAAGGGCCGGCGCGCCTAACTCGATACGGAACGAAGGACGGACGTCACCCGCATGAGCGGCACCACCACGATCGATCGCTCCGACAAGCCCGGCCATATCGGGGTGATCCTGCTCGTCGCAGGATTGCTGGTAGGCGCCGCGATTGCGCTCGGCTTCATCGCCCATGAATGGGCGCAGCCGCTGATACTCGGCCTGCTCGCCATTCTCTCCGTCGTCGGCGTCTTCGGCCTCTTCGCCTTCGCCATCGGGCTGGTGCAGTTCTCCGGCCGCGCCGCCCGCAACGACCTTACCAAGATCATCGTCGATCGCGCCGATGACGGCATCGTCGTCACCGAGGGCGACAACGAGGTCGTCTATGCCAACGAGGCCTATCTCTCGCTGGCCGGCGCGACCGGCGCCAACGACCTGAAGCCGGTCGGCCGCCTGCTGACCGGCCGCGCCGACGTTTCCGAGGCGATCTATCGCCTCGCCGCCGCCGCTCGCGAGAACCGCCGCCTGGTCGAGGAGGTCCGGCTGGAACCCGCGCTCAACGGGCGCGGCGAGGTCGGCTGGTATCGCGTGCGCGTCGCGCCCGTGCGCCGGGAGACCGGCAACGCGACGCTCTGGTCCGTCTCCGACATCACGCCCGAGCGCGAGCGGCAGGAGAACGCCTTCCAGGAACTCCAGCACGCCATCGACTATCTCGACCATGCGCCCGCCGGCTTCATCTCGATCGATGCCGACGGCGAGGTGTCCTATCTCAACGCCACCCTTTCGGGCTGGCTCGATTTCGACCTCGCCCGCTTCGGTTCAGGCGGTCTGCATCTCGACGACATCTGCACGCCGGCTGCCGCCGCGCTGATCCAGGCGATCCGCGGCCAGCCCGGCGATGTCCGCGTCGAGGTGCTGGACGTCGACCTCAAGCGCCGCAACGGCTCGCCCCTCCCCGTCCGCCTGCATCACCAGGTCGCCTTCGGGCAGGACGGCCGCGCCGGCGCCTCGCGCACTCTCGTCCTGAACCGCACCGCCGGGGACGCCGGAGTCGATCTAGGCAACGATGCGGAGGTCCGCTTCGCCCGCTTCTTCCACTCGACACCCATGGCGATCGCCACCGTCGACAAGGCGGGCGCGATCCTGCGCTCCAACGCCGCCTTTGCCCGGCTGACCCCGGCCGGCGCCCAGCCGCAGACCATCTTCGATCTCGTCGCGGCGGATTCGGGCCTCGAGCGCCCGTTGGCGGAGTTGGTCGAAGGCACCTCGGCCCCGGCCCCGCTAGACCTCGCGCTCGCCGGCGAGGACGGACGCTCGGCCAGGATCTACCTCACCCCCGTCTCCGCCACCGACGACGGCGACGGCGAGCGCGCCATCGTTTACGCGCTGGAGACCACGGCCGAACGCAAGCTGCGCGACAACATGGACCAGGCCGGCAAGATGCAGGCGGTCGGCCAGCTCGCCGGCGGCATCGCGCACGATTTCAACAACGTGCTGCAGGTCATCATCAACGCCTCCGAGTTCCTGCTCGCCAGCCACAGACCGACGGACCCGTCCTTCCCGGACATCATGCAGATCAAGCAGAACGCCTACCGCGCCGCGGCGCTGGTCAGGCAGCTGCTCGCCTTCTCGCGCCGCCAGACGCTGCGTCCGCAGGTGCTGGAGCTCGGCGAGGTGCTCTCCGATCTCTCGCTGATGCTGAAGCGCGTCGTCGCCGACAAGGTGACGCTCGACGTGCGCCAGGGCCGCGATCTCTGGCCGGTCAAGGCCGATCTGGGCCAGCTCGAGCAGGTCATCGTCAACCTCGCCGTTAACGCCCGCGACGCGATGGCGGACGGGGGCAAGCTCACGGTCCGCACCCGCAACGTCGCCCGCGAGGAATGCGGCTCCTTCGGCCACGCCGCCCTGCCCCCCGACGACTATGTGCTGCTCGAGGTCGAGGACACCGGCACCGGCATCCCGCAGGAGCATCTCGACAAGATCTTCGAGCCGTTCTTCACCACCAAGGAAGTCGGCAAGGGCACCGGCCTCGGCCTTTCCATGGTCTACGGCATCGTCAAGCAGACGGGCGGCTATGTCTTCGTCGACTCCGTCGTCGGCCGGGGCACGGCCTTCCGCATCTTCCTGCCGCGCCATGTGCCGAGCCAGGAGGAGATCGCTGCCGAGGCCGCTGCGAAGGAAGCCCCGAAGGCGCTCGCCGCCGATCATACCGGTGCGGGCGTCATCCTGCTGGTCGAGGACGAGGACGCCGTGCGTGCGCTCAACGCCCGCATGCTGGTCTCGCGCGGCTACACCGTCCACGAGGCTGCTTCCGGCGTCGAGGCGCTCGACATCTTCCTGAAGAACGACGGCCAGATCGACCTCGTCGTCTCTGACGTGGTGATGCCGGAGATGGACGGCCCGACCCTGCTCGGCGAACTCCGCCAGCGCAACCCGGACACCAAGGTCGTCTTCGTCTCCGGCTATGCGGAGGAGGCCTTCCGCAAGAACCTGCCCGAGGGCGAGGGTTTCCACTTCCTGCCCAAGCCCTTCACAATGAAGCAGCTCGTCGAGACCGTGAAGGCGGCGATGGGCTGAAGCCCGCCGGCTTTTTTTTTCGAGAACGAATGAAAAAGGCGGCGGCCGGGATGGACCCGACCGCCGCCTTTTTGATCTTCAGCCCGGCGACATCACTCGGCCGGAGCCATCCTGGCCGAGGCTGCCTTCTCTTCGACCGGCCGGCCCATCGCCAGCAGCGCGACGATCGTGATTAGCGCTGCCGCCGTCATGTAATAGCCGACATGGGACAGGCTGTAGGTGCTCGCCAGCCAGGTCGCGACGAAGGGCGCGAGCGAGGCACCGACGATGCTGCCCAGATTGAAGGTCAGCGACGCGCCGGTGTAGCGCACGGCCGTCGGGAAGATCTCGGCCAGCGCCGTGCCGATCGGCCCATAGGTGAAGCCCATCAGCGCGAAGCCCAGGACCGAGAACAGAAGCACGCTCGGGATGCTGCCCGCGACGAAGAGCGCCCCGACCAGGAAGCCGAACAGCGCGATGCCGATCGAGGTGCCGATCAGCGCGCGGCGGCGGCCGAAGCGGTCGGCCAGCACGGCCGAGACCGGGATCATCAGGCCGAAGAACACGACGCCGGCCATCTGCACGGGCAGGAACTGGTTGCGGGTGTAGCCCAGCCGGGTCGTCGCCCAGCTCAGCGAGAACACCGTCATGATGTAGAACAGCACGAAGGTCGCCAGCGCCGCGAAAGTGCCGATCAGGAGCGGCAGCTTATGCTGCCCGAAGACGCTCGCCAGCGGCACCTTCACCCGCTCCTGCTTGTCCATCGCCTTGCGGAAGGCCGGCGTTTCGCTGATCTTCAGCCGCATCCACAGGCCGATGAAGACGAGCAGCGCGCTGGCGATGAAGGGGATGCGCCAGCCGAAAGCGAAGAATTGCTCGTCGCTCAGCACGTCGCCGAGCAGCAGAAAGCTGCCGGTCGCCATGATGAAGCCGATCGGCGCGCCGAGCTGCGGGAACATGCCGTACCAGGCCTCCTTGCCGGGAGGCGCATTCTCGGTCGCAAGCAGCACCGCCCCACCCCACTCGCCGCCGAGGCCGAGGCCCTGGCCCAGCCGGCACAGCGCCAGAAGCAGCGGCGCGACGATGCCGATCTGCGCATAGGTCGGCAGCAGACCGATCGCGACGGTGGAAAGCCCCATCGTCATCAGCGCCGCGACCAGCGTCGCCTTCCGGCCGATCCGGTCGCCGAAATGGCCGAACAGCGCCGCACCGACCGGGCGCGCGAAGAAGGCGATGGCGAAGGTCACGAAGGACGACAGCATCGCCGAGGTCGGGTCGCTGGCCGGGAAGAACAGCTTCGGGAATACGATCACCGCCGCCGTCGCATAGATATAGAAGTCGAAGAACTCGATCGTCGTGCCGATGAGGCTGGCGAACAGGACGCGCGCCGGGGAGTTCAGGGATGCGGATTCGGGCGGTGCGGAAGACACGTTGGCAACTTTCGATAACGGACGAGAAGCCGCGCGCAATAACAGTAAAGCGCCACACGGGGCAGACGAAACGCAGCGCCTTCGCCATGCACCCATTGCATGGATGGAAGAGGAAGAAATCAAAAGAGCGCCAATCGCGCATACCCAAGGGTGATCACAGGCTCGAACGCGTCGTCGCGGCGACCCTCCTGACAGAAACTGACATAGAGAACAAAAAAAGAACTTGCTGACAGGAACAAAACATGACCATCCTCCTGTCAAGACACATTGAGATGTCCCCGTCGCCCTGTCATAAGGAGCCCGAACCGTGAATCAGGCGAATCTCAGACTCGTGGAAGGCTCCTCGATGGACAAGGCCAAGGCGCTCGATGCAGCGCTCTCCCAGATCGAACGCGCCTTCGGCAAGGGCTCGATCATGCGGCTCGGCAAGAACCCGCAGGCGATCGAGATCGAGACGATTTCGACGGGTTCGCTCGGCCTCGACATCGCGCTCGGCGTCGGCGGCCTGCCCAAGGGCCGCATCGTCGAAATCTACGGACCTGAATCCTCGGGCAAGACCACGCTCGCGCTGCACACCATCGCCGAAGCCCAGAAGAAGGGCGGCGTCTGCGCCTTCGTCGATGCCGAGCACGCGCTCGATCCGGTCTATGCCCGCAAGCTCGGCGTCAATCTCGACGACCTCCTGATCTCGCAGCCCGATACCGGCGAGCAAGCGCTGGAGATCACTGACACCCTCGTCCGCTCCGGCGCGATCGACGTGCTCGTGGTCGACTCCGTCGCCGCGCTCACGCCCCGTGCCGAAATCGAGGGCGAGATGGGCGATGTCCAGCCCGGCCTGCAGGCCCGCCTGATGAGCCAGGCGCTGCGCAAGCTCACCGCCTCGATCTCGCGCTCGAACTGCATGGTCATCTTCATCAACCAGATCCGCATGAAGATCGGCGTGATGTACGGTAGCCCTGAGACCACTACTGGCGGCAACGCGCTCAAGTTCTACGCCTCCGTGCGCCTCGATATCCGCCGCGTCTCGACGCTGAAGGAGCGCGACGAGGCCACCGGCAACCAGGTCCGCGTCAAGGTCGTCAAGAACAAGGTCGCGCCGCCCTTCAAGCAGGTCGAGTTCGACATCATGTTCGGCGAGGGCATATCGAAGTCGGGCGAGCTGATCGACCTCGGCGTCAAGGCCGGCATGGTCGAGAAGGCCGGCGCCTGGTTCTCCTTCGACAGCCAGCGCCTCGGCCAGGGCCGCGAGAACGCCAAGACCTTCCTCAAGGCCAACCCCGAGATCGCGGCGAAGATCGAAGCCACGATCCGCCAGAACTCCGGTCTCGTCGCCGATCGCATCCTCGATCAGGCCACCCCGAGCGAGGACGATCTCGACGAGGGCGAGGCCTGAGCGGCAGCGCCATCGCGCGGCATGGGATATCGGGCGGCCTCTGCGGGCCGCCCGTTTTCGTTTCCGCCAACTTCGTTCCGGCCCAAGGCTTTGCCCGCGTCACAGTCTCTCGACAGCGACAGGCCGCCTGACTAGAACGCTTGGAAACGCGGCCCGCACCCGGCCGAAGCCTCAAGACAACAAGAGTTCGAACAGCGATGAGCGGCGTCAACGAGATCCGGTCGACCTTCCTCGACTACTTCAAGTCCCAGGGCCACGAGGTCGTGGCATCGAGCCCGCTCGTGCCGCGCAACGACCCGACGCTGATGTTCGCCAATTCGGGCATGGTGCAGTTCAAGAACGTCTTCACCGGCCAGGAGAAGCGTCCCTATTCGCGCGCCACCACCGCGCAGAAATGCGTGCGCGCCGGCGGCAAGCACAACGACCTCGACAATGTCGGCTACACCGCCCGCCACCACACCTTCTTCGAGATGCTGGGGAACTTCTCTTTCGGCGACTATTTCAAGGAACAGGCGATCAACCACGCCTGGACGCTGGTCACGCGCGAATTCGGCCTGCCCAAGGACAAGCTGACAGTCACTGTCTACTCCGAGGACGACGAGGCGCACGCACTCTGGAAGAAGATCGCCGGCCTGACCGACGACAAGATCATCCGCATCCCGACTTCGGATAATTTCTGGCGCATGGGCGATACCGGCCCCTGCGGTCCCTGCTCCGAGATCTTCTACGACCATGGCGACCATATCTGGGGCGGCCCGCCCGGTTCGGTCGAACAGGACGGCGACCGCTTCATCGAAATCTGGAACCTCGTCTTCATGCAATACGAGGAGGCCGCGGGCGGCGTCCGAACCAACCTGCCCCGCCCGTCGATCGACACCGGCATGGGGCTGGAGCGCATCGCCGCCGTGCTCCAGGGCACGCATGACAACTACAATATCGACCTGTTCCGCGCCCTGATCGGCGCCATCGCCGACCTGACCTCGGTCGAGCCGGACGGGCCGATGAAGGCGAGCCACCGCGTCATCGCCGACCATCTGCGTTGCTCGGCCTTCCTGATCGCGGACGGCGTGCTGCCCTCTAATGAGGGCCGCGGCTATGTGCTGCGCCGGATCATGCGCCGCGGCATGCGCCATGCGCAGTTGCTGGGCGCCAAGGAGCCGCTGATGCACAAGCTCGTGCCGGCGCTGACCCGCGAGATGGGCCGCGCCTATCCCGAGCTTCTGCGCGCCGAGGCGCTGATCACCGAGACGCTGAAGCTGGAAGAGTCGCGCTTCCGCACCACGCTGGCGCGCGGCCTCTCGCTGCTCGACGACGCCTCGAAGAGCCTGACCGCCGGCCAGAGCCTGAAGGGCGACGTCGCCTTCACCCTCTACGACACCTATGGCTTCCCGCTCGACCTGACGCAGGACGCGCTGCGGGCCCGCGAGATCACTGTCGATGTCGAGGGCTTCGATGCCGCGATGCAGCAGCAGAAGGCCAAGGCGCGAGCTGCCTGGTCCGGCTCCGGCGAGGCTGCGACGGAGACGCTTTGGTTCCCGCTGCGCGACAAGGTCGGAGCGACCGAGTTCCTCGGTTACGACACCGAGACCGCCGAAGGCGTCGTCACCGCGCTGATCCGCGACAACGCCGAGGTCCAGTCCCTGAAGGCCGGCGAGAGCGGCTTCATCCTGGTCAACCAGACGCCGTTCTACGGCGAGTCCGGCGGCCAGGTCGGCGATGCCGGCCTCATCAAGGCGCCGGGCGTCGTCGTAGAGGTTTCGGATGTCCAGAAGAAGCTCGGCGACGTCTTCGCTCATAGCGTCACGGTGAAGGAAGGCGAGCTGAAGCTCGGCGCGGCCGTCGAGCTCGTCGTCGACCACGAGCGCCGCGCTGCGATCCGCGCCAACCACTCGGCGACCCACCTGCTGCACGAGGCCCTTCGCCTCGTCCTCGGCGACCATGTCGCGCAGAAGGGCTCGCTCGTCTCGGCCGATCGCCTGCGCTTCGACTTCTCGCATCCCAAGCCGATCAACGCCGAGGAACTGCGCGAGGTTGAGGAGATCGCCAACGCCATCGTCCTCAAGAACGAGCCGGTCAGCACACGCCTGATGAGCGTCGACGAGGCGATCGCCTCCGGTGCGCGCGCCCTCTTCGGCGAGAAATACGGTGACGAGGTCCGCGTCGTCTCGATGGGCACGAACCCGGCCGGCCGCGCCTATTCGGTCGAGCTCTGCGGCGGCACACATGCCGCCCGCACCGGCGATATCGGCCTCGTCAGCATTGTCGGCGAAGGCGCCGTGGCGGCGGGCGTCCGCCGTCTCGAGGCGATGACCGGCAATGGCGCGCGCCTGCGCCTCAACGAGGAATCGCGCCTGCTCGACGGGCTCGCGAGCCTGCTCAAGGTGCCCGCGGCCGAGGCCGGAAACCGCCTCGCCGCCCTGATCGAGGAGCGCCGCAAGCTCGATCGCGAACTCACCGAGGCCCGCAAGAAGCTCGCCATGGGCGGCGGCGGCGCGGCTGAGGACCCAGTCCGCGAGATCGCCGGCGCCAAGTTGCTCGCGCGCGCCGTGACCGGCATCGAGATGAAGGACCTGAAGAGCCTCGCCGACGAGGCTAAGGCCCGCGTCGGCTCCGGCGTCGTCGCCATCGTCGGTGTGGCCGATGACGGCAAGGCCGGCGTCGTCGTCGGCGTCACGCCGGACCTGACCGAGCGCTTCGACGCGGTCGCGCTGGTGCGCGTCGCCTCCGAGCAGCTCGGCGGCAAGGGCGGCGGCGGTCGGCGCGACATGGCACAGGCCGGCGGGCCGGACGGCAGCAAGGCGCAGGAAGCGCTCGAGGCCGTCGCGGCGGCAATGGGCTGATGACCATCGACGGGCGCCGCCTCGGAGGCGCCCTCTCCCGCCGGACGCTGCTGCTGGCCGCCTGCTCCCTGCCCATAGGCGCGGGAGCGCAGACGAGACCCGCGAAGCGCCAGGCCGAGGAGCCTGCGCTTTCGGCCGCCCGCAGCATCATGGCCGGCGCACCGCTCAGCGTTTTCCTGACGCGTCCGCCCCAGGCCGCGCGGCTTGCCATTGCGCGGCCCGAAGACCCGCCCGCGACGGCTATCGTCGTCGTCGAGCCGAAGACTCTGGTCCCTGCCCTGCCTACGCCAGGCGTCGCAGGCACCTACGAACTGCGGTTGACGGTCGAAAAGGACGGTACGCCGGTCGTCCTTCGGCGCCAGCCGCTCGTCACGACGGAACCGGAGGCGACGCTCTCCGCGCCGGAGAAGGTGGGCCGAAACCAGCATCTGCCGGTGCGCGGCATCGGCCCCAATGGCGAGATGGACCGCGTGGTCCTCGTGCCGTCGGACGCAGCCGTCGACGCAGAAGGCCAGCGCTTCTTCCCGGCCGAGAATGTCGAGGCGACGCTGGAGGCCCCGGACCAGCCCGGCCTCTACGAACTCCGCTACATACTGAACGCTCCGGTCAGCGGCCTGCGTATCCTGGCGCGCCGGCCGATCCGTGTGGAGTGAGACGCAAGGCTGACAGACCGTACCCGGCCTTGTGAGAGCCGGCACGACGCTGCCATCCTGCCTCATCGCGATCAGCAAGAGATCGATCGCCGCCGTCGCGTCCCGTCGATCGCGATCCATGCCGAGGAGATGACATCCCCATGCCCTTCGAATGCACCGTCCCTGCCGTCGCCACGCTGCTCACCGAGGACGACAAGGCGAAGATCACGCGCTGGGATTTCGAGCCGGGCGCGACGACGGGCTGGCATGAGCACGGCATGGACTACGCCGTCGTCATCATGACCGACGCGACCATGGCCTATGAGGTTGACGGCGTGGTCACGCAGGCCGAGGTCAAGACCGGCCAGAGCTACATTCGCCCCGCCGGCGTGAAGCACGACGTGAAAAATGCGGGCGACACGCACCTGACCTTTATCGAGATCGAGATCAAGCGCTGAGCCGAAGCCAATGAAAAAGCCCGGCCTCTCGGCCGGGCTTCCCGTCTTTGACGAGCGTGACGCCTGAGATCAGGCCGCCATCGCCTTGCGCATGTTCTCGCTGACCTTCTCGAGGAAGCCGGTGGTCGAGAGCCACTTCTGGTCGGCGCCGACCAGCAGCGCGAGGTCCTTGGTCATGTCGCCGGCCTCGACGGTGTCGACCGTGACCTTCTCCAGCAGAGCCGCGAACTTGGCGAGCTCGGCATTGTTGTCGAGCTTGGCGCGATGGCTGAGGCCGCGGGTCCAGGCGAAGATCGAGGCGATCGAGTTCGTCGAGGTCTCCTTGCCCTTCTGGTGCTCGCGGTAGTGACGGGTGACCGTACCGTGCGCAGCCTCGGCCTCGACGGTCTTGCCGTCCGGCGTCATCAGCACCGAGGTCATCAGGCCCAGCGAGCCGAAGCCCTGCGCCACGGTGTCGGACTGCACGTCGCCATCGTAGTTCTTGCAGGCCCAGACGTATCCACCGGACCACTTCATCGCCGAGGCGACCATGTCGTCGATCAGGCGGTGCTCATAGGTGATGCCGAGCTTGTCGAACTCAGCCTTGAACTCGGCCTCGTAGATCTCCTGGAAGATGTCCTTGAAGCGACCGTCATAGGTCTTGAGGATGGTGTTCTTAGTCGAGAGATAGACCGGGTACTTGCGCATCAGGCCGTAGTTCAGCGAGGCGCGGGCGAAGTCCTTGATCGACTCGTCGAGGTTGTACATCGCCATGGCGACGCCGGCCTGCGGGGCCTTGAAGACCTCCTTCTCGATGACGTTGCCGTCCTCGCCAACAAACTTGATCGAGAGCGTGCCCTTGCCGGGGAACTTGAAGTCGGTGGCACGATACTGGTCGCCGTAGGCATGGCGGCCGATGACGATCGGCTGCGTCCAGCCCGGCACGAGGCGCGGCACGTTCTTGCAGATGATCGGCTCGCGGAAGATCACGCCGCCGAGGATGTTGCGGATCGTGCCGTTGGGGCTCTTCCACATTTCCTTGAGGTTGAACTCCTTCACGCGGCCTTCGTCCGGCGTGATCGTCGCGCACTTCACGGCAACACCGTGCTTCTTGGTGGCGTTGGCGGCGTCGATCGTCACCTGGTCGTTGGTGGCGTCGCGGTTTTCGACCGAGAGGTCATAATAGTCGAGCTCAAGATCCAGATACGGGAAGATCAGGGTGTCCTTGATCTTCTGCCAGATGATCCGGGTCATCTCGTCGCCGTCCATGTCGACGACCGGGTTGGCGACCTTGATCTTGCTCATGCGATGACCCCTGTGCTCTCAGAATAGAACGATCCGCAGCTGTGGCGCTGGCCCCAGCTCAGGCTGGAGGCTTCCTATAGCATCGGCCTGAAAAGTGGAAACCGGTTTTCGGACAAGCCGATGCGGGATCAAACGCCGCCCGTTCCGGGGCACCGACCCGGCAATGGGAGGCGGTCAGCAGCGGCGGGGCAAGCGTCGCTTTCGGCCAATGTCGCGCCTCTATGCTGCACTGCCGCAAAAACGTCGCCTTCTGTGTCCAGGCTTTGCACTCACGCTCGTCAGCGCAAGGACGACCGTCGTGCTCAGCACCATTGTCAAAAGAACCGCCGGTCTGCTGCCGGCCATGCTAATCCTTGCGGCCACGCTGCCGCCGGCCTGGGCCGAGCCGCTCGAGCCGCCGCAGTCGTTTTCGCTGCCGATTCCCCGGGCCGCGCTGGAGGATCCGGCGGCGGGCGAGATGCCCGAGTGGCCGACGGTGCCCGAAGGCGTTGATGCGCTGCTGTTCCAGCCGGGCCTTGCCGCCGCCGGCCGTGCAGCCGCCTCTTCAGGCGCCCATCTTCGCGCCCGCGCTCCGATCCCGGTCGACATCATCCGCGAGGGCTTTGCCGCCCGCGCCGACACCATGGGTCCAAACCAGGACCGCTCCGTCGGCTTCAAGCTTGGCCAGGATGCGCTCTCGGTCCAGACCACCCTCTCCCAGCCGGCCAGCCCCGGTGCTTCGCAGGATGCGCGGTTGAGCTGGAGGCTGGCCCAGCCCGTCGCCGCGGGCACCGGCCTCGTCTGGGGCCTTTCGACCGGCGGCAATGCAGCGGTCGGCGGCCGGCCCGAGCAGACCGGAGATGCGGTTGTCGGCTATCGCCAGCGCATCTTCGATCGCCTGACGCTGACCTCGCAGCTCGGCATGGGCGGCAATTACATCTTCGCAACCGGTGGCGGATTCCAATCCGCACTGACCCCGGAGATGAAGCTCTCGGTCGATCTCGCCAAGGCGACCGACGTGCCTTGGCAGACCTCTCTCGACGTGTCGCTCGCGCGCAAACTGCCGCTCGTCGCCAGCGATTTCGAGACGCGCGGCACCGCGCTGCTCTCTTTCAAGTACAAGCTGCAGTAACAGCCCCGCCCGGCAGGACATGGCGGCCTGCAACGGTCGGGCTTCCCCCACGCCGCCGGTCGCTCTAGCCTCGCGACCATGACAAAGCCTGCTTCCACCCCATTCGCTCTCGTCACCGGCGGTGCGCGCGGCATCGGCGCCGGCGCTGCGCTCGCGCTTGCGCAGGCCGGTTACGAGGTCATCGCCACCGGCCTGACGGAAGAGGAGGTCGCGGCGGCCCCGCCCCACCCCGCCATCCGCCACGCCCGCCTCGACGTGACGCGCGACGACGAGGTCGCCGCCATCATCGCCACCTGTCCCCGCATCGACGCGCTGGTGAACTGTGCCGGCATCATCCAGCGCGGCGGCAAGGAATTCGAGATCGACGTCTTCCGCCTGACCATCGAGGTCAACCTCAACGGCACGATGCGCATGTGCCTGGCGGCGAAGGACAAGCTCGCGGCGAAGCTGCCCGGCAAGCAGGGCGCGGCCATCGTCAACATCGCCTCCATGCTGACCTTCCACGGCTCGCCCTTCGCACCGGGCTACGCCGCCTCGAAGGGCGCCATCGGCCAGCTCACCAAGTCTCTCGCCGCCGCCTGGGCCGCCGACGGCATCCGCGTCAACGCCGTCGCCCCGGGCTGGATCGAGACCGAGCTGACCCGGCCGCTGGTCGAGGACCCCGTTCGCTCCGCGCCGATCCTGGCACGCACCCCGATGGGCCGCTGGGGCAAGCCCGGCGATGTCGGCGGCGCCATCGTCTTTCTGCTTTCCGACGCGGCGCAGTTCGTGACGGGCGCCATCCTGCCGGTCGATGGCGGTTATCTCGCCGTCTAGGAAAGACACTTAAAATCAAAAACATAGGCCGCCGAACTGAATCAGTTTGCGCGCTCCTTGAATCAAAAAGCCAATACGGGAGAGAAGCCATGAACCAGACGAGCCCGATGCCCGTTGCCGCCACGACGGAAGAGCGCTGGACGCCCTATCGCCATCCCCAGCCGAAGGAATCACCGCCGGAGCTCATCGTCCCCAATGTGATCCCGACCGACGAACGCGTCTGGGTGCCGGTCGACGACAATGTCTGGTTCCGCCCGCTGCTCTTCTGCGTCTCGCGCGGCTACTGGATGAATCTGCTCAAGGTTCGCAAGGCGGGCGTGCTCTCGCGCCACCGCCATCCGCTGCCGGTCCATGGCTATGTGCTCAAGGGCAAGTGGCGTTATCTCGAGCATGACTGGGTCGCGACCGAGGGGTCTTACGTCTACGAAGCCCCGGGCGAGACGCACACGCTGGTGGTCGATCCCGATGTCGAGGAGATGATCACCATGTTCCAGGTGAACGGGGCGATGATCTATGTCGACCCGGACGGCAAGTGCCTAGGCTATGACGACGTCTTCACCCGCATCGACAAGTGCCGGGCGCACTACGCCCAAAACGGCCTCGGCGCGGAGTATGTCGATCAGTTCATCCGGTGACTGATGCCGCGGGTGCGTCAGCGCCCGAGCTTGGCCAGCTCTACCGCCGCGCGCAGCTCGATATGGGCCAGCACCTCGTCGAGGCGCGGATCGTCGGTGGCCTCGCGCCGCTGCGTCAGCGTGGCGCGCAGCCGCTCCAGCTCGGAAGGTAGAACCCGGCCGGATAGCAGCGCCGCCTTCAGCCGGTCGAGCCCGTCGAGAAGATCATTGCCGCGCCGCGCCTGCCGGCGCTTGCGCTCCTGCTGATCGCCCTGCTCCTGCACGGCGAGCAACATGTCGAGCGACCCTGTCGCACCGACCCCGGCGCTGCGGGTGGTGCTCGCGGATTCGGTTGAATCCTGCGTCGGAAGCGAGAACGACGAACTGCCCGAGCGCTTCGCCGAGCCGGCCGCGCCGGAATTCGTAACGGGCGCGCGCTGGTCGATCCTGATCATGGCGGCCTCCTATGGGCGATCGCGGGCCCGTCGCATTCGTTCTGAACAACGCCGTCAATCCGGGCTTGACCCGGGATGACCCGCCCTTTGCCGATCAGCGCAGCTCCTAAAACGCGCCCGGCATGGTTAACGGCGGGTAAATGACCCGGCAGAAACTGCCGCCCCGGCAGGAAGCGCCGTCCGCGGAAGCTCGCCCGGAGAATGCAGACGAACATCAAACGATTGATAAACAAGGATTTTAATTTTCGAACGATCTGGCACGCGGCTGGCAAGGCAGAAGCACCGTTCCTGTTTCCGGTGCTGAGAGCATGTTCCGCAACCCCGTCCTGTCCTCGCTGCTGAAGCCGCTGGCCGCCGCGCTCGCCGTTGCGGTGGCGTTGACCGCCCAGCCGGTCTTCGCGCTGTCGCGGATCAAGGACCTCGCCTCGGTCGAGGGCGTGCGCTCCAACCAGCTCCTCGGCTACGGCATCGTCGTCGGCCTCAACGGTACGGGCGACACGCTCAACAACACGCCCTTCACCAAGCAGTCGCTGCAGGCGATGCTGGAGCGCCTCGGCGTCAACACGCGCGGCGCCAACATGCGCACCGCCAACGTCGCGGCAGTGATGGTGACCGCCAACCTGCCGCCCTTCTCCACGCAGGGTACGCGCGTCGACGTCACCGTCTCGGCGATGGGCGATTCCAAGTCGCTGCAGGGCGGCACCCTGCTGGTCACCCCGCTTCTCGGCGCCGATGGCGAGGTCTACGCCGTCTCGCAGGGCCCGGTGGCGATCTCCGGCTTCTCGGCCGAAGGCGACGCCAGCAAGATCACCCGCGGCGTGCCGACAGTCGGCCGCATCGCCAATGGCGGCGTCGTCGAGCGCGAGATCGACTTCTCGCTGAACAAGCTCTCGACGCTGCGGCTCTCGCTGCGCAACCCGGACCTGACGACGGCGCGCCGCGTGGCCGCCTCGATCAACGATTTCATCGGCGGCGAATCCGCCGAGCCGACCGATCCGTCGACCGTGGTGCTGCAGATCCCGCCGCGCTTCAAGGGCAACATGATCAAGCTGCTCACCGACATCGAGCAGCTGCGCGTCGAGCCCGACCAGCTCGCCCGCATCGTCATCGACGAGCGCTCCGGCATCATCGTGATGGGCAAGGATGTCCGTGTCTCCACCGTCGCGGTGGCGCAGGGCAACCTCACCGTCACGATCAGCGAGGACCCGCAGGTTTCCCAGCCCGCCCCGTTCGGGAACGGCCAGACGGTGGTGACGCCGCGCACCAACGTGAAGGTCGACACCGGCAGCGGCAACAAGCTCGCCCTCGTCAAGGAGAGCGTCTCGCTGGCGGAGCTCGTCGACGGGCTGAACGCGCTCGGCATCGGCCCGCGCGACCTGATCTCCATCCTCCAGGCCATCAAGTCGGCCGGTGCCCTCCAGGCCGAAATCGAGGTGATGTGATGACCGCCGCTCTCGCTCTCCCTGCCGCCAATCTGGCGCTCGGCGCCGCTGGCAAGGTCGTCAAGGGCCTCGCCGAGGCGCTCGATCCCGCGAAGGCCAAGGCCAAGAAGCAGGCCGACGATTTCGAGACCATGTTCCTCGAGCAGTTCACCGAGCGGCTCTTCGCCAGCAGCGAAGGCACCGAGGGCCCGCTGGGCGAGAACGGTCAGGGCGGCGGCGTCTGGCGTTCTCAGCTCAGCCAGCAATACGCCAAGCAGATCCAGAAGGCCGGCGGCATCGGCCTTTCCGATCAGATCATGCGCGATCTGATCGGCCTTCAGGCCCAGAACTCCGGCGGAGCGACGAATGTTGGCGGCTAAGCCTCTGCTGGACGAGCGTCCGCGTGTCACGGACGCGCTCGGCGCCCGCGCGTTGATCGAGGCGGTATTGGAAGCGCTCGGTGCCCTGTCGCATCTCGTCGGCGAGGAGACCGAGCTGATCCGCGCGGGCCGCCTGCCGGAGGCGCTGAGCCGCGAGCCCCGCAAGACAGAGCTCGGCGGCGTCTATATGCGCGGCGTCGAGCAGGTGAAGCTCAATGCCGTCGCCCTTGCCCGCTTCGTCCCGGACCAGGTCCGGCGGCTGAAGGAAGCGCATCTCGATTTCCAGCTGCTGATCGAGACCAACCGGATCGTGCTCGCGACCGCGCGCGCCGTCTCGGAAGCCGTCATCCGCGATCTCGCGGCCGACGCCAACAGGCCTGCGCGCGCCGCTGGCTACGGCCCGGCCGCCTCGGTCGGCGCGGGGGCCTTCGCTCGCCCGAACGCCGGCCCGCTCGTCGTCTCGCGTAGCCTTTAAAGGCGAGGCGTCGCTCCCGGCGGAGCGCGGGCGAAGTCCGCACCTGACGCGAGCCAGCGCGGCTGCGCCGGAACGCCTCAATATTTACCTAATTCCCTTACGTCAGATTCAGTCCTTTCTGACACACTCCGAGGCATCTGGCGGCAAAGGCTCCGCCGAGCGTTCAAGAGGAGGCGGCGCAACGGCGCCGTGAATGACTCCAGAAGGAGTGGGTCATGGACTTCAGCAATTCACCCAGGCTCGCGCCCGCGCCGGGCGTCCTGGCCGTCAGCCGTTCGGACGTCAATGCTCAGCCGGGCAGCGTCGCGGTGGACCTTCCCCCCGAGCAGACCGTGCAATCCGCCTCCGCGGGCGTCGCCGTCAATATCGAGCTGGGCGCGCACGCCCGCGACGCGCAGATCCGCGCCAATGGCGAGCAACGTACGTCCGAAGCTCAGCAGAACGGCCGCAACTCCAACCGCACCCTCGATGAGACCGTCGAGCGCAAGCTGGTGGTCGATCCGCGGACGCGTTCGGTCATCATGCAGAAGAAGAACACCGACACGGGCGAGACGGTCTCCCAGCTGCCTGACGAGACGCTGATCAAGATGCGTCTCTATACCCGCCAGCTCGCCGAGCTCGAGCGGCAGGCACAGGAAAGCCGCCACGAGCTCGAGCGCTCGGCCTGAAGAGCATTCCCGACCTCCGATCCCAACCGCCCGCCTCGCGCGGGCGGTTCGCGTTTGGAGGGCCAGCCCCATGAGCAGGTATCTCCGTCATGGTCGGGCATGTCCCGACTATCACGTCGTCCTTCGTCGAGGACAGTGTTCAAGACGTGGATGCTCGCCACAAGGGCGAGCAGGACGTGAAGCGGTCTCGCTCCCGTTCTTAAGTTCCGGCTCCGCCTTGCGGCCCGCCCCGCAACGACCGCCAAGAACCCGCTTAAGGCCCGCTTAACCACGAGCCGGCTTTGCCCGATCTGCCGGCAATGCGACCGCCGAAATTTACCACTTGTTACGGAGCGGCGGCCGAATGTCCGCTCGACCCGGCCAGAATGGACGGGTGCCAGAATGGCAAACTGACCAGAAGGTAGAAGATCATGGCTGTTACTCTTTCCTCCGGCGTCCGCGGCGCTCTCACCTCGCTGCAGAGCGTTACCTCGCAGGCCACCGGCATCCAGGGACGTCTTGCCACCGGCAAGAAGGTCAACACGGCGGTCGACAATCCCGTCAACTACTTCACTGCCGCTTCGCTGAACGATCGTTCGAGCCAGCTCACCGGCCTGCTCGACGGCATCTCGAACGGCATCCAGACCGTCCAGGCGGCCTCAAAGGGCATCGACGGCATCACCAAGCTCGTCGGCTCCCTCCAGTCCACCATCAAGCAGGCCCAGGCCGACGCGGCTCAGAACCGCCCGACCAAGGCCGGCACGGCGCTGGCGACCGCGGCTGAAGCCGCCGTCACCTCGAAGAGCCTGAAGGACATCGCTCTCGACAAGAAGATCACCGATGCCACCGGCGGCACCGCCACCACGGCTGACGCCGCGACGGCGACCAGCTCGGGTGACCTTGGTGTCGCGTCGACCGACACCTTCCTCGCGATCTCGATCACCGCCGGCAGCAACTCCTATACGGCCTCCTTCAGCTCGGCCACCGCCACCGTTCGTGACGTCGTCAACGAGATCAACAAGTCGGGCATCGCCACCGCCTTCGTCGACGAAAAGGGTCAGCTCAACGTCAAGGGCAACGGCTCCGACGATCTGCAGTTCGGTATCGGTTCCGATACGACTGCTGCGCTCGCGGTCACTGACGCTGCAGCGGGTGGCGCCAACACCGCCGTCGGCTTCCTCGCCGCCGACTCTGTTGCCGCGACCGCCATCAAGGGCCAGAACATCACGTCCTCGGTCCGTTCGAACCTGATCCAGCAGTACAACGACCTGCGCACGCAGATCGACGAACTGGCCAAGGACTCGGGCTTCAACGGCCTGAACCTCCTGCAGGGTGACCGTCTGACGGTCGTCTTCAACGAGAAGGGCGGCAAGAACCAGTCCAAGATGGACATTCAGGGCACCAACCTGACTGCCGACAACCTTGGCATCGTCACGGCGAACAACACGACGGTCGCTGGCAACACCAACTTCCAGAACGACGCCGACCTGGCGAAGGCCGCCGACAAGCTCTCCGGCGCGCTGACCTCGCTCAAGTCGCTGTCCTCGACCTTCGGTGCGAACCTCTCGGTCGCGCAGACCCGTCAGGACTTCACCAAGGACATGTCCAACGTCCTGACCATCGGCGCCGACAACCTCGTCAACGCCGACGTGAACGCGGAAGCCGCCTCCCTGCTCGCGCTGCAGACCCGTCAGCAGCTTTCGCAGACGGCGCTGTCGCTCTCGAACCAGGCCGACCAGGGCGTCCTGCGTCTGTTCTGATCCTTCGCCCGCAGAAGCGGATCCCCCACAGAAAGTGGGGCGAAGACAAAAAGGCGGCGGAGCGAAAGCTCCGCCGCCTTTTGCTTTTCGACGATGTTTAACCGGCTCGCAGCGACGTTAACCCTTTTTTATCCTTAACAATGAATTATCGGCCCCAGATCAAACTGAACAGGCGCGGATTCGCGTTTTCAGGGGACCGAAGATGGCCGGAACTATCCTTTCCAGCGGCGTTCGCGCCAACCTGCTGACTTTGCAGCAGACCACGTCCCAGCAGACAGTGATTCAGAACCGCCTCGCCACCGGCAAGCGGGTCAACTCGGCGATCGACAACCCGGTCAACTACTTCACTTCGCTGACGCTGAACGACAGGTCGAGCCAGCTGACCAACCTGCTCGACGGCATCTCGAATGGCATCCAGACCATTCAGGCGGCCTCCAAGGGCATCGACAGCGCCACCACCATGGTCCAGACCCTGCAGTCGGTGATCAAGCAGGCCCAGTCGGATGCCGCTCAGAACCGCCCGACCAAGGCCGGCACCGGATTGGCGACGGCCGCCGAGGCGACGATCACCTCGAAGAGCCTGAAAGACATCGCGCTCGACAAGCGCGTACTCGACATCACGGGCGGCACGGCCACCACGGCGGACGCGGCAACGGCGACCAGTTCCGGCGACCTCGGTATCGCGGCGGCCAATACTTCGCTTGCGATCTCGATCAAGACGGGCACGGCGCCTAACGACAAGACCTATACCGCGACCTTCGGCGGCGCCAATGCGTCGCTCCGCGACGTCGTCAACGAAATCAACAAGTCGGGGATCGCAACCGCCTTCGTCGACGAGAAGGGCCAGCTCAACGTCAAGGGCGTCGGGTCCGAGGAACTCCAGTTTGGCTTCGGCGCCGCTGCAACCGATGCCGCCGCGCTCACCGCCGCCGGGACCGGCACGAACAACGCCGCCATCGGCTTTCTCCCCGCCGACGCCGTCGTCGGCACTGGCATCAAGGGCCAGAACCTGACTTCGTCCGTCCGCTCGAACTTGATCCAGCAGTTCAACGACCTGCGCGAGCAGATCGACAAGCTCGCCAAGGACACCGGCTTCAACGGCATCAACCTGCTCCAGGGCGACCGGCTCCAGATCATCTTCAACGAGAAGACCGGCGCGAACCAGACCAGGCTCGACGTCCAGGGCTCGATCCTGAGCTCGGCGACGCTCGGCATCAACCAGGCCACGAATACCCAGCTCGACGGCTTCATCAACTTCCAGAACGACCTGGATCTCGAGAAGGCCTCGGACACGCTGAAGAACGCGCTCACTTCGTTGCGTTCGCTGGCCTCGACCTTCGGCTCGAACCTGTCGGTCGCGCAGACCCGTCAGGACTTCACCAAGGAGATGGTCAACGTGCTGAAGACCGGCGCCGACAACCTCGTCCTGGCCGATCCGAACGAAGAAGGCGCCAGCCTGCTCGCCCTCAACACCCGTCAGCAGCTCTCGCAGACGGCGCTCTCGCTCGCCAACCAGGCCGACCAGGGCGTTCTGCGTCTCTTCGGCTGATCGCGGCAGAGGAAGAAGCCCCCCTCCCCTCCAGCCAGAAGGCAGGACCGATATGGCCCTCAAGGTCGAGCTCAAGCCGCGCGAGCGGATCATCATCGGACAGGTCGTCATTCGCAACGACGAACAACGCACGCGCTTCTTCATCGAGGGCGACGCGCCGATCCTGCGCGAGAAGGACATTCTCACGGCCGCCAGCGCCGACAGCCCGGCCAAGAAGATCTACCTCGCCATCCAGCTCATGTATCTGGAGGGAGACCCGACCCACGAACACGAAGTCTTCTTCCAGCTCGTGCGCGATTTTCTCGCTGCTGCGCCCAGCGCTCTCGAACATGTTCACGAGATCAATAACCGCATTTTAAGCGGCGACCTCTACAAGGCTTTGAAAGCGGCCAGAAAGCTGATCGCCTACGAAGCGGATCTGATCGAGAATGCAAAACGGGTTTAACGCCTACGCCGCCGCTGCCAAAACAGCCCAGACCGTCGTATCCCCCCGCGAACTCGAAGCCTCCCTCCTCGTCAAGGCGGCCACGCGCCTGCAGATCGTCGCCGACGATTGGGATGCGCGCATCGGCGAACTCGACGACGCGCTCAACTACAATCGCAGGCTCTGGACGCTGCTGGTCTCCGCCATGATCGCGGAGGACAATCCGCTGCCCGTCGAGATCAAGCAAAACATCCTGTCGCTCGCGAACTTCATCTTCAACCACACCTTCCGGGTGTCGGCCGATCCGCAGGCCAGGAGCCTCGGCATCCTCATCAACATCAACCGGGATATCGCCGCCGGCCTGCGCGGGCGCTGAAGCGCCCCCACCGATCGGGCAGAAAATAGGAAAGGGCGCCATCCGTTCCCGGATGGCGCCCTTTCTTTGTCAGTGCAGGCCTGACAGGCCTCAGAGATAATTCGTCAGCGACAGCCGCGACAGCGTGGAGGTCACCTGATAGCTGGCCTGCAGCCTGTTCTGCAGCGCCAGGATCTGCATGGCGACCTCTTCCGGCTTGACGTTCTCGACGCCTTCCAGCGCGGTCGTCAGATAGCTCTTCGTGCTGGTATGGCGTTCCTTGGCGCTCGTCATCGCGGTCTGCGCCGAAGCGAAGTCGGTGACGACCTCTGTCGGCTTCTGCACCGTGCCGCCATAGCCGAGCTGCTCGCTGACTCGCTCGGTCATCGCCTGATAGCGCCCCTTGGATTCCGTGTCGTCGGCCGGGAAGGTCTGCGTCGCCATGATCGCGAACTGCGCGAGCCCGATGCGGAAGGCCTCCTCGTTCGCGCGCGCGCCCATGGCGACCGTCTGGCCCTGATCGACCTGCACCGTCGCCGTCGAGCGCGCCGGATCGGTGCCTTCATCGCCGCGGTACCAGATCACCGTGCTGGTGGCATAGGCGCCGGTGTTGGTCGGCGGCAGCGTTGCGGTGTCATAGGGCGGGCCGGGCACCCGCAGCGGCGGGTTGCTCTCGCTGCCGGCGAAGAAATTCTTCGCCGCCACCTGGGCCGACGCTGCTGAAAGGCTGGAGCGCGCCTCCTTCCCGACCGCGTCCGAGATCGCTGCCTGCAGATTGACCGCGGTATCGGCCGCGGTGGCGCCGATCTCGAAGCTGCCCGGCGTGAGCGGCGCGGTGCCGTTGGCCCGCGCCGTCAGCACGATTTCCTCTTCGGTGCCGTCCGGCAGCTTGAGCTTGATGCGCAGCGTATCGTTTGCGGCCGGCTGCGCTGCGACATCCACCGCGACGCTGGCCGGCGGACCCGCCGTCGGCGTGACGGCCAGTGAGCCCGGCGCGCTGGGGACCACGCCCATGATCTTGAAGCCATATGGCTGGGCGGGCGCCTCCTCCGCAAGCGTCACGGTCGTGCCGACGACCGATGGCGGCTGGAGGCGGCCGAGCCCGTTGCCGAGGTCAGCCTGCTGGCGCTCGTCGATCATCTGACGCACGCCCTGCCGGGCGCCGTCGCCGTCCATGATCTGGCTGTAGGTAGCGGTCGGCTGCTTGTCGGAGGTCTTGCCCGAGAAGAGGTAGCGGCCGTTCACCGAGCTATCGAGCAGATCGAGCGTCTGCTTGAGCTTCTCCTGCGCCAGAATCTGCGGCGGAGATTGTCCGCTGGAAGTCTCCATATAGCCGTCCGCGCTGGCGTCGGCGCGGGTCTCGTTCGTCATCTTCGAGAAATTCTCGACCGACTTGGTCAGCAGCTTCAGGCTCACATCCGCGAGGCCGATGCCGCCGAGCCATGAATCGATGGCGGAGAGCTTCCCGTTGACGTCGAGGCTGACGCGCCGGTCGATGCCGAGATCGCCATAGCTGGTGGCGCGCTGCTGCGTGTCGAGCTGGCGCTGCAGATCGTCGAGCTCGGCGCGGCTGGAGACGAAGCCGTTCGGCTTGGCTGCGCGATAGGCGCCGGTTCCGTATGCGGTGATGGTCATGGGCTTACACTCTCATCAGCACGTCCATCATCTCCTTGACGGTGGAGATGATGCGGGCGTTGGCGGCATAGGCCGTCTGGAGTTCGATCAGCAGCGACATTTCCTGGTCGACATTGACCTGGGACGTCTCCTGGAAGCGGCTCTGGATCGAGGCGAGCGCGACCTGCTGGCCCTCGTCCAGGCGCTTGGCGGACTCGACCGCCTGCCCCTGCGAGGAGACGACGCGCTGCACAAAGCTGGAAATCGAGATGTTCTGGGTGGCGCTGTTTCCATCCAGCCCCACCGCGTTGGTGAAGGCGCGCTGGCTGCTGGTCAGCCGGTCCAGCATCAAGGTCACGCGGGCGGAGTCGCCCTCCGCCGTCGGCGCCGCGCTGTCATGAACCACGAGCAGCGAGCGGTCCGCGACGATGTCGGGATTGATCGTGATCCGCCCCGCATAGCCGACCGTCTGCGAGCCGCCCTCATAGGAGCCCGTAAAGGGCTTGCCGGCCACGCCGTCGACGAAGAGCGGCAGCTCCGCCGGCCCTCCGGGGGAGGATACCGTCGTGTTGGTCGGCCGCGCCGTCAGGCCAAGCACGTCGCGCGTGCCGGCCGCGCCGTCATCGACGATGCTGAGCGTGGTGCCGTCATAGGTCGCGGTGAAACCGCCGGCGCCCGCCGCGCTGTTCAGCGCGTTCTGGATCGCGGTCTGGACGGCGGCCGGGCCCGCGGAAAAATCGATTGCGACGACGCGGTTGTTGGCATCGCCCATCGCCGAAGCGGGCAGCGTGGTGCCGGCCGCGACATTGACGAAGGTCAGTCGCTGCTTCTGGCCGCCGGCCGTCGCCTGATAGTCGAAGGTGAGCGTATCTCCACGCGCCAGGCTCGACAGGTCGAAGCCCAGATCGGCCTGGCTCGCCGGGCCGGGCGTCATCGTGGCGTCGATCTGCTGCTCGGAAAGCGCCCGCGACATCTGCGCGGCGATCTCGTCGAGCTGCGCCTGGGCCTGGACCAGCGTCTTGTCGCGCAGCTCGATATGGGCGGCGATCTCGCCCGAGCGGAACACCCTGTTGGCGATGGCGTCGGAGGCATTGCCGGAGCCGTCCAGCATCCTGATGGTGCCGACGCCGCGCGTAGCGGGGTCGGCGGACCACTGGTCGTCGGCGCCCAGGCCGACATGCTCGTCGAACGAAAATTTGACCGTCGGATGCCCGTCGAAGAGCTGCGTGCCGGAGCCCGTGATGACGGAGACGTTGCCGCGCGCATCCTCCGTCGTCTTGATGTCGACATACTGCGACAGCTCCGAGAGGATCCTGTCGCGCTGGTCCCGCAGGTCGGCCGTGCTGTTGTCGTTGGGCCGCGCGACGATGCGGGCGTTGACGTCCGTCAGTGCGCCGAGCAGTTCGTTGACCTTGGTGACGCCGTCGGCGATGCCGCTCTCGGCCTGGCTGCGCAGCGCCTGCACGCCGGCCGACAGCGTGTTGAGCTGGCGCGCCAGCCCCGAGGCGGCGTCGAGCACGTTCGAGCGCAGATTGTAGTTGGACGGATCGTTCTTCAGCGCCTGCAGCGAGGCGGTGAACTTGTTGAAGATCGTGTCCAGCGCAGTGGAGCTGCCCGGCGCTCCATACAGCTTGTCGAGGTTCGAGAGCGCGCTCGCCCGCGTCGAGGTGTAGCCGGCGCCCGAAGCCTCCTGCCAGAGCTGATGCTGGACGATCTTGTCGAGCAGCCGCTGGACCTGGCTCGTCTGAACGCTGGAGTTGCCTCCCGAGTAGTCCTCGACGGTCGAGACCGCGCGCCGGATATAGCCGGTCGTCCCCGCATTGGCGACGTTCTGCGAGACGACGCCGATGCCGAGCTGCGTGGCGTTGAGCCCGCCGATCGCCGTGTTCAGGGAGGTACTCAGACCCATCCTCAACTCCTGTCGTTAGAGGCCGCCCTCCTGGACGGCGCCGAGCCCCGGGCTCAGCGGATGATGTTGAAGACCGCGGACAGCATGTCCTGCGCCGTGCTGATGACCTTGGTGTTGGCCGAATAGGCCTGCTGGGTGATGATCATCTTCGAGAACTCGTCGGCGATGTCCGTATTCGACTGCTCGACATTGCCGCCGATGAGCTGCGAGGTCCCGAGGCCGGTGATCGGCGGACCGGACTCCACCGTCTCCTCGAACGCGCCGCCATCCAGGCGCTTCAGCGAGTTGTCGGCGTTGAAGCGTGCCGTCGCGATCTGGGCGAGCGCCACCATCTGGCCGTTGCTGAAGGTGCCGATCACCGCCCCTTCGGAGTTGACCGAGACCCGGTCCAGCGTGCCGGCGGTGTAACCGTCCTGCCGGATGCTGCGGGCATCGATCAGGCCACTGACGTCGCCATTCTGGGTCAGGCCGTTGGCGCCGAGCGTCAGATTGATCGGGTTGGCGGTGGTGCTGATCGCCGTGCCGCCGATCGTCAGCTGCGGGAGCTGGATGCTGCCGCCAGTCGGATTGAGCATCTGGCCCGTCGTCCCGAAGGTGACGTTCACGCCCGCGCTGCGATAGGCGACCTGCGTCGCGCCCGTCGCGCCGGTATTCTCGGCGACGAAGAGCTGCCAGGTGCCAGTTGTCGGCGGCGTCGCCGCGGGGTCGCCGTTGTCGACCTTCGCCCAGCGCAGATTGACGGAGACCGCCTGGCCGAGCGGATCGTAGACCGTCACCGATCCACCCTCGATCGAACGCGTCAGGAAGTTGGTGACTTCACTGCCCGCGATCACGGTCGTGGGCTGGCTCGCCGAAAGCGCCGAGCTGTTCGGATAGGACGCGGCGAAGCTCGAGGCGGGATCGAAGAGCAGCTCGGAGCCCGGTACGGTGTTGTTGGCGTTGTTGGTCTTCGGATAGGCCGGAAGATTGGCGCTGAAGTCGATGGACGTCGTGGCCTTGGCCGGAAACTGCGACTTGGCGATCTGGATCACATCCGGCTGGGTGCCGATGAGCTGGCCGGTCGTCTGGTCGATCTTGAAGCCCTTGAGGTAATAGCCGGCGCCGTTCACCAGATAGCCATTCGCGTCGAAGTCGAAATCGCCGCGGCGGGTATAGAGGTTCTTGCCGTCGAACTGCATGTTCGCGCCGATGCCGGACGCACGCTGGTCGACCACGAAATAGCCGTCGCCGTTGATCGCGACGTTGGTGTCGATGCGGGTGGCCTGCAGGTCGCCCTGGATCGTGTTGGTCGCCAGGCTGTAGGCGGCGACCGAGCCGCCGATCTGCCGGTTCAGCGCCGTATCCGGCACGAGGTCCGAAAAGGTCGTATCGATCCGCTTGTAGCCGGTCGTCCGCGCATTCGCGATGTTGCCGGAGATGTTCTCGAGCGCATAGGACTGCGCCGTCATGCCTGTAACCGCTGTCGTCAGCGCACTGAAAACACCCATGATACCCTCGCCTCAACCGGCTGCCCCCCAAGGGCGGCCCGCAACTCTGAGGCTCGGATTGCACGGCGCATGCCATGCTGGGACCAACGATATTTCAAAGGGTTGGATGCTTTACGAAGCGTATCGCGGCAGTCCCGACCGGGCAGATTCGGCGCGGCCGGCAGATTCTGCCGGGTCGTGTCCTAGCTGGTGGGCGACTCGCCGCCCTTCCAGGACGTCAGATCGCCGGCGACGTCCGAGAGCGTTGGCGGCTTGGCCTCGACGAAGGGCAGCGGGCGGCAGACCGCGAGCGCGGCGAGCCCGATCCGCGCCGTCAGCATGCCGTTGATGACGCCCTCGCCGAGCTTGGCCGAGAGCCGCGCTGCAAGCCCCTGCCCCACCACCTGCTGGATCACGGCGTCGCCCGCCGCCATGCCGCCCGTCAGCACGAGATGGTTCAGCACCTGCCGCGCCAGCCTGATGAGGCCGAGCGTGCCGGGCCTTCCGGCATAGATGCCGGCGATCGAACGCAGCAGCCTTGCGCAGGCGACCAGCACGAAGACGACATCGACCAGTGCCCGCGGACTCACGGCCGTGACCAGCGAGACACGCCGCGCCGCCTGGGCGATCTGCGCCTGCGCCTGCAGGTCCAGCGGGCCGAGCAGGCTGCGCTCAGCGACCGTGAGCATGTCGCGCGCGGCAAAAAGCTGCGGCAGCGCCGCTTCCAGCGCCGCGCGGCCCTGCGCGGTCTTCGGCCGGCTCTTGTAGAGGCCGATGAGGTCGCCCGCGATCGCCCGACCTTCGTCTGGCGTGCCACCGGCGAGCGCCAGCGTCGCGCGCTCGCGCAGCGCCTCGACCTTCCGTTCGCGCAGGATGTCGCGCAACACCCGTGCCAGCATCACCAGCAGCGCGAGCGCCGCCACTCCCGCGCAGGCCAGCGCCGCATAGCCGAGCACGGGGCTCTGGCTCATCAGCGAGGTGATCGTGTTCTCGGCCCAGGCGCCCGCCGCCAGAGCCAGAAATCCGGAAAGACCCGCGACGAAGAGCGAACCCCAGGAAAGCCCGAACAACCCGCCACGCCGTTTCGCGACTGGCACGGCCGCCGGCTCGACGGCCTCGATCGGCTCGCTCTCCGGCAGGATGGCGATCTCTCCCCGCTGGTGAGGAACGCCCTCGCCGGCAATGGCCCCCTCCGCCGGGCCGTCGAGACGGATCGCGCGCGGTGCCTTGGTCATGACCCGGACCTGCCCATGTCGCCCCTCATGCCAGCCTGTCGCCGATCAGGAATTCCAGCGCGCGGTCGAGGCGGATCTGCGGCGGCGGCCTGACGCGCCCGCCCGCATCGGGCTGGATGAGCGGTGGCCGGAAGCGCGGCGCCCGCACCTGCCAATGCGCCTTCGGATCGAAGATCGCCTCCGGCCGCTCGGGCAACTCGCCCGGAAACACCGCCGCCTCGGCAATGCCGTCGAAGACCTGCCCGTCGATCTCCTCCCCGGCTTCCGGCACGCCGGCGATGGCCGGCAACTCCTCGCGCCCCTGCCTGATCCGGACCTCATGCGTCGCGCGCACCGCCGCCAGCGCCATGGCCTCGACCTGCGCACCCGCCCCTTGCGCCCGCGCCGAGGCCCGCCCGACGAGATGGGCCATCACCGCCGCGAGACGGTCATGGCTGCCGTGATGGATATGGTCGGCCTTGGTCGCGGCGAAGAGCACGCGCTCGATGCGCGGCGCGAACAGGCTCGACAGCCAGGAATTGCGCCCGACAGAGAAGGCAGCCAGCGCCTGCCCCAGCGCGGTTTCCAGATCGGCCAGCGCCGACGGCCCGGCATCGAGCGCCGCCAGCACGTCGACCAGCACGATCTGCCGGTCGAGCCTCGCAAAATGGTCGCGGAAGAACGGCGCCACCACCACGCGCTTATACGCCTCGAAGCGTTCTGCCATCAGCCCGGCCAGCGTGCCCGGCTGCGGCTCCCGGTCATAGCCGAGATCGAGCGGCGCGAAGGTCAGCGCCGGCGAACCTTCGAGATCGCCCGGCATCAGGAAGCGGCCGGGTGGCGTCACCGCCACCGCCTCCGGGTCGGCCCGGAGTTTCGCGAGATAGCCCTTGAACAGATCGCTCGCCGCCTCGGCCGCAAGCTCGTCCGGCGCGCCCTCCGGATCGCGCGACCCGAGATCCGCGAGCCATTCGGCCGCGGCTGCCTTCCGATGAGCCTTGCGCGCATCGGTGACGGCCTGCGCCGACCAGGCCTTGTAGTCCTGCCCGATCAGGGCGAGGTCGAGCAGCCATTCGCCGGGATAGTCGACGATGTCGAGCGTCAGCGTCGCCGGCCCCTTGAACCAGCCGGCTGCACGCTCATAGTCGATCTCGACCCGAAGCTCCGAGATGCGCCGCGTCGATTCAGGCCAGCGTCGGTCCTGCCCGTTCATCGCGGCGCGATGAGCCTCGTAGGGAAACCGCGGCACGTCGGGATCGGGCTGCGGCACGAGGCGCACCCGCGCGACACGCCCTTCGGACGCCGCCTTCAGCACCGGCAGCCTCGCCCCCTCCATCAGGTTCTGGATCAACGCCGTCGTGAAGACCGTCTTGCCCGAGCGCGAAAGCCCGGTGACGCCGACCCGCAGGCGCGGCCGCGCCAAACCCAGCAGACTGTCACCGAAAGCCAGCGCCGCGTTGCGGGCGTTGTCGAGATAGGAGCTGTCGCTCACTCGTCCGGGCCTTCACCCAGCGACGCGGGAGTAACGAACCTGTCGAGCCGCCCGCCGCGGGCGGCGACATCGCGCCAATCGTCGACTGCGAAATCAAGCACCGCAAGCCCGCAGGTCGGATATTTCTGCGCCATCCGCGCCGCCGCATAGCGGTCACCATGACCGGTGAGGTCCGTCGCCAGTTCGGCGAAGCCGGGATTATGGCCGATCATCAGGAGCGTGCGGACATCGCCCTCGATCTCCTGCACCACATCGAGCAGCCGGTCGGTCGGCGCCTCATAGATCCGCGGCTCGTACTGGACCGCCGGCTTCTCCGGCAGCATCGGCGCGACGAGCTCCCAGGTCTCGACCGTCCGACGGGCCGGCGAAACCAGCACGAGATCGGGCAGCAGCAATTCGTCGGAGAGATAGGATCCCATCATCGGGGCGGCCTCGCGTCCGCGCGCTGCGAGCGGTCGGTCGCGGTCGGCCACACCGGTAGGCCAGTTGGACTTGGCGTGGCGCAGGAGCATGAGGCGTCGCATGGGAGGAACCTAGCGATGCCGTCGCCGATTTGCGAGGGGTCAATCGCCCTAGATCTCCGGCCCCGGCTCGTAGCGCAGCAGATCACCCGGCTGGCATTGCAGCACGTCGCAGATGCGCGACAGCGTGTCGAAGCGCATGCCGCGCACCTTTCCCGACTTCAGCTGCGAGACCTGCTGCTCGGTCAGGCCGATCCGCTGGGCAAGCTCCTTCGAGCGCATCTTGCGGCGCGCGAGCATGACATCGAGTTCGACGACGACGGGCATGGAGCCGGCTTACACGAAACTCTGATTCTCGTCCGCCAGCCGGATCGCCTCCCGCAGCACATGGCCGAAGGCGATGAGCGCGGCGGCCGCCGCCAAGGCGGCGAAGATCCCCGGATCGAGCGTGACCGCGAGCTGCTTTTGCCCTGCGGGGTTGTCGAATGTCAGCGCGACGCTTTGCAAGCTGCGGATGATCGGCGTCGCGGCGCCGAAGCAGGCCAGAAGCCAGCCCACCCGCAGCAGCCCGGCCGCATTCTCCTCGACGAGAATCCGCCCATCGCCGAACGCCCGGAACAGGCTCCCCAGCCGCAGCATGGCCAGGATGAAGATCCCGGCCGGAATCCAGGCCAGGGCGAAAGCCGCCCAATAGCCCCTGGACGACGGGGCGAGCGCAGCGTCCCGGACCCCGATCGAGCCGCGGGCGTAATCGGCGAGCGCATCCGGGTTGGCCCATAGCCAGACGAGCCCGAACGCCATCAGCAACCCGGCCGCATAGCAGAAGGCGCGCGCCCATCGGCTGACGCTGCGCAGACGGCCGGCAGCTTCCGCGGAAAACGCGGTCACGGGTTGGAGCGGGAGCGACATGATTATTCCCTCGATTGACAAAATTAAACTAAGAGATGAATTTTTGAATGTCAAAGACAATCAACCCGAAGAGATCCCATGCGCCTCGCCTCCCCCGCCCTCCTCCTTCTTGCCACCCTGCTCGCCGGCTGCGGCCATGTCCCGCTGACCTCGCTGCCGAAACTGGCGAGGATCGACATCAGAACGACGGACCTCGCACAGCTGCGCGCCTGGATCAGCCTGCCCGCCGATATCCGCACGCTTCCGGGCGGCGTCACCATGACGATCGTCGCCTTGCCGAAGGATGGCGGCCGTCACGAGCGCAAGGTCGTGCTGGAGGAGGTGCGCGACGCGGCCGAGCTCCCATCGCTCCCGACGCCGGCTGCACCGGGTCGGCGCTTCACGCTGTTCCGGCTGAGCCCTGCGGACGCGGCGCGCATAGGCGCTTTCCGCGAAGAGATGTTTGCCGGTCCGCAGAACGCCGGCAATCGCGGCAGCCTCGCGCTCGGCGCGGAAAAAGCCTGCCGCCTCGGCGAGCTCTCAGCCAAGCCGATCACCATGACCGGGTATCTCAGGACTTCGGAAACACAGGACTATGTCCTGCTGATGCGCGACTTCGATCTGACCGAAGCCGTGCGCGCCGTCGATCCCAAGGTCGATCTCGCGACCGCGATCCCGCCTTGTAGTGCGATCGCCGGCTTCAGCGGCTCTCGCGCCGCGCCATGAAGGCCAGCTTCTCGAACAGCGAGACGTCCTGCTCGTTCTTCAGCAGCGCGCCATGCAGCGGCGGGATCAGCTTGCGCGGATCGCGCTCGCGCAGCACCTCGGGGCCGATATCCTCGGCGACGAGCAGCTTCAGCCAGTCGAGCAGCTCGGAGGTCGAAGGCTTCTTCTTGAGGCCGGGCACCTCGCGCACCTCGAAGAAGAGCCGCAGCGCCTCCTCCATCAGCCGCTTCTTGATGCCAGGGAAATGCACCTCGACGATCGCCTGCATCGTCTCGGCATCGGGGAAGCGGATGTAGTGGAAGAAGCAGCGGCGCAGGAAGGCGTCCGGCAGCTCCTTCTCGTTGTTGGAGGTGATGATCATCACCGGCCGCTGCGCCGCCTTGATCGTCTCGCCGGTCTCGTAGACATGGAACTCCATGCGGTCGAGCTCGAGCAGCAGGTCGTTAGGGAACTCGATATCCGCCTTGTCGATCTCGTCGATCAGCAGCACGGGCCTGACCGGCGCGGCGAAGGCCTCCCAGAGCTTGCCGCGCTTGATGTAGTTGGCGATGTCCGAGACGCGGGGATCGCCGAGCTGGCTGTCGCGCAGGCGGCTGACGGCGTCGTATTCGTAGAGCCCCTGCTGCGCCTTGGTGGTCGACTTAATGTGCCAGGTGATCAGAGGAGCGCCCAGCGCCGCCGCGATCTCCTCCGCCAGCACGGTCTTGCCGGTCCCGGGCTCGCCCTTGACCAGCAGCGGGCGCTCCAGCCGGATCGCGGCATTGACGGCGACGGTGAGGTCCTCGGTCGCGACGTAATTCTCGGTACCGGCAAAACGCATGAAAGATCCTTCGGGCAAGCCGCCGGACGCTATCGCATCGCCTATGCCGAGGTGAACCGCTTTTTTGGCAAGCAGGGAGGGCGGCTTTTACTAACCGCTCGTGGCGCAACGCGAATTTCTGCCCTTGCGGCGATTCAAAGGTTGTGCTGCGGCGCCCTCAGCCGCCAAAGTCGGACCACCTCCTCCGTGACGATTCGTAAGGTCGGGCTTTGGCCGGAACAGTTGACCCTTCTGCCTACAGGGATGCCGTCGTGGTGCTCGCGACAGCGGGCATCGTCGTGCCCTTCGCCAAGAGCTTCAAGATCAACTCGGTCATCGCCTTCGTCGCCTGCGGCGCGCTGCTGGGCCCCTATGGTCTCGGCAGTCTCGCCGCGAAACTGCCCCTACTGAGCACCTTCACCGTCTCGAATGCCGAGGCGCTGGCCGGCCCGGCGGAGCTCGGCGTCGCCTTCCTGCTCTTCGTCATCGGGCTGGAGCTCTCCTTCGAGCGCCTGAAGACGATGCGCCGCCTCGTCTTCGGCCTCGGCCTCGGTCAGGTCGGGCTCTGCGCCGGCGCCATCGGCCTCATCGCCTATGCGCTGGGCCAGCCCACGACGGCGGCGCTCATCATCGGCTTCGGCCTCGCGCTGTCCTCCACCGCCATGGTCGTCGAGCTTCTGGCGGGCCAGCGGCGAATGACCACGACGGCCGGCCGCGCCAGCTTCGCGATCCTGCTCTGCCAGGATCTCGCGGTCATCCCGTTGCTCTTCCTCATTAGCGTTCTGGACGCGCAGAACGGCAGCGGCTCCCTGCTCGCCGGCCTGGCGCAGGCCTTCATCCAGGCTTTCGGGGCCATCGCCGCGATCACCGTCATCGGGCGCTTCGCGCTGCGCCCGCTCTTCCGCCTGGTCGCCTCGAGCCATTCCGCCGAGAGCTTCATGGCGGCGACGCTGCTCACCGCCATCGGTACGGGCCTGATCGCCGCGGCCGCGGGCCTGTCCATGGGGCTCGGCGCCTTCATCGCCGGGCTCCTGCTCGCCGAGACGGAGTTCCGCCGCGCGATCGAGGTCACCATCGACCCGTTCAAGTCCCTACTGATCGGCGTCTTCTTCCTCACGGTCGGCATGGGTGTGAACCCGGCGGAAATCGCGGCCAACCCCGTCGCGATCCTCGGCGTGGCGTTCGGCCTTCTGGCGGTGAAGGGGCTCATCATCTTCGTGCTCGCGCGCCGGTTCCGGCTGTCGAAGGCGAGCGCGCTGGAGATCGCGATCATGGTCGCGCCGGGCGGCGAATTCGCCTTCGTGCTTCTGAACGCCGCCAGCGGCGCCGAGCTGCTGGACCATCGCGCCAACAGCATCGTGCTCGCCGCCGTTTCGCTCACCATGGTCGCACTTCCGGGGCTTGCGCGGTTCGCTCGGCATTTCGCGCAGAAATTCGCAGCGCCCGTCGTCCTGCCGGATGAAGCCGCCGTGCAGCCCCCGACCGACCATACGCCCCGCGCCATCGTCGTCGGCGGTGGACGTGTCGGCCGCCTCGTCAGCTCGATGCTGGACGAACACGGCAAGTCCCACATCGTCATCGATTCGGACGCGGCGCTGATCACCGCCCAGCGCCGGGCCGGCCGTCCGGCCTTCTACGGCGACGCGACGCAGCCGCATTTTCTGAAGCTATGCGGCGTCGAGGAAGCGACGGCCCTGATCGTCACGATCGACAACCAGCGCGCCATCGACGACACGGTGCGCGCCGCGCGCGCCTTGCGTCCGGACCTCATCATCGTCGCCCGCGCTCGCGACGCGACCCATGCCCGGCATCTCTACGAGATCGGCGTCAACGACGCTGTGCCGGAGACGATCGAGGCCAGCCTGCAATTGTCGGAAGCGGCGCTGGTCGGGCTCGGCGTGCCGATGGGCTTGGTCATCGCCTCCGTCCACGAGCGGCGCGACGGCTTCCGCAGTCAGCTCAAGCCGGCAGCCGACGCGGCGACCGCGCCTGCCCTTCCCCGCCACGCCCGCTCGCGAAGGCTTTGAAGCCGGCGCTCTTGAGGGCCCCCGGCTCGGCCGGCACATTGCCGGCCTGCTGCGCCACGCGCTTGATGTGGCCGTAGAACTGCGCCGCGCTGCTGGCCCAGCTATGGCGCTGGGCGAATTCCAGGCAGGCCTCGCGCGGCACCCTCAATGCCTGCAGCGAAGCGCTGCGCAGATCCTCGTGCAGCACCGCCGCGCCGCTTCCGGCGAAGACGTCGCGCGGCCCCTGGACCGGGAAGGCCGCGACGGGCAGCCCGCTCGCCGCCGCCTCCAGCAGGACGATGCCGAATGTGTCGGTCAGGCTCGGGAACACAAAGACGTCGGAAGCCGCATAGATCGACGCCAGCTCCTCGCCCTCCTTCACGCCGAGGAAATGCGCATCGGGATAGGCGCGCTGGAGATCAGCCCGCGCCGGCCCGTCGCCGACCACGACCTTGCTGCCCGGCAGCCTCAGCGAAAGAAACGCCTCGAGATTCTTCTCGACCGCGACGCGCCCGACGCTGAGGAAGATAGGCCTCGGCAGATCGCGCATCGCCTCCGGCATGGCCTCGGCCTGCTCCTGCGGCCGCGGATGGAACAGGCTCAGATCGACGCCGCGTCCCCAGCGCACCAGCTTCTCGAAGCCATTCTGGCGCAGCTCGTCCTCCACCGTCGCGGTCGAGACCATGACAGCGGCCGCCGGCCCGTGGAAGCGTCGCAGCAGGCCGTAGCTCCAGCGCTCCGGGATCGGCCAGCGCGCGGCGATGTATTGCGGGAAGCGCGTGTGGTAGCTCGTCGTGAAGGGCCGCTTCTGGGCGAGGCAAACGCTGCGCGTCAGCCAGCCGATCGGTCCTTCGGTCGCGATATGGATATGGTCCGGTTCGAAGGCCTCGATGCGCGCCGCCAGCGAGCGGCGCGTCGCCAGCGCGAGGCGAATGTCGGGATAGCTCGGCAGGCCGATCTGGTGGAAGCCCTCGGGCGTCAACGCCTGCGCCGTCACGCCGAAATCCGGCGCAGCCTGGATCATCCGCTCCAGCGAGCGAACGACGCCGTTGATCTGCGGGCGCCAGGCGTCGGTCGCGACGAGGACGCGCATCAGCGCGCTTTCCGCTCGGCGGTCTCCGGCTGAACGCCGAGCATGCGCGCCAGCTCGAGCGGCCCGAGCTTGCTCCTTGCCGCCTCGACGAGTTCAGGAACCGGCACCGGTCGCGTCGACACGACGACCGGCGCCGTTACCTGCCCCTTCAGCCGCCCCTGCGGCCAGCGGATCAGCTCGAAGCTGCCGTCATGATGCTCGACGAAGGCCGTGCAGCTTTCGACCCAGTCGCCGGTGTTGATGTAGGTCAGCCCGTCGATCTCGCGATAGGCGGCGTGGTGGATGTGGCCGCAGATCACGCCGTCGGCCTCGTGGCGGCGGGCCTCGGCGGCGAGGCAGGTCTCGAACTCGCCGATATAGTTGACCGCGTTCTTGACCTTGGCCTTGGCCCAGGCCGAGAGCGACCAGTGCGGCAGCTGCATCCAGCGGCGCACCTTGTTCAGCACCATGTTGAGCGCGAGCGCGACTGTGTAGGCCCAGTCGCCCAGCAGCGCGAGCCATTTGGCGTTGCGCACCACGAGGTCGAACAGATCGCCATGGATGACGAGCAGGCGCTTGCCATCGGCGGTCTCGTGCACGATCTCGTCGACGAGCGTGATGCCGCCGAATTGCAGCCCGGTGAAATCACGCAGGAAATCGTCGTGGTTGCCGGTGACGTAGATCAGCTTCGAGCCCTTGCGCACCTTGCGCAGCAGCTTCTGGACAACGTCGTTGTGCGACTGCGGGAAGTACCAGCCGCTCTTCAGCCTCCAGCCGTCGATGATGTCGCCGACCAGGTAGATCTGTGGAGCATCATAGGCGCGAAGGAATTCCAGAACGAGATCGGCCTGTGCTCCGCGTGTCCCGAGATGCAGGTCGGAGATGAAGATGCTGCGAACCTGCTTCGCGTCGCTGTCGTCGCTCATACCGCAAGGCCCGATGTTGTTGCGATGTTTCGGGCGTTTGTCTGATTTGCGTTGCGCTTTGATGACGGTGCGGCCAATCCATGTTCTGACTGCGCGCCTCGCACGTCACGATGCTTAACGGAGAAAAGTCATGGACCTGGGAATTGCCGGCCGCACGGCCATCGTCTGCGCCTCCAGCAAGGGGCTCGGCCGCGGCTGCGCCGAAGCATTGGCCCAGGCGGGCTGCACCGTCGTCATCAACGGGCGCGACGCCGCCACGCTTGAGGCCACCGCCAGCGCCATCCGCGCCGCCTCGGGCGCGACCGTCATCGCCGTCGTCGCCGACGTCTCGACCAAGGCCGGCCAGGACGCTCTGCTGGCGGCCGCCCCCAACCCCGACATCCTCGTCAACAACAATGGCGGCCCGCCGCCGAAACCCTTCCGCGAGGTGACGCGCGACGGTCTGCTGGAAGGCGTCGTGCAGAACATGGCAACGCCGCTCGAGCTCGTTCAGCGCGTCATCGACGGCATGATCGAGCGCAAGTTCGGCCGTATCGTCAACATCACCTCGGCCTCCGTGGTGACGCCGCTGACCGGCCTCGATGTCTCCTCCGCGGCCCGCGCCGGCCTCACGGCCTTCCTCTCTGGCGTCGCCCGTGAAGTCGCGCATGCCAACGTCACCATCAACAACATCCTGCCGGGGGTCTTCGACACCGACCGGATCAAGAGCTCGTCCACCAAGGTCGCCCAGATGCAGGGCATCACCATTGAGGAGGTGACGAAGCGGCGCCTCGCCGCCGTCCCGGCCGGCCGCCTTGGCACGCCGGACGAGTTCGGCAAGCTCTGCGCCTTCATCGCCAGTGCCCATGCCGGCTACATCACCGGCCAGAACTTCCTGATCGACGGCGGCTCCTTCCGCGGCTCGTTCTGAGAAGGATTGCGCGTCATGCTCGGGCTCGACCCGAGCATCTCGTGCCGACAGAAGCACCCTCTCCTGCAAGAGATTCTCGGGTCGCGGCTCCGCGGCGCCCGAGAACGACGCAGCCCTACCCTTCACCGAATCATAACCACCCCGCCTGCCGTCTGGCCGGGTTGCAGAGTTGGCGCTTTGCCGCGCTGAAACCGCGTGGTCTAAGGGACTATGGTTTCGCTCGAAACCACTTCCTTTTTCCGTGAATCCGCTCCGTTGTCCCCCCTCCTCGGCATTTCCCTCAAGCTGATCTCGGCGCTGGCCTTCACGCTGATGGCCGCTCTGATCAAGGTGATCTCGACGCGCTATCCGACGGGCGAGATCGTCTTTATCCGCTCCTTCTTCGCGATGATTCCGCTGCTGATTTGGCTCGCCTGGCGCGCCGAACTACCGGCTGCCCTGAAGACCGAGAACATGCGCGGGCACATCAAGCGCGGTATCATGGGCTCGACCGGCATGTTTTGCGGCTTCGCGGCCTTGCAGTTCCTGCCGCTCTCGGAGGCGGTCGCCATCGGCTATGCCGGCCCGCTCGCGGTGGTGGTGCTCGCCGCGCTCATCCTCAAGGAGCGGGTGCGAATCTATCGCTGGAGCGCGGTGACGATCGGCTTCGTCGGCGTGCTCATCATGCTCTCGCCGCATCTGGGCAGCGGTGCCCACGCCATCGGGAGCAACGCCGCCATCGGCGCGGCGCTGGGGCTGGCCGGCGCGCTCTGCTCGGCCTTCGCCTCGGTCGAGGTGCGGCTCCTGACAGCGACCGAGCGAACCGGCGCCATCGTCTTCTATTTCATGCTGCTGACGAGCCTGCTCGGCCTCTCGACCATCCTGCTCGGCTGGAACATGCCGGACGGCCGCGACGCGCTGCTGATGGTCGTCATCGGCATCCTCGGCGGGCTCGGCCAGATCCTGATCGTACAGGCTTATCGTTACGGCGACGCCTCGCTGATCGCCCCCTTCGAATACTCGACCATGCTCTGGGCGGTGGCGATCGGCTGGTTCTGGTTCGGCGAATGGCCGGCGAACACGATCCTGATCGGCGCCTTCATCGTCATCACCTCCGGCATCTACGTGATCCTGCGCGAGCATCAGCTCGGCCTTGCCCGGCGCGAGCAGCGCGAGGTAGGCGGCCCCACCCGCATCACCTAAGGTCTTCGGCCCGCTCTTCGCGAAGACGAAACTTGCTCCTCCGGGCCGGAGCAGGCATTGTTCGCTTCTGCAAACGATCGTTCGCCCCTGCAAACGATCCGGCATGGGAAACGAGGCTTGGACGATGGGTATCGAGACGAAGGAGCGCGGCGGGCGGGAGCTTGAATCCGGGGCTCAGGTCATCTCGGGCCAGCTCGGCAAGACCATCCAGCGCCTGCGCAAGGCCTATAATTTCTCGCTCTCCGACCTCGCCGAACAGTCCGGCGTTGCCAAGTCGATCATCAGCCAGATCGAGCGAAACGAGACCAATCCGACGCTGGCGACGATCTGGCGGCTCTCGCAAGCGCTCGACATCTCGATCGAGCGTGTCCTCTCGAGCGGCGAGGAAGAGCCCTTCATCGACAAGACCACCCGCGCCGACACGCCGATCCTCGTCTCGGAAGACGGCAAGCTGAAGCTCGCCATCATCGGCTGGATCAAGACCGTCGAATGGCTGCAGTGGTACGACGTCTCCTCCGAACCCGGCGGCGAGCTCGATTCGGAAGGCCACCAGCGCGGCTCGATCGAATCGCTCTCGGTGACATCAGGCGAATTCGAGGTCGAGGTCGGCGACATCGTCCAGCGCGCCAAGGCCGGCGAGACCCTGCGCTATCGCTGCGACCGCCGCCACATCGTCCGCTGCGTCGGCTCCGAACCCGGCCACGCGCTGATGGTCTGCATCCTCAAGGCGGCGGTGATGGAGTAAGTCAGCCGGCCGTCATTCGCCCGGCTTCTCGCGGTCTCGCACATGCTGCTCCGCGCCCTTCTGGTGCGACAGCCAGGGCTCCCGCCGGATGGTCCAGAGTTCGTAGGCCGGCACCAGCGCGCTCGGCGGGCTGTCGAGCGTGCCGAGTTTTATCTCGATCTCGTCGGAATCGTCCGCCCAGCAGAACAGCGGCGAGCCGCATTGCGGGCAGAAGCGCTCGCCCCCTGCCCGGACCTGCCAGCATCCGAGCTCGCCCGAAAGCGTAACGCCCGACCGCGGCCAGATCCCGAAGAACGAGAAAGCCGAGCCGGACATTTTGCGGCAGGTCTCGCAATGGCAGATGCCGACGCGAACGGGCTCGCCGTCGAGTTCGTAGCGAACCTGTCCGCAATGGCAGCCGCCGGAGAGTTTCATCGTCGTTCCCGTCGCCGATCTGCTGTCATCGGTCCCCAATGAACGACGAGCAGAGGGGCGGGTTCCAGACGACTTGAGAGCGCTCGGCTATGGACCTGCGATGGCGTTCGCCGACGACCCTAAAAGCGTTTTCCGGCAGGAAGGCCCCTCTCGCAACCGCGATGAGCCAGGAACAGACCTTGAGGCCGCCGCCCGAAAGCAGAGCTTGATCGCTCGCAAGGCGGACGGCAGCACCCGACCCGTTGCGACGTCACTTGGCGAGGACGATGCCGCGCTCCTTGCGCATCTTGTCAAACACCAAACCGATCGCCTTGATGACGGTCACCTTTGGATTGGCCTTGCAATAGACGATGACCTCATGCTCGGCTTCCTTCGCCCGCCCGATGTTGATGAAGTGCTTTTTGCCAAGGCCGTTATACCAGCCGCTATACCACGTCATCAGAAGGTTGGCGTCTTCTTGAAAGGTTCCAGCCAGCTGAGCGCAAGTCAGCTTCTGGACATTCAGGTAGCCGTCGGCATCGGCATAGGTCTTCAACTCCACTTGCGCGTTCGCACCGGATATGGAGAGACCGACAAGGGCAGCGGTAGCCAAAATGAGGGTGCGCATGGTTGTTCCTTCATTGTCCGAAGATCGAGCGCAGGCGCTGCTTCAGGCCAGCTGTATTGCAACGCGCCAGCGTTCAACTTGCTATCGTGCGGCGTATTGATCGAGGAACGGTCGGAAGGCTGCGTCCGGGCGGCCTGGGCGGTAACGAAGCGAGGAGCCAAACGCGGACAGCCCGGACGGTAACCAGCGGTGCTGGCGGCCGATACTGGCCTTAGGGTCAATAGACAGCGACAGGCAGCCCTAAAATGGACCGCCGGAACGTCAGCGAACGACGGCGAAGCAGAAGCTCCGCCCACCGCGTCGGAACGACAGCTTTCGAAAGCGGACGCCTGGAAGGTCCGCTTTCCGGCTTCCCGCCGGGCCGCCCCCGCTCACCACCTGTAGCGAATGGCGCCCTTGCCGCCGAGGCTGCGGCTGTTCTCGCCGAACTCGCCATCGAACGTGGCGGCGATGGAGAGGCCGTTCTTCAGGTCGAGCTCGGCGGTGGCGGTAGTGCGCAGCGCGTTGCGGTCGAGCGCCGCGCCGCTGACCAGGAAGGTCGCGCCCGGCAGCGACTGGAAGCTGGCAAGCGCGCTGGTCGCCGTCTCGAAATTATGGACCCAGGCGACCGCGCCCCGCAGCGAGAGCG